>WNFD01003072.1_pt1 | contig 16752 bp, 18 predicted proteins | sample 5400491 | NCBI WGS metagenome assembly WNFD01 (sample SAMN13153343, study PRJNA577476) | soil metagenome | isolation source: 120 cm saprolite under Douglas fir tree site 2 hole 2 replicate 2 | place: USA:California | collected 2015-04-18 | reverse complement strand
GCATGCCCGCGAGGCCGATTCGCAATGACGCCCTGGTTCCGTCTAACCCTCATCTGCTGCGTACTGCTGTGTCTATTCCTCGGCCTTACTCAGGCAGTCGATTGGAATTACCAGCCTGTCGTCAGCTCGGGATCCTCATCCGATCGAGGTACCAAAGCCACATCCGACTCGCCCACGAGTTCAGTTGTCGGAAGCATGGCGTTCCATCTGGCTCGCGCCCGACCTTTCGGATCTCTGGTCCTGGATTGTGGATTGACCGTGGGCAATATTGGTCCACCCGGCCAGGAGAACCACGGGCCACCGGAACCGATGGACCTTGGCAAGTTGCCGGCCAGGGCCGGCAACTCAAACCAACGCCATCGAGCAACCCTGTCCAAGAAATTATTGGTTTTCAGCCGAAAAATTGAAGAGTCGGGGTTTTGCATCAGCCTTTAGCTAAGTACTCTGAACCGGAATTACGGTGACGTATTTGTCAGGCGGCAGCGGCGGCTGCTCGGGGTTGCAACTTTGCTAGCAGGGCGCAAAGATCGGTGCGCGTGAAGGTCCATTGGAAGGGCGAAGCGGTTTGCTCGTAGCGCGTTTGAAAATCCATGAGACAGTGCTCGAGTTGTGAGAGCGATGAAAAATCGTTGGGAGTGAGCACCTTTCTCTGGACGATGGAGAAATAAATCTCAATTTGGTTGAGCCAGCTGGCATGAACGGGGGTGTGTACCAGAAGGGCGTTGGGCCAACGGGATCGGATGCGTTGCACGGCCTTCTGTCCGCGATGAGCGGAGCACTTATCCATGATCCAAAAAATGCGCTTGGCCGATTTGTATGGTTCGTGACGCATGACCTCAGCGACGAGGCGGTCGGTGGAAACAATTCCGTTTTTGTTCTCACAGTGTCCGAAGAGCTTGGCACGATGGACGTCCCAAGCCGCCAGATAGCTCCAAGCGCCTTCGCGGAAATACTCGTGCTCGACGCGCATAGGTCGGCTGGCGGCAGGTGGCAAAGTGGGTTGCTTACGGCGTCGCGCTTGAATGCTGGTTTTCTCATCGGCGGAGATGACGAACTCAGAGCTTTGTAGGGGTTCTCCCTGCCATAGCCGGGCATAGAGGTCGAGGATGCGCCCGGCTTTGGAAGCGAAATCCGGATCCCGGGGAAAGATCCAACTACGGTGCTGCCAAGGACGAAGGGCATCGGCACTCAGCCAACGCCAGAGAGTTGTCCCGCTAACTTGGGCGACAATACCTTGGGCCATCACCTCCCGCCGGATATCGGCCAGAGACAGCCGAGAGAGCGGCAGCCCGAGGCGATGCGGAAGCTCACAGGCGAGGGCTTTTACTTGCACGACGACGCTGGGGGGAAAAGAGGGCGGGACGGCCGCCCCGAGGCTGCTCCTCGAGGCCTGGTAGACGCGCTAGTGCAAATCGTTTGCGCCACTTGCTCACGATCTGGCGGGGCGTGTCCAAGCGTGCGGCGATCATATCGTTGGGCATGTCCTGCGCGGCCAAGAGCACGATTTTAGCTCTAACGACATCGCGATACGGTGACGTATATTTTCGAGCTCTGGCTTCTAATTCCCTTTGCTCGTCTAGGGTAAGGACGATGTGAAACGGGCTTGCTCTTGGCAAGAGTTGATCCTCCAAGCACAAGCCTAGCTGGCTTACGTTGCTTGATCCCAATAATTATACGTCATCGTATTTACAAACTAGAGTACTAAGCTAGGTCAGATATCGGTCCGCGGTTCTATATGGCGGACCAGATACCAGCAGGGAGTGTGGCCGCCATGCGGGAACTCGGAGTGCACACAAATCTGTGCAGTGGGCGCATCGAACAGAAACTCCGTCTTGCCGTTCTTATGTTGCACCGCGTAGTGGTGCCCAACCGCTATGGAACCATACGGAATCCTGTTACTGGCGCTGCGATAGCGGAATAAAGCACAGTCCCCGGCATACACGAGAACTAGCGCCGTCGCGACCGAGGCGACGGTTATCTTCAGAAATCGCTTCAAAGCGTCCTGTAGATTCAATTCGACATTTCCCGACCGGGCGGAGCTTGGTTCCCGTAGGGTCGTAAGCAGATTAGCCCATCTCGTTGACCATCTCGTTGACATCTCGTTGACCATCTCGTTGACAATTCCCCCTCCGACAGGCAAACTACCGCATTCGCTGGGAAAGGGATTCTGGCGAAGCCCTTGTTGCCATCCCGGTAACCGACGGCATGCACGGGTCTAACAATTCTTCCCACGCTCTCATACGCCATGGCCGAGCAACGGGTCTCTTACACGCTCGATTCCACCTTGGAGACGGTGGACAGTGCGGAGGAGAAGGCTACCAACATCGCCACCGAGCTCGGCTTCGGCGAAGACGAAGTAATGCAGATCTCCATGGCGGTACGCGAAGGGACGGTCAACGCCGTTCTGCATGGTAACGCTTATGATCCGCACAAGAAGGTCACGCTGGCGTTTGAGCGAAAGTCCGAGGAGTTGGTCATCACCATCCGCGACCAGGGCAAGGGGCTGGACCTGAGCAAGATTCCGAACCCGTTGGCGCCGGAAAACCTGCTCAAGACTTCCGGACGCGGAATTTTTCTTATGCGCTCGTTCATGGACGTGGTGGAAATTCGCCCGTCCAAAACAGGCACCGAACTTAAATTGATCAAGCACGTCCACGGAACATCCGCGGGCGGCAAGGAGGCTTCCCAGTGAGCATGAAGATTAGTAGTCGTCAGGTGGATGGAGTCACGATTGTGGACTGCAGCGGCCGCATCACTCTGGGCGAGGGCAGCGTGATGCTGCGCGACAGCGTCCGCGAGCTGCTGGCCAAAGGACAGAAGAAGATTGTGCTGAACCTCGCTGACGTCAACTACATTGACAGCTCCGGCATCGGAGAACTAGTCAGTGCCTTTACAACCGCGAAGAACCAAGGCGGCGAACTGAAGCTGCTCAATTTGACCAAGAAAGTTCACGATCTGCTGCAGATCACCAAGCTTTACACCGTCTTCGATGTGAAAGAGGACGAGACAGCGGCCGTCAAAGCGTTCAAGTAAGAAGATCGAATAACGGATTGTCCAGCGGCAAATTGCGCGGCAATGCATCGTCACGATCTTGAATGCGCGGGCCAGATCGCCTCTGGCCCGTTTTGGTCTGCGCTTTCATCTCTGCTTCGTGTCTTCCGAGGTTTCAATGTGGGAAATTCCGCAACAAACATCCCCAATGTCACAGACCGTTGTTCTCAGCATTCGTAGAATTGTTTCATCCCGAACTTGCGAGTGTTCCCGATGCCAAACTGGGTTTTTCAAATGCGCCACCCTAGAAAATGCCGCGCAAGGTCGCATTTAGTCGTCACGCTCGGCCTGTTTCTTTTCGCCACCGCCCCTTTGTTTGCCTCGTCCGACTGGGATCAATAGATGCGGCCCGCGCATCTCGACTCGCCACCTACATTTTTTGCTTCTACCACGCTCACACCATTCCCTTCCTCAATTCCTCCAGTGGATACTTCGTCCCCCGCCACACGATGCCGTCGTTCCAGAGCGTCAAAAACATAGACCGCAGCAGCGTATACACAAACAGTACGGTGCTGATCGGGTGCAAAAAAAAGTAATACGGCGGTACCGCGGAACGCCACGACATTCCCAGATAAATCAGGAAAATTGAGAGCAGCGCTACGGCATACGGCAGTCGTGCCCACCCCAGCGCCAGCCACACTCCGAAGAAGGGCATGAGATTGAGGAAGGCCAGGCCAAACGCCGAAATTAAAGTCCGCCACCATTGAAACGAAAGCACGGCAAAAAAGTTCTTCGTGAGATTGTTGACCACTCCCATCGCCCCTCGCGCCCACCGAATCGAAATCAAATCCTCACCAAAAACGTTTCGCTGAGCGAAGCCGGCATTCTTCACCACCTTGCCCAGCTTCATATCGTCGAGCACCTCCATACGCAGAGCTTCATAGGTGCCCACGGCTTCATACACCGTTCGCCGAATCAGATTGAACGCTCCTACGCCCATGTGGTCTCGAGTCTTCGGGTCCGCCACCTTCCAAGGCCGATGACCGAACACAAACATGGTCTGAAAGAAGGCAATGGTCATGTACTCTCCAGCACGCTTCATGATCATGCGCGGAAATAAGACAACATGATCGGCACGCTCCGCCTCGGCATAAGCCAGAGCGCGCCGTAACGACTCTGGCTTGAACATCACGTCCGCATCAGTGAACAGCAGCCAGTCTCCAGCGGCGTGGTTGGTGGCCGTCCACATGGCATGTGTCTTGCCTAGCCAACCCTTCGGCAACTCGTGATGATGGATTGCGCGTAGCTGTCCGCGGGCTGAAGACTCCGCTGCTAGGTTCTCCAAGATTTCGCCCGTGCGATCGGTCGATCGGTCGTTTACCGCAATAATTTCATAGTTGTCGTAATCGAGCGCGAGTAACTGCTTCAGCGCCTGTTCAATGCTCTCTTCTTCGTTGCGGGCAGGAACAATGATCGACACACGCGGATTACCGGAAGGACTCACAGGGTTGCGATCCCACTCCGGACGGCAGATATCCGCCACCTTCGGCATGCCCAGGGCAGCATCCACAATGCGGGAAAACCAAGCCACGGCGAGAACGGTGCCCACGATCCAATGGAAGTAATGCATCCGCTTAAGTCTTCTCTACCAGGTTTGCGTGTATTTGTACCGCTGGGGCGAATTTCATCCCGTAGAAGAGTATGGCAAAAGAAACCACCATGGCGATGACCGGCAGGATAAATGCGGACTGCAGCGAGCGGTGGTCGGCAACGTAGCCCATCATGGTGGGTGAAGGCACGTCACCGAGAAGATGAATAATAAAAATGTTGACCGCGAGAGTTGTCGCCCGAATCGACGCACTCACTGAGTTGATCACGGCAGCATTCAGCGGCGACGTATTCAATAGAAGAAAGAACGCTGCTACGGCGATGGCGGGAACCATCACACGGCCTCCTACAAACAGCGCAACGATCATCAGCGGCACACCCAGCGCCATGCTCGCTGCCGACACCAAGTAGTAGGCGCTCTTCATCCGGGGCAGCAGAATGTCTCCTAGCCAGCCTCCTGCCAGCGAGGCCAGAATTCCGTCGATCACAATGATGATGCCAAACATGAAGTTCGCGGCTTCCAACGAATAGTGCCGTTCACGCGACAGAAAAGTGGGCATCCATACTTGTATGCCCCCCAGGGCAAAGCTCATCGCCGCCATGCCGAGAGTGGCGGTCCAGAAAGCAGGATTGCGCGCCAGACCAAGAATCGTGCCTCGCTCCGGAGTTTCCTTTACCGAATCGAACTGGCCGCGTTCCGGCTCCTTCAGAAATAAGACAGCCAGCGCCAGAACAAATCCTGGAGCGGCCGCGATATAAAACGGAAATCGCCATCCGTGCAGCGAGCCGAGCTTTCCTCCGAGAAGATATCCGGCCGCTGTGCCTACGGGAATGGCAAGATAAAACACCCCGAGAATCCGCCCACGTTTTTCTTCCGCAAACAGATCGGCTACAAATGTCGGAGCAATAGTGACAAATGTAGCCTCGCCAATCCCCACTAAGGTGTGACGAATTAATAATTCGCTGTAGGTATGGGTCACCGCGGTGAGCAGGGTGAGTGCGCTCCAGAATATTGCTCCCACCACAATAATCAACTTGCGCGAGTAGCGGTCCGCTAAAGGACCCACGAACGGCGCCGCAATCATGTAGAAGAGAAGGAACGCGCTGGTAAGGTAGCCGATTTGGGCGTTGCTCAGATGAAACTCGTCCTGCACAAGCGGCTGCACCGCAAACAGCACCGAACGATCAATGTAATTGAGCAGGTTCAGCGCCGTCAGCAAAATGAGCGCGGTGCGAGGATGTAGCTTGGTCGCGGTCACAGGTCGAGCGAATATAGCATGGCGGGTTCCGAACGTAGGAAAGTGTAGAAGACCTGTTGCAAATCTCGCGCTGAGTCATCCTTCGCGAAGCGAAGGACCCTTTGCAGCTTGCACGCCACCCGCGGCCCTAACAGGAATTTCTACCACTGGTGATTTTCCCGCATCCAGCGGACTTCGTTCGTAGTTTTCATAGGGCTCGGCCTTCCTTGCCAAAAGCTTCCCCAGTCTGGTTGTTTGACATACGCGCCATTTGTCGCTATCATAGACGACAAATGGTTAATGAGCTTCGTGCCGTCTTGAAGGAACTCGGCGGACAACGGATGTTGGGTCGCCGCCTTACCACGGACCACGATTTGCGAGAGGCAATCCGCGAGGGTTTCCCGGCGGCGGTGGTCGAAGAGTTAATGCGTAGCTCCAGGTTAACTTTGAAAGAACTGGCGGAATCGCTTGATCTCTCGGCTCGAAGCCTGCAGCGCAGACGGCGCAGCGGGCGCCTGGCCCGCTTCGAGTCAGACCGCCTTTACCGGCTGGCTCGCGTGGTCGCGCTGGCTCATCACAGTTTGGGCAGTCCTGAGCGTGCCCTGCGCTGGCTTAAGCGTTCCAATCGTGCGTTGGGCGGAAGTGCTCCGATTGGAGCGATTGACACCGAACTGGGAGCGCGCCAGGTTGAGAACGTTCTAGGCCGCATCGCATACGGCGGAATTAGCTGACTTGATCCGAGTCTATCGTGTTGTGCGGAAAGCCTACGCCGCTAACGCCTTTGACGGAGAGGGCGCATTTCGCTTCGGCGGACGGTGGTCGAGCGCTGGCACTCGCCTCATTTACACCTCTGAGCACCAATCCCTGGCCATGCTCGAGTATTTCGTTCACCTGGATGCCGCCGATTCCCCGGGTGATCTCTTGTTGGTTACCGCCGAGATCCCGGACGAGTTAGAACGTGAGCAGATCGAAGCGAGTGACCTGCCCGCCAATTGGCGCGAGAGCCCCTCCCCACCCGCTCTCGCTAAGTTCGGTGACGATTTTGCAAAGCGGGCAGGGTGCTGCCTGTTGCTGGCGCCCTCAGCGTTAGCAGTCACAGAAAAGAATTGCCTGATTAATCCACAGCATGCGGACTTTCGGAAGATTCTAGTGCGTGGCGTTGAACCTTTGACCTACGATCCTCGGATGTTTACCCCGCAACGCCGCCGGAAACACAAATCAAAATAAATGTCGTTCTACCTGCGGTTCCCTTCAGGCCGCGGCCACCGTGCGACGACTGTCGTCGAGATCCCGCCGCGAGGACGGAACTCGCCCTTCACTTCCGCCCACACCGGCTTGCTCCAGCGCACTACATCCTCAAGCACGCGGTTGACGATATTCTCCTGAAAAATCCCCAGGTTGCGGTAGCAATACAAGTACTCCTTTAGCGATTTGAGTTCCAGGCAGAGCTTGTCCGGCATATAGCGGAGGGTAATGACACCGAAATCTGGCAGACCAGTCTTAGGGCACACGGACGTGAATTCAGGATCATCAATCACAATCTCGTAACCCGGAAACTGGTTGGGCCAAGTCTCGATCTCCGGGAACTTCGCATCGAGCCCGGCTTCAGCATGCTCGGACGTGTAGCGAGGCTGCTTGTGCATGGGGTTATTGTAGCGGGTGAACATAAACAGCGGGGCGCAGAGACTCCAGAGGCGGCGGCAGTGTCTAACAAAGAACAGAGTTGCGGATGCCCGCAACATATCGTCGACCAGTTGAAGTTCCCTCGACTCCGGTTCCCCATGCGCCCTGGGACCAGACCCCAGCATCTAAGATGGCATAGGGATCGGGGTTTGTCTTCTTATGACACCAGCCGCAATGGTAAATTGATGCTTACAGTTATTCCTGCCGCATCCTGAAAAGAAAACAGGTTGGCTACCACCACGAATAATTCGAAAGCGGCTTCACTCGCGCGTTGGGTCTGGCTGCTGCTGGGCGTAGCGGTAATCGTGCTGATCGTTTTCGTTTCTCGCCGCGGACCTGTGCCCGTGCGCGCGATCAAGGTTGAGCGAGGACCCATCCGCAGCCTCGTTTCTACCAATGGCAAAATCGAGCCCGTGCAGAATTTCGAAGCCCACGCCCCGATTGCCACCACCGTCAAGCGCCTGCTTGTAAAGGAGGGCGACCACGTCCGCCAAGGGCAACTGCTGTTGCAACTCGATGACGCCGACATTCGTAGTCAGGCGGCGAAAGCCCAGGCGCTGATACGAGCCGCGCAAGCTGACCAAAGTGCTCTTAACACCGGAGGTACGCATGAAGAAGTACTCACCATTGAGGTACAGCTCGTAAAAGCCCGCGCGGCCCGCGACACTGCCCAGCGCAATCTGGAATCGTTCCGCCGCTTGCAGCAACAGGGTGCGGCGTCCGCTGGCGAGGTCAAGCAGTGCGAAGACAGCCTGCAGCGCGCTCAAGCGGATGTCACCTTGCTGGAGCAGAGGCAGAAAGACCGTTACTCGCAGCCCGAAGTCGCCAAAGTGCAGGCACAGGGCGCCGAAGCGGAGGCCAGCTACCAAGCCGCCGAAGACGCACTCGCCAAATCCAATCTGCGCGCGCCCTTTGATGGCGTCGTCTATTCCCTTCCCATAAAGCAGGGCGCGTTTGTGCAGGCAGGAGATTTACTTCTGCAGGAAGCTGATCTCTCGCATGTACTGGTACGCGCTTTCGTCGACGAGCCCGACATAGGCCGCCTCGCACCCGGACAGAGAGTCGAAGTCACCTGGGACGCAGTCCCCGGACGCATCTGGAATGGCGCAGTGAGCGCGGTCCCTTCCACCGTAAAACTCCATGGCACGCGCAACGTGGGCGAAGCGACCTGCGTCGTGGATAATCGCGACTTCAAGCTTCTGCCCAACATAAACGTAAATGTGACAATCATTACTGCTGAGCACAAGAGCGCTCTCACTGTGCTGCGAGAGGCAGTTCGCATGGACGACAGTAAGCCCTACGTCTACCAGATCGTTGACGGCAAACTGAAAAGACGCGAAGTCGAAATCTCTCTGCAAAACCTCACCCGAGTCGAGATCACCGCTGGACTAGCCGAGGGTGCACTGGTAGCTCTCGGCACTGCCGACTCCAAACCGCTATACGACGGCACCGCAGTCAAGGTCGTGCCATAGTTCATGAAGAGCCCTCGAATAGCACGGGCGGCGCTATTTGTCGCACTCTCGCTTCCCGCGCGAGCCGCCGCTGATTCCCCCGAAGATCTGCTCGCTGCCGGACGCGTAGACGACGCCATCCAAACCTTGAAGCAGCAAATCAGCCATTCCCCCACCGACACCGAAGCTCACAACCTGCTCTGCCGCGCTTACTTCATGCTCGAAGAATGGGACCATGGTATCTCCGCCTGCGAACGAGCCATCAATCGCGCGCCGCAAAACAGTCTCTATCATCTTTGGCTGGGGCGCATCTACGGAGAAAAAGCTGACCGCGCCGGATTCATGAGCGCCGCAGGCCTGGCAAAAAAAGTTCGCAGCGAATTCGAGCGCGCCGTTGAACTCGATCCGAAAAGCTGGCAGGCACGCACGGATTTGGCTGAGTTCTATTTCGAAGCTCCCGGAATCGTTGGCGGCGGCAAAGACAAGGCCCGCGCACAGGCCGATGTGCTGGCGTCGTTAATTCCTGCCATGGCGCACTACATCAACGGCCGCATCGCCGAGAAGAATAAGGACACCGCGACCGCCGAGCGCGAGTACCGCGCCGCCATCGAAGCCAGTCACGGAGGAGCCCACGCCTGGCTGAACCTCGCTCTCTTCTATCGTCACCAGAATCGTCTTGATGAAATGGAGCAAGCCCTGCGCACCATGGAGTCGCGTCCGCTAGATCGCCCCGAATCGCTCATGGACGGCGGCAGTATCCTGCTGCGAACCGGCCGCAACTACGCTCTCGGCATCGAGTTAGTACGACGGTACCTTTCCGGACCCACCGTCGAAGAAGGCCCAGCCTTCAAAGCGCACTACACCCTCGGCCAGTTGCTGGAAAAACAAGGAGACCGCTCAGCCGCCGCCCAAGAATACCGGGCCGCGCTAGCCCTGGCCCGCGAATACACCCGCGCCCAGGAAGCCCTGAAGCGAATAGAGCGCTGATTTTGGGTGGCAAGGTTGAAGGCGAAAGCGAAGTCGAATTCCGAGAAGATTTCTTCGCTGCCTTCAACCATGGAAATCTGGGCGCGAACACCTTGACTGGTGTCGGCAACCTTCTGAACCGCGGAATGTTCCAAAACTTCCAGATCACTAAGAGCAATGCCAGAACCATGCAATTCTGGATGAAATACAGCTTCTAAAGCGGTCATCTTGCCAAGCATCCCAACCCTTCTTTTCTTGAAAGGGTGGGGTTCCACATCAATCTAAAATCCCCCGCCACGCCCCTCCGCCATTTAACATTCCGCTTGCATGAGATAGTCCATAGAATCATCCCAGATCACTTCATGAGGGGACACGATGACTAGAAGATCGTGGTGTGTTGCGCCTGCAAAATGGTCAATGGTTGCGCTAGCGCTAATGCTGTTGTCGGGCTCGCTGTTGGCGGAGCCAGTCACGCTGAGGCACGCCGTGGAACTGGCGCTAAAGCATGCGACGGCCTCCAGCATCGCAGCCGCCGATGAACAGCGCGCCTTTGCCAATTACCGCGAGCTGCGCAACAACTTCATCCCGCAAGTGACGGCCGGCGCCGGGCTGGGATGGTCCTACGGATTCCCCCTCAGCCTGGAAGGCGCTGCGCCCTCCTTGTTCAATATCAACGCGCAGTCTCCGCTCTATCATTTTGAGCTCAAGGACTTTCTAAGAGCGGCGCGCGCCGAAACTGCCGGAGCCTCGCTGCGCAGCAAAGACCAGCGCAATCAGGTAATTCAGGATACCGTTCTAAGCTACGCGGAGCTGCAAAAGTGGGAACAGCGCTTGGCAGGGCTCCGCGAGACCGAGGCCGATGCGCAAAAAATGCAGGCTGCCGTCGCCCAACGCGTGAAGGAAGGTGTCGACAGCGAACTGGAGAATACCAAAGCGCGGCTTTCGGTGGCGCGCGTCCACATGAGAATCGCCGAGGCCGAGGCCGCCGCTGACGTCCTTCGCGAGCGCCTGTCGAAACTTACCGGACTCCCCGCAGCCGGCATTCAGACGGAGGCCGATTCCCTGCCTGCTCTTCCCGCTGCCTCCGCCCCGGATGTCCCCAGCAAAGCCGCCGACTCCAATCCCGTCGTTCAGGCCGCCTTTGAGCATGCTCGCGCCCAGTACTTCCGTGCCCGCGGCGAGCACAAATTGTGGATGCCCAACCTTGACTTTGCCGCGCAGTATGCCGTGCTCTCCCGCTTCAACAATTTTCAGAATTACTTTCAGCCCGGCAGCTTCGTGCGCAACAATGCCACCGTGGGCGGCGTAATTCGATTTAACTTTCTGAATTTCTCGCAAAGATCCCATGCTGAGGCCGCCGACGCTGACGCGCAGAAAGCCCAGAAACAAGCCGAAGCCGCCCGCAACCAGGTCTCGGAAGAGACTCTCCGCCTGCAACGCACGCTAACCCAGCTGCAAGCCGCCCGCGACGTGGCCGAACTCGAATACGAAATAGCTCTGCAGGGTGTCGCCGCGTTCCGGACTCGCATGGACGCAGGCACCGCCACGCTCCACGATCTCGACGATGCCCGCTCCCAGGCCAGCGAGCATTTCATCACGTTGCAGGACGTAACCTTCGAGCTGCAACGAAGCCAGATCACACTCCTCCGCTCCACGGGAGACTTGGAAAAATGGGCCCTCGGAAGCAACAACTAACCATCGGAATTTGAGCCGTGGAGGTTCCGCCGCGCAGCCCCGCGTCCCGCCCAACCCCGCATTTCCCAATTCGCTGCAATAAAACCGGCATTCAACGGACTCCTGTTTCCCTGCGCGAACGCCGCTAATAAATTGAAACCAGACAGTTTATCCGGCAGACCTTCGCCAAAAGTGAACCTGAAGTAACACGCCGCGCAAGTGAAAATGCAGTAGCGTCTGTTAAAATGAAGACTTACCCATATGCCTCTAAAAACACTGTTTTTGAACCCGCCTTCGTTCGAGAATTTTGACGGAGGTGCGGGCTCCCGCTGGCCCGCCACCCGCGAAATTGAGAGTTATTGGTATCCGGTGTGGTTGGCTTATCCGGCAGGAATGCTGGAGGGAGCGCGGCTTTTGGATGCGCCTCCGCATTATATTTCGGCGGAGCAGACCATTGAGATTGCCAAGGGTTATGAATTTCTAGTGTTATTTACCTCGACTCCGGGCTTCCCGGGGGACATTGGATTGGCCCGGGAAATCAAGAAGGCCAATCCCACCATCAGGATTGCTTTTGTGGGGCCGCATGTCAGCGTGCTGCCAGAGAAATCCTTGCGTGACTGTCCTTCGATCGACTTCGTTGCGCGCAAAGAGTTTGACTTCGCCGTGGTGGATTATGCCAAGGGCAAGCCTTTAGAAGACATCCCAGGCATTTCGTTTTTGAAGGACGGCAAAGTCGTTCACAATCCCGATGCCCCTCAGATTCAGGATCTTGACGCGCTTCCGCACGTTACCGATGTTTACAAGCGCGACCTCGATGTCACCCGCTACAATGTGCCCTTCCTGCTGAATCCTTACGTTTCGCTTTACACCACTCGTGGCTGTCCGGCGCAGTGCACATTTTGTCTGTGGCCGCAGACTTTGAGCGGGCATCCGTGGCGCAAGCGCTCCACCGACGATGTAGCGGCCGAAATGGCGAAGGTAAAACAGTACTGGCCGGAAGTGAAGGAATTCTTTTTCGACGACGACACGTTCAATATTCAGAAAGCCCGCACCATCGAACTCTGTGCGAAGCTCAAGCCGCTGAAGCTGACCTGGTCGTGCACGTCACGCGTGACCACCGATTTCGAAACGCTGAAAGCAATGAAGGAAGCAGGATGCCGGCTCCTCATCGTCGGGTACGAGTCAGGCGATCAGCAGATTCTGAAAAATATCAAGAAGGGCGCGACCGTCGAGCGTGCACGCCAGTTCACCAAAGACTGCCACAAGCTTGGCCTAGTGATCCACGGCGATTTCATCATGGGCTTGCCGGGCGAGACCCACGAGACCATCAACAACACTATCGCGTTCGCCAAGGAGCTGGATGTCGAGACCATCCAAGTCTCCGTCGCTCATGCTTATCCCGGCACTGAGCTTTACGACTACGCGGTGCAGAACGGCTTCATGGTGAAGGACAGCAAGATGGTGGATGAGGGTGGCCATCAACTCGCGCACATTCAGTATCCTGGGCTTCCCGCGGATGAAATTCTGAGCGCGGTGCATCGCTTTTACGACGAGTACTACTTCCGTCCCAAAGCTGTTTTCCGCATCTTGAAGAAAGCAGCATTTAACAGCAACGACCGCAAGCGGTTGTACAAGGAAGCGAAGACTTTCCTGAAAGTGCGGTCCATGCGCAACAAGATGGTCAAGCAGCATGGTGATGAGGCTGCAGCCGCGGCGGAGCCCGTCAAAGCCTGAGTTCCAAGTGAACCTTCGCAAGTACATTGTTCTGGCCGGAGTCACGCTGTTCGCCGCAGCCGGCGACAGCCTGCTATCTCGTGGTATGAAGCAGGTCGGAAGCATTTCCCTCAACCATCTGCAAAGCGCTATCTTCGCCATCCTCAATCCCTGGGTGGCGGCCGGAATTATCCTTCTACTCGCCTTTTTTGCCTCGTACATGACCGCTCTCTCCTGGGCGGACCTCACCTACGTTTTGCCGGCGACCTCACTCGGCTATGTGCTGCTGGCGCTGGTGGCAAAGTTCGCGCTACATGAGCAAGTCAGTCCGATGCGCTGGGCAGGGATCGCATTGATCGCTGGCGGCGTGGGCTTCGTCGCGGGAGGTCCATCGCTGACATCGCACGCTCATCGCGTACGCCTCGAGCATCTGGTGGAAGTCGATCCTGCCGAGATTTCCAGCGAGGTCGAGGTATGAAGCATTTCTACGCGAATCTCTACACCTGGAGCGCGATTCTCGCGGTTGTGTTCGCCTCAGTGGTTGGCGATGTGCTGCTATCGCGCGCCATGAAGCAGGTCGGGGATGTCGGTGCCCTGCGCCGCCGCCGAGGCTTGTGGACCGTAATCGTGCGGGTCCTGAGTAATCAGAATTTCGTTCTCGGTGTTGCGGCCATGGCCGTAGCATTCTTCAGCCTGCTGTTCGCGCTCTCCTGGGGAGACGTAAGCCTCGTCGCCCCCGGCGCCGCTTCCCTTACCTTCATCGGCAACGCCTTCGCCGCGAGAATCTTCCTGCATGAACGCGTGGATCAGCGGCGGTGGATCGCCGCGGTGCTGGTCGCAGGGGGCGTGGCCTTGCTGGCGGGGTAAGAAGAGAAGAGGAGTTACCAGCCACCACCGCAGCGGTGCGGTTCGGGACTCCTACCTACCAGCGTGTCAGAAGTGGTTCCCTCCCGGTTGCAGTTCCCGTACGGAACACGAGACAATGCCGCATGAATGTCAGGCTGTCGCTTGTTGTCATTGCGGCGCTCGCGCTTGCCGCTTTGGATTTCGGAGCTGCGCAGAGCAAGGCAGGTACGTCGTCAAAAATACTCGCGCTTGAGAGTAAGTGGAATGAAGCTTACAAGCATGGCGCTGTCGCCACCATGGAGTCTCTGCTGGCCGACGATTTTGTCATCACGGTAGAGGATGGCAGCACCTTCAGCAAATCCGGATACATTGCGCACAACGCAGATTCCGCGCTGCACGTGGAAATTTCAGAGATGGCAGAAGTCAAAGTCAGGATGCACGGCAATGTAGCCGTCGTCACTGGCGCCTATCATGAAAAAGGGACATCCAAAGGTAGGTCTTATGAATCGCGCGACCGTGCCACCGATGTGTGGATGAGAAACGCGAACCGCGGGTGGCAAGTCATCGCAGCCCACTACAGTATTCCAGCCAGCCAATAGGAAGGTTTGAGTTTCGTGGTTCCCACCCGTCGGGAACCGCGACCGCGTAGTGGAGAGAGTTCCCCCTTTTCGCCAGGACGTGAACTCGTGGACTGAAAGACTTTACTCACAGCGGTCGAAAATTTACATAATTACTCCGGAATTACTCCCGGAGCCCACGGAAGCCGTCCTCCCAAATGCACCCGCTAATCCCCTAAAACCCCCAAATACCCGCCGTCGCAGGCACCAGTTGCTCTGGAGAACGGAACGCTAACTCCTAGATAAAACGGCATTACCGTGCCTGGTCCGCAACCGGGCGCCGAAAGCCGGGTTTGGCCTGCAACCGGCCCGGCTGTTCCCTCACCCAACTCTGTGCCTTTTTGGAGAGCCCTCTCCCCCAGAAGGATGGCACGTGGAGTGCTCCTGGCAAGGTGGGTCTGCTTGCGGCCGCGTTGTCAGACGCCGCGTTGTCACGTAGCGCATCGTCAGGGAGACCAGGAATCGCCCTTCGCGGGAGGAGTAGGAAGGCAATGATTCCAATCCGGGTCATCTCTTTTCTGTTGTTTGGGGCTTGCGCGGCATTGTGCCAGCAGCTTCAGGAGAAGCCTGCATCGAGCTCACTTCCCGATGCTCCGTCGGTACAGGCTTCAGCCGCACCAGACACATTTCGGACGTTGGCGGCCTCGCCTTTGACACTTGGTGCGGTTGGCGCTGACGGCCGTTTGACACGCGCATCCGAACTGGCAAACGCCACTCGCCCTGCACAACCCGGCTTTGCGCTTCTCGACCCAGTCGAGCCTGTTCAGAAAGTATCCGGCGATTTCTTTGATAAGCACCTGTATCCCTCGTTGCTGAAACGGCGCCTAAATTATCATCCCGCATCCAGCGACAGTTTGATGGGCCGGGCGACCTACGCCGCCTCGCGCATTCTGGTCACGCGTGACGATTCCGGCAAGGGCAGGCTGAACACCTCGTATTTCCTGGGCGTGCTGACCTCAGCCGCTATCCACACCGCCTGCCGTCCCTATTGGAGGCGCTCGCCTTCGCAACCGTTCAACGATTTTGGTTCCACGATTGGCAGCGACGCCGGCATGAACCTCTTCCACGAGTTTGGCCCCGGTCTGCAGCAATTGATGAAAAGCCACGCCCCAAAATTTGTCTTCAGGATTGAAGAACGCCTCGGCGCAACGGCAAAGTGACGCTGAAGCGGTCACGCACATTTCAACCACAACCCTCAATTAGCGCTTTAAGAATAGCCCTGTCCGCCCGAAGGGGGCACGCCGTTGAGATAATCGTCAGTCGGATTACCTCCAAAGCAGGGTTAGATCGATGGGCGACTTACGAATTGCATTCCGCCGTTCCCCCTTGACGCTCATAGAACCAGAATCTCTCATTCCAGGCGGACAACAAACGGGGGCACGTCACTCTCTACGGACGGAGTTTTTGTCACACAAAGATTTCGTGGAGTATGCAGAGCAGGTGCAGGCTAAAAGTGGAACTTCATCAAACACAATTCATGCATAGGTTAAAATCCCGACGATCACCGGGAGGGCAGTCCTCATCGGCGTCATCAAGCTCCAGCATCAAACTAATAGTGCACCGCCACTGGGTTCCCATCATCATCGTTCATGATTAGTACTTATCGTCATTCACTTCAATCCAGTAACCATCGGGATCCTGGAAGTAGATCTGCCGCACGCCGTCCGGACGGGCAGAAATTTTGCCATCCCCTTTGAAGTTGCGATATTTCACCTGCATCTGATCGAGGTGAGTCATAAAGTCCGGCAGCGATGCCACCCGGAAAGCGGAGTGAACGTCAATATCATGCCGGGCAGCTTCCGTAGCGCCTCCAACCACGTGCAGTTGCTGGTGCGCGCCGCTGCGAAACCAGATATGCCGGCCATCTTTGAACGGGTCGGGGATTCTTTCGAGGCCCACCACCTTTTCGTAGAACTCGACACTCTTCGGCAGGTCACGCACAAACACCGTGGTGTGATCCAGTTC
>WNFD01008326.1_pt1 | contig 16755 bp, 10 predicted proteins | sample 5400491 | NCBI WGS metagenome assembly WNFD01 (sample SAMN13153343, study PRJNA577476) | soil metagenome | isolation source: 120 cm saprolite under Douglas fir tree site 2 hole 2 replicate 2 | place: USA:California | collected 2015-04-18 | reverse complement strand
CGCAGATCATCACGCGCGAAACCGAAGATAGCTTCGCCATGACCTGCCAGCTCAGCAATCCTTCACTCGTTGCCGCCATCGCGGGCTCGCGCGCGATGGGCGGTCGCGTCGGCCTGCTGGAGCTGGCCGGCGCCCGAGGTCACCTGTTGGCGGATCACGTTCACGGGTGGGTTCACCTCGTGCGCGGGACCGAGCGCCTCACGCTGTCCGTCCCTTCCTCGGTGCCCACCGTGCGAGAGACGCTAAACGCCTTCGTTCGTGCCCTGCGCGAGGGCACCTCGTTTCCCATCTCCATCGAGGACGGGCTGCGGGCAGTCGGCATCGCCGATGCCGCATACCGCTCAGCCGAGCGCGGGGGGGAGAGCGCGGCGGTCGCCGGATTCTCTGGCGCGCCCTGATCGCTCCAGGGTCGAGAAACTCTTCGGCCGCGAACGGTACACGCTTCAGCTCTTGGCCCCGTCCGACGTTTGAAGTTGGCGCTGAGGCGGTGGGGACCCCGCATCCGATCGGGATCTTTCTGGCGGGCTGCCGCGAGTGTCTCGGCGAGTGGGAGCTCCAGGCCGGCCAGTGGTCTCGTCCATCGTCCCGAAGGGCGAGCGTCCCCATGGCTCTAGATCAGACCGCTTGCCCACGTGGGCCAACGGCCGAACCGACCGGCGATGCGCAGAAATAGATTTTGCCCTCGTGAGCAACACCGCGGGCGGTGCTGAGGCTGACCGTGTGTCAGGAGGGCGAGGCGGCCTACCTGGTTCTCTTCCTCAATGATCGCTATCTCCTCCTTCCCCCTCAGCCACGAGGCCATCGCGCGCGGGCCTTTCGTCGAGGGGAGGCTCGGCGGTCAGCGCGGGGGGCCACCACGACTCATTCCTGCCCCCATGGCCGGCGCAAGTCGCTGCAACACTCGAGGCGAGAGCGCCCGAGACTGCGGCAGCTCGTCAGGCACTTCCAGGACGACGAGGCTCTCTCCGGCCACGATCACCAATGAACGGGACACTCCGGTTGCCGGCGAAGGTCAAGTCGTGGTAAAGGTCAGCCCTCCGCTGTGATTGTCAACGGAGTTCAGGAAGGGGTCGGAGCCGTGACGACCGCGCCCGATGTCACTCTCGTCGTCGTTCCGCGAGAGCGCTTCCAGATGACCCGCCGATCACTCGAGAGCATCTACGCCACGACCACCTTCCCGTTTGCGCTGGTCTACGTGGATGGTGGCTCCTCGGCGCCAACCAGGCGCTACCTAGAAGGCCAGGCGCGCGCGCGAGGGTTTCGGCTGGTCCGCACCGATCGGTACCTGGCGCCCAACCAGGCTCGGAATCTTGGGATTTCCGAGGCGGCGACGCGCTACATCGTCTTCGTGGACAACGATGTGCTCGTCACGTCTGGCTGGCTCGAGGCACTGGTTCGGTGTGCGGAGGAGACGGGAGCCTGGGTCGTCGGGCCCTTGTATTGCCAGGGTGAGCTCGAGTGTGGGGAGGTCCACATGACGGGGGGGCACGCCCACATCTTCGACGAGGCTGGGGTCCGCCGGTTTCGGGAAGACCACCGGTTCTGGGGCAGGCCGCTGCGCGAGGTCCGGCCACTACTGCGGCGTGAGCCCTGCGAGATGATGGAGTTCCACTGTATGCTGGTGCGCTCGGACGTCTTCCGACGGCTGGGACCGTTCGACGAGGGGCTGAAGAGTGCCCTAGAAAATCCCGACTTCTGCATGAGCGTGCGCCAGGCGGGCGGCGACGTCTACTTCGAGCCTGCGGCTCTCGTCACCTATCTTCCGCCCCCGCCACTAGCGTGGTCGGATCTGCGATACTTCCTCTTGCGGTGGAGTGACGCTTGGAACCGCGCCTCGCTCGATCACTTCCGGGAGAAATGGCAGCTCGCCGAAGACGACCCGACCCTCGTCAAGCAGTTCAAGGAGTGGACCTGGTGGCGGCGCCAGGCGTTGCTGCCGCCCAACTCGATCGTCGCGCGCCTCCTGCGCACGCGGACTGGTCTCTCGCTGGCCCATCGGCTCGCCCAAGCCGAGGGGAGACTCAACCGGTGGCTGGTCCGCGGCCGCCGAGGCTCTCACGGTGACTGACCCACACGCGCTACTCGCTCCTCCGCAGACAAACATCCGCCTCTACAACGATCTCCTCAGGCGAGGCTATCCGGACACGGATATGAGCTGCCTCCGGGCAGCGTACGACCTGTCGACGCGGCTGTTCACCAGCTGCCTCCGTGGTTCTGGGAAGCCGTTTCTCGCTCACACGGTTGGGACCGCCGGGATTCTCGGATTGCTGCAGGCGCCGGGTCCGGTGGTCGCGGCGGGCCTGCTCCATGCGGCCTACACTCACGGCGATTTTGGTGATGGCCGTACCGGCATTTCGGACGCGAAGCGTGCCCACGTTCGACGGGTGGTGGGTGATGAGGTCGAAGCGTTGGTCGCATTGTACACAACCCTGGCCTGGGGCGAATCCGCGGTTCGAGCCCTGTGCGGCCGCGTTTCCACGCTGTCCACCGACGACCGCACGGTGCTCCTCATGCGACTCGCTAATGAGCTTGAGGATCACCTAGACCTCGGCATCACGTACTGTGGGGACGCCGAGCATCGCCGGCAGCTCATCAGGTCCTGGCTCCACGTGTGCGTCAATCTTGCCGAGGAGCTGGGACATCCGGAGCTCGGCGGCGCACTGACAGAGGTCTTTCGAAACAGCCTCTGTGTGGCGGCGCACCCCGCCCTCGTGACGAGCCAGGCCATCTCCCACCTCCTGCCTCCAGCTTCGTTCCGACCACGCCTCCTCGTGAGGCTGCGCCGCGTCCTCGTGCGCCGGGGCTGACGCACGGCCACCACCGCGGCGCCCGGGGGGCACCCTCCCTCCTGCCTGATGAAAGTCGCGCTCGTGTCGCACACCGCGACCATCGGAGGAGCAGAACTCGTGCTCCTCGAGCTCGCGGGAGGGCTCGCCGATCGTGGAGTGACAGTCGACGTGATTCTGCCGGCCCGCGGCAGCCTCGGGCAACGGCTCGAAGGCGCCGGAGCGCGGACGTGGAGCCTTGCGTACGACTGGTGGGTGTCTCCTGCCTGGTCCTGGGAGGCGGGTGTGCGCCGCATCTACCACAACGTGGCCGGCGTGTGGTCTACCGTGTCCCTGTTGAGACGGCTGGCGCCCGACATCGTCGTGACGAACACCCTCGCGATTCCAACCGCCGCCGTAGCCGCGAAGACCCTCCGGATCCCGCACATCTGGTATCTGCATGAGTTTGGCGAGAAAGACCATGGCCTGAGATTCGATCTCGGCTTCGAGACCAGTGTTCGGCTCATTAACTGGCTGTCGGCACGAATCATCGTCAACTCTCATGCGCTGTTCGATGAGTTCGCCCAGTCGATCCCGGCCCGCAAGCTGCGGGTCGTCTACTGCGCGGCCGACGTATCGACCGCGCCCGGAGACATCCCCTGCACGCAGGACAGGCCCTTCCGAGTGGTTCTCGTCGGCAACATGACGCCGTCTAAAGGGCAGGAGGACGCAATCCGGGCCGTCGGCCTGCTGCGGAAGCGAGGGCGCGAGGTCAGGTTGGCGCTGGTCGGACACTGCTCGAGGCAGGACCTGCTCCGCTTGCGCGAGCTGGCGGTATGCGTCAGCGCGGATGACGTGATTGACTTCATCGACTTCACCGAGGATCGTGATCGCTACTTCATCCAGTCGCACGCCGCTCTGATGTGCTCACGATCGGAGGCGTTCGGTCGCGTTACGGTAGAGGCGATGAAGTTCGGGCTACCCGTCATCGGTGCGAACAGCGGCGGTACGCGGGAGCTGATTCGGGATGGGTGGAATGGGCTGCTCTATCCGCCGGGCGACCCGGCGGCACTCGCGGAGCGGATCGACCGTCTGTACGGGGATCAGGCCCTGCGAGCCCGGTTGGGCGGGAACGGCAGAGCATGGGCGCAGCGGACCTTCTCCATCGCCCGGCATACCGAAGGGGTAATGAAGGTTCTGGCCGAGATCCTGCCCGCCGCCATTTGACAGCGAGCGGCGCCGCAGCAGCGGGCGCGAAATATGGGCCCCCACTCCGCGACCCCGACGGTCGCCGCGCTGCCTAGTTCAGCGTGGACGCCCCCAGCGCCGGGGGAGTCCCGGCGACCTGCGCGAGCAGGGTGGCCACGCGCCGCTGATGGTCGGCGGTGAAGAAGAAGGCCAGCCCATCTCGGTCGACGCGCCACACGATCGCCTCGACATCGAGCGACGACCCGTCGGGCACGATCTCGTCAAGTTGCGCGCGCAGGGCCATATCGGCGGACTCTGCGGGAACTGGGCGATGGTGACGCTGCACTGTCCGGACTGGCACCACATCTGCTCGTTCGTGGGGGGCCATGCGGCATCGAGAAGCACGACTTCTTGCGCCAGCTGCGGCAGTTCATTCCGGGGCATGACTACGTGATGGTCGGCAACATCCTCGGCATCTCCGGTGCGAGCGACGACCGTGGCGCTGCGGAGCGCGCAGGCTGGCGCTTCATCCAGGAAAGCGCGTTCGCCAAAGGGGTGCGCTGAATAGGTACGCCTGTCGGTGTCTTCGCGACGTGGTCGAGGGTGCCACCACCTGCCGGTATCCAAAGACGTAGGAGTGGCTGGTCCCGAATCACGCGGTGAGGAGTAGAGTGAAGACCGGTATGGCTGGCGCAACCATCCTGGACCACGTCCTCTCGGGGCGGGCCCGCGAGGGGGAGCTCTTCGAGCGACCCCCCGGAGGCCGCCTTAGTGCAAATCGCGCCTGACAGCCCCAAGCTCGCCGTGGTGATGGTCGGGCTGCCGGCGCGCGGAAAGAGCTACACCGCGCGCCGCATCGAGCGCTACCTGTCGTGGCTCGGCTATTGCACCGGTGTCTTCAATGTCGGCGAGTACCGGCGCGCGCGCGTCGGCGCCCACGTGCCGCACAGCTTCTTCGATCCCGACAACCCGCAGGGCGAAGAGGCGCGCAGGGCGGTGGCGATGGTGGCGCTCGAAGACATGGTGGCGTGGCTCACGGACAATGGGCAGGTCGCGATCTACGACGCCACGAACAGCACGCGCGGGCGCCGCGCGATGGTGCGCGCGCGCTGCGAGCGCGCCGGCTTCCAGGTGCTGTTCATCGAGATCCGTTGTGATGACCCACACATCATCGAGGCCAACATCCGCAGCACCAAGCTGTCGTCGCCCGACTACGAGGACACCGATCCTGACGAGGCGGTGACCGACTTCCGGGCACGCATCGCGCACTACCAGCGCGTGTACCAGCCGCTCGACGACGACGAGGGCGCGTACCTGCGCGTCACCGGCCCCGGACGCGGCGTGACCGTGAGCAACGTCGACGGCTACTTGGCCGCGCGCCTCGTGTTCTTCATGACGAACCTACACCTGACCGCGCGGCCGATCTGGCTCACCCGCCACGGCGAGAGCGTATACAATGCCGCCGGTGTGCTCGGCGGCGATCCCGACTTGACGCCCGCCGGCGACCGCTACGCCCGGTCGCTCGCCGAGTTCCTCGACCGGCGCGACCCGGATCGCAACGGCGTGGTGATCTGGACCAGCTCGCTCCGGCGCGCGATACAGACCGCCGCGCCGCTCGGTCGCACGCCCTGGGCGTGGCGCGCGCTCGACGAGATCGACGGCGGCATCTGCGATAGCATGAGCCACGCGCAGATCCAGGAGCGTCTGCCCGAAGAGTACGCGGCGCGCAAGCGCAACAAGTTCACCTACCGCTATCCGCGCGGCGAGTCGTACCAGGACATTATCCTGCGCCTCGACCCGGTGATCATCGAGCTCGAGCGCACGCGCAAGCCGGTGCTGGTCATCGCCCACAACGCGGTGCTGCGCGCGCTCTACGCGTATTTCCAGGGCGTTCCGCGCGAGCGCTGCCCGTACCTGGCCATTCCGCTGCACACCCTGATCGAGCTGACACCGCACGCGTACGGCTGCGCCGAGACGCGCATGCCGCTCGAGCCGCGCCTCGACTCGAGCGAAGCGCTGTAGCGCGACCTAGTTGCTCGCGGCGGTGGGCGCCAGGGCCCGGTAGGCCGGGCACCTCCAGAGGCGCCGTTCGACCTCCGCGGCGTACTGGCGGAACAGGCGTCCCCCCACGCCGCCGTAGCGCGCCTCGAGCTCGGCGGCCTGGATGTCCTCGGGGAGATCGGCGGCCTCAGGGAAGAAGTCGTCGACGCGAAAGCCCGCGGCGAGGCGCTCCTGGAGCGTCCGCGCCGCGGCGGCGTCGCGGGTGGCCAGGAGGGCGAACGTGGTGCCCGCCCGGTCGGCCATGAGATCGCCGAACGAGAATCCGCTGCCGCCCCCGGCGTCCAGCTCCTCCTTGAAGACGCCGATGGCGTCGCTCGGTGCCTGGGCCGACAGCACGGTGAGCGCCGCGCTCACGAAGAAGTGCTTCGTCCAGTCGTCGCGTCCTCGGAGCGTGGTCCGGGCCAACGGCGCGGCACGCCGCCAGTCCCGCTCGTCCATAACCTGGCCCACGAAGTCCTCGAGTCGCCGATGCCCGAGCAGGATGCCCAGGGCGAGGAGGGCGGCCCGGTTCTCGAGCACGGGCGAGCTCGTCGTGGACCGCTCACGACGTGGCTCGCCACGGGGTAAGCTCGGGACGGCCTCCAGCAAGCGCTCGACGTGCGACCGGACGGCGACCCGCATCTCCTCGTTCGAGCCGCTCCCCCAGATGAAGCTGGCGAGCAGGCCCGGGGGGAGCTCCATGCGGCGGTAGACGAGCATCGCGCGCCCGGGGCTGATCTCGAGGCTCTGCACACCGGCCAGGACTGGGCGGGCGCGCCGTTCGGCCTGGACAAGGACGCTGATGACCGGCGCCAGCCACCGCAAGGGTGGGTCAAGCAGGACCAGGCGCCCGAGCCGCAGGGTCGGGTCGGCCACGCTCAGCCGGCCTTGGTCGATCTGCACGCGTGCCCCGGCCACGATATTCAGGTAGCGAGAACTGCCCGTGGGAGTGGCGAAGCGGAGGGTCAGCGAAACCGTCGCCTTCTGTGATGACATGAGGTCGATGCGGGCCGCCCCCCGCCCGTCGCCGAGCACGACGGGAAGCCCCCAGGCCAGGAGCAGGTCAATGTCGCGGCTGTCGAGCGTGATCGAGCGCGTGGCTCCGACCGCGAGCGTCTTGGGGTTCTTGTGCCGGAGGAGGTCATACAGCCGACGCTTCTCTTCGGACGTCACGGCCGGGCTTTCTCGGACCAGCGGCTCGCGCTCGGCCGTACCGAGCAGAACGAGGCCAACCAAGATCGGCGCGGCCAGCACTGTCGCGCCCAGGACCAGCAGGAGGCGGCGGCGCGCCCCGCGGCCGGTCAACACCATGAGGGTCGCGCCGACGCCGAGGGCACAGCCTACGGCCGGGAGGAATAGATCCGATGGCCCCGGCCACTGCCACGGCGGGCCGATCTCGAGCACGAGGACGACGACGGCGATGAGGAGGCTTCCCGCGCCGGCCGTGGCGGCCACGGGAAGCATGCTGAACCGATCGCGGCGCGTCCGGGGCAGTGACAGCACGGCGAGAACGCCCACCGGTAGGAAGCGCACCGTCTCCAGCAACACGTACACGGCCAGGGCGACGGCCACCACGCGGATGCGGGAGCCGGTCCGGAGGTCGAAGAAGCCGGCCCCGGCAACGCCCGCGCGGCCGCCCGGCGCGAGAACCGAGGTCGCCAGGAGGCCGACGTAGCCGATCAGCGCGAGCCGGGCCGCCCAGCGCGCCCGGAACGAAGCCGGGGGTGTCAACGCCACGAATCGAGTATAGGGCACGCGGCACCTTCGCTCACGTGCCGGACGCCTTCCTTCGGCCGCCATCGCGATGCTCACCGCCGATCGAAATCGCTTGACACCAGTTCAGCTCGCTCCTAGACTCCCGGCCCCGGTCTCGACTCGATGTCCAGAGATGGAGGGGCTGCGATGCAAATCTCGATGCAGATGATGCAGATCTGCATACCCGTGCTCCTGGCGAGCCTCGTGCTGGCGGGGTGCGCGAGCGCCCCGATCCGCGGGCGCGCAACAGCGCAATATCCGAAGCCCGCCATGACTCTGGCTCCGCTCGTGCTCAGCCCGATGCCTTCGCCATTGCCGTCGCATCCGTCGGAACCAGGGAACCCTCAGGTATGGATCCTCGGCAAGTGGGAGACCGTCGAGGGGCGGAGCGGGCGTGTCGACGGGGTGGGAGAGTTCGAGTTCAGACAGGAGGGACCGGGGCTGAAGTGGCGAATGGTCCGAAGCGGCTGGTTCTCCGGAGTCCACACCACTCAGACGGCATCGGGCTCCGTGAGGAGAATCTCGACGTCCTCGGTCGAGCTGAGCGGGCAGTACGAGTCGAGCAACCTGGGCAATGTGGCCGGGACGCCCGTGCGCCATTCATTCACTCGTACTGGGAGCAGTCTGCGAGGCTACGAGGCCGCCAGCGACGGGACGGAGTCGCTGCTGGCACTGAAGCGGGCGCAATGAGCGACCAGGTAGGGCCCGGACCGGAGCCGATCTTCCTCGCGGAGGGCCAGGACCGCGCGCTCGCCCAGCTCATGGCGGGCATGGACGAGGGAGGGCGCTGGGTCCTGCTGCTGGGACCGGAAGGGATCGGGAAGAGCACCGTCCTGCGGCGGCTGTGCGCGGAGCTGGAGCTCGCGGACGCCGATGCCGTGCTCTGTGATGGGTCCCCGGTCCTGGGAACCGATGGGCTCGTGGCCCTGCTGCGAAGCCAGCTCCATCTGCCGCCAAGACCGGCGCCGAGGAGCCTGTGGGGCTCGCGCCCCCTGGAGGACCTGCTGGCCAACCAGCGCGCGCGCCGAAAGCCCCTCGTGGTCCTCGTGGATGACGCCCACGTGCTGCCACGGCCAAGCCTCATGTTGCTGGGCGAGCTGGCCACCAGGCCCTCCGGGACGGACCCCGCGGTGTTCGTAGTGCTCGCGGGTGCACCCGCGCTCGAGCAACCGGCCCTTCGCGCGTGGGGCGGGGTGAGCGGCGGCCGCAGCGCCGTGACGTGCCGGTTGGGGCCGTTCACCGAGGCCGAGGCCCGCCAGTACGTCGAGCGCCGAATCCAGTCCGGCGCCGGAGGCTCGCTCGCCCTTTCCGACGCGGCGATCCAGCGGGTCGTCCAGCACGCGAGCGGCGCCCCGGGGCGGATCAACGCCCTGTGCGACCAGGTGCTCACGCAGCCATCCACCCGGCTCGGCAATCACGTATCCACCGACGCGGTGGCCAAGGCGGCCGAGCATCTCGGCCTCGAGGCTGCCCCGCCGCGCGCGCTATGGGGCCCGGTGCGCGCGGAGCCCCTCGATACGCCGGGCGATCAACCGGCGTGGGACCAACCCCCGTCAAGGCGCGGGTGGCGCCGTGCTGGGCTGCTGACGGGCGCCGTGTTCGTGGCGGGTCTGCTCATCTACTTCGGGCCGGCTCTCGTGAGGTCCTCGATCGAGTGGGTCGCCGGGGGCGCGGAGGCCCCTCGTTCGGCCCCGCGGTCGGACAGCCCCGGTCCGGCCCGTCAGGATGACCCGCGCCGGGCCGCAACCTCGAGATCGAGCGCGCCCGGGCGGGGGCGCGAGGCGTCCGGCACCGTCGCGCCCGGCCAACCCGGGGTGCCGCGGGTGGCAACGCTCGATCGCGCCAAGCCTACCGCGGCGACCCCGCCGCCGGCGAGGGCTCCCCGCCCGGTCGCGGTGCCCCCGTCTCCCCAGCAGGTCGCGGCCCTGCTCGCCGCCGCGCGCGACGGCCAGGCCGCCGACCTCAGCCGACTCCTCGCCATCGGCGTGCCTGCCAATGTGGGAGATGCCAACGGGTCCACCTCGCTCATGCTCGCGGTCGTGAACGGCCATCTCCAGGCGGCGCGCGTCCTGCTTGACGGTGGGGCCCGGGTCAATGCCGGGAACCGGGGAAGCATCACCCCGGTCATGCTGGCCGTCATCAACGAGCGCCCGGAGGTGCTGAAGCTTCTCCTCGAGCGCGGCGCCGATGTCAATGCGCAGAGCGGGACCGGCTGGACCGCCCTCACGTTCGCGGCATGGAAGGGCGACCCGGATCTCGTACGCGTGCTGCTGGACCACGGGGCCAATGCCACCGCGCTCGACAAACAGCGGTGGACGCCTCTGGACTACGCGGGGTGGAAGACGCGATCCCCCTCCAACTCGCCCGAGCCGACGGAGACCGGATCCGCGGCCCCGGCCGACCCGGCCGGGGACAGGCAGTCACAGGTGGCGTCCCCGTCGCAGCCAAGCGAGGCGCGCTGAGCGTCTCCAGGGACCAGCGGGCCCTGGACGTGCCGCGCGAGGTGGCTCCCCTGCCATGTGCGGGGCCCGCAACGTTCCGCCGCCGGCCTTGTCAAGGCCCCCGAACGATGCTATCTCAGCGTCATGACGTACCTCGACTGGTGGTACGACGCCAACTACAACGCCGCCCGCCAGCGCGACGTGGCCTGAACAGGAGGCGCACATGAAGGTCGGGATCGCACTGAACATGCTGACCCAGGAAGGGAGACCGGATGCCGCCGTGCTCGCCGAGCACCTGGCCCTGGGGGATCTCGCCGAGCCGCTCGGGTTCGATTCGCTCTTCGCGCTGGAGCACCACTTCACCGGCTATGCCATGTCGCCCTCCCCGACCCAGCTCTTGAGCTACTTCGCGGGCCGGACGAAGCGCATCACGCTCGGCACCGCGGTGATCGTGCTACCGTGGCACGACCCGGTCCGGATCGCCGAGGAGATCGCGTTGCTCGACATCCTGTCGGGCGGTCGCTGTCTCCTCGGGTTCGGGCGGGGCGCCGCGAGCGTCGAGTACGCGGGGTTCCGGATCCCGATGGAGGAGGCGCGGGCCCGCTTCGTGGAGACGGCGCAGATCGTCGTCCGGGCGCTCAGCCAAGACGTCTTCGAGTGGGACGGGGAGTTCTTCAAGATCCCCCGGACGTCGATTCGCCCACGCCCGATCTCCCACCCGGAGCGCCGCATCTACGCCTCGTCGGTGAGCCCCGAGTCGGCCGAGATCATGGCGAAGCTCGGCTTCGGGGTGCTGGTCATCATGCAGAACGAGTGGCCGAAGGCCGCCGAGGACATCCAGCGGTACCGGGAGATCGCGCAGAGCGTCGGCCATACTCCCCGGCCGCCCATCATCCTCACCAACATCTCGGTCGCGGAGGACAGGACCGAAGCCCACGAGCGCGCCGTGAGGTATCTCAGCCGCAAGTTCGACTCGATCGACGCGCACTACCACTTCTCGGATGGCCATCTCGCCTCCGTGAAGGGCTACGAGTCCTATGGCCCGACGGCCAAGACCTACGCCAAGATGAAGGACGCGACCTTCCGGCAGAAGGCGACGGACTTCTACGTGAAGATCCAGGTCGTCGGCACCCCCGACGACTGCCTCCAGCAGGTGGCGGAGCTGCAGCGGCTCACCGGCCTCGACCATCTGGTCACCGAGTTTGGCTTCGGCGGGATGCCGCACCACGAGGCCCTACTCAACATGCGCCTCTTCGCCGATCGCGTCATGCCGGTGCTCCAGCATGATCCCGCGTTCGCGCATCCCGCATCGTCGGCACCGAGCGGCGCGGCGCCGGCCGGTCAGCGCTCCGACGGCATCTTCGCGCCGGCCTGACCGCTCCAGCAGCGATCGTTTCGCAGACTGAAGGAGTACGATCCTTACCTTCGGCGTTCGAGCCTTGCTCGTACCTCTCCCCAAGACTTCGCGGCCGACGGATTGCTCGTATGCGCGCGGCGACGCCTCGCAAGCTCTCTCCGCTGCGCATCAGTTACGGGGATGGCCTCCGGAGTGGCCGCCAGACTGTCCCAGATCTCCTCGATCAACTCCAACCGATCCTCGACGCTAAGCCCGAGAGCGTGCTTGAGTACCGTGCTCATGTTCGCATTCTCCGCTGGTAGCCTTCAGGCCGCAAGAATCATTTCAGTACGCATAGCTACGATTCGACGCCCCCGTCGCGTCGACGCCGAGCCCATGCCCGATCAGCTCTGAGGGGGTTGCTCTCGATTCCGCTCGCGGGACGATGTTTGCCATTCCAGCGGAGCGTGCCGGGACGCCGTGTTCCCCTCTGAAGAGGATACTCAGTTCCAGTCATTCGATGAGCCGATCCGTACCAACATCCATCAAGGTCAGTCGCGAACAGGACATGGAACGCCTCTGACCCGTGCCGCGCGAGAATCAGATAGCGCGGACGGTACTTGTCGTCTGGGTACGCCTCGACCAACTCATAGGAGGCCACGGCCGCCAAGATCATCTCGCGGGGAATGAACCGGCCGACAAGCCGCATGTTCACGTGGTAAGACCAGAGGACTCGTTCTCTACGGACGCGGTCCTGGATGAATCCAACCGGGTCATCAGGAAGCCTGCGCTCAGGGACCAGTCCAGAGTCTCCGTCAGACCTCAGCTAGATTCGCCGAACATCGTTTTTGACGCCGGCCCAGCCACGACCGACGACGGTGTCGACCGTATGCCCGGTGAGGACTTCGGCGAGGTCTACCGGGAGCTGCTCGTCAAGAAGAGTCGAGGAGTCGTTCAAGTAGCTCACCTACTCGCGGTACACGTCAGCGAGTACACTAGATCCGGTGGAATCAGAAACTTCCTCATCCGCGGCGCGAGAGACAGGCACGCACGCGCGCCGCGAGCTGCGGGATCGAGAAGGGCTTGGTCAGGTAGTCGCTTGCTCCGAGCGCGAAGCCGGCACGAGTATTGACCTCGTCATCCTGTGCCGTCAACACGAGGACGGGCAGCGCCGCCGTCGCTGACCTGGAACGAAGCACCTTGAGCACCTCCAAGCCACCTTGCTTCGGCATGAACAGGTCCAGCACGAGAAGATCGGGTGCCTGCGCGTCGATCAACGCGAGTGCCTCCTGGCCGGTGGACGCTTCGCTTACGATGTGGCCGGCCTGGCTCAGGGCCTTGTGCACGAGGGCACGGAGGTCCGGGTCGTCGTCCACGACCAGGATGTGGCTCCCGCGCCGGGCGTCCCGACCCGAGTGCGGAGCCAGCGGCGGGCTGGCTAGTTGCCGGACGCTGTGCGGCTCGACGGCCAGCTCGAGGCCCTCGTAGGCGCAGCACACCCGCACCGCGTAACCAAGCTGCTCGGCGTACCCGCGGGCGCGCTTCTCGATCGCCTCGACGAAAGCGTCGTCGTGGGTAGGATCGTGGTGGGTGAGAGCGAGTTGACGCACCCCCGCCGCGGCGGCCAGCGCCACGGCATACTCGTAGGTGCTGTGGCCCCAATTCTTTTTGGTTAGGTACTCCTCCGGAGTGTACTGCGCATCGTGAATCACCAGGCCGGCGCCGGCCATGAATCGCGCGTGGCGCCGGTCTCCCTCGTGCACGATGGACTCGGCGTGGCTGGACGCGGGGTGCTCGTGCCAGAGCGTTTCGGAGAAGGGCTCGTGGTCGCACAGGTACACCACAGCCGCGCCGTCGGCCTCGACGCGGTAGCCCAGCGTCATGGCCGGATGATGGAGGTACTGCGCGACGATCCGCGCGCCGCCGATCTCGTGCGTTCCTTCTCCGAGCTCTCGGAAGGTGATGGTTGCCGGAAGGTGGTCGATCTCGACGGGGAAGTACGTGAACTCCATCTGGCCGGAGAGAACTTCGCGCAGAGAATGTCCGCTCCCTTCCGGACCGCAAACCGTGATCTGGTTCCCGGAAACGAAGAGCGGGGCGAAGAAGGGAAAGCCCTGGATGTGATCCCAGTGCGTGTGGCTGAGCAGGATCGTTGCCGAGACGGGCTTCGGGGGGTGCGCCATGAGCTCCGCGCCGAGCGGGCGAGCGCCCGTCCCGCAGTCAAATATGAAGCAGGCGCCCCCGCTCGTCGTCACTCCCACACACGAAGTGTTGCCGCCGAAACGGACGGTGCCCGGGCCTGGCGTGGCGATCGACCCCCGGGTGCCCCAGAATCGTACTCGCATACTCCCGCCAGGGTCAGCTATTCGTAGTCCACGTGGAGACCGTCGAGGTACCGGGCGAGCTCCGCGGCCTGCGCGCGAATCTCCTCGGGCTCACGGCGTCCGGCCGCCTGCTCCAGGGATGCGCCGATCTCCGTAATTCGGTTCAAGCCGTAGCCGGCGCCTGTTCCCTTCATGTTGTGGCCCAGGATGCGAACGTGTTCGTAATCCGCGTGTGCGAGCGCGGCCGCGATCGCCTCGACGTCCCTCCGCCGGTTCTCCAGGAAGCCGGGAACCAGCTCCGCGAGACCCGAGTCCACCCGGACGCGGACGCGTCCCAGGGTGTGCTCTTCGATGGCGCGCAGGAGCGTCGCTTTGCGGATGGGTTTGGTGAGGTGGGCCGTGCAGCCGGCTTCGAGGCTCTTTTGGACCTCCTCCGGCAGCGCGTGAGCGGTCAGGGCCAGGATCGGAACCGGCCTGGCGCGGTTCTCGCCTTCCCACTGGCGGATCCCGCGTGTGGCGGAGTAACCGTCCATGACCGGCATCTGGACATCCATGAGTACGACGTCGTACGTGCCGGAGATGCACATCTGCAGGGCGACCTCGCCGTTTCTGGCCAGGTCCACGCGGCACCCGCTGGCGTTCAGGTACGATTGGATCAGCAGCACATTATCCAGGGAATCCTCGGCCAGGAGGATCCGCAGCCCTCGCGCGTCTTCCCGCACGCCTCCAGGCGCTGCGGGCTCCACTAGAGCGGCCGCGCCGGCGCGGGCCTGCTGGATCGCCTCCAGGAGCTCGGCGCGCTTCACCGGTTTCACCAGGTACGCCGCCACCCCGAGGTCGCGGCTTCGGGCGAAATCCCCGGCGCGGTTGTCTGACGTGAGCATCAGGATGGTCGTCCCGGCCATGGTCGGATGCTGATGAATCTGCTCGGCCACCTGGAACCCGTCGACGGCGGGCATGCGGCAGTCCAGCAACACGAGGGCATACGGGACAGCGGCCTGCTGGGCCCGCAGCAGCTCCGAGAGCCCCTGCTCGCCTCCTTCCGCTTCCGTCACCACGGCGCCCCAGCGCGAGAGCATCTCCCTGAGGATCAAGCGGTTCGTCGTGTTGTCGTCGATGACCAGGGTCTTCAGGCCCTCTAGATCCATCAGCCCGGAGAGGACCCTGAGCGCGGGCTTGCTGCCGACCGCGAACCGAGCCGTGAAGTAGAACGTGCTTCCGGCTCCGATGCTGCTTTCCGCCCAGATCCGCCCCTGCATCAGCTCGACGACCTCCCGCGAGATGGCCAGTCCGAGGCCGCTCCCGCCGAACTTGCGCGTCGTGGAGGTGTCCACCTGGGCGTAGGGGGCAAAGATCAGCTCGCGCGTCTCCTCGGGCACCCCGATCCCGGTGTCGCAGACCGCGAACCGCAGGGCCCCCGCGGCGGCGTCCTCAGGATCACGCTCGACCCGCACGATCACCTCGCCTTGCTCGGTGAACTTGATCGCGTTGCCAATGAGATTGATGAGCACCTGCCGCAGCCGGGCCGGATCGCCGACCAGCGCGGTGGGGATCTCCGGCGCGATGCGGACCGCCAGCTCGAGCCCCTTCTCGTGGGCGCGAATCGCCATCATCTCGAGCGTCTTGTCGAGGACCTCGCCGAGATCGAAGTCGATGCTCTCGAGCACCAGATGGCCGGCCTCCACCTTGGAAAGGTCCAGGATGTCGTTGATCAGGTCCAGGAGCTGGCTCCCCGCCTTCCTGAAGATGCGGACGTACTCGCGCTGCTCCGAGGCCAACGAGGTCTCCCACAGCAGGTCCGCCATGCCGATGATGGCGTTCATCGGCGTCCGGATCTCGTGGCTCATGCGGGCGAGGAAATCCGATTTCGCGAGATTGGCTTTTTCCGCCGCGGACCTGGCGCTCTCCAGCTCGACATTTTTCTCCTGCAGAATCTGATCCAAGCGTTTGCGCTCGGTGACGTCGCGCGCGGCGGCGAACACGCCCTGCAGCCTCCTATCTCGATCGTAGAAGGTGGTCGCGTTGTAGGACACCACGGTTTCCTTGCCGTCCCGGGCGCGCGCGGTGAGCTCGTAGTTGGTGACCTTCTTTTCGCTCAGCACCCGTTTGATACCCGTCTCGGCCAGCTCCGGATCGGTGAAGTAGTTCTTGAACGGCGCGCCGATCAATTCGTCGCGCGTGCAACCGGTGAGCGCCTCCATCTGCTTGTTGACGTCGGTGATGATGCCGGACGGATTGGTGGTCATCAGCGCGTCGATGTTCGACTCGATGAGAGAGCGCGTGTAAAACTGCTGGTCGCGCAGGCGCTGATCGAGCTGCTTCTGGTCCGCTTCGACCTGCTTGCGCGCAGTATTATCGGTGCCGATCAACAGATAGCCGATGATGGCGTCCTGCGCGTCGCGCAACGCGGTGACCGACACCACCGCCGGGAACCGGCTCCCATCCTTGCGGAAGTAGGTCAGCTCGTAGATGTCCTCGATCCCGCGCGAGGCCTTGAACACCAATGCCTCGAAGCCCGGCGTAATCGGGGTTCCGAGCTCGACGCTGAGCGCTTTGGCGCGCGCGATCACTTCCTGCGGATCGGAAATGTCGGCCGGCGTGATCTTGTTCATCACTTCGGCGGCCGTGTAGCCCAGCATGCGCTCGGCGCCGACATTGAAGATCTGAATGACGCCCTTCTCGTCGGTCGCGATACTCGAGAAGTTGGCGCTGTTGAAAATCGCGCGCTGCAGGGCCCCCGCCTGGAGCAGCGCCTCTTCCGCCTGCTGGCGCGCGGTGTTATCGGTGCCGATCAACAGATAGCCGATGATTGTTTCTTGAGCGTCGCGCAACGCCGTGACCGACACGACCGCCCCGAAACGGCTGCCGTCCTTGCGGATATACGTCAGCTCGTAGATGTCCTCGAT
>WNFD01006948.1_pt1 | contig 16762 bp, 17 predicted proteins | sample 5400491 | NCBI WGS metagenome assembly WNFD01 (sample SAMN13153343, study PRJNA577476) | soil metagenome | isolation source: 120 cm saprolite under Douglas fir tree site 2 hole 2 replicate 2 | place: USA:California | collected 2015-04-18 | reverse complement strand
CCAGCGTGCCATCGACCGTGGCGTCGAATTTCTCCACGTGGCCGTCCGGCCACGCGACGCACAGCGCAGAGACGAAATGCGCCTTGCGCTGCTCCGGCGCAGTCGCGCCGCGCGCGGAGAGCTGCGCGTCGACCTCGCGCATCGCGGCCGCAAAGTCCTTGCTGGGTCCCGCCCAGCGCGCCGAGTGGATGCCGGGCGCGCCGCCGAGCGCGTCGACCGCAAGCCCCGAATCGTCCGCGAAGGCGGGCAGGCCCGAGGCTTTCGCCGCCGCCTCGGCCTTGATGCGCGCGTTCTCGCGGAAGGTGTTTCCGGTCTCCTCCGGCTCGGGCAGGCCAAGCTCGCCGGCCGAGACCGCGCCGACGCCGTAGACCGAGAGCAGCTCGCGCATCTCGGCGAGCTTGCCCGGATTATGCGTCGCGATGGCGAGCCGGCCGCTGATCTGCCGATGCGGCGGCGGTGCGGCGCGTCCGCCCGCCGATGGGGTGGCGCGCGCGCTCACGTCACCGCCATCTTCTGCAGGTCGACGAGCTTGCCGACGCCGCGGCGGGCGAGCGCCAGCAGCGCGAGCAGCTGCTCCTCGCTGAACGGCGTCTTCTCGGCCGTGCCCTGCACCTCGACGATGTTGCCGCTGCCCGTCATGATGAAATTCGCATCGGTTTCCGCTTCGGAGTCCTCGGCATAATCGAGATCGAGCACCGGCGTTCCGTTACATATGCCGCACGAGATCGCCGCGACATGGTCGCGCAGCGGCTCGCCCAGAATCATCTGCCGGGTCTTCATCCAGCGGATGCAGTCGTAGAGCGCGACCCAGGCGCCGGTGATCGCGGCGGTGCGCGTGCCGCCGTCGGCCTGGATGACGTCGCAGTCGACGGTGATCTGGCGCTCGCCCAGCGCCGGCAGATCGACCACGGCGCGCAGGCTGCGGCCGATCAGGCGCTGGATCTCGATCGTGCGGCCGCCCTGCTTGCCGGCGGAGGCTTCGCGCCGCGTGCGCTCGAGCGTGGCGCGCGGCAGCATGCCGTATTCGGCGGTGATCCAGCCGCGTGCCTGGCCCTTGAGCCAGGGCGGCAGCCGGTCTTCGAGGGTCGCGGTGACCAGCACATGGGTGTCGCCAAACTTCACGAAGCACGAGCCCTCGGCATATTTCACCACCCCGCGCTCGAGCGTGACGGCGCGCAGCTCGTCCGGCTGTCGGCGGCTCGGGCGCATGCGAGTCTCCATTGGCCTCAAAGGCTACCGCTTTTAGGGGTGCCCGATGCCCGCGACAAGGGGAGGTTCAGTTCCGGCTTGAACTGGCGGCCTCGGATGGACAAATGTGTCGGTCGGAATGCATGCACGGAGCGGATTTTGTCTCAAGACGTACCACCGCCGAGCCAGGGGAGCCTCGTACAGCTCAACGAGCGCTCGCGCGAGATCTTTCGCCAGATCGTCGAGAGCTATCTGGCGACCGGCGATCCGGTCGGCTCGCGCCAGCTCACGCGCCTCATCCCCATGACCTTGTCGCCCGCCTCGGTGCGCAACGTCATGCAGGACCTCGAAGAGATCGGGCTCATCTATGCGCCGCATACCTCGGCGGGCCGGCTGCCCACCGAGCTCGGCCTGCGCTTCTTCGTCGACGCGCTGATGCGGATCGGCGACCTTTCGAATGAGGATCGCAAACGCATCGAGGGCCAGGTCGCCGCCGCCGGCAAGTCGGTCGAGAACGTGCTCACCGAGGCCTCCGGAATGCTGTCGGGGCTGACCCACGCGGCCGGCGTCGTGCTCACCGCCAAGAGCAATGTGCGTCTCAAGCACATCGAATTCGTGCGGCTGGAGCCGGAACGCGCGCTCCTCGTGCTGGTCGGCGAGGACGGGCAGGTGGAGAATCGCGTCGTCAACCTGCCGCTCGGCCTGCCGACCTCCGCGCTCACCGAGGCGACGAACTTTCTCAACGCGCGCATCCGCGGCAAGACGCTCGCCGAGGCGAAGGTCGAAGTCGAGCAGACGCTGGCGGCCCGCCGCGCCGAGCTCGACGAGCTCACCCAGAAGATCGTGTCGGCGGGGCTGGCGAGCTGGTCGGGCGGCGCGAGCGAGGAACGCAAGCTGATCGTGCGCGGTCACGCCAACCTGCTCGACGACCTCAAGGCGCTGGAGGACCTCGAGCGCGTGCGCCATCTCTTTGACGATCTCGAGAGCAAGCGCGAGGTGCTCGACCTCCTGGGCCGCGCCGAGCAGGCCGAGGGCGTGCGCATCTTCATCGGATCGGAGAACAAGCTGTTTTCGCTCTCGGGCTCCTCGACCGTGATCTCGCCCTATCACGACGCCGCCGGCCGCATCGTCGGGGTGATCGGCGTGATCGGCCCGACCCGGCTCAACTACGCCCGGGTCATTCCGATGGTCGACTACACCGCCAAGGTGGTGAGCAAGCTGCTGGGGGGATGACGGCCAGGGCCGTTAACGTTTCAGGTCCCGGCAGCGGACCGCTTTGGGCCCGCTTGATTTTTACCGCCGGAGTCTCGATATGCCGGGGCAAGCCGATCGCCATTACGACCGGAACGAAAGACCATGACGGATACGCCTGCCAACGCGCCGAAACCCGAACCGGCCGAAGGGGAGCCAGCCGTCCCGAACGCGGCCGGCGCCGAGACCGCGCCCGATCCGGCGGCGCTCGCCAAGGAGGCGGCCGAGCTCAAGGACCGGCTCTTACGCACGCTCGCCGAGATGGAGAACCTGCGCCGGCGCACCGAGCGCGAGGTCACAGACGCGCGCCAGTACGCGGTCGCCAATTTCGCGCGCGACCTGCTCGGCGTCGCCGATAACATGGAGCGCGCGCTCGCCACGCTGAGCGACGATTTCCGCGACCAGGCCGATCCGGTGATCAAGTCCCACATCGAGGGCGTGGAGATCACCGAGCGCGAGCTGCACAAGGTGATGGAGAGGCACGGGGTCAGGAAGTTCGACCCGCAGGGCCAAAAATTCGATCCCAACCTGCACCAGGCCATGCTCGAGGTCCCCGATCCGAGCGTGCCGGCCGGCACCGTCGTGCAGGTGATGGCGCCCGGCTACATGATCGCCGACCGGGTGCTGCGCCCGGCGTTCGTCGGCGTGTCGAAGGGCGGGCCGAAGGCTGGCAGCGCCGAGCAGGCCGCGAACGAGAACGCGACGCCGCAGTCCTGAGCGCGACTTCCGTCGCGTGACGTTTCAGGCGAACCTCACCGCGTAGACCGGCGGCAGCGTGTGCGAGACGCACTCCCAGCTGTCGCCCTGATCCTCGCTCACCCACAGCCCGCCGGTGGTCGATCCGAAAGCGAGCCGTTCGCCCGCCTCATCGAGCGCAAGCGCATGGCGGTAGACCACGTCGTAGGCGTGCGTCTGCGGCAGGCCCTTGGCGAGCACGTCGAAGCTTTTGCCGCCGTCGCGCGTGCGCGTGACCACGAGCTTGCCGCCGCGCGGAACGCGCTTCTCGTCCTTGGTCTCCGGGACGAACCAGGCCGTATCGGGCTCGCGTGGATGCACCACGACCGCAAAGCCGAAGGTCGACGGCTCGACGCCGGTGATCTCGGTGAAGGTCTTGCCTTCGTCGGAGGAGACAAAAATGCCGTTGTGGTGCTGCACCCACATGCGATGCGGCGCCGCCGGGCACTGCGCGAGGTAATGGACGTCCTGGGCAATCGGGTCATGGGCCTGCTCAGCCGGCATGTATTCGGCGCGCATGCCGTTTCCGCGCAATTCCCAGTTCGCGCCGGCATCCTCGGTGAACCAGATGCCGCCGGTCGAGACGCCGACCCACACGCGCTTCGAATTGCGCGGATCGACGCAGATCGAATGGATGCCCGGCAGGTCGGCGCCGCCGCCGTTCCACTTCTTGCGCAGCGGATGGTCCCACAGCGAGCGCATCATCTCCCAGCTCTGGCCGTGATCGGTCGAGCGGAAGAGGCCGCCCGGCAGCGTGCCGCACCAGATGGTGCCGGGCTCGTCGGCGCCGCCGGCCGTGAGTGCCCAGATGCGCGCCAGGCTCCAGTTGAGCGGCCGGCCCCAGAAATCGAATTCTTCGTAGCCTTCCGGCTTCGCCGGATAGACCGGCGCCGGGATTTCTTCCCAGCCCGTCGCGGTCGAGCGGTGCAGCTTGACGCCGAAATGGCCGTGGTCGAGCGCCGCGTAACGCCGGCCGTCGCGCTGGTCGACGAGGGTCAGGGTCACATTGTCTCCCAGGAAATCCACCGCCGCGATCTCCCAGTCCCGCGCCTTGCGCGCGACCGTGAACAGGCCCTTGCGGGTCGAAACCAGAAGCGTGTCGCTCACCATCATCCTCCCGAGAGCGCTTGAAAGACGTAGATCGTGCTGTCCTCGCGCACGGTATCGGCGAGGCGCGCGCGGTCGCGGATCATCCGGCCATCGACGAAGATCGTCATGTGCTTGCGCAGCGCCGCCTGGTCGTCGAGCACGTAGCTGCGCGCCTGCGGGTTCTGCGCGAATAAGTTATCCAGGACCTCACGCACGGTCTGCCCTGACGCTTGCGCTTCCGGGCAGGCGACGTGGCGCTGGACATTCGGCGTGAAGACGACCTTCGCCATGATCGGAATGCCTGGGCACCTTCAGGATGCTTTGGGCCGCTCGAGCTGCTGGCGCAACCGCTCCTCCTGCTCGCGCAGCTCGGGAGTGAACGCCTCTCCGAAATCCTCGGCCGCGAACAGCGGACGAATCTCGATCTCGCTCTCTTCGTTGTGGGGGTTGGGGCAGCGCCTGACCCAGGAGATCGCCTCGTCGAGCGATTTCACCTGCCATATCCAGAAGCCCGCGGCGAGCTGATCGGTGCCCGGGAACGGCCCGCGGCTGACGTAGCGATCCTTCCCCGCAAAGCGCACGCGCGCACCCTTCGCGGTCGGGTGCAGTCCTTCGCCCGCGAGCATGATGCCGGCCTTCACCAGATCCTCGTTGAACCTGCCCATGTCGGCAAGCAGCTGCTGGCTCGGCATTTTGCCGGCTTCCGAATCCTGGCTCGCTTTGACGATGACCATGACTTTCATTGCCGTCTCTCCGGTGTTCGAAGTTCACCCCAAGGACGCAGTCGGAGCGGCCGATCCGACAGCGGGGAAAGCTTTTTTCGCAGCGCTGATCATCGAGCAGGAACAAAGGCCTGCGGCCGTACCCCCCGCCCCCCTTCAGATCCTCGGCCGGGTTCCGTCCCGCACAGCGCGGAATTTTGGAAACGCCTCCGGCCAAGCCTCGCTGCGCGCGATACCGACAAAGCGGATGAAGGCGCCGCCGCCGAAGCGGATCCATTGCACCAGCCGCACCGGCGCGTCGGTCTTGGGATCCTTCGCCTCGCCCTGAATCTCGTAGGTCGGGATGTTGTTGAGCCGCAGGACGTCGCTGCTGATCATGCGGACGTCCTTGAAATCGCTCAAGCCCCCAAAAAGGCGGCGGGCGAAATTCTGCCGGTCTGACGCCTGCTCCGGTCCGCCCGGCGCGACCGACACGATCAGCAGCGGCTGCGCGGCGACGTCCTGCGGATGGAATATTTGCTCCTCGCCGCCTCGGGCACCTGAACCGCAATGAGGGCCGCGCCCTGCGGCACCACCGTGAGGAGAATCCATTTCCTCAGCTTCTTGTTGTCGATCTCCTGATCGCCGACGATCAGCAGCCCGGTGCCGTCCTTGAGCGTGACGGTCTCGCGCTTCTCCTCGGTCATGCCCTGCTTCTTGAGACCGGCCGTCGACATTTCCTGCTCGACCTGGGCGTGGGCCTGCACCGGCATCTCGACGATCACGACCGCCACGTTGGCGTCCGCATCCTCGAAGCCGCGGAACACCGTGGCGGGCTTCATGTCGCCGGGCGGCACCAGGCCGATGTGGGAGCCGACCGGGAAGACCGGTTCGGCGGCGCGGGCCGGCGCAGCCAGCGCCCCGACCAGGACCGCGACGATGCAGGCAATGAACCAGCGGGACATCCAAATCACCTCGTCAACTGGGGATGCGGGGGCCTGTTCACCCGTCGCAGTGTCAGATTAATGCGGCCGCCATCGGGCAGCAGGGTGGATGTGCCAGGAATAATGCGGTCGACCCCATGGAGGGCAAGGCGAGCCTCCCCGCCCAGCACCAGGGCGTCGCCCGAGGCGAGCCGGAACGAGCGGGTCGGCGCCTCGCGCGTCGTGCCGCCGAGGCGAAACAGGCAGGTCTCGCCGAGCGACAGCGACACCACCGGCGCCGCAAAATCCTCTTCGTCGCGATCCTGATGCAGGCTCATGCGCGCGGTCGGCGCATAGACGTTGACCAGGCAGGCCTGCGGCTCATGCGGATAGCCGCCAAGCTCGCGCCACGCGGCGCGCAGGCTCTCCGGCATCGGCGGCCACGGCGCGCCGGTCTCCGGATGGGTCGGCTGATAGCGGTAGCCGGCTTCGTCCGACACCCAGCCGAGCGGTCCGCAATTGGTCATGCGCACGCTGAACGGCTTGCCGGTCTTGGGCATGCGCGGAACGAACAGCGGAGCGCGGGCGATGATGTCGAAGATCGCGGCGGCAAGCGCCTCCTGGGCGGGGCGATCGAGATAGCCCGGTAGCAGCTTCAGGCCGCGCGCGTGGCCTTGCGCGGGACGAGCCGTTCGCTCGCGAGCGCCGCTTGCGCGCCCGACGCCCCCGCCTCGTGATATTCGGCGTCCTCGTTGACCTGCCATATGTCGTAGATGCGCTCGCCCGCCAGGATGTTACGCGCCGTCAGCATGGCGGTCATCATGGCGTGATCCTGATTGTTGTACTTATGCATTCCGTTGCGGCCGACCAGATGCAGGCTCGGGTAGCTCTGCTCGAGGTCGAGCCGGATCATCGCCACGTGGTCGCGATAGTCCTCGTCGTAGACCGGATAGGCCTTGGCCTGGCGCACCACGCAGCCGTCGACCACATCGGCCTCCGCGACGAGGCCGATCTTGGCGATCTCGCGCTTGGCGAGCGCGATCAGCTCGTCGTCGGGCGCGCTCCATAGCCCGTCGCCCTCGAAGCAGAAATATTCGAGCCCGAGGCACGTCATCCCGGACGGCACCATCTCGGGCGACCACGAGCGGAAATTCTGCACGCGCCCGACCTTCACGGACGGATCGTGGATGTAGATCCAGTTGTCGGGAAACAAATCCGGCTTGTCGACCATCAGCGCGACGGTGAGGAAGTCGCGATAGCGCAGCGCGCGCGCATGCAGGAGCGAGATCGGCTTGGGCGTGATCTTCTGCACCAGCTCGCGCACCGGCGCCGAGCTCACCACGTGACGCGCCGTATAGGTCTCGCGTTCGCCGTCGGCGGTCGTCGCCACGATCTGCCAGAGCTTCTTGCCGTCGTCGTAGGCGAGGGCCTCGAGCTCGCGTCCCATCAGGATGCGCCCGCCGCGTTCGCGGATCTTGCGCGCCGCCGCTTCCCACATCATGCCGGGGCCGCGCCGCGGATACTGGAAGGTCTCGATCAGGGTTTTGACGACGTTGCCGCCCGCCGCGGGCTTGTTGCGCCCGAGCGAGCGCTTGAGCGCGTTCATCACCGCGACGCGCAGGTTCAATCCCTTGATGCGCTGCGCCGCCCAGTCGGCGGAAATCTCGTCGCACGACATGCCCCACACCTTCTCGGTGTAGGTCTTGAAGAAGATCTGAAACAGCCGCTCGCCGAACTGGTTGCGCACCCAGTCGTGAAAGCTTTTTGGCGAGGCGATCGGCGTCGCCTTGGCGTAGGCGTACGACAGCATGCAGAGCGCGCTGGTGAAGAGCCCGAGATTGCGCAGCGCCTCGAACGCGCTCAGCGGATAGGAGTAGTACTTGCCGCCGTAGTAGATGCGCGAGAGCCGTGGCCGTGCAATGAAGTCGTCGGGCAGGATCTCCTGCCACAGGTCGACCACTTCCTTCGCCTTGGAGAAGAAGCGGTGGCCGCCGATATCGAACATGAAATCCTTGTAGCGCACCGTGCGGCTGATGCCGCCGACATAGACCGGGTCCTTCTCGATCACGAGGACGGACGGCGCCTCCTTGGTCAGACAATAGGCCGTGGTCAGTCCCGCGGGACCGGCGCCGATGACGAAGACGTCCGCGTGCTCGCTCATGCGCGGCGCGATCCTTCGGGCGCGGTGCAGGAAAGTGAGGAGCCGGCGCGGCGAGGCGCGAAGGCGAACAGGCGGTGGCCGTTGTAGGAGACGATGGCGCCGACCGCGGCGCCGGCAATGAGCGCCGCCTGCGCGACGGCGGCAAAAACGGTGAGCACCAGCGCGGCGAACACGGCATAGCTCGTGCCCTGCGCGACCGCGGTGACCGCGGCGTAGCGCAGCGCCTCGTCGGCCTGCTGGCGCCCGCTGCGATCGAAGGTCAGCGCGCGATTGAGCCGCCACGTCACCAGCGTGGCGAGCGCGAGCGACACGAGACGGACCGCGAGCGGATGGTGGCCGTAGGTCGCAATGACGGTGAAAACGCAAAGGTCGGTGGTCAGCCCGAGGCCGCCGACCGCGAGGAACCGGAGCGGCCGCGGCAGCCGCTCGGCGAGTGCACGAACCTTGTCCGCGCCGCCGTTGAGCTCGCCGTGATCGAACGCCATACGCAACGCCCTGTCCCGCGCTCTTCGAGCTCGCACAAACACTTGCCTTCAGCTCGAACGCCTCTCCGGCAAGCATCCTTTGCAGAGCTTCGTTAACGCTGGGCTTAATCGCGCGCCGCGCGGGAGGTCGCGACCGGCAGCGTTAATGAAACCTCAATGCTCTGCGGTCAGCTTGCATTCTCAGGAACATAGGGGTGAGGCGTTCATGTCCGCCGGTGCAACGCGTGGGCCGAATTTTGCTGTACTGGTCGGCCTCGCCTGGCTGTTCATCGCGGCCGATCTCATCATCAAGAATTGGACCGCGACCGGGCTCACCCTGTCGGACACGGACGACGCCATGCGGCTCGTCCAGATGCGCGACTTCCTCGCCGGTCAGGGCTGGTTCGATCTGCGCGAGCCGCGCCTCGGACCGACGCTCGGCTACGAGTCCCACTGGTCGCGGCTGATCGATGCCGGGCTCGCCGGATCGTTCGTGCTCTTCCATCAGTTCGTCGACGCTGCGCTCGCCGAGCGGCTGATGCGCGTGGTCTGGCCGGTGCTGTGGCTGCTGCCCGCGTTCGTGAGCGTGGCGGCGATCGCCTGGCGGCTCGCCGGCCGCGACGCCGCGGTCGTGAGCCTCCTGATGGCGGTGGTCGGTCTGCCCGCGTTCCAGCAATTCCTGCCCGGCCGCATCGACCATCACAACATCCAGATCACGCTCGCGCTCGCGACGCTGGCCGCGACCGTGTGGTCGGACCGCGTGCGCTGGGCGGCCGCGGCGGCGGGCGCGCTCACCGGGCTCGCGCTGGCGATCGGGCTCGAGAGCCTGGTCTTCCTCGTGCTGTGCGGCGCCGCGTTTGCGCTGCGCTACGCGGCGGATCGCAACGCCGCGCGCGCGCTCGCGCATTATGGCCTGGCGCTCGCCGTGAGCACGGCGGCGGCGTTCTTCGTCACGGTCGGGCCCGATCATTGGACGCACAGCGTGTGCGATGCCATCGCAATCAATTGGGGCGCGCCGATCGTAACGGCCGGCCTGCTGATGGGGTTTGCCGGCCATGCGGTCGCGAGCGAGCGCCGCATGGTGCGCGTCTCGACGATCGCGGCGATCGCCGGCATTGCGGCGGCGATGTTCGTTGCGTTCGAGCCGCGCTGTCTCGGCGGACCTTACGCGATGATGGACCCGGCGCTGCGCGCGATCTGGTTCGCCCATGTGTCGGAGATGCAGCCGCTGCCGTCGGTCTTCCGCGGCTCTCCGGTAGTGGGCGCCGCCGTCGCCGCGTTCCCGGCGGTGGCGCTCCTCGCGACGGTCATCCTCGTGCGCGAGCGCGCGCTGCGCCATGACTTCGGCTTCCTGCTCGTCGCGGCCGAGCTTGCCGTCGCCTGCGTGCTCACGGTCGCGGTCGCCAAGATGTGCATGTACGCGATGTGGCTCGGCATGGCTCCGGTCGCCGTGCTGTGCCTGCGGCTGTTCGCGCGGCTGCGGCTCGAGAATCTCGCCGCGCGCGCCTTCGCGGCCATGCTGCTCACGCCGCATTCCGTGCTGGCCGGCCCCTATCATCGGCTCGCCGCCGGCATCATCGCGGCGCACGAGGCGTTCGCGCTGCCGCCCGAGGAGGCGCGCAAAATCCTCGCGCGCTTCGGCACCAACTACATGGTCACCTGCGGCCGTCGCGCGCCGCCCGGACTGACCGATGCGCAACGCGAGGCGAGCCTGTGGGGGCGCCTGCAGGCGGGCGCGGTGCCGCCCTGGCTCGAGCGGCTGCCGGCCGCGCCGGGCGAGGTGTTCGAGGTCTATCGGGTCACCCGCAACTAGTACCGAGCGGTCGAGGGCTCGACAGTGCGACCCAGACGTTCCTTTTCGTCAGTACATCACCCATTTCGCTAGAAAGAAGTTGAACGGCAGCCTCGTTGGCAGCCGCTCCCATGCTCTGTCGAAAGCCATCACAGGCCGCGCGTACCATCGTTTCCAAGATTGTGGGATGCGAAGCGCCCAGTTGTGCAAAATCAGCAAAGCTCCAGGGCTTCCCTTGTAAACGACGGATTCACACCTGAAGTATTGAGAAAATTGTTTCAGTATCGCGTCGTGCGATAGAGCTCTCTCTGTGTGTGCCTCGAAATTTTTTCGATCCAACCGGTACCAGAGAGCGCGGATCGGTTGCAGAAAGTAATCCGCGTTTGGCTCAACCATGATCAGGGCGCCGCCTGGACGTAGAAGACGTCTTATGTTGGCAAATGCGGTGTCTAAGTCGGCAACGAAATGGTGAATTCCGCCGCTTGCGATTGCGGCGTCAAACTGCTCGTGAATGTCGAATGGCTTTGTAAAGTCTGCGACATAGCAAGTACTACCGGTCTTGCGTTCGTAGTCCCGTGCCGCTTTTTCCGAAATGTCCGTCCCGACGATCCGAATGCCTGGCCGGCGCTGCTTCAACCAGCTTCCCGTGAATCCGTCGCCAGACGCGAGTTCGATGACGCTCTTCGTGCCAGGATCCAGCAGACGGTCAATCGGTTCGAGGACGTGATCAATCCTGTACTGCGTTGCGAAGCAGTCAGTCGTCGCTTCGTAATATTTGTCGTGAATGACTTCGAATAACTCTCGTTGTCCGGACATGGCCCGACTCCGCAATTGCGAGGAACAATTACTCTCCGGTACCTGTTAAAGCGGCGTTAACCTAAAAGTGCGCGGTGCATCGATCGACAAGCCAACGCTCGCGCCGGCCGAAGGAACGCGCATCCGCGCCGGCATTTTTCATAGCCCGCTTAATTCCACCTTAGTGATATCCCGACATCATCGCGCGGCCGCCAAAAGGCTTTGGAGCGACTGCGTGATCGACGTCAGCATCGTCATGCCGTGCTTGAACGAGCGACAGACGCTGGGTCACTGCATCGCGGTCGCACAGCGCGCCCTCGATGTCCTCACGGCGCGGCATTCGCTCGTCGGCGAGATCATCGTCGCCGATAACGGCAGCACGGACGGCAGCCAGGAGGTTGCGCGCAGCCTCGGAGCGCGTGTCGTCGACGTCAGCCGACCGGGCTATGGCGCTGCCGTGTGCGGCGGCTTTGCCGCGGCAGGCGGGCGCTACCTGGTGATGGGCGACGCCGACGGCTCCTACGATTTCGTCGAGGCGGTGCCGATGGTCGAGGCGCTGATGAACGGCGCCGATCTATGCATGGGCTCGCGCTTCAAGGGCGGCATCAAGCCGGGCGCGATGCCATGGAAGAACCGCTACGTCGGCAACCCGATTCTCACCGGCATTCTCAATCTCCTGTTTCGTTCCGGGGTCGGCGACGCGCATTGCGGCCTGCGCGCGCTGACGCGACGGTGCTTCGTCAAGCTGCGGCTCGAAGGATCGGGGATGGAGTTCGCGAGCGAGATGGTCATCAAGGCGGCGCTGCTCAACCAGCGCATCGTCGAGGTCCCGGTTACGCTGTGGCCCGACCGGCGCGGCCGGCCGCCACATCTGCAGCCCTGGCGCGATGGCTGGCGCCATCTGCGCTACCTGCTGATGCTCAGCCCGCATTGGCTCTTCGCCTTGCCGGCGCTTCTGCTCGGGACGGTCTCGCTCGCCATCCTGATGACGATCGCGGTCGCCTGGCTGTCGAACGCGGAGACGACGCGCTTCGGAAACTACTGGGCGATCCTGGCGGGATCGACGCTGACGCTCAGTCACGTCGGGGTCGTGTTGGCGCTGGCCGGCCAGCTCTATGGAATTCGCGAGCGCTATCGGACCGCCTCCCGCTTCCTCAAATTCCTGGCGCCGTGGCTGAGGCTCGAATCGATGCTCATCGCCGGGCTTTGCGCGATCGCGATGGGCCTTGCGATCCTCGTCGCCATCTTCGTCTACTGGTCGGCGCACAGCCTCGAGGCGATCGCCAATGTGCTGCCCGCCGTAATCGGCACCTGTGCGGTCGCGATCGGCACGCAAAACATCCTCGGCGGGTTTCTGCTCGCCATCGTGAGCGGCAACGAGGCCGAGTTTCTGCGCTCGGTGCATCCGATCAACGAGGAATCGGCGGGCCCGCGCGCCTCGGCTCCCGCCGGTCTCCAGGTCAGTGACTCCGCTGCGGTCTCGGCCAACCGGCGGATATGAAGCGAGCAAGCATGCGGCTCCTCATCGTCTCGGCCTATTTCGACGGTCATCGCGGCGGCATCGAGATCGTCGCGGGACGCCTCGCGCAGGAATTCCGCCGGGCGGGTCACACCGTCATGTGGCTCGCCAGCGATGCAGCTTATGCCGGCACCCCGACCGAGGGGCGCGACTGGCATATTCCGGTGCCGGCGTTCAACGGAATCGAAAATCTCTTCGGAATTCCGTTCCCGGTACCTTCGCCCAGCGGGCTTCCGACGATTCGCAAGGCCGTCGAACATTCCGACGTCGTCATGTTGCACGACTGCCTCTACCCGACAAATATCGCGGCATTTCTCTTTGCACGCTGGCTGGGGAGGCCAGTTGTCGTCACGCAGCATATCGGTACCGTGCCTTACCGAAATCCGCTCCTCCGGGGTCTGATGCGGCTGGTGACTCGACTCGTGACCCGACCGATGCTGGCGGGCGCCGATCAGGTGGTCTTCATCAGCAAAGTCACGGCGAAAGTCTTCGCGGACGTTTGCCACCGCCGTCCGCCGCGATTGATCTTTAACGGAACCGACACGGACATCTTTCATCCGCCCGCGAGCCGCGACGAGAAAGCCGCCGTCCGCGCGAAGTTCGGACTGCCGCCGGACCGCCCAGTCGCACTGTTCGTCGGCCGTTTCGTCGAAAAGAAGGGCCTGCACATTCTGCAGCAGGCGGCCCGGCTTGGCGGCGATGTGGTCTGGGCCTTTGCGGGCTGGGGCCCACTCGACCCGCGGCGATGGGCATGTCCTAACGTGCACGTTTATTCCGGACTCGCCGGGGACTCGCTTGCTCCGCTCTATCGGGCGAGCGACGTATTCGTCCTGCCGAGCACCGGCGAGGGCTTTCCGCTCGTCGTTCAGGAGGCCCTTGCGTGCGGCGTTCCGGTGGTGTGCGGAGCCGAAACCGCATGCGCCGACGAGAGGCTCGCCGGGCTGGTCCACGCGGTATCGATCGATAATCGCGACCCGCGCGCGGTCGCGGTCGACGTGGTGCAAGCCGTCCGCGCGGCGATGGCGGAAGATCGTGATGGTGTTGCGAATGCTGCAGACTGGTACAGCTGGCCGCGCGCGGGGCAGCTTTATCTCGACCTGATGAGCACGATGTCGACGCGGGGTGCGGCCCCGCGGACGCGCGCGACCTGGGCCCAGCAATCGGGAATGGAGCCATGATGATAGATGCCGCGCCACGCTACCTTCTGGTGGCGATCACATGCGCCATCTTATACAACGCGATTCTCATCGTTGGCGATTTCTTAGGCCTTCATTACATCGTGAGCAGCTTGATTTCGTATGCCACCGGCGTCTTTTTGGGCTACGGGCTGCACTCGGCCTTCACGTTTGGCCGCGAGCTGTCCGCGAAATCGCTGCTCCGTTATGCGCTCGGGCTGGCTGTCAATCTGCCGATCTCGATCGCATTGATGTTCTTGTTTTGCGATGTCGCGGGTATTGCGGTCGCGGTTGCGGCGCCGATGACGACCGCCATTATTTTCGCCTGGAATTTCGCGACAAGCTACTGGGCAATCGTCGGACAACCCTCGCTGCCGAAGGCAGGTTGAATGAGCCCGCTGCTCGCCGACACGCGTGACATCTCGCTCGCCGCCGTCACGAGGACGTTGGCCGGACGCCTATCGTTGTATCGTTGGCGCCGTCCTCTCTATCAAACGGCGCTCCTCAAAAGCTTGCGGAAGGCTTGGCTGCCGGCGCACAGAACGGTGATCGACGTGGGCGGGGGAACCGGCATCATGGCGCAAGCCGTCAAGGAATTGTTTGCCCTCGACCGTGTCGTCTCGGTCGACGTCGAGAATCGCTACTTGGATTCTCTGGACATCGAAACGCGCACCTATGACGGCCGCACGCTGCCATTCGTCGATGGCGGCTTCGATTGCGTACTGCTGTGCAACGTCATTCACCACGTCCCGAAAAGCATGCGCGCGTCTCTGCTCAGGGAATGCGGCCGGGTTGCCGCGACTGGGACCGTTTATATCAAGGATCATTTGGCGGCGTCGCGGCTCGATCACCTGCGGTTGAAAATCCTCGACCTTCTCGGAAATGTTCCGTTCGGGGGCATGGTGGAGGCGAGCTACCTTGAAGCGGCCGATTGGCATGCGCTCGCCGACGAAACCGGTTTCCGCATCGAGTTGCAGCAATGCGACGACTACCGCGACGGTCTCATGGCGCGCCTGTTCCCGAATCGAATGGAAATCGTCATGAGGTGGGCCAGGGTCGCGCGCGGCTAAGTGCGCGCGGCGCCGTCCAACTTCATGATTGGCCGCCAATGGGATGGCCGCAGCCCCAGGAATGCGCCAGCCTTCGCAGCTTGCGATCCTGCTCGGCCATGACCAGCGTGCTCGTCACGATCGGAATCCCGAATCGCCGCGCGTCGTCGCGATCAAAGACCGCCACGTCGTAGCGTCGGCACAAGTCAGCAAGCCGCGTCTCATCCAGGTACGGCAGGCTGAGTATTTTCGGCCGCGCCTTGAGGAAAGGATCGTTTCTGGCGAGATCCTCGCCGTACCAGATGTCGGTCGGATCGACGAGCACCACGTCGGCGTCCGCATGACGGATGGCCTCGATGGCAGACGCATACGGATCGACGAACGCGCGCACCTGGTAAGCGCGCCAGGGAAACAGCACAAGAAGCGAGACCAGCACGCTCGCCGCCAGGGCATAGGTCGCTTGCTTGGCCGCCTGGGAGCCGCGATCGGTCACAGCAATCCAGCCTTGCGCCGCGATCAGAGAGAAGCTGCCGAGGAAACCGTGCAGATAACGATAGCCCCAGCCATGCCCCTGGAACGGCATCAGCACCAGCACGAGCGCTAATGTGAGCGCAATTCCCGCCGCCAACTCGATGATGATCCCCTTCCGCGCCCGGCACGCGGTGAGGCCGACGATCACGAGCGGAATCGCAAGCGGACTCTGCCAAACGAGGAACCGCAGCAAATTCAGTCCAAGAAGGGCAAGGTTCCCCGGGTTCAGATCGACGGTGTCTGCGATCCGTTGCATGAACTGAAGGATGCCGATGTCGGCCGACTCTGCCATCGGCGCATTCGCCGCGCGCAGCACAAGGCTCCAGTAAAGAATCCAGAACATGCCGATCGCGGCATAAAGGACCGCGTAGTAGCCTGCGAGCTTCCAGCGCCGCGCCACGAGCAATGAAAGGACGAAAGGCGCGGCGAAGAGCGGATGAAAGATCACCTGGTGCAGGCCGCACGCGACGAAGGCGACGCCAGCCGCCATGAGGTGGCCGGCGCGGGTGTCGCGCAGGAAAAACCACAGCCACACCATGTTGAGCGCGAGATGCGCCGTCATGGCGTAGGGCGACATCGCGGTGATCAGGAATTGCGACGAGCAGGCGAGCAGGATGACTGCGACCACGGACGCGTCCGGACGATCCGGCCACAGCCGTCGCGCAACACCGAATACTGCGACGATCGCGACGCCCGCGAGCGCAGCGCCGTGCCAGACCGGCTCGCCGAGCACGACGAACAGGGCTCTGATCGCCGCGTTCATCGGCAGATAGGACGAAATCCAGTAGGCGTTCTCCGGCAGCTCGAGCCGGAACATCGGCTGCAGCGCCGGCACGTAGGCCCGCCACTCGGGTGCGACGGACGCCAGCAACCGGCCCGTCGCAAAGATCCGGGCGTCGAAGTCCACCATGAATTCGTCGGCCGACAGGGCGAAATTCCGATAGACGAGATGCGAGCCGGCCCAGATCAGGCCGCAGACGACCGTCAATGCGACCCACACGAGGGCGGACGACTGCCGAGAGCGGAGCGCGCTCGGCGCAAATGTCGGCACGTCGTGCTTGAAGCGCGCGACGAGCGCGACGAAGAACAACCCGAACAGAAGAAGGACCGGGGTGTCCTGGGAGAGCAGGTATGAGCGAATGAAGCCGGCGTTTCGCTCGAGGATCATTCCGCCGACCGCGCCGCCGAACGTGACGCCGGCGAGGACCGTCATGACCGGCAACAAGCCGGCGCGCGCCTCAAGCGTCTGTCCGGGAGCGAGCATGGAACTCCGTGCGGGGTGGGCGGAAATCGACAGGAGAACATAGTGAGAAAATCTTGCGGAAGTGTTCCCGCACAAAGCGGTCCGGCGAACGTGCCAGAGCGTGTCCCGTTCCTGCGGAATCGGGA
>WNFD01003066.1_pt1 | contig 16762 bp, 20 predicted proteins | sample 5400491 | NCBI WGS metagenome assembly WNFD01 (sample SAMN13153343, study PRJNA577476) | soil metagenome | isolation source: 120 cm saprolite under Douglas fir tree site 2 hole 2 replicate 2 | place: USA:California | collected 2015-04-18 | reverse complement strand
AGGCGCTCGGCGTGGGGATGACCCCGAGCACCAGCGGGGCGCTCGGCAGCGGGCGCACTCCGCGCTTCAAGAGCATGTTCGACAGCGGCATCCATCTCTGCTTGTCGACGGACGCAATGAACGTCGCGCCGTACCCGCCATTCGTCGACCTCTGGTACGTGGTCAGCGGAAAGTCGTTCAATCCGGCCGTGCCCGGCGTTCCGCCCGAGCAGCGGCTGTCCCGAGAGGAGGCGCTCCGCGCCAAGACGGTGGGCTGCGCCTGGAACCTCGTGCAGGAGGGGAGGGTGGGATCGTTGGAAGTCGGCAAGCATGCCGACCTCATCGTCCTCAGCGACGATTACTTCGCTGTCCCGACCGACGATATCCGGGGGCTCACTTCCATTCTCACTATCGTCGGCGGCCGCATCGTGCACGCCGCCGCGGAGTTCGCCAGGCTCGATCGGTAGCGTTGCCGGTGCCAGATCGTGTCCTTCCTCGCTTCATTGCGCTGCTCGGGGTAGCAGCCGGCGCTTGATGCAGCTGCGCAGCAGGTCGGCTCGTAGCCGCCACATCGTCTTGAACAAGGCCGCGGCGTCCGTCGGGAGATCGCGCTCCGATCCTGCGACCCAGCGGATCGAGTGCCGGTCGGCGCCGCGGACGACGGTGAGCATGTAGACGACAGGTCCCGGCGGAGCGTCTTGGAGTTCGTCCGCGGCCGGCCAGAGCGTCGGGTCGGTCTTGTTGGCGTCGCGGCGAAGGCGCAGAGCCTGCACTCTTGTCATCGTTGCATGGCAGGGTGTGCCGTCCGCGGCGGTCAACACCACCTCCCGTTCGCCTCTCATCCCGATGCTTCCGATGCCATCGCCAGCGGGGCCTCCGCTGGTAGACACTTCCACGTGAAGGTCCTCCGTGGCGTCCGGCGCTGCGGCGAGCAGCAGTGCCGCGAACAAAGCGATCATGGCGCAGGCTCCTGCCCTCCGATGACCTGCGCCACGACGAGAGCGAGGTTCAGCTCGACGGCCACGGCGAAGGCGCGGCCGGCCGGCTGGTCCGTGGCGGCGTGCGGCCCGATCACGATGCAGACCTCCGCCGCAGTCGGCTGCGCACCAGCCCATAGACCGTCGGAAGCACGAGCAGGGTGAGGAGCGTTGACGAGACGAGCCCGCCGATGACCACCGTGGCGAGTGGCCGCTGCACCTCCGAGCCAGGAGCCGTGGAGAGCGCCATCGGCACGAAACCGAGGATCGCCACCAGCGCGGTCATCAGCACCGGCCGCAGCCGTTCCCGCGCGGCGCGGAAGGCAGCCTCGGCGGAAGGCAACCCCTCCTCCTCATATCGGTGCGCGACCGAGAGGAGGACGAGCCCATTCAAGACCGCGACACCAAAGAGGGCGATGAATCCGACGCCGGCCGAGATGCTGAACGGGAGCCCGCGCGCGAGTAGCGCGCCGACGCCGCCGGTCACCGCGAACGGCACGTCCAGGAAGATGAGCAGGGCCGGCGAGAGCTCCCCGAAAGCGAGGAAGAGCAGGAAGAGGATCATCGCCAGGGCGAGCGGCACGACCAGGAGTAGCCGGTTGCGGGCCTCGCGGTAGTGCTCGTACTGACCACCCCAGTCGGCGCGGTACCCCGCCGGGAGCTTCAGCTCGGCCACGTCGCCGAGCGGGATCATCCGGCCGTCGCGCGCCTTGAGCGGCAGCGAGGCGATCGCGGCCGCGTCCTGGCCACCTGCGTCCTGGCGCACGACCAACCCGTAGCGCTTCTGACCTTCGAACACCTGGCCAGCTCCGTACCCCACCGCCAGGGATTCGGTGAGCGCATTCACGTCCTCGATCGACAGTCCGTAGCGTGCCAGCCGCACCCGATCGGGCAGGATGCGAAGGTATGGCTGTCCGGCGACCTGCTCCACCTTGATGCCGGTGGCTCCCGGGATCCGGCGAAGGACTTCCGCGGCCCGGCCGGCGAGGCGTCGCAGCTCGCCCAGATCCTCGCCGTAGAAGCTGACCGCCACGTCAGAGCGGATCCCGGCGATCAGCTCGTTGGTGCGCATCTGGATGGGCTGGGACAGGCTGTAGGCAATCTCCGGCGTTGCCGATTCCACCGTGCGCTCCACCTCGGCGGCGATGTCGGCCTTCCGCTTGCCTGCGCGCCACTGCTCGCGCGGCTTGAGGCCGACGTAGATGTCGCTCTGCTCGATACCCATGGGATCGTTGGCGACCTCCGGAGAGCCGATCCGGCTGAAGACGTCCTCCACCTCGGGAATTTCGCGCAGGGCGCGTTCGAGGCGCAGGTCGGTGTCGACGCTGGTGCTCAGCGCGGTCCCGGGCAGCCGGCGCGCTTCGATGAGCAGGGAGCCCTCGTCCAGCGTGGGCACGAACTCGGCCCCCAGCCGGGAGAAGCCGACCGCCGCCGCTCCGAGCGCCAAAGCTCCCGCGATCAGGACCGCCGCCGGGCGCCGCTGCACCCAAGCCAGAGCGGGCTCGAAGATACGGTGGGCACCGCGCAGGAGCCACGGCTCCCGCTCCGGCTCGCGGCGCAAGAAAAGGCTGGCGAGCACCGGCATGAGCGTGAGCGAGAGCGCGAATGCGCCGGCCAGCGCGAACAGCACCGTGGTCGCCATCGGCCGGAAGAGCTTCCCTTCGATACCAGTGAGGAGCATCACCGGCACGTAGACGAGCGCGATGATGGCGACGCCGTAAACACTGGCGCGCTGCACCTCGACGGTAGCGGCCGCGACGACCTCGTCGCGCTCACGCCGATCGAGCTCGCGGCGCAGCTCGCGCGCACGCTCGGTGAGCCGCCGCGAGGCGTTCTCGATGATGATCACCGCCCCGTCCACGATCAGGCCGAAGTCGATGGCCCCCAGGCTCATGAGGTTCCCGCTCGTGCCCGTGAGCCACATCCCCAGGAGCGCCGCCAGCATGGCCAGTGGGATGGCCGCCGCCACGACCAGACCGCTCCGGAGGCTGCCCAGGAGGAGAAAGAGGACGGCGATCACCAGCAGCGCGCCTTCCGCGAGGTTCTTGGCGGCGGTCGGATGGTGCGGTCGACCAGTTCGCTGCGGTCGTAGACGGGATCGATCCGTACGCCTTCCGGGAGCGTCTTCTGCAACTTTCCGAGGCGGGCCTTCACCCGCTGGGTGACGACGCGGCTGTTCTCACCGAGGAGCATCAGCGCGACGCCCACCACCGCCTCTCCCTCGCCGTTCATGGTCGCCGCGCCGCGCCTCAGACGCGGGGCGAAGCTAACGACGCCGAGCGCTCCGACCGTGATCGGCGCGCCGGATGCGCTCGACGCGACCACCACGTTGCGCACGTCGTCGAGGCTGCCGATCAGGCCCTCCGAGCGCACCAGCACCGCCTCGCGGTCCTTCTCGATGTAGCCGCCGCCGGCGTTGGCGTTGCTGCGCGACAGCGCTTCGATGACGTCCGCGAGCCCGATGCCGACGGCGCGGAGCCTCGCGGGGTCGAGCTTCACCTCGTACTGCTTGTCCTGCCCGCCGAAGCTGTTCAGCTCGACGATGCCGGGGACCATTCGCAGCGCCGGCAGCAGGGTCCAGTCCAGGATGGTCTCCAGATCCATCAGCGAATGGCCCTTGCCGCGCAGCGCGAACTGGTACACCTCGCCCAGCGCGCTCGAGATGGGTCCCATCTCGGGCCTTCCGTAGCGGGCCGGGATCGCCTCGCTTGCCTCGCGCAGCCGCTCCGCTACCTGCTGGCGCGCGAAGTAGATGTCGGTGCCGTCGCGGAACACGGCGGTGACGACCGACAGGCCATAGCGCGAGATCGAGCGCAGGTCGGCGAGGCCGGGGATCCCCCCCAGCGAGCGCTCCACCGGGAAGGTGACGTACTGCTCCACCTCCAATGGCGAGAGGGCGGGCGCCGGCGTGATGATCTGCACCTGGACGTTCGTGACGTCCGGCACTGCGTCGATGGGAAGCTTCGCGGCGGCGATCGCCCCGGCGACGGCCAGGAGCCCGGTCCCGACCAGCACCAGGAGGCGGTTGCGCAGGCTCCAGCGGACGGCGGCGCCGAGCACGCTACTCCTCCTCTCCCATCGTCGACTTGAGCACGGCGGACTTGAGAGTGTGGGTCCCGGACACGACGACCTGCTCCCCTGGCTGCAAGCCCGCGAGCACGGCGGTGAAGCCGCCGGCTGTCGTTCCCAGCGTCACCTCGTGCATCTCGAAGTCGCCGTCCGGTTGCCGCACGAAGACCGCTTTCTTTTCCCCGATCTCCGTCACCGCGCTGAGGGGCACCACCACCTGCTCACCTTCCGCCTGCGCCGGCAGCGACACTCGCGCGGTCCCGAAAAGACCCAGCCGCACTTTCGCGCCGGGATTGTCGAGCGTGAGCCGGGCGGTCAGCGTGCGCGACTGCGGATCGACCTGCGCTGCGATCCGTGCCACGCGCGCCGGGAGGACTTCGTCCGGGTATCCATTCAGCCGCACTTCGGCAGGGGCGCCCTCGCGAACCTTGGCGAGATCCTTCTCGAAGAGTTGCGCCTGGAAGTACGCCTGCGAGAGGTCTGCGACGGTCATGAGCGTGCGCTCCGGGCCGACCACCTGCCCGGGCGCGGCATCGCGCTGCACCACTTCGCCGGCCATCGACGAAGTGATCGCGAGTTCGGCTGGGTCTGCGGGCGCGTCCAGCGCCACTCCCATTCCGCGCAGAGCGCGCGCGTCTTCATCTCGCTCCGCTTCCAGCGCGGCGGCCTCCGCCTCGGCGGTCGCCGCATCCTGCTCGGCGCCGAGCCGCTGCTCGAACAGCGAACGCAGCCGCTCCGCATTCTGCCGCGCAGCCTTTGTCTTCGCCCTCGTTCCCGCATACTCGGCCCGCATCCGCGCCAGCTCGGGCGAAACGACGACCAGGAGGAGCTGACCAGGGCGGACGCGGTCCCCTTCCTTCGCGAGCACCCGCAGGATGCGTCCGCTCACCCGCGAGCTGACCTGCGCGATCGCGTCGGGATTCGGCGCGATCTGGCCATTCAGATCGATCGTCGCCGCAAGCTTGCGCTTCTCGGCCGGCGCGGTGGCGATCTTCGCCTCGCGCAGGACGAGCGGGCTCAGCTTGATCACGCGCGGGAGCTCCTCGTGCTGATCCTCGTGCGGGTGTTTTTCGGGAACCGTCGCGCCTGCAGGCTGCACCGGTGCCTCGGGCGACTTGCGGCGGCAAGCTCCGGCCAGCACGGCCACGGAGACGAACCACCACACCAAGCGGGTGGTCATCGGCCTTCCTCATCGGCCGGAAGCGGCAGCGGGCTGCGGCCGGCGGCGGCGGCGACGCGATAGGAGGCCAGCACGGCCGCTGCCCGCGCCTGCAGCAACGTCCGGCGCGCGGACTGCGTCTCGCGAAGAGATGCGAGAGAGCGGCGGAGACGGGCAACGCGCCGCGCGCGTACGCGTCGCGGAGCGCGTTCAGGTCTGCCTTCAGCCTCGGTTCGAGATCGTCAGGCGCTGCGCGGGCGGTCTCGGCTGCCCGCGTCCACGCTTCGTATGCCGCGCGGACCTCCAGCCGCGCGCGCAATTCGGCCTGCCGGGCTGCGGCCTCCGCCTGCCCGATCCGTGCCTGCTGCTCGGCGATCTCTCCCTGATTGCGGACGAAGAGCGGCAGGGGAATTGCGAGCTGTGCGCCGGCCACGTTTGCGAGTTCCTCGTGGCGCAGCCCGGCTGAGACGGTCAGGTCGGGCACGCGCGCCCTGCGGAGGAGATCCAGCCGGCCGCGGGCAGCTTCAAGCTGCGCCCGCGCCAGCACGACCTCACGCCGATCGCGCACGGCGGCATCCTCGAGGTCAGCGAGCATTCCGGGGGCAAACGGGCCCGGAAGCGGCTGGTCCTCGCGCACCCCGATCTCGGCTCCGACGACGAGCGCGAGTTGCGCGTGGGCCTGCCGCAGGTCGGCAGCAGCGGCCAGCTCGTTGCGCAGCGCTTCGACTTGCGCCGCCTGCGCGAGGTCCATATCGAGCGAAGCGCCGACACCCTGGCGCGCGCGCGCGGCAGCCACGTCCACGAGCCTGCCTGCGGCCTCGCGCTGTTCGGCGGCGACAGCGAGGTTGCGCCGTGCCCCCCACACCTGTACGGCCGCCTCGGCGACATCCGCCACGACCTCTCGTCGCGCGGCATCGAGCCCGGCACTCGCGCCGCGTTCCTCGGCTGCCGCGACCGTCTGCCGCGCCCCACGCTGTCCGCCGAGCTCAAGGCGTTGGGCCAGCTCGACGCTCCGATCGAGATCGGTACGACCGTTCTCGATCGACCGGCGCCCCGCACCGACGCGCAGCTCCGGATTCTCGGTCAGGAGGCGATCCGCGGTGCTCCGCCGGCCACGCGCGGCCTGAACCTCACCCCGTGTCTCGGCTAGCTTCGGGCTGTGCCGGAGCGCGCAGCGCAGCACGTCCGGAAGGGCAACCTGGCGCGGACAGCCTTCCGGCTCCTCGGCGCGGACAGCGCCAACGATCAGCAGGGCCGCCAATGCGGCCCGCAAAAGCACTCTCATGGATCCTCCGTCGTCTAGGGGAACTGCTAGATGTCCCTAGGCGGCGAGAGGAGGTGGAGTGGGCGGTGCCGCGGCATCGGCGGATGCCGGGCGGTGTTGACTGACGCGACGCACGGTGGACGGACCGTGGTCAATGGACACGACGGCGACAGCGTTCGCCGGCACACCGGGGAGCTGGCATGGGCACTGGACGCACGCGTGCGGGGCGGCCGGTGATCCCGACGGCCCGGTATCCGAGCACGGTGCCGAAGTCGACCCGGCCTCGGTGCAGATCGAGGGATTGTCCTCGACGGAGGACCAGCCGATCGTCAATGCGGCCACGAGGGCCAGCAAAGCGTGGAAGCTGCCGCGCACAGGCACGGCGAATATTCTGGCCCGAGGGCGCCGTCAAGTCGATTGAACCCGCAAGACGGATGGCGCGCACCTTGCCCACCAGTCCGCCGTGTCCGGCGGACTGTCCCAAACCTCCCCGCTGATCCGACCGGTGCGCCCAACGGGCGCGGCCGTATTCCCCGTGCGCCTGCTCGCGTTGGCGGCCGCAGCGGGGCTCGCCTGTTCGTCCATCGCGGACAACCGCGCCGTCTGCAGCGATGTGGGCGGAGCCACCACGCCGGCGCCTTGTCCGGGCGACCCTGGCGCACCGGGAGCCGAGCACGCCTGCGTCCAATGCGTCTGCCAGACGCCCGTCGTGCCGACGCCGCCTGCGTCCGTGTCGTCGCAGGCCGCGAGGCCCCACGCGAAGGTGCGTCCCCGGGATCCCGCTCAGCCCGTCAACGCCGATCTCCCGCCTCCTCCGGAACCTCCTCCCGAAGCCGCCACATAGCCAGGCGATCGCGGAATGCGCCGCCGATCCAGGCGGCGCTGCGGCTCGGAACGGAAGCAACAGGAGGTCGATATGATCGGCCACTACTTGCGCCGGAAGGCGGAAGACCTCGTCGTCCGCGCTCAGGCGGGTGACGACGCCGCATTCGCGCAGCTCGTCCGCGAAAACCAGGGTCGCGTGTATCGTGTTGCGCTCGGTATGCTCAAGGACTCCGATTCGGCGATGGACGTGGCGCAGGAGACGTTCCTGCGCGTCCACCGAAACCTCGCCAGGTTCCGCAGCGAGGCCGCGTTTTCCACCTGGGCCTATCGTATTTGTGTGAACCTTTGCCTGGACGTCGCGCGGCGGCGCCGGCCGCTCGAGCCTCTGCCGCCGGATGAGGATCCAGCTTGGGAAGCGAACCTGGCGGCGCTTCCCGTTCTGAACCCGGAGCAGATCGCCTCCTCCCGCGAGCTCGGAGGGCGCATCCTCGACGCGCTGGACCAGCTCCCGGAAAAGCACCGGGCGATCCTGCTCCTTCGGGAGGTGGAGGGACTCTCCTACGAGCAACTCGCGGAAGTCCTGCAGGTGCCGAAGGGGACCGTGATGAGCCGGCTGTTCCACGCCCGCCTGAAGCTGCTGAGGGCGCTCGCCGACTCTCTGAAGGGCTGAACGGTGCCCGTTTGGGGGAGAGCGTCGGTGGGCGTGGGGCCGCCGATACTCGGCCCCGGCCCTGGTTTCACTTCTGCTCGCCGCCACCGCTCATGCCGTTCTTCATCATGCGCGCCATGCTCTGGACGCGGCGCACGTCGTCCTTGCTCTTGGCGCGCATCTTCATGACGGCGCCATCCTTGGTGTTCTGCACCGTGACGTCGGCATTGCCCATCATCTGCGAGCAGGACATCCCGCTCATCATGCCGCCGCCCATCATCCCGCCCATGCCGCCGTCCGACATGCCTTGCATGCCTCCGTCCGCCATCCCCTCCATGCCGCCATCCATCATCATGCCCTGCATGCCGGAGCCACCCATCATCCCGCCGCTCCGTGTGCCCTCCGTTTGTCCTTCCGTTGTTCCCGCGTCGCGATCGCCGCCCTGAGCGGCCACCGGACGCGCGCCGAGAGCGAGAGAAGCAGCGACGAGCATTGCCGCACCGAAACACTTCGCGATCTTGGCCATCTCATCCTCCATTGAAGTCAAGCATTCTGTTCCACGCCATGCCGCGCATCCGCGAGCTTCCGCAGCTCGACGGCGCGCGCGATGTCCTCCACGCTGATGGTTCCGATCAGCTCGCCGGCGGAGACGACCGGCAGCTCTGGGATGCCGGATTCGGACAGCAGGCGCAGCGCCTTCACAGCGGGTTCGGCGGCGTCGATCTGCAGAGTGTCATCTATCCGTGCGACGTCTAGGACCTTCATCTCGGCACGCCGATGGGCCGGGATGCTGCGCACGTGCTCGAGGTTGAGCACGCCGATCACGGCGCCTTCCTCGACGACGGGCAGCGCATTTCGGCGTTCTTCCAGAAGCCTTCGCGAAGCATCCTCGAGAGACATGCAGGCATCGACCGACGCGGTACGCGGCACCATCAGCTCCCGCACCAGGACTCCGGAGAGCCTCGCCTCGAGCACCGCGTGCTGCCCCTCCTCCTGAGCACCGATGTAGACGAACCATGCAACAAGCACGAGAACCCAGTTGAAGGAGAAAAGCCCGACGATGGCGAAGAGCGCGGCGAACACCTTGCCTACGGTGGCGGCGGCGCGGGTGGCGCGCTCCACGCCGAGGCGTCCCACGAGGAGCGCGCGGAGGATGCGGCCGCCGTCCATCGGGAACGCGGGGAGCAGGTTGAAGACGCCGAGCACCAGGTTCAAGTGCCCGATGCAGAAGAGCGCGAACCGGAGATTGAACGACTCGCGGGGCAGCTGGAACCGATGCAGCCAGACGAACAGGACGCCCAGGACGAGGCTGGTCAGGGGCCCGACGAACGCCATGATCGCTTCGCGCCTCGGCTGGCGCGGCATCTCCGAGACTCGCGAGACACCGCCGATCATGAGCAGCGTGATGTCGGTGACGCGGCCGCCGCTGCGCAGCGCATAGAGCGAGTGCGCGAGCTCGTGCAGCAGCACCGAGACGAACAGGCCCAGGCTGATGACGGCGCCCCACACGTACGGATTGCCTACCGCCTCGGGTGGCACGTCCGCTAGCTGGGCGGCCTGCACGAAATGCTGCGCGAACAGGTACGCCAGGAACGGCAGCGCGATCAGGAAACTGTAGTGGGCTCGGATCGGGATGCCGCGGATCCGCGCCAGCGTAATCGATCCTCCCATGGCTACGTTCCCACGGCCAAGGGAAGCAACGCGGCGGTCAGCATTCGTGTCTTCATCGAACTACCTCCTATGACGTTGCGCACTCGCACTTCGAGTTGCGGCAGGCATGCTGTCGGCAGTCCTGCTGGAAGGCCCGAGTGCGAGCGCATTCGCGAAGGGGTCGCGCGCGGCCGAGATGCGGGCGGGCGATGCAGCGGCCCAACCCGCTGCATCGCCGCCCACCCTCACTACGGGTCCTTACGGACCGCTGCTCGTGATCTCCTTGTCGATATCCGCCCGCTGTGTCCTCAGGATCCGGATGTACTCCGCGTGATCCAGATGCGCCGCCGCCTCGGCGCGAAGCTCCGCCAGGCGCACCTTCAGCTTGTCGTTCTTCGCGCTGGGGAGCAGGGTGTCATCGAGCGCGGCAAGGAGCGACTTGTGGAAGCGGATCTCGTTGTCGAGGTACGCCTTCTCCAGGTCGCGGCCAGTCAGCTCACGCAGCCGCGCCACGGTCTTCTCGCTGCCCGTGGTCACTTGCTGGCTGATCTGGCTGTCCTCGGGAGCGATCTCGAGCGACCGGAACTTGCGTTCGAGGTCGGAGTGATCCACGCGCATGCGCAGCGCGAGCTCCCACACGGGGACCGCCGCTAGCTTCCCTGTCGTCGCGTCTGCCGCTGCCAACTCCGCCTGGTTCACGTCGAGCACATAGTCGACGATCTGCGAGTCATCCAGGGAACGTGGGGATACGGCGGGCGAGGCCTTTGCCTCGCTCGAATGTACGAACGCTGCGAGAGCCAACGCTGCGACAGCCTTTGCACCAAACGTCAACCCAACGCCAATGCGATTCTTGATCTTCATGACCTTCCTCCGAAAGAATGAGATGACCTTCAGCTAGCGAACGAATGCCAGGCAACGCGACGCGCGCGTCGCGCCTTCACGCCGTGTCAGGCGTGGAAACTCATCTCAAATGAGGAAGGACTTGGTGAGCAGGAGGATCGGGACCGGATCTGCGCCGGACCCGCGAGCGCCGATCCATCTCTCCGCGCCAGCTGCGAGAGGCGACGGCGACCACGCAGCCGGAAGAGTCGCGCCGTAAGCGGCCAGCTGGTTTGCGTGGTTCGTCGCCGCTTCTGTAGTCGTTGGCACCGGCTGGAGGGACACGTCGCAGCAGCAAGTATCGTCCGTGGTGCCAGTCTTCGAGTGCGCGGCGCAGCAGCAGGTCGCCTGCACGGTCTGATCGTGCCGGCACTGGAAGAGCGTTGCCGCCGAGGCCACTCCCCCCAGGGAGAGGACAAGCGCCAGCGCCACCATTCCGAGCCGCCCTGAGGCGAAATGACGCTGCGTGCCGGCCATCACGGCTAAGGATAACCGCTACCGGTCGGCGTGCAACGGAACCAACGGCTGATACGCGTCCAAGTCGGTGCCAGGCGGCGAATCCAGCTCTCTTACGCGCGGAGCCGTTTGTAGCGCTGTCTGGAGCACGTCCTCGGCCAGTTTAGAACGCGCCAAGCGGGGCGCGCAGGATCAGAGCTCCCGACCTTGGGCCGCGCCCGAACGGTGCCCACAGCGGCGGCGCTCAAGCGGCTCCCGAGCCCGATGCGACGCCGGTGCCTTTGTTGAAACGCGCCGCCCCGGCCGTCCACCTGCGTCCGGCGTGCTCAGCTTACCCGCTTTTCCGGCGTCGCTGGACCGACGTGGCTCCGCGCCGCCTAGAACACCAGCTGGGACTGCAGCGTGAAGGTGTTGAGGCCCGTGTTCCTGAAGTTGCCAGTGACGGTGTTCTCGTAGCCCAGCTTGAGGTTTGCCGTGTGCTTGTTGAACCAGAAGTTGAGGCCCGCGCCATAGGTCCGGCGGTCGGCGGTGTCGGCCGGGGCGTGGAACCACTCGACGTAGCCGACGGGCTCGATGATGCCCAGCCGGTATCCGGCCTCGATGAAGCCAGCCCAGGTGTCGTTGGTACCGGCGGCGCCAGCCGAGGTGCCAGCAGCCGAACCGTTTCCGTTCGGGTAGCGGTAACCGTCGACCTGGAAGATCAACTCCTGGTCTGGCAGCGTCGGGTACTCGAGGAAGACGTCGGCGGCTAGACCGAGGAAGTCGGTCACGCCGTTGACGCCGATGATCGAGCGGGACTGCCAGTCGGCCCCGAACCCGATGGTGAGGATCGGCGTGGTGGAGAAGTAGATGCCTTGCAGGTAGGGGACCGCCTCCGTGCCGAGGATGCTGTACTGGACGCGTCCGGCGAGGCGTGGGACTCCGTTCGGGTTGAGCGTCGGGAGGGTCGCGCTGACGACTCCGCGCACGCCGTTGTACACGCCCGCCCTGAACCAGAGCTTCTTGTCGAAGAGATAGCCCCGGAAGGTCACGCCGACGTTGCGTGTCGTGATGTTCGAGAGTGGCTGGCCGGTCGGTGTTGCCTGCAACAGGTAGAGGCTGCCGTGCCCGTCGAGGGTGTTATATGTGGTCGTACCCTGGTTGGCGTTGTGCGAGAAGGGCAGGAGCGAGAGGCCGACATCGATGAAGATGTCGTCGACCGGTTGGTACCCCGCCCAGGCCTCCTGAACCAGCACTCGGGAAGTGAAGTCGGAGTTCTTGCCGAAGTTCGGGCTGTCGACCAGGAAGTAGTACGTGAACCGCTTCGTGACGTTACCGAAGGCGTAGAGACGCACGCGGCGGAGGAAAAAGTCGGTGTTGTAGCTCTTGCCGTCGGGCGTCCCGTTTTCGGCCACCTGCGCCTGCGGTTGCAGTTGAACGAGGACGGTCAGGTTGTTGTCGTCGCCGGGGATCGGCACTTTGATGGCGTGCGCGGCGTTGGAGAGGAAGAAGACGAGCAAGGGAACGAGGGTCACGAAAGGTTTCATTGAAGGCTCCTTTGCGAGAACGGCTACGGGCCGCTGTCTAGCGGCGAGGAGGTCGGCGAGATCATCAGCTGGACATTTTGGGCTTGTTGCAGGTGTGCAGCCGCGTCGGCGCGAAGATCTTGCAAGCTGGCCTTCAGCTCCTCGCTCTTCGCGCTCGGCATGAGCTTCTGCTCGATCGCCGCGATCACCGCCTCATGGAACTTTACCTCGTCATCTACATACGCCTTGTCGAGCTTGGCGCCGTTGAGCACACGCAGCCTCGTGATGTCTCTGAGGCCTTCGGGATCGACCGGCGCGCCACCGTGCCGTTCCGCCATGCGGAGGTTCAGGCCTCGAAACTTCTCATCGATTGCCGCGTGGTCCACGTTCATGCGTTGGGCGAGCTGCCACACCACAGGGCCCGAGAGCCTGCTTTGCGCAGCGTTCGCGGCCTGCATCTCGGCCTTGTTAACGCTCAGCACATACTGAACGATCTGGCTGTCGTCGAGTAGCTGAGGCCAGTGGTACGATGCTGCGCGTGATGGGCTCGCGCTCGTACTCGTGAGCGCGCATCCGGAGGTCGCCAAAGTGGCGAGCGTCAAAATCGTAATGCCATGATTGATTGTTTTCATGTTCTAGCCCCTCTTGAAAAACGATTCTATTCGCACACGTCCCCTCATCTCGGGCGGTCGGCGGCACCACATCGTACCGGCGCCGCCGACCGCAAGCTGAGCTGCAGCTCAGCAGTGATCAGCTACTACCCGGCGCTATTATTGAACTGGGCCTGTGACTGTGGCAGGAACCCCTGTACGTACCCTGCGTGCGCCAGGTGCGCCTTCACCTGAGTCAACAGACCCATCAGCTCGCGCCGCAGGTCGCCGTTCATCGCGTTCGGGATGAGCTCGCGCTCGAGCACGGCAAGCATGGCCTCGTGCGACTGAATCTCGCGATCGACATACGCCTTCTCGAGATCGTCGCCGGTGAGCTTCTGCAGGTCGATGTCCGCGCCGTGGCGATCGTCGCCGGACTGCCGGCTGCCTGCGGTCAGGCTCCTGAACTTCTCATCCACGGTCGCGTGATCCGCGCTCATGCGCTGCGCGAATTGCCAGAATATGGCCGAGGCGAGCCTTCCCTTGACGGCGTCCGCTGTCTGCACCTCGCCTCTGTCGAACTCCAGAACGCGGTGGACGATCTGCGCGTCGTCGACCGGCCCATCCGGCGGCGTGTTCGACGCCGCGATCGCTTTTCCGGTCAAAGCGGTTGACAGGGCGAATGCAACGACAACGAGGGCGCCGAACTTCGGAACAGAAACAAGCATCTTCATCCTTTCCATGGTGACTTCCTCCTTTCCATGGTGTCTTCCTCCAAATCGAAAGTGACTAACCAACAGGGCAAGCGGGCGGCATTTCCAGGTACGGGCCCCAACACACGGCGCCGTGCATCACCCGAACCAGGTGGGAGGTCGGTCGGCGGCGCGTTACGCGTCGCCGACCGCGCCTCCTAGGTGCTGCTACGGTCCGCTGTTCCCGATCTCTCTCGAGATGAGGTCCCGCTGCTGCGCGGCCATTTCACGGACCGATTGCGCGTGCTCCACGATCTGCGCGTGGTCCAGATGTGCCGCGACCTCAGCGCGCAGGTCGATGAGCCGGCGTTGCAGCTCCTCGCTCTTCGCACTCGGGATCAGCTGGCCATCGAGCGCGGTGAGCATCGCCTCATGCGACTTCACCTCGCGATCGACGTACGCCTTCTCGAGAGCGTCACCCGACAGCTTCGAGAGATCCGCGCCCTCGCTCTGTCCGTCAGCCACGCCATCGCCGGTCGATTGCTGCTTCGCGGCGGCGAGGGGCGCGAACTTCCGATCGAGAGCGGCGTGATCCACGTTCATGCGCTGCGCGAGTTGCCACACGGAAGGCGAGGAGAGCTTCCCCTTGATCGCCTCGGCGGTCCGCTCCTCGGACCGGTTGAGGTTCAGGATCCGCTGTACAATCTGGGCGTCATCGAGCTTGCCTGCCGGCGGAGCGCTCGGGTCCGCCCATGCCTTCCCGGTTGTCCAGAGTGAAATAGCGAATGCGGCGACTGCAATCGTACCGAACTTCGAGATGGAGCGAGTCTTCCTTGTGATTGTGTTCATGACATTTCCTCCAAAAGTGAGTGACCAGATCGAATGAGATTCGCGAAGCCCGGGAGCCGAAGAGCGGCGCCCGCGCAGAACGACCGCGGTCATCTCAGATGAGGAGGGATCTCGTGATCAGGAGAATCGGTATCGCCGAGCCTGGAGTGAGGCTCGCGAGGTCGTGGTGGAGCAGCGCCGCGGGTGAGACTAGCCAAAGTGCCGACTGCGTTGCGTGCGCAGCCGCCGCTCCTGCCCCAGTGAGAGTGGTTTGGTCCTGCTGCGCAATCGCTGGAGTTGGAAGGGACGCCTCCGCACGTTCGCAGCAGCAGGTCGCACCGCCGCCAGAGAAACCGGTTGGGCCGCCGAGCTGTGAGGCCGCTGGCTCCCGGGCATCCATCCGGCAGGGACGGCTCATCGCCCCCGGAGCCGCTGCTCCGAGTGAGAAAGTGAACGCCACGAGGGGCGCCACCAGCTTGAATGCGGGCCTGCCGGCCATGCAGTCACACCTCCGCCCAGGGATATGCCGGCGGGCGAAAGCGGTTGCGCGTAAGATGGCGCAACGGGTGGCGCGACCTGGCATATCTGGAATCGAACGTGAGGCCGGAGCGACGGGGCGATACGTTGGCCCAGTGGGAAGGGGCGGCCTCCGACGAGGCCCTGATGGACGCGTACGCGCGCGGCGATGCCGCCGCATTCGAGGTGCTCTACGAGCGATGGCATGACCGCCTGTTCGGCTACCTGGCGAGGGCGTTCGATTCCGCGACGGCCGAGGAGCTGTTTCAGACGCTGTGGATGCGGATCCACGGCGCCCGCAGCGGCTACGATAGCGCGCGAGCCGTCGCGCCCTGGCTGTTCGCCATCGCGGCCAACCTGCGGCGGGAAGAGTGGCGGCGGCGCAGCCGGCGGCCGGAAGAGCCTCGACGGGACGTCATGCCTGCGGGCAGCACCGGCTCAGCGGAGGACTCCGCGCTCGCCGTTGAGCGTGACCGGGCAGTCAGGAGTGCCTTGGCGGCGCTTCCAGAGACCCAGCGAGAAGTGATCGAGCTGCACCGGTTCGAGCACCTGTCTTTTCCCCAGATCGCCGAAGTGCTCGGCGAAGGCGTCGAGGCGGTGAAGTCGCGAGCCTTCCGAGGCTACAAAGCGTTGCGAGTGATGCTGACGGAGATGAAGCCATGACGTGCGAAGAAGCCAGGCGGCACATGATGGACGAACTCGGGCACGCGTCGACCCCGGCGCTGTCGGCTCACGTGTCGTCTTGTCCTTCGTGCGGGGCGGACTGGGCGGACTTGCAGTCCCGCTTCGCCGCTCTCGACCACGGAACGATCCATCGGGCGCCGCCTCTCGCTGCCGAGACGGTCCGCCAGCGAATCCTGGCAGACCTCGCGCCGCGGGCGAAGCTCATCCGCGAGCTGCCATTCGACGGGCTGCTCTCCATAGTTTTCGGCAGCGCGGCCGCCTTTGCTTCCTTGTTGCTGCTGCACTCGCGCGGGTTGCTCGACGGCATGGGGCCGCTTCGCCTCGCGGCCGGAGCGGTCGTGTGGGCCGGTGTCTTCATCCTGGCCTTCTGGACGCTCCTGCGCCGTTGGGGCGTGGACCCACAGCTAGGCCATCTCGTGCTCGGCGCGCTGGCTGCCGCTGGATTGTTCCTGGCGGGCAATCACCTGGTGCCGTTGCCGGCCGTCGTGCAGTGGTGCTCGACGCGGCTCGGAGCGGGCCTGGGCCCCCTCTTCTTCGCCACCGGGACGGTCTACGCGGCCGTCCCGCTCCTGCTCTTCGCGACGAGCGCGAGCCGGCGCTGGCGTCCCCGTCCGCGGCGCGCGCTCATCGCCGGCGGGTTCTTCTTCATCCTCGTCGCACCCGCGATCTTCCTGCAGTGCGCCTACTTCACCGCCGGTGCTCTGCTCGCCTGGCTTCTGGGCGCCGTGGCAGGTTCTTTGGCTGCCAGCGCCGCTGGCTACTGGCTCGGGACTCGTGTAGGCGCGCAGGCCTGAACTCGCGGCTCAGGCGTTGCTCGGCCCTGCACCAGTGGCCGAGTCCGCCGGGGGGCGTCACTGCACGAGCAGCACGCCTCCCATCATTCCCATGCCGCACGCATAGCGAATCTCGCCTGCTTTTTCGGGCGTGAAGTCGATCGCCACCGCTTGGTTGAGCGGCAGGTCCTTTCGGATGCCGGCGTCCTTGATGTCGATCGACGTAGCGCAGGTGTGATCCGTCTTGCGGGTCACGACGAGGTGGAG
>WNFD01003065.1_pt1 | contig 16762 bp, 22 predicted proteins | sample 5400491 | NCBI WGS metagenome assembly WNFD01 (sample SAMN13153343, study PRJNA577476) | soil metagenome | isolation source: 120 cm saprolite under Douglas fir tree site 2 hole 2 replicate 2 | place: USA:California | collected 2015-04-18 | reverse complement strand
GCAATGTTCGCCGGCGGCCCCGACGAGATCTCGGTGATACCCGTGCCCCGCGACATTTGTCTTCCCATAGCCTTCCCAATGCGAATTTCTGGGAAGATTTCAGAGCCGAATTTTAAGCTAAGATATTGATTTTACTGGTCGGGGCAGCTGGATTCGAACCAACGACCTGCAGTACCCAAAACTGCCGCGCTACCAGGCTGCGCTATACCCCGATTGTCCAGGAGACGGCCTCGATACACGCTTAAAGCGCTGCCATCAAGGCTGGTATGACCGCCTCAATGGCCGTCAAAGAGGGGGTGCTCGACGCGGTCGCCGGGCGCGATGCCGTATTTTTTGGCGGTGCCCGCGATCACCTCCAGAACCCCCTTCGCCAGACCGTTCGACAGGATGATCCTGGTCGACAGCGGCTTGGTCTTTTCGGCAATCCGCAGGATCCGGCCGTCGGGTTGGATGAAAATCATGTCGAGCGAGATGTAGGTGTTCTTCATCCACATCGACACGTCCTGCGGCGGCGAAAAGTCGAACAGCATGCCTTTCCCGTCCGCAAGCTTCCTGCGGTACATCAGGCCGGTCGCCTTCTCCTGCCCGGTTGTCGCCATCTCCACCGAAAACGTCTGCACGCCGGTCTTGGTGACGATTTTGAGTGTCTGGAAGGTCGCCGCGCCCGCGCCGCCAAGGCTCGCGAGACCAAGGCTCGCGACGATGCAAATTGCGATCGTCGCAACGACGGGTAGCCGGCGCCACGCACGGCCACGATAGCTGCGGACACTTCGAAGGAAGCTCATGGCTTACCTTCTCCCGCAACCATGACCGGATTTGGCCGCAGTTCCAACCCGATGATCACGACTGATGCCTGACCGCCGGCATTAGCCGGCGAGTCATGAACCAGCGAAGCATGGCACCGGCGGTCTTTTACAGAGGCTTGGAAAAGAGCCTTGGAAAGTTGGCGCGTCAGTGCGACGACAGCCCCGGTGAGCCGGTTTCGGGATGAATTTCGGCTGCCATCATACCCTTGGAGCCGGGCCCGAACCTGACGAGCACATATTGGCCAGGACGCAGCTCGGTCATGCCGAAGCGGCGCAAGGTCTCCATGTGCACGAAGATATCGGGCGTCCCCTCGCCGCAGGTCAGGAAGCCGAACCCGCGCAGCCGGTTGAACCACTTGACCTGCGCCCGCTCCAACCCGCTGGTCGGCGTGACGCTGACATGGGTGCGTGGCGGCAGCATCTGCGCGGGATGGATCGCGGTCGATTCATCCATCGAGAGAATGCGGAAGGCCTGATAGCCCTTGGCGCGTTGCACGCACTCGCAGACCAGGCGCGCTCCCTCATACGCCGTCTGGTAGCCATCGCGCCTAAGCACTGTAACGTGCAGAAGCACATCCGGCCATCCATTGTCGGGAACGATGAAGCCATAGCCCTTCGACGCGTCGAACCATTTGATCACGCCTGAGATTTCGATGAGGTTGCCTGCCTCACCAAGCCCAGAAAGCGCATCGATCGCAGGATCGCGTGCCGCGCCGCTTGAATATTCGCCAGTCCCAAGCCTGTTTGGTGCGGCGCCCCCCGGCACCGGAACCCCTAGCTTCTTGGACTCAAATCCGTCCGACCCCATAAATACGGACCTCACACATCATTGCGGCCTGTCATCCCTCTGACGGCACCAAAAACGCGCACCCACCAAGCAACTACTCAAGATGGAGCAACGCGAATCTCTTAACTCAAAGATAACACTCCCGCTCGCTTCGGATACAAAAAAAACAAAATTAAGTGGAGCTATAAACAGTCTTGCATAAAAACGAATCAATCGCGCATCAGTTGCCGACGAACGGCCCGAGCGTTTCCCCAATATCGTACCGCAACACCAGATCCGCAAGGTGATCCTGGTCGGTCGGCTCCCGGTTGATGATTACCAGTCGCGCACCGCAGTTCTTGGCCATCGCCGGAAAACCCGCGGCCGGCCAGACCACCAGCGACGATCCGATAGCGAGAAAGAGATCGCATTGTCGCGCGAGCTCGGTCGCGCGCAGCATCGCGTCCTCCGGCATCGCCTGTCCGAACGAAATCGTGGCGGTCTTCACCGGTTCGTCGCAGTCCGTGCAGTCGGGCGCTGCGCCCTCCTCGTCAAATCGCGCTTTAACCCACGACAGATCATAGTCCCGTCCGCAGCCGACGCAGCGGGCATAGGTGGTGTTGCCGTGCAGCTCGACGACGTGATCGGGCGCGAAGCCCGAGGCCTGGTGCAGATTGTCGATGTTCTGGGTGATGATCGCGGGCACCTTGCCGGCGCGATAGAGCGAGGCCAGCGCGCGATGGCCGCGCCCGGGCTTGGCCGCCGCGAAGGTCGGCTCCATGGCGAAGCGGCGCCGCCAAGCCTCGTCGCGCGCATCCTGGCTCGCAACGAACTCGTCGAAGGGGATCGGGCGGTTGCGGGTCCACACTCCTCCCGGCGAGCGAAAATCGGGAATCCCGCATTCGGTGGATATGCCCGCGCCGGTGAAGGGCACAATAGCGGAAGCCTGGGCGATCATATCGCCCAGCAGCTCCACGCCGCTCTGAAGATCCGTTGCAATCATGGACGATCATCCAAATAGAATGGCCGTGCCAATGATAGCACGGCCAATCGGGATTTCGTCCGGTTGTTGAGGGACCGCGAAGCGATCCGCCGATCGGCTCTTACGCCGCCTGCGAAACGTTGTCGTCGCTTCCGCCCTGTTCGGCGGGCGGCGCGGGCTCGTTGGCCTCCTCGCCGCGCTTGTCCTTGCGCAACTTGGCGGCGGGCGGCGCGGCCTTTTCCTTCTTGCCGGGCTTGCCGTATTGCGACAGCCGTTCGATTTCGGCCGCGAGCTCGGCCTGCTTCTGCACCACCTTCTCGGCGAGCTTTTCGATCGCGCGGTCGCGCAAGGCGGCGAGCTCTTCGATGCTCATCGAATCCAGATCAATCTTGGCCATGTATGCCTCCTGTCACTCTCTGTTCTGGCTACGGCATGATCCGGAAAAAGCCTGCCCCGCGCGCAGACGGCGGGGAGGATACGGATCTTTCCTGGGCAAACAGACGCGACGCGTTTGCGCGGAGATCATGCTCAAACAATATGCTGGAGCGCGATGACGATTCATCCTGAAGTCATCGCGCTCTTGCGGCAACTCGGTACCGGGAAGCCGCGCGCGTCTCAAGAACATCGTGCGCTTTTTCCACGATGAACGAGTCGTGATTCAAATTTTTTATCCGCACTGATGCAGATTAACAACCTCCGCCGCGCTCTCCCCAATCGCGCCTTAATCGCACGTGTCAAATGTGCGTGGATGCGAATCAACGGAGTCAAAAAATGGTCACGACGGAAAGACAGGACCGCCTTGCGCGGGAGCGCGAGGAAATCGAAGCGCGCGTCGCGAAATTCAAGGCCACGCAGGAAAAATTCCAGCGCGAGCGCGACGAGTTCTTTCGTCGGACTTGGCGAAACATCGACCAGGTGGAACCGCAATCAGTCTGGCCGTGACCAGAGTCTCTTCGCGAGGCGCAAGCGACGGAGCATCAGGGCCTTCGACTCCACCGGCTTCGCAACGCCTCCGCACGAACGCACCACGGCGTATTTCATGACAAAGCCCGGAGCAGAGCTCCGGGCTTTGTCACACTCAACGCCTGGCACGCACCAGTTGCGGCGCTTACCAGTAGTGGCGATAGTAGTGGTGCCGGTAGTAATACGGGCCGCCGCCGTAATAGGCGTATCCCGGAGCAGCATAGTATCGCGGTCCGTAGTAGCCGTAGCCGGGGCCGTAATAACCATAATAGGGATGGCTTGCGGCGATCGCGCCGGCGGTCAACGCGCCGGCCGCGAGACCAAACGCAAGGCCCGGACCGATGCCGCGCGCCTGCGCCGGGGCCGCCACGGTGGTGGTGGCGAGCGCGGCGACGGTGCCCAGAATTGCCAAAGTCCTTTTCATGTCCAGTTCCTCCATTGCTCGGGCATGGGGAAACAACGCAAGAAACCCCTCGATGGTTTCAGGGATGGCAGCGGGTGGAATTCAGAACTGCGGACGGGAACCGGCCGTAATCGTCCAAAAAAATCCGCGGCGACCGGAACAAAAGAGAGCGCTTCGGATTTTTGCTCTTGTTGGAGAGGCAAGAGCACCTAGAACCCCGTCGGCATCCGCAGATATCGGCGGGGTTTTTCGGCTCGCGGCGCTCAGACGTCCGCGAGCCTTTTCAATGTCGCATGGAAGCTCACGCTACGGTTCCCGCCGACCAGTGTGGTCCCGAAGACCTCGGCCTGGTCATCGGCAAACGTCCCCGAAAATCCACTCGTGGCTTCCTGTCCGCCGAAAAGCGGCCGAACAAAAGGATCGGGAAAATCGGTGTGCTGATTGGTGGCAAGGTGGCCCTTCCAGGTCCCCTCGCCCACCGTGTAGGAGCCGACCGACCAGAAATATGGGCCGCCGCTGATCAACCGGCCATCGCGCAGGATGATGACGCCGCTGTCACGGCCTCTGACGCCGTCGAGCATGTGGATGTGGATGGAATAAAGCCCGTTCCTCATGAAGGATGCCGCCGGCCCTCCGCCCTGCACTGGGATTATACCCGGCCGATGGCCGGCGGGAAGCGCCAGTAAAACTCTATTTCAAGGCCGCAATTGAACGCCGCTTTGGAAATCCCGGACCGTGTGCAAGGCTCGAGCGATGACTGAGCCGGCGCCGCGCCTGGATCCGTCATCGGCGGCCCCACGGGTGATCCCCATCGGTGGGGTCGTCTTGCCTGAGGCCGCTCGTCGACGGCCAAGTTCCTTTTGAACCTTTTCCCATCTGCCCCCGACCCAACCGTACTGGGGGATTTAAGGGCCCAGTAGTTAGCGCAGCGCCACCTCGCGAATATACTCCGCCGAGGTGGCGCTGTTGCATTTTGTGGCGCAACTACTAGTTTATAAGAATGCTGACGGCGCCATGCGCCCTTAAATCCTCAGCGCTGCCAGCAGAAAACCCCGCGAGCCGCTCGCGGGGTTTTCGTTATTGCGGCAGCCAGACATTCGTTCAGGCCGCTCAGCCCCCATCAAAGGAAAAAATTGGCGATCTGATAGAGCGCGTAAAGAACCTCAACGCCCATGATGACGAGCGCTGCGATCATCAGATAGAAACCAAAATGCATTGCGATCTTTGCTCAAAAGCTTTCATGCGGCACGCGCGTTTGCGCGGGCCGGGAACCAAACTCATGAGTTACTGGAGATGATTTGTACTCTGCCTCACTTCTGAGCTGCGTTCGACTCGTCGTCAATAACTTTTGGCAGATTTCTTTTCGGTGCGACTTTTCGCGTTTCGCCCGCCGCGCTCTTGAAATCGAAAGACGGGCGACAATGCCTCGTTCGTCCGAATGACGTCGGACAGGCTTCGTTTGCGCGGCTTGCGCATCCGGAAAGACGCGGCTTCTGGGAGAAGTTCTGCCAATCTTTAGCGGCAAGAACGTCTTGCAAACTCTCGAAAGCTATCCGAATGACGGGATTCGACTCTCGTCGATCGCGGACGAGATGTCATCGCGGGCTGGTCCGTGCATCGAACCGCCGCGGTGATTCTACCTTCAGTAGCATGGGTCGTACGGCGCCATGCGCGCCAGGAAAACGCTGTTTGATTTGTTTTGCTTCGCTCGCGAACCTCCGCACCCCGAAACCGGAGGCTCTTCTGTTTGGACACGAGCTGCGGTCGCTCATACGCCGCAATAGATTTTGATCCCCCACAGTACGACAACGATGGCCGATACGAGCGTGGCCAGCACCAACAAGTTCTCAAGGGAAGCGACCCTCATATTACCCTCCGCTTCCCAGCCCCACTAGCGGGGTAGTTGATTCGTTCCCGAAGTTGCAATCACTCGGTCACAAGTGGTTGAATATCGGCGACGCGCTGTGGTTTGTGGGGCACAGGTATTCGCCAATGTGACACGGATAGCGTGACTATTCAGCGCTTTTCCCCGACCGGCAGTTGCAATTCGGACAATAGGCCCGTCCGGAGTCCGGGGATTCGGCATCCGGGAACTTGACGGCTGGCGCCTGACGAGCCGGCCGGAAATCCGTGCGCCTGCGACGGCGCCCGTCAGGAACGCTCGCGCACGCCCAATCGAAAGCGGGGCAAATCGCGCAATTTCGGCGCATGAGGTCGCGCGAACAGCCTTTTGACCAAGTCGACGACGCCACGGGCCGTGAAGTCGACAACGACTTCGTGATGCCGCATGCCCTTGCCGCCTTTGACCGGGCCGAGATCTCTCACGAAACAATAATGACCGTCGCTCATGCGAGCCAGTCGGCAATTCCTGAACATCGGCGCAGGATGCACTCTCAGGCGATTCAGTCAAATCTTGACGGCGCAAATCTTGACGGCGAACGACTCAAAGAGTCGTAGGTTTCGCCCCGCGCATCGTCGGCGCGGGCGCCGGATCAGCCACTTCGCAGCGCGAACCTGAAACCCGCGCCCTCGTTCGTGGTTAACCCTGTTTCGAGGGTCTTCATGACGGTCGTCATCACACCGCTGTTCAACGCACAAGCCGACGATCTTTTTGAGGCGTGGACCGATCCTGCGATCATGAGAGACTGGTTATTCAAGGGCGACGACAGCGAAATCGAGAACATCAACCTCGACCTTGCCGTGGGCGGCCGGTTTTCCATCCTCGAACGAACGGCGGATGGTATGATCGACCATTTCGGAAATTATCTCTTGATCGATAGGCCAAGACTGCTGTGCTTCAGCCTCGAGGTCCCCAGGCATTTCTCCGGCCAGAGCCGGGTTGCGATCGAGTTCCGCCAAGGGCCGAAAGATTGCGAGATGGTTTTCCAGCAGACCGGCGTCGCCCCCGAGATTGTCGAGGCCGACTGGCGGCGCATGTTCAGCCGGCTCGCAATGGTGCTCTTGAAGCGATAATCCAAACAACCGTGAGAGGACCTTCCGGAACGCTCTCTTGAAACATTCTCCGCGGCCTGGCGTTGCCACGTCATGTCCGACGCCTACGATTATTTCCGTGCCCATGCGGTCGCAGCGCTTGAAAAAGCGCGCTCGCTTCCGTTCGGCAAGTTGAAACGCAAGCAGCGGACCCGTCGCGCGCATCTATCACCTGCTCGCCTTTTCAGTCAGCGGTGTCACTCGCTGTCCTCTCGCTGGAAGAGAGTGGGAAAGCTTGCCTTTGTCAGGTAGAAGCGGAGCGGTCTTATCAGCCGCGACATTTCCAACGACCGGCGCTTACACCATCCACAAAGATGTGAACATCAGCCGAACGCATGGCGGGCGACCGGCACGCAACGCCCTGCCCCTTGGCGCATTTTGCTGCTATTTAGTGCCCCCGGCCGTTCAATCTGAAACGAAATTCTCGCAATGTTCCCAAGGGAGTTAGAAACATGCGTTATCTCCACACCATGCTGCGCGTGCGCAATCTCGATGCCGCGTTGAAATTCTATCGGGACGCGCTGGGGCTGAAGGAGGTCCGCCGCATCGACAACGACAAGGCCAAGTTCACGCTGGTGTTTCTGTGCGCCCCCGAGGATGAGGCCCTGCTCAAGAGTCTTCCTCAGACGCGCGGCGCCCCCTTGGTCGAGCTCACCTACAATTGGGATGAGGAGAAATACGGCGAGGACCGCTATTTCGGCCACCTCGCCTACGAGGTCGACGACATCTACGCGACCTGCGACCGGCTGATGAAGGCCGGCATCACCATCAACCGTCCGCCGCACGACGGCAACATGGCCTTCGTGCGCTCGCCCGATCTGCATTCGATCGAGCTGTTGCAAAAGGGCGAGCCCAAGCCGCCCGCCGAGCCGTGGAGCTCGATGCCGAACACCGGCCATTGGTGATACGCCACGGAAGCCGACGGAACCAGCCTTCGCCCTCCGCGTTGTCGCTGCGAATGAGGAATGGAGGAAGCTTGAGGAGGGACGAGGACTTCTGCTCTGGTTGCTTGGCGTGCCGATCCCGGTGATCATTCTGTTGTGGCTGTTCTTCGGCCACTGAGCACGGCCGATCCCGGCATGGCACAAAAAAGGCTCCGCTTCACGCGGAGCCTTTTTTGCGTTTCGGCGCCGTGCGGATTAGACAGTCTCGACCCAAGCGAGCAAGCGGGAGCGAGACGTGCCGAACAATGGACTGACGATCTGGGGCCGGGCCAATTCGGTCAATGTGCAGAAAGTGCTGTGGTGTCTCGCCGAGCTCGATCTCGCCTATGAGCGGATCGACGCGGGGATGCAGTTCGGCCGCAACAGCGAGGCTGACTATCTCGCGATGAATCCCAATGGACGCGTGCCGACGCTGGTCGATGGCGATTTCGTGCTGTGGGAATCCAACTCGATCATGCGCTACCTCTGCCTCGCCTATGGCAGGGGCACGCCGATCTATCCGGAGGCGCCGAAGCGCCGTGCCGCGGTCGACCGCTGGCTGGATTGGACGCTATCGACCGTGCAGCCGGTCGATCGTCCGGTGTTCTGGGCGCTGGTGCGGACGCCGCCTGAAAAGCGCGACATGGTTGCCATTCAAAAAGACGTCGACGCGGAGGCCCCGGTCTGGCAGATCGCCGACCGTCATCTCTCCACCCGCCGCTTCATCGAGGGCGATGATTTCACGCTCGCCGATATTGCGATCGGCGCCTATGCGCGGCGCTGGCTCGGCGTCGAGGGCGTCACGAAACCCAAATTGCCGCATCTCGAGCGCTGGTTCGCGCAATTTGCGAGCCGGCCCGGCTTTGTGCGGTTTGTCGCCCCGCCGATGTCGTAAGGTTTGGCGCTAACGCCGCCCGCCCGTCGACCCCCCGACGCCGATGCTGATCGAGCCGCCGATCTGCACGCAGGTGTCGGTGCCCTCAGCCTTGACGAAGCCCGGTCCGTAGGCCGCGCAGGAATTGACCGGAGCGGTCCGCTTCATCGGCAGCAGCTTGCCGGAACTTGCCGATCTCGACGGCTGCGGCGGGGCAGATGACTGCGCCGTCGCCGGCGACGCGGACAAAGCGGCTATCATGATCGGAAGGAGACAGTTTCGCATCATGCCGCCTTCTATCGCGGGCGGCGCGCGCAGGCTACCTGACGAATTTGACGCCGGCCAGATTGCCGCGGCGCCAGACCACCTGGCAATTGTGCCCGGTGCGGGCATCGCGCGCGAAGGCCAGCCGCAACGTCGCGGGCAGCGCGCTGGCGCCGTCGACCACGATCTTGGCGCCGGCGCTGGAAATATCCTGCACGACGCATTTGCGCGCCGCGAAGCCGCCATCAAGCGTGATCCACGCCGGACGCCCCAATCGCTTCCGGGGCTCCCTCTTTCTGATCGGTGCCATCTTGTCCCCAATCCTGACCGCTCATCCCTACCCCTGACCGCCTTTCGATTCGGTTGATTTGTTCAATGAAACCCGGGCCTTCGGCGGTCGGCAAAACGACCGGCGCCGTGGCTTGCCCCCTCGCGCAAACGCCACTATACCTTCGCGCGCCGCGGGCGGGATGTGATTGCAACGATTCCGAGGCGGCGCGGCGGGACATCGCTTCAAGCTCTTGGGCTAAAGAGCCCAACTTCAAAGCATTGATTTTCCACCGGTTTTAGAAGCAACGTTGCAGGACGGCAAGGCCGTGGTCATGGTCGCGGCAAAGCGCGTTTTGCTCCCTTCGTCTATCGGTTAGGACGCCACCCTTTCACGGTGGAGAGAGCGGTTCGATTCCGCTAGGGAGCGCCAGCGCGCAAAGTCTTCCAAAATACCTCTGTCATTTCAGTAAGATAAAACCCGCGCCGGAATGGTGTTGGACGCGTCAAACCCGCCTCTGAGCCATCGATGCTCCGTCCGAACGGCGAGGAATGCAACCACGGCGCAACGCCAATACTGCCTGGACGCACAGCGACCAGCCGCTTCGCATGGTTTTCAAACCCTACAGCGCCTGCGCAAAGCGTGCTTTCGGGGCCGGAAGCGAGAGATCCGGTCGAGCCTCGGGCGGCATCCCTCAAAGATTTCAAAATCTACAGACAGCACCTTTAGATAGAACTTTACAGGTAAAACAATACGTCCCGTAATAATCCGGGAGTAGTTCTACGGGATGTTGTCCCATTCCGCCGACACCCACAACGCCGAACGCGTATCATTGGTTACGCAATCCTTATCGCGACTGGCATGGTCGATGATCCTCGCCATGGCGCTGGCGGTCTGGATCAGCTTCGCCGCGGTTGGTTTGCACGTCGATTTCGCGAGCAATTGGCCGCTCGTTGCGGTCATGCTCATTTATGCGGTTGCCGCACTGTTCTACCTTCATGTCCGCCGCGATCGTCGAATTGCGGACATGCTTGTTGTCGTCGCGCAGCTTTTCCTGACGCTGCTTTTGGGGTTGTTGCTGACCTATGCGGCTTCGGCGGTCGCGCTGCCTTATCGTGACGCAGAACTCAGTGCGATCGACCTCTGGCTCGGCTGCCATCGCGCCGCTTATGTCAACGCGATCAATTCCATCCCGGGGCTGAACGCGGTGCTCGATGCCGCCTATCTGTCGATTCAGCCGCAAACCGCGCTCGTTCCGCTGGCGCTGCTTCTGGCCGGCCAGCTGCCCCGGCTGCAAAGCTTCGTTCTGGCGCTGGGCATATCGCTGGTGGCTACGGTTCTCATCGCCGTCTTTATTCCGGCCGTCGATGCCGCGATCTACATCGACCTCGCACCGCGGGGCGCGGCCGCGCTGAGCCCGGGGACCTACAGTCACGTTCATACGCTGGAAGCGTTGCGGTCCGGCGCTATGTCGGTCGTTCGTCTCGACGACCTCGAAGGCTTGATCACCTTTCCGAGCTTCCACACCACCAATGCGATCCTTTTTGCATGGGCGCTTTGGCCGGTCCGCTATCTTCGCTTGCCGATCCTCGTGCTGAACGGACTCATGGTCGCGAGCACGCCGACGGCCGGATCGCACTATTTCATCGATATTGTCGGAGGCACGGCCGTCGCCTTCTTGCCGATCGTCGCAGCGAACGGGTGCAGACGCGCGGGTGCGGCATCTCCGACAATGCGTTCGAGATCGGGCCGGCCAACTATACCGACAAACCAGTACAGTTCCTCGATTGAACCAATCCGATAGCTCTCGCACGCCGATCGCGTACACCGTCATTGACGCTTTCTCGCGCAGCCGCAGCACAAAATCGCATATTCCACCCCATGGCGCCCTGTGGGATGGTCCGGCGGAAGCGATGCTGAATATGATCGAGGTTGTGGTTCATGTCTGATAACCGCGTGCGCGCAGATGGCGCGCGGGTCCTGGCCGATCTCAATGCGCTCCGCGCTATCGGAACCTACAAGACCGGCGTTCACAAGCCGACATTCTCCGAGCCGCACATGCGATCGCTGGCGTGGCTGGAGGCGCGGCTTCCCGAGGCAGGACTTGCCGCGACCGTCGACGGCATCGGCAATGTGCTGGGACAGAGTGCGAAATCCGGCCGGAAGCTATTGGCCGGGTCGCATCTCGAAAGCCAGAACTACGCGGGCTGGCTCGACGGGCCGCTGGGCGTCGTCTATGCCCTCGAAGCCGCGCGCGTGATCAATCCCGATCCGGCCGTCAGCGGCGCGGTCGAGGTCGCGGCATGGTGCGATGAGGAAGGGCATTTCGGCAGCTTCCTCGGCAGCAGGTCTTACGTCGGCGGCGTCGCCGAGGCCGAGATCGACGCTGCCCGCGACCGCAACGGCGATCGGACCATGCGGCAGGCGCTGCAAGACACCGGGCTTGCCGGCCGGCCGCGCGTGACGGCCGAACGCGGGCGGCATGTCGGATATCTCGAGGCGCATATCGAGCAAGGCGAAACGCTCGAGCGCGGCGATCTCAAGATCGGCGTGGTCACCTCGATCGTCGGGATCTGGCAATACCGGATCAGTTTCATCGGCGAACAAAATCACGCCGGCACGACCCGGATGGAGATCCGCAAGGACGCGGGGCTGGCGCTGGCGAGATTCTGCGTCGCAATCGACGATCGCTTCCCGAAGGCTGGCGGACCGCGCACGGTATGGACCACCGGCCGCGTCACGCTCGATCCCGGCGCGCCGAGCATCATTCCGGGACGGGCGGACATGCTGTTCCAGATTCGCGACGACGACCCCGCCGTGATCGCGCGCCTGGAGGACCTGCTGCGGAGCATGATCAGTGAGGTCAACACACAGGGCCGCTGCCGTGTTGCGCTGGAGCGCATTCGGACCGGCGCGCCTGCCATGATGGATGCCGCGTTCCAGAATGCGATCGAAGCCGCGAGCACAAGCTTCGCGGGTGGCAGGTCCGTGCGCATGCCGAGCGGCGCCGGTCATGACGCCCAGGTTCTCGCCACCATCATGCCGGCCGCCATGCTGTTCGTGCCGTCGATCGGCGGCATCAGCCATCACTGGAGCGAGAACACCGCGGACGCCGATATCGTCACCGGCGCTCAGGTCTTCGTCGAGGCCTGCCGGCGCCTGCTTTCGTGATGAAGCACGAAACTACCCGGTCAAATTGCGCGTGATATTGATGGCAAACGCAACGGGAACTCCGACCAGCATGCCGAGCATGCCATAGCCGAACCCGGCCGCGACCGCCCCAAGCATGCTGGCGCTGCCGCCCGCGCCATAGAGCGCGCCGACAAGACCACACGACAGCGTCACCACGACCAGATTGCGGTCATTGCGCTCCTCGATCCTGTGACGCCGCGCCTCTTTCCTGTTGAAAACATAGGGGCCGGCTGGCTCCGCTGAACCGCAATGGGGGCAGTTGACCGCACGAAACGAGACGGCACCGCCGCAGTCGTGGCACTCGATCAGTTCCAGTTTTCTCGCACGCATGCGCGGGATCGTAGCTTGCCCGAACGACCTTGCAATCCGTCAAATCGTAGGTTCTGAGAATTTCGGCGAAAAGCTGTGTTATCCCTGGTACGCCCGATCACGCGTTTTGCGTTTTGGACACAATGCCGTCCTAGGGTATCATCGACGAAATCACGGGGGAGCAAACCGATGCGCTTTTTCCTTGCTGCGGCGACGGCCGTCTTGCTCAGCGGGGCGGCCCACGCCCAGAGCCAAAGCGTTCCCAAATACGGCGAAGAGGACAAGGCGAAGTCGCCCGCGCAGGTCGAGGCCGACAAGGCTGCCGAACGGGCCTATCAGCACTCGCTCCACAACATCCCCGACAAGGGCCCGAGCGATCCCTGGGGCAGCGTGCGCAGCAACGACGCGCCGAAGACCCCGGTCGAGAAAACAAAGGCAAAAACCGGTTCGGCGACCGCAAAAACCGGCAGCCCCAATTGACAGCCCCAATTGACGCTGCCCCGCCACACCGCCCAGTGCACGCAATCACTCAGGCGTGACGCCGGCCCCAGGCGATGGCGGCCCAGACGCGCTCGTGCAGGTAGTACCAGGCGATCTTGGTTCCGACTTCGAGAACTGCGATCGAGCCCGCGATCTCGACCCTCCCGGTCATGAACCAACTGATGGCGAAGGTGTCGACCGTTCCCAGCGTCCGCCAACTGATTGCCTTGAGGACCGACCGGGCGTGCGTCTCTGCGCCTAGCAATGATGGGATCAAGCGGGGTGCCTCCTGCACTGACGATCACTGAATGGACAACCTTGACGCATATTGTTGACGCATATTGTTCCACAATTCCTGACGGGTTAGGCGCAGCGACGGGTGCGATCCGCCTCCGAAAAATTCAAGAACACTTTGATCGAACACCCCATTCTGATACGCCGGGCCGACTCGCGCTATATGCCAAACTGGGGGCTGAAATGAGATTGTTCTTGTCGCTGGTCGCGGTGGGTAGCCTGTGCCAGGCGGCATCAGCCGAAATACCGGATTGCAAAACGATCGCGGACCCCGCCACCAGGCTGACCTGTTACGACAAGATCAACCCGCCCATCGCCACCTACCCGATCCCGCTGCCTAAACCGACGGCACGGCCTTTTTCGGTCCCGCAAGCCGACGGCGCCGGCTACGCGGATTCACAGAGCGAGGATGACGCGCTGGTGAACGCAAAAATGAACGGGATCTGCCGCGGCTGCTGAGGCCACGGCGATCGCGCCGCCGCGTGCGGCGACACGTCGCTGGGCGCGCGACACGCTTCTCGCATTCGCTACGCTACGCTAGAAAACCGTCAAACCCCTCATATCTGCTTTCCAGATGAACCTGCTTGAATCGCTCCCCACGGTGATCGGAACCGCGGCGATCGCCCCCGCGCTGCTCATTTTGTGGCTGGTGGTTGCAGCCGGCGAGCGGCCCGGTCCGCCCGCCAAGGTCTGGACCGCGTTCGTGCTCGGCGCCGCCAGCATCTCGCTGCTGGGCGCGGTTCGCGCGCCGTTCAACCGGCTGCTCGCAGCTCCCGAGAACCCCTGGGTGGCGCAGGCGCTTCACGCGATTTTCGGGATCGCGCTACCCGAGGAGACCGTCAAGATCCTGGCGATTGTGGTTGTGTCGGCGGTGTCGGCCGCGCGCCGCCCTTTTGCCGACCCGATGGATACGGTGGTCTATGGGGCGGCGGCCGGGCTCGGCTTCGCAGCCTACGAAAACCTCGCTTATCTCGAGCAGCACACGGAGATGTGGCGCGCACTGGCGGCGTTGCGCAGCGTCCTCACCGTTCCCTTCCACGGCGCGCTCGGCATCATTGCCGGCGCTTATCTTGCGATCGCACGATCCAGTACCGCGCTCGGCGCGAACCGGCACAACCGCGACTGGGCGCGCCTCTCGAGCCGTCTTCTGATCCTGCTGGGACCGCTCGGGCTGCATGCGGGGTTTGATTTTCCGCTGCTGATGCTGCAGCACGCGCCCGACCTCACCCCGTCAACGCGGCTGTGGCTCGGCGCAACCAGCGTCGTGATCGGTTTCTCATCGATCGCTTTCGCGGCGCGGTTGGTGCACCGGGTCGCCCGCCACCACGCCCCCCGCACGGAACTCGCCCGCGAGCGGTTGAGCCAGCTACGGCGGATGTGGGCGCTCCTGGTCGCCGGCGGCGGCGCCGGCTTTATCGGTCTGGCCTTCGTGCTGACCTCGGTGCATCATTGGCTGCTCAATCCCGACCGCAACCTGGCGCGGGTGCTGGTCCCGGTCGGGCTGACCGCGATCCTGCTTGGCTGCGCGCTACTTCTCGTCACAACCGCGGTGTATTTTCTAGGCCGCAACCGCCTGCGCACAACCGCCGAGGGCTTTTCGTCGGTACCCGGTCGAAGCTAGGATATGAGCCGGTCGAGACGTCACCCGCGTTGCCGGTATCGGGAGTTCTCCAATGACCCTTCCCCACGACACTAATCAAGCCACACCTAACGACATCAGCAAGTTGCAATCCGAAATGAGCGCCGCGGTACGCGCACATTGGAAGGCGTTCTTGATCGAGGGCATCCTGCTCGCGATCCTGGGCCTCGCCGCCATGATCGTGCCGCCGCTCGCGAGCCTTGCGGTCACGATCTTCCTCGGCTGGATGTTCTTGATCAGCGGCATCGGCGGGCTGATCGTAACCTACTGGGCTCGGCAGATGCCGGGCTTCTGGTGGTCGCTGATTTCGGCGGCGCTCGCCGTTCTCGCCGGCCTGATCCTGCTGGCGCGGCCCGTTCAGGGCGTGCTCACGCTCACCATCGTCGTCGGCGCCTATTTCCTGGCTGAAGGCGTTACCAGCATCATGTATGCGCTGGAGCACCGGCGCGAATTGTCGGGGCGTTGGTCCTGGCTCCTGATCGCGGGCTTGATGGACATCTTGATCGCGTTGATCGTCATTACAGGATTGCCGGGTTCGGCGGAATGGGTCCTGGGCCTTCTGATCGGCATCAACCTGTTGTTCGGGGGGGCCACGCTGATCGGCATGGCGCTCGCCGCCCGCAATTCCTGATGACAAGATAAGACGCCTGCGATATAGAGCGGACATGATCACCATCGCCACCAGCTATTTTTGGTACTTTAGCTACGACAGCTCGCTGGCGGTGGGAGGATCGCGCTCAATCTAAAAAATTGCAGCCAAAAGTCCAAACAGCCGCCAGACCTGGCGGCTTTTTTGTTGGCCGGCAGGTTCTCGAAAACCAAGAGGAGCCCGCCGTGTTGAGCACGACAGACGATCTACGAATAAGGGAATTGAAGGAGCTGAGTACGCCGGACGAGGTGATGCGCGAAGTACCGCGCACCTTGACGGCGACGCGCGTTGTGATGGCGGCGCGGAATGCGATCCACGCCATCCTGAACGGCACCGATGACCGCCTTCTGGTCATCGTCGGTCCCTGCTCGGTTCACGACCCCGCGGCAGCGGTCGATTATGCCGAGCGCCTCGCCTCCTTGCGCGACCAGCTTTCCGATCGGCTCGAGATCGTGATGCGGGTCTATTTCGAGAAACCGCGCACGACGGTCGGATGGAAAGGGCTGATCAACGACCCGGACCTCGATCATAGCTTCAATATCAACAAAGGCCTGCGCCTCGCCCGCAACGTGCTGTCCGCGGTCAACAATCTCGGCCTGCCGGCCGGCACCGAATTCCTCGACATGACGACGCCCCAATACATCGCCGACCTGGTGGCCTGGGCGGCGATCGGAGCGCGCACGACCGAGAGCCAGATTCATCGTGAGCTTGCCTCGGGACTGTCGTGTCCCGTCGGTTTCAAGAACGGCACCGACGGCGACGTCCGGATCGCCGCCGACGCCGTCAAGTCGGCGTCGCATCCGCACCACTTCATGGCGGTGACAAAAGGCGGACGTTCGGCGATCGCGGCAACTTCGGGCAATGAGGACTGCCACATCATTCTGCGCGGCGGCGCCAAGCCGAATTACGACGCGGCAAGCGTCGAGGCCGCCTCGGCCGAACTCGCCCGCGGCGGTGTC
>WNFD01003063.1_pt1 | contig 16766 bp, 15 predicted proteins | sample 5400491 | NCBI WGS metagenome assembly WNFD01 (sample SAMN13153343, study PRJNA577476) | soil metagenome | isolation source: 120 cm saprolite under Douglas fir tree site 2 hole 2 replicate 2 | place: USA:California | collected 2015-04-18 | reverse complement strand
TCCGATTCGATCCAGCTCGACACCTATTTCGTCTATCCCGAAGAGTTGAAGACGGTGGCGCGGGTGCAGGTCTTCCGCGATTTCGTGGTGAGCAAGGCGCAGCGCTGGCCGTCCTGATTTTGCGCATGACTGACATGCGGCTCACCCGCTTGCTGGCGGGGGCTGGCGGGGACCATAATGTTTCTACGCTGAGCTTACGCGTTGCGCATTTGTCCCCCTCCTCCAGTGGCGCGGAAAACTCAGTAATCCCTCTTGGAAGGTGATTGTGTCGGCCTCACTGGCCAATACCTTAAGCCGGGCTCTTCGGGCCCGGCTTTTTTTTGCCTGATTTTTTTGACCCGGCTTTTTTTGCCCTGCTTGCTTCGTGAAACGGTCTTGTAACAGCGCCGCGATGGCGGGTCGCGACACATCACGCGCGCGAGAGCGCCTCATACATTTAAGCGCCGTTGACAGTCGTGGCCTCGCCCCGCATCATCCGCGCATGGTCATGACGCCGCGCAGCATGTCTTCGAAAAAAGCTCCCCATCCGGGGACCTCAGGACGGCGCGCGCGATAGACCTCTTCGCATCCACCCGATCCCGAACCCCGCCGCGAGTGCGGGGTTTTTATTTGCTCCGTCTCCGGCGTCTCACGCGTCCCCAAGGAGATGGACCCATGAACGACCTTCGACGGCAACTGCGCGGCCTCTGGCTTCCGCTCGTCACCCCCTTCCGCGATGGCGAGCTTGATGCGCTGTCGTTGCGGCGCCTGGTCCGGCACTACGCCAACGGTCCGGTCGACGGTTTGATCCTGGCTGCGACATCGGGCGAAGGCCTGACGCTGTCGACCGCGGAGCTCGAACGGCTGGTCATGGAGGTGCGTGCCGAGCTCGATGACATGCGCCGCCACATGCCGCTCTGCCTCGGCCTGTCGGGCGCGGCCACCGCGAAGATGCTGGACGCTCTGGAGGAAACGGCGGCCTGGCCGATCGACGGCTACCTGATCGCAAGCCCTTATTATTCGCGGCCGTCGCAACGCGGCCTGCTCGCACATTTCACCGCGCTCGCCGAGCACGCGTCATGGCCGATCGTGCTCTACAACATTCCCTACCGCACGGCCGTCGGTCTTGACAACGACACGCTGCTTGCGCTCGCCGAACATCCGAACATCGTCGGCATGAAGGATTGCTGCGCCGACCGCGCGCAATCGATCGCGCTCCTGCGCCACAGGCCGGCCGGCTTTCGCGTGCTGACCGGCGAGGATTCGCAATATTACGATGCGCTCGAGGACGGCGCCGACGGCGCCATCCTGCTGTCGGCCCACATCGAGACCGGGATTTTCGCCGCGGTGCAAACGCACCTCGCGGCCGGCGACCGCGATGCGGCGGCGGCGTGCTGGCAGCGCGTATCGGAGTTGACGCGGCTGTTGTTCGCCGAACCGAGCCCGGCCCCGGCAAAGTACTGGCTGGCGCGGACCGGCCTGATCGCGTCCGCCGAAGTGCGGCTGCCGATGGTCGAGGTGAGCGCCGAGCTTGCCGCGCGGCTCGACCAGGAGATCGCGCAGCGAACGTCTACTGGGTCACAGAGCGGCGTGCCTAATGTCGCGTAAACCGCGCCGTACAAAGGCGCTGCATCCCGCAGCCGCATCTTTAGATGCTCGAGGCCTATAAGATGACCCAACCACAAAAAACACCCGGGGAAACGATGACCAATCGAACCGCGCAAACTGCCGCTAGTCAGTACTCTTACCGATATTGGCTGGTCGAAACCTTTCAGGACGTCCTCGTGGTGTCCTCGTTCGGGCTCTGGGCGGCCCTGCTTGGCTTTGCGCCGATCGTGGCCATTTGCATATTGCGGGGCGGCTGAACCGCCGCAGGCCTCCCGCATTGGTTAATCCGTGGTAGCACTTGCGGTCAAATGCGAGCGAAAGCGCCACCGGCTTTTTAAAATCCGTCGCGTATCAAAGGTGCTCACGAACAAGAACGCGGGGGCGTCCGTGAACACCGAAGATCAACTGGTTTCTGCACGAAGAGGCTTTTCCACCGCCGACATTCTCTGGGCGCTCGGGATCTGGTCGGTGATCCTGTGCCTGTCGCCGGTGATCGCATTCTACATGCTGATGGTGGCCTGATTGGCGTAGCCTGATTGGCGGCGTGCCTGTCGTCTCGGGCGCGCGGCCTGTCCTGACAATTCGCGCAAAATAAAAACGCGCGGAGCCCCCGCGCGTTCTCTCAAACCCCCGGCGATGTGAAGCGATCACGCCGCCTGCTTGTGCATCGCTCCGTTCGCCGACACCGTGCCGCGGATCGCCTTGATCGAACGTTCGATCGCGGCCCACAGCCGGCCGATTTCCGCCGCAGCGCGACCCTCGGCATAATATTCACGCACGCCTTCGCCCTGACCGAGCGCCATCAGCAGATCGGCGCGGTTGGTGATCTGGCCGCCCCACACCGGCGCACGGAACTTGGCGAGCGCTTCGCGCGCGATGGTGACGATCGGACTCTCGGCATCGTCCCTGCGCGCTGGTGCCCCGTTCAGCACCACCGCGTAAGGCTTGCGCGCCGCGCGGCAAGTCTGAATCGTTTCCTGCACCGCGTTGACGTCGAACACGCCGGGCCGCGCCGGAATGATCACCATGGTGGCGTTCCTGATGGCGTCCTCCACGACGGCCGACACGTTCGGCGGCGTATCGATGAGAACCCATTCGACTCCGTCCCGCTTGGCGGCGGCGAGGATGCCGCTGACGGAATTCACCGCGGTCTTGATCGGCGGTTCATTGGTGCCGCGAAGCTTATGCCAGAGCGTCAAGGACCCCTGCGGATCCGCATCGATGAGCAGGCAAGGCTTCGTTGCCTTGATCTGCGCAGCGAGATGAGCAGCCAGGGTACTCTTTCCTGAACCGCCTTTACGCGAAGCGAAAACAATAACGTTCATACCTTGGCCTCCAGATTGACCCCAGGAACCGAAAATGAATCACCGCGCTGATTCGTTAAAGAAAAATCTGGTGGAAACCTCAATGAAGCCACCAAAAAAACAAATCACGTTGTCTTTTGAGACACACACTCCACAACCTTCCTGACAACCTTTGCGGGAATAAAATCGCCGGAGCCTTGGAACTGTCGTTTCCATGGCTGCCGTAAACGCGCCTGCTGCTTGGCATTTTGACCGCCCCGCACGTCCACATCCGTAGCTTGTAGGATGAACAAAACGAGCCCGGCTTACAGGGAGCGTCACAGAGCAAGCACGCAGTACCGCGGCCAGAACGGCGTGTTCAAGTTGCGGCCGGTTTGGGGCGTTTCTTGATCCTGTGCGGCTTGGCGGCGGACTTTCGCACTGCTGCTGGCTTGATGTCGATCGGCGCCGCGGCGCTGGGCTCCGGCTCCGGGCCAGCCCTGAAAAACACCCGGCAGGGCGGTGAGAGCTGCGCCTTGTTGCGGATCATGCAGGCCGTGATGCGATCGACATCCGGAATGTCGGCGCTGCAGAGACGAAACGCGTCGCCGGTACAGGCCTGCTCCTGGTCAGCGGTATAGGCGTAGCCCGCGCCCGGCAGCATCTCGAGCGCGAACGACGTCGCGGCGATCGCGCCAAACGGAGAATATGCAAATCGGATGACAAACATGAATCCCCCACCCCCGATAAAGTATCGGCGAAGTGTTGGTGAAGGGGGCGCGATTCGCAAGGCGAGGCGGCGACGGCCGGCGGTAGCTTGAAGTCGCATCGATGCTGATCGCGGCCAGCGAACTCGATCCTGTCGCGGATGCAATGTCTCTCGATTTCCTTCGGGTGGTCTACCGCGACCCGGACCAGCTGACATCGAGGAGAATGCGACTGCGATCGCCGCACCAGCGTTTGAGCATCCCAAGATTTCCGTCAACGCCAACATCAACGCCGGCTTTGCCGATCGAACGGGGGCGGATGATGGAAGCCCAGATGATGGAAGTCCAAGGCAAGCGAGCGGTGATCGATGCTCGCCCGGCGAAAGCCGACCAGCGCCAGAAGTCCTTGAACCGATTCGGTGATGGCTAAAGCGCGATGGGATCAGGTTGAATCACCATCGCGCTTTAGGTCTTTGATCGAGCATGATCTCCGCGCAAACGCGTCGCGTTTGTCGCGAGGGAAAACCGCTTCACACTTTTCCGGATCATGCTTTAGTTATTACTGTATGCGGTGATGGCCCTTTGCGCGGATGGGCTGCCCGGATGGGCTTGGCGATCACCACCAGGGCGAGTAGTCTACGCCAAAACGCAGAGTGGAAGGGACGGAATGTGGCGCGGTATCTTGGCTGCGGTCTTGATTGTCTTCGCGATCATTGGCGCGCGACAATGCTCCAAAGCTCAGCAAGACACGCGTAGCGACGAACAGGTCGAAGCTAACAGCAACGAAGAAGCCGAGATTTGTCGCGGCAAGGACAGCTTCACCTATGAGATCGACGGTAAGCGCTATTCCCTGCCGTTTGAAGTGATCGACGATCAAGCTGTTGTCGAGGGAGACATCGTCTTCGGGCAAGCCGCAGATGGTCTGAGCGGAGGCACAAATTCCGTCGCGCCTGTTGTACCGGACTACATTCACGGCGAGCCAAGGCGATGGGAAAGCAATCTCGTGCCCTATATCATCGACGCTTCGGTCTCAGCTTCCGACCGTGCCCTGATTCAACAAGCGATAACGGCCTGGCAGCGCGATACGAATGTCAGGTTTAGACCGCTATCCGGCGCAAGAGATTGGAAACGCGAGAACTACGTCAAATTCTCCGGCCAGAAAAATCAATGCAGCAGCAACAGCCTAGGCGTCAAAGAAGAGCTGTCCGGCAAGGTCAATGAGGATGACAACATCAATGTCGTGCAGGTCGCTGGATGCGGCCAGAATTGGGGCCGTATCGCCCACGAGATCGGGCACGTGCTAGGGCTCGGGCACGAACATTCGAGAGGCCATAGGGATGATTACATCACGATCCTTTGGAGCAATATCGACGGCCCGAAACAGTTTTGTCGCGTGATTTGGGATCAACCGGCACTCGCAAGCACTGCTTATGATTATGATTCGATCACGCACTATGCTCCCACCCGAGCCGCCAAGCGATCGTCGGGCTGTCAGAAGGCGATCTACGATGGAAAAGAGGACTGTCTGGCGTTCCTCCCGAACCAAGAGAAGTTAGAGCAGCAACGGCAAAAACTTGGGACCAACATTAAGCCCGGACAGAGGGACCATCTGAGCGCGGGCGACATCGCCCGTGTGAACACGCTCTACCCTGCGTCATCGCCTGCTGCGTCCCCCGCTACCCCGCGTTCCCAGAAGTCGATCACCGAACCACGTCCTGTTCGCCCACTGTGCTGCCAGGATGGTGGGGGCGGCGGTCCCTTCTGTCGTCCCGCCGCGTGTCCTTCGGTCAGGGTCAGGTGGCCGCAACCCGACAGATGGTGCCGACCCCGATCGTGTCGCCCGTGGCCTCGGCGTCACTGCGATGGTTGGTTTGAGGCTCGTCGGGAAAGCCCGCCGTTCGACGGCTGGGACGACAGGTGGTAGGTTCGAAGTGCAACGCCCTCTGGCGGGAAAGACACCAGACGCAATCGCTACCGCAGCGTCCCAGGGTTAGAACTGTCCGTCCGAGCCAGCCATTGCTTGAAAAACGCCGGTGTCGTTCGCATCGGCGATCTTGTGCAGCAATCAGAGTCAGATTTGGTTCGTACTCCAAACATGAGTCGCAAGGCGCTCGTCGAGATTAAAGAAGAGCTAGCACGCTACGGCCTGAAATGGGGATGGAGTTGCCCGGCGGACTCGTCAAATTCGCCGACATCGTTTGATGTTAGGCGATTGCAACCCAAATTCGATACCCGAACAGGGGCCTAACAAACCGCGCATCCGAGGAGGCTGTCTCCGTTGTCAGCGCCGTGGCACACGGATCGGGGCAAAGGTGTCCCCGGAGGCGTTCCCGACGGTAGGCGCACTAAGCGAAGGCGCTGCGGGGCCAGTGTTCCTCCATGTGGGTACGGCATTTGTCGAACCTACCGACGGCCACACGTACGACCCCACTGACGGAGCCACGACTGATCCATATCCCGCAGTCCCAGCTTGTCCCTGGGTCGCAACGGATGATCCGTCTGTACTGGCTTGCGCCATGGCGGCCGTGCTCAAGAGAGCAAAAGCAGTTGCTAGTACGATTGTCGTAAGTTTCATGGTTGTGTCCTTTCTCGTCGACGACCTCAGCGCGTTCTCTCTCGCGCTGAGGTCAATTCTTTTTCCTATTCGCAATGATGGATAAGACCCGCAAGTGTGTAGTCGGGATCTTCCAGATCGCCATCGATCTACGATCGTCGATCAACCACAGACTCGAACGGGTTGCCGTCGCCAGCCATGGGTGGTGTGCACGCGTCGCTGCACCACGTAGCAATTGCCGTTGTCATAGTAGGAATCGTCGTACGCATAGTTGTCATAGTAGTCGTACGGGTCGTAGCCGCCGAAGCCGAATCCAAAGCGGCGCCCGAAGTCGCGGTCGTGCCCGAAGCCGCGACCATGGTCGAAGCCGCGACCAGATTCGCCGCTACGGAAACTACCATCATGGAACGCCATGCCGCCGCGGAATGCGCCGCCGCCGTAGCCACCATGGAAGCCACCACCACCCATCGCCATGCCGCCGTCGTGGAAACCTCCACCGCCCATACCCATGCCGCCGTGGAAACCGCCTCCGCCACCACCAAAGCCGCCGCCACCGCCGCCGTGGCCGCCACCACCGCCGCCACCGCCACCGCGCGCCAACGCCATTGTTGGCGCAGCCAGACCAACCGATGCAATTGCCAACAACGCGATAACCGTTTTGCGCAACATCACCATTCTCCGTCAGAGATATCGCTCCCAACCACGACACTTCCTGTAGGTGGCGATCGTTTCGAAAAATCGCTATCGATTTCGACAGGCCCGCTGCTCAAGTCTTTGCGACCGATGCCGGATTAAATTTGAAGTTAGAAACGAGGCGCTGCGGCGCGTTCACTGTTGCAGATGTAACTTGCGGCACTCCTTGGTGCAGTAATTCCTTTCAAGAGATTTCGGCTACCGACCAAGCAAATTCCATCTCACCGCCAGCGCCGCGATCAGCAGCACGCACGGCGGCGGTCGATGCGGTTCACTCCAGCACCTCATATTCGAACGCCACGCCCTCGGGGTCATTTTCCTGTAGCCATGTTTTCGCAGCGTCCTCGTTGGCGAAGACCTTGAGATGATCGGGATCGCCGACCTGTTTGCTCGTGTTGACGTAGATCAGGACGGTCATTGCTTCTTGATCCTCCGTCTTGAAGGACGCGACTTAAAAGAGACGCCCAGGCGAATGGACGCTTTTTTGATCGACGCGGGTGGCCGCAGCGAATGACGGTCGCCTGCCTCCGATCGAAGATCTCGCGATCAAGTTCAGAATGCCCGCGGCGCGCGGGACCGAAGCCCCGCGCCAATGCCGCGGGGAACGAATTAGCGGGCCGGGAATCGACTCTGTGCTTCCGATCTCACCGCGGTCCAGTCGGTGGGAGTGAGAGGAAGCAAGACGGCCTCAGCTCCACCCCGGCTGGGGCCGTTCTGGTGAGGCGACCGAACCCGTAGATTCCCGGACTCCATTTTTGGACAGGGGTGTTCTACAGAAGGAACACCGGCGAGATTTTAAGTACCGAGTTTTTTGTTAATTCCGGCACAGGCCGCGGAGGCGCGATTGATCCGCGGCCTTTTTCGTGAACTTGGATCATCTCCAGAAAGCTCGCGTCAGATTCGGCCGATTCACAGCCGGCGCCAATGCTGGGCGGCCCGGTAGCGGCTTTTTCTAATCGAACGCGATACCGATCCGACGCGCCTTTCGCCAGACAACGCGACAATGATGATTGCTGTGCTCTGTATCGATAACCAAGTCGAATGAGTTGGGAATGCCGATTTGGCTTTCGACCTCGAGATTTGCACCATAGCTCGACATCTTGCGGACCAGGCAGTCGATTCCAGAGCCATCAAACGAGATCGTTCCAGCCTGCAGGATCTGCTGCCTCTGGGTGCCTCGCTTTTCGTCTAGACTTGGCATGGCTCCCTCCCGTTTCACGGCGCGCCTTGCCTCGGCGGGTGCAAATCGCCTTGAAGCCAACGTCCATGCCGGGCGGCCCAGAGCGTTCCGTAAGCACGCACCCGGGCCTGACCGGGCGATGTCCAGGGAAAGCCAACATCGCTAGGCTATCGCCAGCCTACTCCCCATAGAGCTGGGTAGCCTGCGGCCCAAACGCGCAGGCGATCCGCGGGCGGTTCCCAGGCGGGCGGCCCGATTCGTTTCCGGACGATTGTTGGCACTTGAGCCCGCGGACCGGACCCTCACCTGCGGCCTCGCCAGACTCAGCAAACGGCCATCTGGAAAACGTCACGCTGTGGTGCGTTGTCCCTAAGACGGCAAGTGCCGAGGGTGCCAATCATGGAAAACATCACCCCTGCCAAGCGCGCCCTCGCTGCCCTCGACGACGCACCCCTGCCCGCCGCCGCCGGGCGGCCCAAGCGCATCTCGAAAAAAATCATCGCGGCCATCGACCTGATGGTGTCCGGCGAGTGCAAGAAAATCACCGACGCCACCGAGAAGGTCGGACTGGCCCGTGAAAGCCTCAGCCGGGCACTCAGCAAACCCCACATCGCTGAGTTCATGCGCGCGAAGGTTTTGCGCTCGCTGGCGATCGCCGCGACCCGCGCCGGCGCCACCAAGGTGGAATTGCTCGACAGCGCTAACGAAATGGTGCGCGACCGCGCCTCGAGCTTCGTGTTCGGTCTCGCCGGGATCCAGCCCGCGACCACCCCATCGCTCAACGTCAACATCGAGGTCAGGGCGGGATACGTGATCGATCTCAGCGACGATCCGCCGGCCATGCCGCGGCGCCCAGGCGACAACGCAATCGACGTGACTCCGCCTGCTTACGATGATGACGATCCGACAATCTTCCGGCCGGGCAGGTAATTGAGATCAACACCGGTCGCACCCTGCGATCCTGATCGAATTGCCGATTGACGCGCTGGGGCTGGTCGAGCAGCGCGGCGGCCAGATGATTGCGATGATGATGCAGGCGACGATCATCGCGCCGGCGAGAAACACCAACCCGACTTTCCCAACTGCTTCCCAGCGCGATTTTTCTGGGAAGCGATCCTGCTCTTTATTCTCGCTAAGTGCTTGATTTTGCTGGTACAGTTGGGTGGGCTCGAACCACCGACCTCCTGTTCCACAGACAGGCGCTCTAACCAACTGAGCTACAACTGCATCGGTCGCGGGCGGCCCCTCACAGAGGGGTGCCGAACGGGGCGGAAACTAGGTGCAACGCCCGGCTTTGGCAAGGCCAAGAGAAAGCTAAGAGAAGGCCGAAAGAGGGGCAAGACAAGAGCAAGACGTATCCCGCCGCATTCAGAGCAAGGGCCTTAAGGTTAAGGGCCTGCAAGCAAAGACGGCAAGGCAAACGCCCGCAGACGTAAAGGCCCGGGCGATCGCCCGGGGCCTTTTGAATTCCAAGCGCCGGTCTTTCGGCCGATCAGGCCGCGGCGGGCTTGTAATACTTCGCCGCGTTCGCCTTGATCGGCTCGGCGGTTTCGGTCGCGACCTTCTGGCTCAGCTCGGCGAGCTCCTTGGCCTGGGCGGCGAGCGTCTCGAACTGCTTGCGGATATGCGTGGTGTACAGTTCCATCGCCTCCGAGGGCGACTTGAGGCCGAGCAATTCGTGGGCGAAGTCCAGATTGGCCGTGGTGTTGGCCTTCATGAACTCCATCACCTTGGCGGAGTATTCGCTCGCGCCCTTGCTGGCGCTGGTGAACACGGCCTCGATGGTGCCGTTGTGGCTCTCGGCGGCGTCCTTGAACTTGGCGTAGTTGTCTCGGGCCTGCGAAACGCCACGCTCGGCGAACGCACGCATTTGCTCAGGCACTTCGAAGGGAATGATGGAAGCAGAGAAAGGATCGGCATTGGTCATAGGCAGATGTCCTTTGCGATGGGGTGAAAAAACGGTGTGAACCCCCATGCGCGCCAGGCAGCCAGGTGCCGGTACGCCGAACAAAGACACGCAGTGGGGATACCCTTACCGGGTGTGCAACCGGTACATTCACATAGTGTCAATTTTGTGCAATGCAACGCATTTTTAGTTGCAATGCCACATGCCAGACCCTGGCATACGCACGTCTGGCGAACTTTCGGATTGGCGGCCACGCGGCAGGCAAGCCGCCGTCAAGCCGGTGCTATCCCGTCACGATGCCTTTACGATCCTTTGGGTTTTGCGGCTTCCATGGCGGCGCGGCCGACGATCTGGCCCATCTCGCTGGCCTGTTCCGCCAGCGAACGCATCTGCGACTGGACATACTCGCCATGCAGACGCATCACGTCGCCGAGATCCTTGGCATGGAGCAGGGACTGCGCATAGTCCAGCGACGACTGCACGTTCTTCTCGGCATTGGTCATCGCCTTGGCGGTGACATCCTTCGCACCGGCGCGAACGGTCGCGCCGCGCTCCTCGATCGAACCGGCGGTCGCCTGCGCGCTGGCCAGGAACTTCTCGAAGCCCTTGCGTGCCTGCTCGAAGCCCGCATCCGCCATGGATCGCACTTCCTTGGGAATTTCGAAACGGTCGTGCCCATTTTCGTTCATCGTGCCACTCCTGTTCGCGCAGGGCACCAGCCCTGCGCTCCCGTTCGCCCACGACAGCCACGCATGTCCAGCTAATCGCAAAACACTTCGCCGATAACTTGCGGCATCCGGTGGTTCGACCGTCGTGGACCTTTGCCGCTGTTTTGCAACTAATCAACGCAAGGCCGGCGGAAGAGTTCGAGGGCGGGGCCGCAAGATTAGGGTTTTCTTGGCCTTTGGGCGCCGCCACCGGTGGACCTGCCCAGGCTGGCGGGCAATAATAACGCTTTGTTAAGGTTGCCATTGCGCGGGTCCATTGTGTGGGTTCCTTGCCTTTGTCCGCGTCCAGCAACAACCATCAGGCGATTTGAAGTCACGACCATGAGCCACAGGGAATCCGAGTTGCAGGGCGTTGGCGATCCGCGGCTCGCCGCGCTTGCGACAAGCGCGCTTCCGGCATGGCTGTGGTCGGCCGACGGCGGCCGGATCCTGTGGGCCAATCCGGTCGGCGCGGGATTGTTCGGCGCGGCCAACGGTCCCGAGCTTGCCAGGAAGACGTTCGGTCCGGGAGACGCCCATCGGCGGCAGATCGCGCAGCTCGCGGGCCGGCTTTCTTCGACCGGCGCCATCCGGCTGGAACGGCTGCGCGGCTTTGGCGCGGCGCCCGGCGGGCTTGTGACCTGCTCCTGCGCGCGGCTGGATTTTCCCGACGGCAGTCACGGCATTCTGATCGCGGCGACCGAGACATCCGGTCGGGCGATGCCGCTGATCGAGCGGCTGCAGCGCCTGGTGGAGGGCGTCGAGACGCCGATGGTCGCCTTCGCGCAGAACGGCCTGTTCGTCGGCGCCAGCGACGCCGCGCGCACGCTGCTCGGCTTTCCCGCGCTCTCCGCGGCCGGGCTCGACAAAGCGCGCGGCGACGCGCTCGCCAACGGCCGCGTCGAGATGCCGATCGGCACCGGACACATGGTGCTGCAGCGTGTCGGCACCGGCAGCGACATCGGTCTTGTCGCCTTGATCGAGCCCGGCGCCGCAATCGCCCATGAGGCGACGGGCGAGTCCGGCACCCAGGCCGCGACGCCGCAGCCCATTGCGACGGGCGAGCCGGCCGAGCCGACCACCGAAAAGACCGCCCCGCCGGTCGAGCCCATCGCGGCGGCACCCGCCGGACCGCAGCCCGCCGAGACGTCGGAATCGCGCGATGGCTCGGCGCCCAGGCGGGGCCGGCATCCGCTGCGCTTCATCTGGCAGATGGACGCCGACGAGCGCTTTTCGCTCGGCTCCGACGAATTCACCCGGCTGATCGGCCCGCGCACCGCCGTGGGCTTCGGCCGGCCCTGGCGTGAAATCGTCGACATCTATGGGCTCGATCCCGCCGGCCGCGTGCTCGAAGCCATCGCGACGCGCGAGACCTGGAGCGGCATCACGATCTACTGGCCCGTCGACGACGGCGGCCGGCTGCCGGTCGAGCTGTCGGGATTGCCGGTCTACGACGAGGCCGGGAATTTCGCCGGCTATCGGGGTTTTGGCGTCTGCCGCGTGCTCGACAGCCTGGCCCATCTGGAGGCCCTGCGGGGTCTCGATCCCGTCGACGAGCAGGCGGCGCAGCCGGTCCATGCTGCCGACACCATTCCGTCCGATTCACGGCACGCTCCCGCCGCAGAACCGCCCGCGACATCCGATGTCGTGTCGTCCGCACCGCTCGGAACGCCCGCTTCGACTGCTGATGACACGTCGCCACACACCGATCTGGATGAGCCCGTGGACATGCCCGAGAACGTCGTACCGTTCCGTCCCATCGGCGAGCCGAAATCGCCGGCGCTGACGCCTGTTGAGAACAACGCCTTCGATGAATTGGCCAGGCAATTGTCGGCGCGGCTCGATCGCGACAATGGCGAGACGGATGATGCTGCGGCCCCACCCCCGTCCGACCAGCCCGTGAACGCCACGCCCGAATGGCTCGCCTCAACGGAGCCGCCCCCGCGCGGCGAGAGCGGGCGCGACCGGGCGCTGTTGGATCTGCTGCCCACCGGCATCCTGATCTATCGGCTCGACCGGCTGCTCTACGCCAATCCCGCCTTTCTGCAACGGATCGGCTATGACAGCCTGCACGCGCTGGAGCGCGACGGCGGATTGGACGCGCTCTATGTCGAGCCCGGCGTCTCCTCGGCCTCCAGCACGTCGGAGACCGGCACGCCAGTGACGATTTCAGCGAACCAGGAATTCTCAGGGCAATTTTCGGGGCAGTCGTCCGGGCCAAGCTCGGCGGTCGACGCGCGGCTGTTCACGATCACATGGGACGGCGATTCCGCGCTCGCGTTGATGTTCTCGCCAAACCCGGTCGTCGCGCCATCCGCGGTCGTCGCGCCATCCAAGGCCTTGGCCCAAAAACCCGTTCGAGAAATCGTTCAAGAAATCTTCCAGGAAGCCGTTCACGAACCAGTTCGCGAGGCAAGTCGCGAGCCGGCCCAAGAAGCGGCACAAGAAGCTGCGCAAGGAGCGGCGCAGGCCGAACCGCAACCAACCGCCGGCCAGGCCAGCGCCGAGGAGCTCGCCGCCATTCTCGACGCCACCGCCGAGAGCGTCGTCATGTTCGACGCAGAGGGCAACATTCACGCCTGCAATCGCAGCGCGGAGGCGCTGTTCGGCTATGACGGGGCGGAGCTCGTCCGGCGCAACCTCGCCGATCTGCTTGCGCCGGAAAGCGAGCGCGTCGTCTTCGAATATCTCGAGAACATCAAGGGCGCGGGCGTCGCGATGCTGCTCGATCATGGCAGCGAGGTGCTGGGCCGCGTCAGCGCGGGCGGCACCGTCCCGTTGTCGATGACCATGGGACGGCCGCGGCCGGACGGAGCGAATTTCTTTGCGGTGTTTCGCGACAGATCGCGGACCGAAAAATCGCGGACCGAAAAGGCGGCAAGCGATCCGGCGCAGTCATTGCGGCCGGCCGACCGCCTGGCGAGCGGCGAAGCCGACATTCTGGCGCGGATCAGCCACGAGATCAGCGCGCCGCTGACCACGATTCTCGGCCTCGCCGAAACCATGACCGGCGAGCGGTTCGGCCCGCTCGGCAATGAACGCTACCTCGAATATACGAAGGATATCCGCGCCTCGGGCGAGCGCGCGATCGCCATCATCGGCGATCTGCTCGCGCTTTCGCGCATCGAGACCGGCAAGCTCGACCTTGCCTTCGCCGACCAGAACCTCAACGAGATGGTCGAGAGCTGCGTCTCGGTGATGCAGCCGCAGGCCAACCGCGAGCGCATCATCATCCGCACGTCGTTGGCGCAGGCGTTGCCGCCGGTGGTCGCGGATGGGCACGCGTTGCGGCAGATCACGCTGAACCTGATCGGCAACTCGATTCATCTCGCCAATCCCGCGGGCCAGGTCATCGTCTCGACCGCGCTGTCCGATGTCGGCGAGGTGGTGCTGCGCGTCCGCGACACCGGGCATGGCCTGAACGACAATGAAATCGCCGCCGCGCTCGAGCCGTTCCGCAATCCACAGTCCTCGGATCAGGCCTCCGATAGTTCCGCCGTCAACCTCTCGCTGACCAAGGCGCTGGTCGAAGCCAACCGCGCGCGCTTCCATATCAAGACCGGCGGACGTTCCGGCACGCTGATCGAGGTCGTCTTCCCCCACGCCGTGGCAGGGGCCTAACCGCCTGCCTTGGTGGCCGCTTCGCCATCGGTGATCGGCCGATCCGCATCCACGGCGATCGAGTTGCCAGGTCTTATGGGAGAGACCGTGGACAGAATGTGGAAGATCACGGCCGTCGACCAGCCGAACAGCAGCACCCCGTTCATTGCGGTCATCGGCCCCAGCAAACGCCAATGCTCGACGGGAAGAACGTCGCCATAGCCGAGCGTCGTATAGTTGACGAAAGCAAAGTAGAACGCATCGATTCGCATCGGCGTCGCCTCAAGCACCGTGTAAGCCAGCGCCCATATCCCAACTTCGATGAAATGCGCCAGCATCAGGACCATCACCGTCGCTATCATGACCAGCGCGAGACGAAGCCGCGGTTGTGCGCTGTGGGTACGTCTTAGTGCACGCGATGCGCTCGAACTCATTGGCGCCATAGTGATCGCATGCACGGCGATGTTGACAAGACTGACAGTCAGGCCAATTAAAAGCTGACCAAGCATCCTGCATGTCTCCGCAGACCGGCACCGCTTTCGATGGGATGCGCATCCGGGCTACGCATGATCATAGCTGCGGTCCCGACAGGTTCATCTCACGCTCTGCCCGGAAAACATTGCCATGGAGATTTGCTATCCATTGGCGCCCGCTCGACGTGACATTGAGATAGCGTATCGCCGTCTGGATTTGCGGAGCGACATTGTTCCAGTAGAATTGCGGAAATTTGTAAACGACGTCCGCCGGCGTATCATAACCGAGCTTTTTGTTAAGCCCGATCTCTTCAAATTCGTAGAACAGTGCACTCGACTTCCTCATGTAGTTGGGATCGCCAAGCTGGCCGATAAGATCGGCGGCGCGCAGCAACAAGCCTTCCTCTTCGATCAGATCGTCATTCGAGGATGTCGCATAGGGAAAGCGCGTATATTCGATCGCCCGGGCAATTCGGTTCGAATCCAGATCTTCGATGGTGTCCAGGCGTTCGAGGACGAACAATTTCGAGCGGTCCACATGATACGGAGCGAGCGCGGCATCGGACGATCCTCGAGGCAGACGAATGGTGCCACCGGCGAGGTCTGCAATATAGCAGTCGTCTTCATCTCCCTGGACGACGCCGCGAACGTATCCGATGTCGTGGGCCAGGCACGCCAGAATGAAGTTCGCGTAGTCGGTTGCCGTCGTCGGCCTTAGCAGCGCGCGTCCGGTTAGAATGTCATGACCGGCAAGGGTAACGAGCAGTGTGTGCTCAATGTTGTGATACAGCGCGTCGCTATTACCAATGCAGTCCAAGGCGAGCCTGGCCGCAAACGGAAGCAATTCAGTCAGGCCGGCATGTGAAGCGCCGAACCGGTCCTTGGTTTCTGCAGTCAGAAACCTCCCTAAAGCTTGCGATACCAATTCAGGAATTGTGATCATCTCAGTATCCCTTCAGCTTGCGCGCCGTGATGTGGCAAGAATTCGTCGTCGGGGCCGGATGAGTTCGGCAGCTCGGGCACTGATCAGACCGTAGGCCCGACGACTGCACCGAAAATAATGCGCCCTATGGCGACATCAGGTTATTCCAACGTCCACGTCTCTGATAGGGGCCAGGATGGCGGACTTATGGAAGTTTTCGGACATACCTGTCCAGCCGACCAAGATGTTCGGTCTTGGCATATGGCGACATTTTCGCTGCTCGCGCAGATGACCGGCACCACCCTGCACACGGTGAGCCGCATCCTCTCCGGCTGGGAGCAGGCCGGGCTGATCGAGAGCGGACGGCAAAGAATCGTGCTGCGCGAGCCGCACAAGATCTTCGTGCTCGCCGAACAGACCCCCGGCCAAGACTAGCTTGATGAGTGAGGTTGCGTCGAATTCGGTCGTCATTGCGAGGAGCGAAGCGACGAAGCAATCCAGTCTTTCTTGCGGCCCTGGATTGCTTCGCGGAGCCTGTCATCGGGCGGCGCTTCGCGCCGACCCGGTGGCTCGCAATGACGGAGCTGGTGATGCCGATTTAACCTAAGATCATCCTGCTCTAGCCTGCGCAGGCGCCGAGCGCCTCCATGAACGCGTGACGGTCGACACTGTGCTCACGGCATGCGTCCGCAATTGTGTGAAAGCATGCGATCGAGCACCACCACCAAAGGTCGTTTTGAGGACTTTCGGCAACAGTTATCCGCAATCATCCGCTGGCATCCACCCAATGTCATTGACTGCCGCCGTTCGGCCCAGGAGGGGAGTACTATTCGGCTGTCATCGCGTGTTGGGGGGCGTATCATGGCATGGCGTATCTGTTTGGTAGCCGGGCTTTCATCTGCGTTGCTGAGCGGGTGCGCCAGCAGTGGCAATGAAAGCATTGCCGACGCGACGTCTGAGAGCGTGTCCGCGCAATTGATCAAAGGAAGAACCACTCAAGAGAATGTGCGCGGAGTATATGGCGACCCCGCAAAGACCACCTTCACTGATAGCGGCAACGAAATATGGGAATACGATTTCGCCAGAATGCACTCGAAGCCCACGAACTTTATTCCCTATGTGAGCCTGATTCATAGCGGCGCTGAAGGCGATAA
>WNFD01005863.1_pt1 | contig 16772 bp, 15 predicted proteins | sample 5400491 | NCBI WGS metagenome assembly WNFD01 (sample SAMN13153343, study PRJNA577476) | soil metagenome | isolation source: 120 cm saprolite under Douglas fir tree site 2 hole 2 replicate 2 | place: USA:California | collected 2015-04-18 | reverse complement strand
GCTCGAAGAGGAGCCACACGTGAATCCGAACACTCAAACCAAGGAGTTCTCGCTCCGAGATCCGGACGGATATTACGTTACGATCAGTGCGCTCTCTGCGGCCTGACAAGGCGCTGCAGCTGCCGAGCGCTGGCCGGGGGTTCATGGGATGGGGCAGCGCCGCCCGACCTCGCTCCCCTCGCCGAGAGGCTCTTGCCGTCTGATCGCCCATTCCATTAGGGAACGTATTGCGGAGTTTCGATTATTCTGATCGTGTCACGGGGTTATACGGAAGTTACTCTCCTCCTTGATCGGCTAGCTGGCTAACTTCCTGTTTGCCGACAAACCAGGAGTTGACCGGTGTCGAGAGTTTTGGTCACATCTCCGAGAAGCCGGTTTTACGGCCAAGTGGAAAGCTTCCGCATTGCCCGTCCTCGGCCTGAATCGTGTTTGATTTAGGAAACGGCGGGCGGCTCACCCGGGGCGGCACCCTCCCCAACGAATCCTTGCGATCTTCGACGAAAGTCCCTGGGCGTCACGCTCACGACTCGCTTGAAAGCTTTGCTGAACGCGGCGTCGGAGTCGTAGCCGACAGACCTTGCGACGTCGATCAATTTCCGGTCACCTTTCTGTAGCAACGCTGCGGCCTTCTGCATTCTCCAACTTGTCAGGTACTCCAGTGGCGTCTCCCCGACCAGTTCCTTGAAACGCAATGCAAAAGCGGAACGAGACATTCCACATGCCACAGCCAGCGTTTCGACAGTCCAGAGGGCGTCAACTTTCTCGTGCATGGATTTGAGAGCCGCACCAATTTGCGGATCGAAAATGGCTCGCAGCAAGCCGTTGTTGCAGCCTTGCGATCGCGAAGCGATGTGGGCACGCAGACACTGTATGAACAAGACATCTGCCAGCCGGTTAACAACGAGATCCGACCCGGGCGTCGGCTCCGCCATCTCAGACGCAAGCATATTCACCGTTGTGCGCAGTGCCAGAGTCTGCGGTTGATCGGCTTTAACCAATATGAGCGGAGGAAGCAAACGCGTAAGCGGCTTCAAGCTGGTCGCACCGAATCTAAACCATCCCAAAATGATTGTGGTCGGCGCTCCTCCGCCACCGTACTGGATTAATTGACTTCCGTCCCTCGGTGCGACGTCACAGAAGCTTCGGGTACGCGTCCGCGGATTGTCCCGGAGCGCGTATGAGATCCCTGGTGCAAGCAGGAAGCAATCGCCGCCCGCGAGTGGCAGTGCCTCCGGCATGCCTCTTACGCTGAGCCAGCAGTTGCCGCGTATAAGCATTCCGAAAGGGGCGAACTGGAATGTCGATCTTGCAGCAGAATGCTTTCTGTTCTTCTCTTCGGCATCTGCTTCTGGTTTCAGTCCCCAGGGTGCAGTGGCTTCCAGTCTGGCGTATACCACGCTGACGATTTGCATGCTCTGAAAAGAGATCGGTAATCGGTTCCACTGTAAGCCTCCGTTTGTACAGTCAGACAAATTATCTGGACTAAAAGACAGGTCCAGTCCAATAATCTGGACATCTAGAAGTTTAGATGACGAGGAGCCTCAAATGAAATTGCTGCAAGTCGATTCCAGCGCCAGAGCCATTTCCGTGACCCGGCGACTCACCGCCAAATTTACGGAAGAATGGAGAAAGAATCACCCGGATGGCGATGTCATCCAGCGAGACCTTTCTGCAACTGCACTTCCGCTGATTACGGATGACTGGCTCGCAACCCGACTCGAAGAATCGAAGCTAACGCCGGAGCAGCGGTCGTATCTTTCGACCTCGGATGAGTTAATCGAAGAGCTCCAGGCGGCGGACACGGTCGTCATTGGCGCGCCGATGTACAACTTCTCGATCCCGTCGTCACTTAAAGCATGGATCGATCAGATTGTGCGGCTCGGGAAGACGGTTGGCTACGGTCCAAACGGCCCGCAAGGCCTTCTCGCAAGAAAGAAAGTTGTCGTCATCACTTCTCGCGGGGCTGCCTATGAAAAGGGCACTGCGCGGGGAGCTTTCGATTTTCAGGAACCCTATCTGCTCCACATTCTGGCTTTCATTGGACTTACGGACGTGACGTTTATTCACGCCGAGAACCAGGGTCGCGAGGAGGCCGCTCTTTTCTCTGCCGCCGCTGCAGAACGTATCAGCGGAATCGTCATTGATCAAGACCAACAAGTAGTCGCTCATTGAGCGAAGTCGGAAAAGAGCCAACATGCTCAGCGTCACAATGTAGATCGATCTAGCTGGGACTTGAAAAGTAATCCAAATAACTCCACCATAAAAAGAAACACAACAAAAAACAACGTCGATCGGCACCGCGCCATCTGAACAGAAGACATTCAACTCCTCCCACTGACTGTCGCTTTCGGAATTATTTGGCGTAGTGTTTCAGCAATATTTGCCGTAACCATCCCGGAAACAGTGCTCATTGCGTTCGGAGAGGCATAGCTGCTCGCGGAGTTCAATCCGTCTCATTCCACTAGGATTGCGTGTGAAATGCCGAGCCCAAGCCGAGGTCTATGGTTGTATAGGCCGCCTAGATGAGGCCCGCTGCAAGCGGATTGCGCTAGATATCGCTGAAAGATTTGCGCCACTTAGTGATCAAAGCTGCACTCATGATTTTTTGTGGCACTCCGTTCGATTTACTCGACTTCCTCAATGTCGGATGAATTTCCCTCCGAGCTATGGGGCAAATTCACAAGCCGTCTGCCAAATATCTTGTTATCCATCGAATACGCTCCCGGTCCGAGAACGCCAAGCGCAAAACTGACGACAATCGCCGCGATCAAGTGGAATAGATCGACATTTTCTCCCGCACAAAGCCGCCAGAATTCCAGGCATCCCGCGAATGCCGCCGCGTATGGAGTGAGGATTCCAATTATAAGGCAAACGGCTGCAACCAATGAACCGATTTCGCGTCCCATAGATTGTGTCGCTGCGTAGGGGGATCCATCCACGAGGAGCATGGCTGCTACTGTGACCCGAACGGCGATGAGGCCAACTCCGGGTAAGCCTGTAGGAAACATGGAATAGAGCCTCTGCACTTAACAAAATTAACGGTATTGAGATTGGACCGCAATCCCGAAAGGAGTATTCCAACCTTCACCCTTTCGGACTTTCAGAGCAAACAACGTTGGCGGTATTCTTTGGCTCTATTTACCTTTTCGGCAGCGATCATGGCGGTAGTAGCTTCCCTTCGACAGGTGCGATACGTCGATTCTCCAGCGGCGCTGACCCGACTCGTCGATGTGATCCTCGGATGCGGTGGTTTGTTGCCGCGGACTCTAAGGCCGGCGGTTGTCTGGACCTGCGCCTGGCTAGCCGCCATCGGCGTTCCAATCGCTCGCGCGTTGGATCTGCAACAGTACATCGGACAGCTCTACCACACCGGTTGGACAGCCAAAAATGCTTTTGCAAGCATTTTATGCGGCCGAATTAGGCTCATTCTGCTCCTTCCGCTCATCTTTCTTGTGCACCCATGTATGTTGGCCCAGGCAGGGCGCTTCGGAGGCCAGCGGGTTCTCGAGGAGTCCTGGACCTTCCGCGACGGGGCACCGGAACTGATCCAGACGTTGGCACAGACTGGTGACGGTTTTCTCTGGCTTGGCGGTTCGACTGGACTGTTTCGTTTTGATGGTAGGCGCTTCGACCGCTTTCTCCCCTCGTCGGGCGATCAACTCCTTTCCACGGCCGTGTATGCAGTATTCGCGCCGTCTACGGGTGGCCTTTGGGTTGGTTACACGTTTGGAGGTTTCAGCTTCGTGAACAATGGGCGGGTGAAGAACTACGGCGGCGAGATCGCCGCCTCGACCGGAACCGTGAAAGATCTTACTCAGGACCCTTATGGAATCGTCTGGGCTGCCACCACTAACGGGCTATGGCGATTTCAAGATGCCGTGTGGCGCCATCTTGGAGCCGAGTGGAACGCGCCGAGCGGCTCTGTGGGACGTGTGGCGTTTGATCGAACCGGAACACTCTGGGTCATCGCGGGGAAGAAGCTGCTGTACCTGCGTCCAGGCAGCAAACAATTTCGGGTAGTCGACGAGAACCTGCGTGCCGCCGGTTTCACGCTGGACGCCGACGGAAGGGTCGTAACCAGCCAGCAGGCGCCGAATTCCAGAGGCAATTCGACGGAACAGGATTTTCCTATAGTCACCAATTACCCTACCAAGATCATTGACCGGAACAACAGCGCCTGGATAATAGATGACTCTCTCACGCGTATCCCATCGACCGAGCAGCTCGACTACGCCTCGTCAAAAATAAGCACACCCAATTCTGATGCCTACAATATTCATCCATACGACCGTTCGTGGCTCGTCGACCGAGAGGGCAATGTCTGGTTTGGCGATGAGAAGGGTATCTACAGATTCTTTTACAGCCCGTTGATGGAACAGGAGCTTCCCCTAAAGGGAGGAGCATTTGCCGTTGCTGCGGATGATAATGGCGCAATATGGATTGGGTCGTGGAGATCCTCCGAGCTTCACCATGTTGCGAAGGGAAAAACCGACGCCCACTATGACGTGCGCCAGGTTGCCGGGCGCAAAATTGGCTGGTCCTGTGTCTACCGCGCACCGGACAAAACCTTCTGGTTTGGGGGCGCCGCTGGTCTTTGGCATCTCGTCCATCGCAAACTCGTGCCAATTAAAGTTCCCCAGGAGATGACTGATCAGGTCGGGTTTCTGCAGGCAATCGCTGCGGACCGCGTGGGCGGCCTGTGGTTCTCCTTCGGACGGCACGGCTTGTACCGATTGGCGGATGGCATGTGGACACCGTATGGAGGCCGCAACGACCTGCCAAAGACAGGCGTGCTAACCGAATTCACCGATAGTCTTGGTCGCGTGTGGTTTGGCTACATGAAGAGTCAGTTGGCCGTTTTGGATGGAGATCGAGTTCAGGTCTTTGGTCCCAACGATGGCATTAGGGTAGGGAACATCACCGCAATCTACGGCCGTGGACCGGAAATCTGGATTGGAGGTGAGTTCGGGTTACAACAGTTTGAGCACGGACGATTCCACAACATTATTGCGGTCGATGGCGACTGGCTCCGCGGAATTGCCGGAATCGTGGAAACAGCCAATGGAGATTTGTGGCTCAACGGTCTGTCCGGAGTTTTTCACATCGGGCGCGCCGAGCTTGCAGAAGCCATCAAGAACTCCACTTATCAGGTCAAAGGCGATCACCTTGGCGCCCGGGATGGCCTGCCAGGTGTTGCAGAACAACTCCGGCCACTAGGGTCAGCGATCGAGGGCAGCGATGGACGGCTTTGGTTTGCTGAAACGAGTGGCCTGGTGTGGCTTGATCCAAATCGTTCAGCAGTGAAGGTGCTGCCGCCGCCGCCGCCGCCGATCACCATCCAAACGGTTGCTGCCGACGATAAAAATTATGAGACCGTCTCTTCCCTGACTTTACCTGCGCACACCTCCAACGTACAGATCAACTATGCGGCTGTGAGCCTGTCCGAACCGGAAGCGATCCGATTTCGTTATAAACTGCAAGAAATATCTGGGTTGAGCCTCACCATTCCGGAACGGGTGAAATTCAGATACAGGCTCAAGGGGCTTAACCATGGCTGGGTCGACGCCGGCGTTCGGCGGCAGGCCTTCTTTACGAACCTCGCACCTGGTCGTTATGCCTTTGAGGTGCTGGCCTGCAACAACGATGGGGTGTGGACTTCGACTCCGGCTGTATGGCGCTTCGTTATTCTGCCCGCATATTACCAGACGCTATGGTTCAAAGCGGCCTTGTGGACAACCGCCGTCATGCTGTTGTGGCTGTTGTATCTTTTTCGCCTGAGGCAGATAAGTGCGGAGATTCACGGTCGCTTCAATGAGCGCCAGAGAGAGCGGGAGCGGATCGCGCGCGAATTGCATGACACTTTATTGCAGGGATTCCAAGGGCTCGTGCTTCGATTTCAGGCTATTCTCAACCGCATCCCTGAAGACGATCCCCTTCGTGCAAGTGTAAGGAACGCCCTTCTCCGAGCGGATGAGGTCCTGATCGAGGGCCGGGACCGGGTAAGTAAAATTCGGTCGGAGCTATCCCGCGACCTCCATAACCTGCTGGGGTCATTCGGAGATAGCCAGGCATCCGAATCGACCTCCTTTCAGTTATTCCTTGTAGGAACAGTTGTGGCGCTCAAACCCCTCATATGCGCTGAGGTATACGGCATCGCTCGCGAAGCATTGACCAACGCCTTCCGTCATGCTTCCGCAAGCCAGGTCGAGGCTGAGCTCATTTATGACCGGGCACAATTCAATCTGAGAATCCGCGACAATGGGACCGGCATCGATGAACAGACGGTAAGCGGGGGACGCTTGGGTCATTGGGGACTTCAGGGAATGCGCGAGAGAGCCAACTTGTCAGGTGGGAAATTGTCCATCTGGAGCCGTCCCGGTGCCGGTACTGAAATTGAATTACTGATACCGGGAAAGCTCGCTTATGCGGAGAGCGGACGATCAGATAAAGTGTCGTGGTGGAAACGCGTGATTTGGCGTCGGAGGTGAAGCTATGCGGGTTCCCGGCGTAATCAGGGTTATGGTCGTCGACGACCACCCTCTGTTGCGCGAAGGTATTGCGGCTGTCCTCGAGGGCGAGGAAAAGATCTCACTGGTAGCCGAGGCGGCGAATGGACGGGAGGCTATCGAGAAATTTCGTGCCTTCTTCCCGGATGTCACGTTGATGGATCTTCAGTTACCCGACATCAGCGGCATTGAGGCCATCAAGTCGATACGTCTCGAATTCCCTTCCGCTCGTTTCATTGTGCTGACAACCTATCGCGGAGATGTTCAGGCTCTGCGAGCTCTCAAGGCAGGCGCTACCGGCTACATGCTCAAGACATCGCTTCGAACAGATCTGGTTGATGCCATTCGGGCGGTGCATCGGGGCCAGCGCCGCATCCCGCCCGAAATCGCGAGAGAACTTGCAGAGCACGTTGCCGACGATATCCTCACCGAACGTGAGATCGAGGTACTTCGCCGCGTCGCGGCAGGCACCTCCAACAAGATCGTTGCCGATCAACTCAACTTGACCGAAGCCACCGTGAAGGCGCACATGAAGAACATTCTTTCGAAGCTCGGCGCCAATGATCGCACGCATGCTGTGACCATTGCCCTGAAGCGCGGCTTTCTTTCTTAGCCTCTCACTCTGGACAACAGTGTAAAACCGCTTTGGTTTAACCTCTTCACAAGGCAGCAGCCATCATGGGTTGCCACAATCGTTTCCTACCCGGCGGCCTTGCTCCTGAGTGGGACGGGCTCGGGCAGGAAGCGAGACAGCACGGTCACCCTCCAGTTCGCTATAGCACGAAGCGAGTGGAACTGCGTTCCACCCGCTTCGCATTCGTTGCAGAGAGAACCGTGTTTGCAACACACCGGGGTGCGCTCGGAGACTCGCACCCAGGCGCGCTCAGAAAGCCACTCCGAAGTGCATGGCAAATGTAACAGGGTTTGTCGCAGGCGCGCCTACCGGCCGATTGAAACGGACTGGCAGGTCTGCCTCGACGAAGTAAGCTTTGAACAAGCTGTTGTTATGCTTAATAGGCCAGCTTTTGTTAACCAGAGGCGTAAATCCCCATGTCGGGTTATCTACGACGAACGCCAATCGTCCTCCCACCGCGAAGCCATGCCCCAGACTATAGATAAGACCGGGATGAACCGTGAGAGTAGTTAGCCGTTGCCCGGTTGCATTGTATTGTGGGACAAATTCGAGGTCGAAGGCGGTGCGGCCGCTTCCCTTGACGGTGATTCCAACCGGAAATCCAACGGCAAACTGGTCTGCCAGACTGGTGGTCTGGCCTCCGGAGTGCGTCACGAGCGGGAGAACGAAGCCGATATGCCCGCCCACAGTTGGGCCCTTTTTCGCTTGCGCCTGTGGAGCGCTGCTCCCTTGCGCTTGCGGCGCGCTGCTCCCTTGCGCTTGCGGCTGTGGCGCGTTGATCTCCTGCGCTTGCGGCTGTGGCGCGCTGATCTCTTGCGCTTGCAGCTGCGGCGCACTGCTCTCTTGCGCTTGGGCCCGTGACGCTCTGCCGGCCAGAGTTGTCGCCAGCACTGCCAATACGATCGATGCTCCTCTCATGCTCTCAATCCTCCAATATTCGAAGTTGCCTTCGGTTTCTGTAACCTGTTACTGCTCGCCTCATGCTGTCTGTGAAGCGCTCAAATGTGAGCGTTGATTTCCCTCTGCCGCCAGTGTGGCGGCAAGAGCGCCACACTAGCGGAGGTTGGAAAGGCCTAAGAGACGATTAAGTATGCGAATAGCTGTCCTGGCAGACAGCCGGTCAGGCAGCTTCCCTTTGCTCTCGCGGTTGATCCCTTGAACTGAGCCGACGAACATCTTCACGTTCGGCTGGATTCAGTACCTTGAAAGCTCCCGCCGCCACCGCCGCGCCGGCAAATTCAGCTACCAGGTAAATCCAGATGTTCGCCCACGACGACAGCCCCATAACCGAGATGCCCGTCGCGACCGCTGGATTGAACGCGCCACCGGAGATGTTGCCGACGGAAAACGCCCCCACCAGCACCGTGAATCCGATTGCCAGCCCATAGAAAGAGTTTCCCGACGTACCCTTAGCCGTGGCGACGTTCAGCACGACGTAAACGAGCGCAAAGGTGAAAAGAAACTCTGCCAGAAGCGCTGGTACGGTCGCCGGTTGGAGCGGTGCAACAGCGGCCCCTCCCTTTAGGAACTTGACGACCAAGGCTGCCAACACCGCTCCCATGACCTGAAAGATCATGTACGGCGCTACATCTTTGGTCTCGCACTTCCCGCGCAGCCAGACGCCCAGGGTAACCGCCGGATTGAAGTGCCCTCCGGAGATATGACCGCCCGCAAAGATCATCACCATGAGCGCGGAACCGATTGCCAGCGGAGCCAACGGACCGGCACCGTGGCCGATGACCGTGCACCCAATAGTCAGAACCAGGAAGAAGGCTCCGATGAATTCAGCGAGATACTTCTGCATAAACAACCTCCTTCGACTCTTGATGTTGCTTGAGTGCCGCGATGGCTTTGGCTACACCCTTTCCGTATGCCGGGTCAGCCTTCGAGCAGTTGCCGATATGACGATCCTGCACCTCCTTCGAGGCTTCTCCGATCGCACGGGCGGTGTTATCGAACAGACGCTGCTGCTCATCCGGCTTCAGCATGCGGAAGAGATTGCCGGGCTGAGAGTAGTAGTCATGGTCATCCTCGCGGAAGTTGAACTTCGCGGCATCACCATTAATGGCCAATGGCGGCTCCGCAAAGTTAGGCTGCTCCTGCCATTCACCGTGGCGGTTCGGCTCATAGCTGGTAGCTCCCCCGCTGTTGCCATCGACTCGCATGGCCCCATCGCGGTGGTAGCTGTGGAACGGGCACTTCGGCGCATTGATTGGGATGAGGCTGTGATTGACACCGAGTCGGTACCGCTGTGTATCTCCATACGAGAACAGCCTACCTTGGAGCATCTTGTCCGGAGAGAAGCTGATACCAGGAACGATGTTCGCCGGCGAGAAGGCAGCCTGCTCCGTCTCCGCAAAGAAGTTCTCTGGATTGCGGTTCAGTTCCATCTCCCCCACCTCGATCAATGGGTAGTCCGCGTGCGGCCACACCTTGGTCAAGTCGAACGGATGGATATGATAGGTGTTCGCATCCTCTTCGTTCATGATCTGCACATAGAGCTTCCATCGGGGAAATTCGCTCCGCTCGATGGATTCGTAAAGGTCCCGCTGATTGCTCTCACGATCCCTCGCGATGATCTCTCCCGCCTCAGCGTCCGTCAGGTTTTGAATGCCCTGTTGCGTTTTGAAGGTAAACTTCACCCAAAATCGCTTGTTCTCTGAGTTGATGAAGCTGTAGGTGTGGCTTCCAAAGGCATGCATGTGTCGAAAGCTGCGAGGGATACCCCGATCACTCATCACCACGGTTACCTGGTGCAGCGCTTCGGGCAGGTTCGACCAGAAATCCCAGTTACTGTCTGCGCTGCGCATTCCCGTTCGGGGATCGCGCTTGATAGCGTGGTTTAGGTCAGGGAACTTAAGCGGATCACGAAGAAAGAATACGGGAGTATTGTTTCCGACCAGGTCCCAGTTGCCCTCCTCGGTGTAGAACTTGAACGCGACGCCGCGAATATCTCGCTCTGCATCGGCAGCTCCTCGCTCACCGGCAACGGTTGAGAAGCGGGCAAACATCTGCGTCTTCTTACCGATCTCGGAAAAGATCTTCGCCTTGGTGTACTTGGTGATGTCGTGAGTGACGGTGAACGTTCCATGAGCGCCGGCGCCCTTCGCATGCATTCTGCGCTCTGGGATCACTTCACGGTCGAAATGCGCCATCTTCTCAAGAAGCCAGATGTTTTGGAGCAACGCCGGACCCCGTTTGCCGGCTGTTGCAATGTTCTGATTGTCGTCGACGGGGGCGCCGAATGCTGTCGTAAGTTTCTTCATGTGTCTCCTTGGGTGTTGCATCTGACTAGCTCAGCTTAGATTGCCATCTGGAAGAGTGCCATGACGCCGATCCAGAAATTTCGGACATCCGCGGCACAGTTAAACACCTGTCGCTGTAACACTCATAGTGGAGTCTTCCACTGACTGCTCCACCATCAGTAAGAAGATAATGACGCACTTCGTCCGCCCACGCATCGTGCGATGGAATATTCTTTCTCTACTACTTTTGAGCTACTCCGCGCCCTGAATCTTTTTTGCGTTCCGGATCATCACTGCTTCACTATGCCGTCATTTTGTTTTGACAAGCGCATCCTCGATGCCACCCTCCACATCTATTTAGGGAAAAGCATGCGGAAAGAGGAATGAAAATGTCAGACGTCATTACAAACGCCGTACCCTTCGAGCATCCAGAACAGACTGGACCCCTCGACCCTCACGAGATCAACCCCAAGATGGCCTCGGACATCGCTTACTGGTCTAAGGCCCTCGGCGTCACCGGCGAACAGCTTCACGAGGCTATCCGCGTTCACGGCACACACGTCGGCAAAGTCTGTGCAGCCCTTCACACTCACAAGCCCAGGTAGAGCGCCCCGCCAGGCCGTTCGTCGCTGCCTGCGTGGCGCGGCGGATGGCTAGGTGTTGCTCTTGACATGATCTGTCATAGATATTTTGGAATTATTTGTCGTCAGCGAGCACGAGGTCCCTCTCCAGGTCAGTCGGCAAAATCCGGACGACGCCCCTGAAACCCTCTCAGAATCCATCAAAATGCTCACTGATGCGGCCGGAATCATGTTCAGTCTCCGTGTCTCAGGATTGTCCAAAGGCTTTACGGCCAGCTCTTGCGCCAGAGAGCGGCAAAAGAGCTACGCCAAATAACCTCGACGAGCTACACATAGAGCAACATGGGGCCACTACACCAAACGTCAAAAATCGTACGCTAACGGTTCGCTGACCCTGCGGCTAGCGTTACATCCGAATGGCCGACTAATCGCCCGCAAGCGCTCCAGCGCAACATCCGGCTTAGAGGCAGCTGGAAGATGGAGTGTAGGTTGGCGCAATTACTGTCCTGATTAGCGCAATAAGTGTCGCAAACTTTGCGAATTAAATGTCAGAACAACTGCAGGCAATCCAATCTTGCCAATTCTCCCTTTCCAAGCGAACAGGCCTCCAAAGGCCCTGTGGCAGGAACCGCATCAAATTGAGGTGAACGAAACGTGTAGACGCACGGTTTCGGCCACGAACTTCCCTGATTAGGATGAGCGCCAAAACAGCATGAATTCGCTTTTCAGTTGCTGTTCGAGATTAGGCATACGAGTTGGGCAGTGCGGGAAAGCAGTGCGAAACCTATCCGCAAGGACCCAGCGAAAGCAGCGCAAACGACCGGGCCGACCTGATAGATTTTCTGAAGGCGGTCTTCTTCCCGACCGTTTTTAAACGTAACTCGAATATCCGCGGACCCTTTGGCATATCCCGAACGGGATCGGGACAGCGACAATCCACGTCATATAGTCCCCCTCATTCTCGAGCCAACGTCTCGTCGGGCAGCGCAACTAGGGCGCTCAGCTTTCAAGCATCGCTGAGCGCCCTGGCCAATCCGGGCAGCTTAGAGAACGAAAGGAGACTTGGCGCCTTTACCTCCGCCGGCCAGTCCGCCGATGAGTGCTCCCAGTCCGGCGCCTCCACCGACGAAGGCGGCGGTTCGCTTGCCTCGTCCCTTGCCTACAGCCTCATACTCGCTTGTGCTCACACGTCCATTTCCGATAGAGGTGAGCTCGATGCCGATATCTCCCGCGCCGGCAAAACGACCCTTACCCTTTGCCGCTACGACCTCTCCTGCGACCTGGGTGCCGCGAGGTACGACGATCTCGCCAGCAGCGTCTACCAAAGGCTGATCCAAGACGCCAGTGAACCTGTCCCCGATGTTATTGCGACTTGCACTCAGGGTTTCAGTGGTCCGGATGACGACGGAGGCGCCGCTGGGAATCGTCACGCGGCGAGGAGCTTCAGGGGGTGGCGCTTGTGTGGGATGGGCGTAGGCGGGCTGGGCATTGGCGGGCGCGTTTGCGGGGGTACCTTCGCGGCTGGCTTGTTTAGAGCCCGCGGGGTAGGTGACCGAACCGTCCGGGTTGGTGATCGAACCATCCGGATTTCTAGCCGGAGTGGGTGCAGGAACGGTGTGCGCCGGGTAGGTGACCGAACCGTCAGGATTCGTGATCGAACCATCCGAATTCGTCACTCCCGCTTGCTGCGGCGGGCTGTTCTTGCACCCGGTTGCGAGAGTTACGGGAAGCAGGGCGGCGCTCATCAGGAGCATCACACACATTTTGGCGGGATTGAAGCGCATTCGGTCATTCTCCAGTTGGCTCTTGTGAAACATAGGTGTCTCTGTTCGATCTTGCCCGACGCGAAGTGACCTGTCGATCCCCAAAAAGGGGAAGAAGAGGGCCGCCGGCTCGCGTCAACGGTTGTCACGCCGCACTCAGAGCGCGGAAAATGGGTTGTGGGGCACTCGATGACTTGGAAGGAAGGGAAAAGATGAAAGCGAAAGCCAGCACCGCGTCATTATTGGGTCCGCTCGTGGACCACGTGGTCATCATCATCAAGGAAAACCACACCTACGACAACTACTTCGGCACCTTCCCTAACTCGGCGGGCGATAACCAACTGGGCAAGGCGCAGAATCCTCCGCCCGGTGATCCGAACCATCGGCATGAAACGTGGATGAAGCGTGATACAGAGCAGCGGTATCGGGTGCAATACTCCGAGGCGGATATTCCTGATTATTTTGCTCTGGCGCGCCAATACACGCTCTGTGACCACTTTTTTTCAGAAGTAGCAGGACCATCGACTCCCAGCCACCTGATGCTGATAACGGCGGATTCTCCCGTAATCAACAATCCGCCCTTCAGTTCGACTCCAAAGAATTTATACGATTTGAAATCATTTCCGCTCGCATTGCAGAAAGCGGGACTCACCTGGGGCAACTATGGCGGTTACGCGTTTCACTACATCCGCGAGCTAGCCGCACTTCCCGGCAACCACACCCGCGATTTGTTTGCCCACCAGGCAGCGGCAGGCCAGCTACCCTCCGTCTCCTGGGTCTATGGGGACGGTAATCCCTCCTTTAGCGAACATCCGACACAAAACATCACTCTCGGTTCGGAATGGACTGCGCAGCAGATTCAGGCCATCGTAGACGGTGGGTTGTGGCCGCGAACGGTCGTTTTTGTTACATGGGATGATTGGGGTGGATGGTATGACCACGTTGTTCCCCCCAATGTTGAAAAATGGGACAGCAAGCGAGCGCAGTATCCGGCGGACGCGCATCCGGAGTTTGATGGCCAGCAATTCCGCTACGGCTCCCGCGTTCCTTGTCTTGTGATCAGTCCATACGCGCGGAAGGGATTTGTCTCACCGACGCAACGCTCACACATCAGCCTCGTGAAGTTCTGCCAAATCTTGTTCGGCATTCAGTCCGTCAATCCGCGGCTCGATACGTCCGATGATATGTCCGATTGTTTTGATCCTTGATCCGACGCAAGCGCCGCTCGCGCCACCGAACCTTCCGCCGCCACCCGGGCCGAAGCCCCGGCCGAAACCGAAACCACTACAGAAACCACGTCTGCCTCATCGGTGATCGAGTGCGGTTGGAAGATGGGCTGAACGAGATCTATCTGGTTGAGTTCATGAGGCAATATTGGTCGTAAGATTCAGTCGCGAAGCTCCAATCACTGATTTGTCCATTCCAACGTAAGTCACTGTGGAACTAGCTGAAATCGTGTGCATCCAATTCAGGCAGGTTAGCCTGGATTGACGAGTGCTCGCTTAGGGCGGGGGTCCAGCTCGATAGGCGGGGATGATTTATCGCGTGTCCATTCATAGTGGGGATGGTCGGGTCTTGCCTGTTCTCGTTCCCATGCAGTATCTCCTAGCAGCAAAGCTATGTCTTTTTATGAGGAGTTGTTACCAACCGCTCTTCCAAAAGCACGTTCACAGTGTCGCCAACATTTTTCCCGATCGCCAGGCGAAGGTCTGCCTTTACGGGGAGCTTGTGCGTGCCATCGCCCATGGCCATAAACGAACTTCGAAACGAATGCCCATCAATCTTTCCCTTAACCTTGACCAGGCCACGCGTCCCAAAAAACTTAACTGAATCACGCCAGACCAGATAGGTCCAACCGCCCTTACTGGGACTCTTTTGTAACTTGGCAGTGAAGATTTTATTTAGCATTCGGATTGCTCCTCGCACGCTTTATCAACTGAGGTGAAAAATATGAATCGTGTCAATTTTATCGCTCTCGGAGTCGTGGCAGTTGTCGCATTTGTCGCAAGCTCCCTGTGGTACAGTCCGCTACTCTTTGGACGACAGTTCGTAGAACTGAGCGGCGTTGCTGGAAGTCCGCAGCCAAACGCAGTAAAGGCATTATGCGAGCTTCTCCGCACATTTGTTCTTGCTTATGTGATTGCCCGTCTGATCGTTCGTCTCAATGTCACGGAATGGAAAGCAGCGTTGGGAGTTGGGCTCTGGCTGTGGGTTGGCTTTCCTGTTGTGCTGTTGACTGGATCTATGCTTTGGCAAAATGTGCCGTGGCAGTTGGCGGCCATCCATTCTGGCGATTGGCTTATAAAGCTCGTCTTGATACCACTCGCTATCGCGTTGTGGCCTAAGCAAAAGCTTAAGTCCATAGCTTCAGTTCTTTCTCAGTAGGATGCGACAAGTGCATAGCATACAGTTCGCAAAGGGTATGGTTCGCGACTCTGGGGTGTTACCGTTCTCCGGCAGGGTGAACCTATGGAAGAGCAGGTTCTTACGATGCTTCGCGACCAGGTTGGCACCATTATGTTGGGGACGGTGTTTCTGTTCGTCGGCTTGGTTGCGTGTGGAATATCTGCCATCCGGGGTCGCAGGGAAGATCGCATCCTCGTATGGTTTGGCCCGCTGAACGTGATGTGGGGCGCACGCATCCTGGCCTATGCGCCCGCGGTGTTTAGCGTGCTGCCGCTATCCTTCCGGGCCAGCCGCCTTGACGTGATAGCAATTCTCTCCTACCTGACCGTTGTTCCCGGACTACTTTTCTTTCTGGAAATGAGCCGTGGAATCCTGCGCCGATTCTTGCAAGTCATGTTGATCGCGGAGTTGGTGATCTGCGCAGCCGGAGTTGGTGCAGTTCTCTTCACCCAATCGCCGTACAGATTCATACACTTAAGCAATGCGCTGGTGATTTTATTCGTTTTGCTTGTCGCGCTCGTGGTTGCCATTCCCGCCACTGCGAAGAAATTTGGGATCCAGCGCCACGGATTTCCACGATCGGCTTACTGGTTGCGGGGTTGCGTCCCTCTATGCCAATCTCAGGGAGTTCTTCGGCTTTCCCGAATATCGTGTACTCGAGCAGCTAGCCTTTGCCGTGTTGATCTTCTCCCTTGGATACGTCGTGGCAAAGAGAATCTTCAGCGATGGGCGTCGCTTGATCGCCATTGAAAACGAGCTTGCCATAGCCCGCGAGATACAAACGTCCATTCTTCCCAACGGCATTCCGGAAATCAATAGTCTCCTCTTCAGCGCCGCCTATTGTCCGATGACCGCTGTTGCCGGCGACTTTTATGAATTCATCCCCGTCGATCAGCACCGGGTAGGCTTCCTCGTGGCCGACGTCTCCGGGCATGGCGTCCCGGCCGCACTCATCGCTGCCATGATAAAGGTGGCGATGCAGTCACTGGTGCACTGCGCCCATCAACCGGCCGAGGTACTGAGCGGCTTGAACCGCATTCTGTCCGGTCAACTGCGGGCTCAGCTCGTTTCCGCCGCCCACCTGTGGCTCGACATGGAAAGTGCTCGCGCGCTGTACTCGGGCGCCGGCCATCCGCCCCTTCTCCGTTGGCGGCAGGGTAGGCTGGACCGTATCGAAAGCAATGGCCTCCTGATCGGAGTCATGCCGGATTCCGACTATCCAGTTTGCGAGATACCTCTCAGTTCGGGAGACAGATTCCTGCTCTACACCGACGGTCTCGTTGAACCCGAGAACGCCTCAGGCGATCCATTTGGCGATTACGAGCTTGAAGACATTGTCCGCAGGAATCAGTCGCGGTCACCCTCGGATCTGTCGGACGACCTGCTCACAAACGTCCGCCGCTGGCAACCGGCATCAGTGACTCAGCAGGATGAGATCACGCTCATTGTCATCGACGTTGCCCAGTCTCCCTGGAATGCGGGTCCCGAGATCGTGGAAACAAGCCAGGCGTCGTTCCGACGATAATCAGTGTGTTTTCAGCGGACCGGAAGTTCCCGGTTTTCAATTGATGCATTATCACCAACGCACTCAGCGAACACCGCGGCCGAGAACTTTCCAGACTTCGGAGTTCTGGGCG
>WNFD01013157.1_pt1 | contig 16778 bp, 18 predicted proteins | sample 5400491 | NCBI WGS metagenome assembly WNFD01 (sample SAMN13153343, study PRJNA577476) | soil metagenome | isolation source: 120 cm saprolite under Douglas fir tree site 2 hole 2 replicate 2 | place: USA:California | collected 2015-04-18 | reverse complement strand
AACTCCCATGCCGCCCCTGCCAACCTGTTCGAGGAGGCGGTAGTGACCCAGCAAGGCCCCAATCACTGGCGCCTGGACAGCCATGCGCTGGATGGTATGCCGACCACTGTGTGCCGTCAACCGAGTATGGTCGCGCCTCCACTGAGGCCGCGTACACTCAGTTCACGGGCAGCATCGACAAAGTGACCGAAGTGACAGGCCTGCGGCGTCGCTGACCACTGGCTGTTTGAGAGACTCAGTTGAGCAGCGCATTGGGCGATTTCGTCCGCATAGGTAGGACCTAGGCCGTGCTGAAAGGCGGAGCAGTCGATGGTGGCGGACTGTCCTGAGCCGCGGTTGTCCACGAGCAACAAGTCATGTGCATCCATGTTCGAAGCGAAGACACCTAACCACAATGCCCTCTGACCCGTTGTCGTTGCTCCTGGGCCGCCTCCGTTGGGAACAATCGCGCTAATTGCCGGACCTGGGTTCGAATGCCCATAGACTTCAAAGTAGATGTTGATGCGCGACCCATCGTCATCAAGCCGAAAAAGAGGAACTGGAACGTAGCCGCAGGTCCCGCCCGCGGACGCCGCGTCCGGACACGAGGCTGGAATGATGCCTGAGCCCGGGTCAGTGACAATCGCCGCCGTCGTTGGGCGCGGCGAAGCGGCTGGGCGCACGACCAAGCGGCGAAGGCTGGTAGCGCCCATCGTCTGCGCCCCGGCCGATGCCTGCAGGAGCGGCAACAGACTAAGGCAGAGAACGAGCAAATCGCGGATAGGAGTGATTGAGCTCGATGCCCGAGCGGGTGAACTGCGCCGAAATGGCGCGCCGCTGACCATGTATTTCGATGCGATTGATCTCATAGTGACCTCTCATTCGGACTGCATAAGCTTTCTCAGCATTCGAGCGTGCTTCTCTACCAACTGTCTGGGACACTGATTGGTCGGCTCGTAGAACGAGAGCCAAAGCCCAGCCGGGTCTCCCCTCAGTCAGCGCCCTCCGCGTGGGATGTGTAGGCTAGTGGTTGATGGTTTCTCCGCACTGTAATTGCTTCTGCGTGGTCACCTCAGCATCGGGGTACTCCGCAGACGGCCCGGTCAGCAGAGCATCGAATGGGCTGCCCCGAAGATTTGTGTCGAGAAACGCAGCGATGTAATTTCGCAGCGCCTCGATGGTCTTATCCGGGCCCATGGAGCCGGTCTTGATCGCACCCTCTGCCAGCCACACCGCATCGGATGGCGTCAGGTGCTCGGTACCCCTCAGATTAACGGCGAACCGCGGGCCACGGAGATCGCCCCACAAGCGGCACTCTTCATCACTCCAGTGCGCGCGGCCCATGGCCAGCAGTATTACGGGTGTTTCTGTTGGGCCGAGAGAAATATCAGCTAAGTAGGGGTCCATCAAGATGGCCGCCTTGAAACGCGCGTCCTGCTGCACACCGTGCCAGGTAGTTAGTCCACCCAACGAGTGACCCGCAAGATGACGTATTCAGGCGTTCTAGTTCGTTGAGGACGAACCTCACGTCATCCAACCGCGCGGACAAGGCAAAAGACAAACTTTGATCATCCGTCCGCCATGTATTTGCGAGATGGCTGCCAACCACAGATTTGACAAAGCGTCCGTCGGGGAACTCCACCGCGGTTGCTTCGTAGGTATGATCGATGGAAGCGACCACGTAGCCACGGCTGGCGAGGTCTTCGAACAAGAATGTGTAATCGGTGAATATGCCGGTGTATCCGTGGGTGAAAACGACCACGGGATGTGCACCGTCTGCGACAGGAGCCTCCAGACAACTCTTGGTGGTCACCTGAGGCAGAGGCAGCATCGTGAGCTCGGAGAAATAGCTCCACACTCTCGCTGAGGTGTATTCTGCCGGCTTGCAGTCCTTATCAGCGGATGCTGGATACCAGAACCGTACCAGCAGCTCTCGTTTGGTGCCATTGGCGAGATATGGATCGTCCCGTTGCGGGTCAAGCAAGTCTAGGACGCGCGTTCCAATCCTGCTGGAGCCCGTGCTGCTCGGAACGATTGCCGTCCTCGACCTTGTCAGAGCCGCCTGAACCTCGGGGCTGCCCACCGTTTCTAGACATTTGTTGTGGAGGCGAACACAGCCTGCGCCTGACAAACTCACGTTCTGCGGGCTGCCACCCCCGTTGTCTCTGATCGAGACATCGGCGCTGTCGGTTCCGGCTTCGCTCGGCTTGAAAGTGACCGTGATGCTGCAGGATTTTCCTGCCGCAACGCTCGTACCACAGGTGTTGGTTTGAGAAAACTCGTCAGTATCCGCACCTGTGATCGCAATGTCCGTGATGCTCAGAGCTGCGCTGCCGATATTCGTCAGGGTTGTTGACTGTGTCGTGGTGGTATCCACTACGTGCACACCAAAGCTCAAGCTGCCAGGGTTCAGCTCCACCGCAGTCCCTACCCCTTTCAGGCTGACGGTTTGTGGAGTACCCGGCGCATTGTCAGTGATTGATAACGTTCCGGTTTGAACCCCGATCTTCGTGGGCTTGAAGGTCACGCTGATGGTGCAACTGGCCAGAATGGCCAAGCTCGCACCACAGGTATGCGTCTGGCTGAAATCCTCGGACACGGCGATGCTGCTAATACTGAGTGCCAGTGTCCCGTAGTTGCTCAGCGTCACTGTCTGTGCTGGGCTGCGCGTGCCTACAAGCTGCGTGGCAAAAGTCAAACTCATGGCTGACAAGGTCGCATTCGGCCCGGAATTAACTCCGAAGCCGCTCAGCGTAACCGACTGCGGGCTGCCTGGGGCGTTGTCAGCAACGGTGAGAGCCGCAGTCCGAGGGCCTAATTGAGCAGGAGTGAAGGTTACGCCGATCGTGCAGTGCCCTCCCGGCGGAAGGCTGACACCACAGTTGTTCGTCTCGCCGAAATCCCCCGCCTCAGATCCGCCGATGGCTATGCCGCTGATCATCAGCGTACCGCCACCCGTGTTGGTAAGCGTCACGTTTTTCGTGGGGCTGTGGCCGCCTAGCAGTTGCCCGCCGAAATTCACCGTCGGCGGCGAGAGAGCAACAGTTCCATCTTGCAACAGAATGGAAACGGTATTGTCTTGCGTGTTTGCGACGGCAAGGTCGAGTCGCCCATCCCGGTTGAAATCGCCACTCGTTACTCCATGCGGAGATGAACCAGTGCTTACTTGAATCTGTGGCTGGAAAGTCCCATCACCCTTGCCCAGGAGGACCGAAACCGAATTAGAACCGAAGTTTGCGACGGCCAGATCGGGGTGGCCATCTCCGTTGAAATCTCCGATACTAAGACTGCCCCAGGGAAAAGAGCCTACCGCATAATCAGTGCGGGGCTGGAATGTTCCATCTCCGTTCCCCATGAGAATCGAGACCAACCCTATGTTGTCGACGACCGCCAAATCGAGTCTGCCGTCGCCATTGAAGTCCGCCACGGCCACAGAAGCACCGTTCGTGTTAAGCGCATAGCTGACTGGAGTCCGGAATGTTCCATCTCCGTTACCAAGCAGGACGGAAACGGCCGAGGGGACAACTGAGTTTCCGTCCGCAACTGCCAAATCAAGCCTGCCATCCTTATTGAAGTCGCCCACCGCCACCCAGTTTGGATTTGAGCCGGCGGGGTAATCGACTTTGGCCTGAAACGTACCGTCTCCGTCTCCACGCAAAATCGAGACGGTTCCAACTCCGCAAGGGGGACCACCGTTGGTGCAATTCTGATTAGTGACGGCTAGGTCTAGGTTTCCGTCCCCATTCACATCCGCGACGGCTACAGAGGTGGGGTTTGTTCCCACGACGTAGGTCACTCCAGGTTTGAAAGTACCATCTCCGTTCCCTATGAACACGCTGACGTAGTTATCGTCAAAATCGGACACCACAAAGTCCAGCTTGCCGTCCCCATTGAAATCGCCAACTGCAACTTGGAAGAACTGGAATGACGCTCCTTGCCCGACTGTATAGCTCACCGGAGATTGAAAGGTGCCATCCCCGTTGCCGAGCAGGATGCTGACATCGCCGCTGCTTGTGTCGGCGACAGCCAGGTCGAGCTTCCCATCGTTGTTGAAGTCACCTGTCCCGATCGACATAGGGCCGGTACCAGCAGGCAACGCAGATCCACTCAATTCGAAGTTAACCGGAAGCGAAATCGGGAAAAACGCCGAGTTCGACGCGCCGCCGCCCGGGGCGGGATTGACCACCGTCACCGAAGCTGTCCCAGCCTTGCTGGTATCAGAAGAGAGAATGGCCGCTTTCAGCCGCGAGCTGCTTACGAACGTTGTGGCTCGTGCGCTGCCGTTCCAGTTCACCGTTGCACCCGAGGCGAAGCCCGTACCATTCACGGTCAGCGTGAAGCCTGCGGAGCCCGGCCTGACTGTGTCAGGTACTAGCGGCTCGTTGATCAGGGGCACAGGGTTTTGTGCGTTGGCAGCTTCGGTAAGGGCTGAAAGCGCAATGAGGATGCTGACCAGAAACCAAAAAATCACAATCAGCGATACACGATTTTGTAACGTCATAACGCCTCCCCTTCCGACCGCACGAGCTTCTCTCGCATTCAACGCAGCGTTATTTTGCTCCGCTGGGGTTATCCACCGCGACTCTATCAACAGCGGCGACCTACGCGACCGTTGGCAGGATCGCGGTTCCGGTAGGGTCAATGCCCAAGTTTCCGCAGCCTTACTTTTTCTGAGCGGGCGCGGCGGCGGATCCCAATTTCGTCCCTAGGCTTTCGAAGGCCCGGATGCGGTCATTTGTCCGATCACGGGACCAACTTCCTGGCATCCCCACTTATGACAGTCGCGAGAGGTGTGCCGTCGGCCAGTACGACCGATGTGAAGATGAAGCGGGCCTCCCGCATGTTGTCGTCCCATACGGTGTCCACCGTTGCTGTGAGGATAAGGTTTCCCGACTGGTCGAACTCGCTAAAGCTGGCTGTACCTGTGCAGTCGGGATTCACCGTATACGTTCCAGAAAGCGTCGACTGGGTGACGCTGCCATTCAAGCTTGCCGTTACCTTACCCTTGATATTTTCCGCCGCGTCAAAGGTCAATAGGGACACAGCTGTCCTAGGTCCGATGCCGACAACCGTTCCGCTGTCGGAGACCCCATAGGTTCCCGCTGCCCGTGCTGTTGAGCAAGTTGCCGCAGGTGCTGCTGGCGCGATTATCGCCAGGAGCACGGCAGAGGAAAGGATCGCGATTGTTAGACGTCCAATGTTGCATTTCATATGTGTCCTCCTGAATTGTTCTTGAAACCACAGACCGAACTGCCGGTTCATTGGTTTCCTCATCCCTCTAACTGGTAACGCGACGTTTCTGCTGAAAAGCGGACACGGATGCACAAAATTGCTCGAAGAAGTGAGAAGCGGAGTAGAATTCGTTAACTGCCTTGGGTTAGGATCCAGGAGGCTCCGATGGAACCCTCGCCTCCAGATGTAACATCCTTGCTCAACAAGTTTGCGGCTGGTGACCAAGAGGCGGCTGCCGAGCTTGTCCCCCTTGTCTATAAGGAGCTCCGGCGATTAGCGGCTCGCCGCCTCCGGCATGAGCGTCCCGACCATACCCTGCAAGCGACCGCCCTGGTGCACGAAGCGTATGTGAAGCTCGCGGCGCAGAGAAGTGCAAAATGGCAAAACCGGGCGCAGTTCTTTGGTGTGGCTTCGCAAGTGATGCGCCGAATCCTGGTTGATTACGCACGAGGACAACAGAGAATCAGGCGGGGAGGCAAGCAGCAGAAGGTGTCGTTGGATGACGTCGTGCTGGTTTCACCGGAGCGTAGCGAGGAAGTGCTGTCCGTACACGAATCTCTGTCACGGTTGGAGAAGCTCGATGCGCGTCAAGCGCAAACCGTCGAACTGCGCTATTTCGGCGGGTTGACGGTTGAGGAAATTGCCGAAGTAGTTGGTATCTCTACGAAGACAGTGATGCGTGAACTGAATGTTGCGAAGGCTTGGCTCTATGGAGACTTGAAGGAAGGCCATGCGGAAGCCGAACCTCGAACAAAGGGGGAGGGGAGTGCTTGAGGCGCCCGCCTAGGATCCTCGAAGCCGGACCCGGTGTTCGCCAAGCCGATGTCCATTTTTTCGCGTAAACAGCGCGTTAACTAATGGAGAAGCTGTTTCTCCGCACGCACCATGCAGATGACTCCGGACAACTGGGACCGGGCAAAGGAGCTGTTTCAGGCCGCTCTCGAGTTGGACTCTTCTCAACGGGTATCGTTTCTGGCTAAAAACTGCCGCGACGAGAGTCTGCGACAGCAGGTCGAAAAGCTGCTCATCAACTATCAAGAAGCTGGTAACTTTCTGGACGAGCCCGTCCTGAATCCCAGTATTCCGGCACCAGGCACTCCTGTGGGAAATCACTCAGAAGAAGCATTGCGCTCACGCCCGCAGTCGGCTGAGCTTCTGGCTACGGCCACAAGTGCGGAAGCAAACGATCCTATGGTCGGACACCAACTCGGGGCGTACAAACTCGTGCGGCGCATTGGACAAGGTGGTATGGCGGCCGTTTTTCTGGCTTCGCGGGCGGATGACGAATACCGCAAGCTGGTGGCGGTCAAGTTGGTACAACCGGGTTTGGACAGCCATAACCTCTTGAACCGTTTCCGCAACGAGCGTCAAACGCTCGCCGGCCTGGACCATCCCAACATTGTCAAGCTGCTCGACGGCGGCAGCACGCCCGACGGATTGCCCTTTCTCGTAATGGACTACGTGGAAGGCAGCCCCATAGATGAGTTTTGCGATCAGCGCAGACTCTCTATTGACGATCGGCTGGATTTGTTCGCCAAGGTGTGCGAGGCCGTGCAGTACGCCCACCAGAAACTGGTGGTTCATCGCGACCTGAAGCCGAGCAATATTATGGTCGTTGCCGATGGTACGCCGAGGCTGCTGGATTTTGGAATCGCAAAAGTTCTGAATCCGGAGCCTTCCTCCCAGAGCTTGTTGGTTACACAAACCGGCACACGGTGTATGACTCCGGCCTACGCCAGCCCCGAGCAGATGCGCGGCAAATCGGTTACTCCCGCGACGGATATCTACTCGCTGGGTGTGGTGCTCTACGAGCTGTTGACTGGCCATCGACCCTACCGGCTGACGCAGCATACTCCGGCGGAAGTCGAGCGGGCGATCTGCGAGCAGGAACCCGAGACGCCGAGCACGGCGATAAGCCGGGTGGAAACGGATACGTCTTCCGATGGCAAGCCTGTTACCAAGACTCCCGAGTTGGTGAGCGAGACACGGGAAGGGCAGCCGGACAAACTGCGTCGTCGGTTGCGAGGGGACCTGGACAACATTGTGCTTAAGGCGTTACAGAAGGACCCGCAGCGGCGGTACGACTCAGTGGAAGAATTTTCGAAGGATATCGGACGCCACCTGCAACACCTGCCGGTGAAGGCGCGCCCGAACACGTTTGCCTATCGTGCGTCGAAGTTTGTCCAGCGGCGCAAGATCGAAGTCGGTGCGGCGGGGATCGTCGTGCTTGTGCTTGTCACAACAACCGCGCTGGCCCTTAACGCACTGGGTCTGCGTGATCGCATTCTCAGCGGAGTTCTTGGGGGCCGGCTCCAATCCCGAAACGCACCGCCCCATTTCAAGCCGCGCGGCTGGATTTCTGCAGGGGCGGCAGGGGCAAAACCTGCGGTGTCCTGCGAGAGTTTGGCTGAACTGAAGCTACCAGACACGATCATCACTGCGTCACAGGCTGTGGCAGAAGGGAACTTCTCTCCGGCAGGCGCTGATCCAGTCCAGAACCTCCCCCCCCTTTGCCGAGTCCAGGGAGCAATCAAGCCCACCAAGGACTCAGATATTCACTTCGAACTGTGGCTGCCGAGTGCCGACTGGAACGGGGAATTCCGTGCAGTAGGCAACGGCGGTTTTGGCGGCGTAATTAATTTTGGCGACATGGCGGCGGCGGTTCGGCATGGTTATGCAACGGCCTCGACAGACGCCGGGCACCAGGGTAACGAAGACTCGGAAGCCAGCTTCGCACTGAACCATCCCGAGAAGGTGGCCGACTGGGGCTACCGTAGCATCCATGAATTGACTGTTAAGGCCAAGGCGATCATGCGAGCGTTCTACGGTCAGGCTCCGCGTTGGTCGTTTTTCGAAGGGTGCTCGACTGGCGGTCGTCAGGGATTAATGGAGGCCCAGCGCTTCCCGGAAGATTATGACGGCATCCTCGCCGGAGCCCCGGACTACCCTTGGACGCTCCTGACGGCGGTTTTCTACAACACGCAGGTTCCGGGGCTCACAAATCCCACTAGTTACATCCCGTCCAGTAAAATACCTGCGATAAGTGCCGCCGTGCTCGCCGCGTGCGATGCGCAGGATGGTGTCGCTGACGGCATCCTCAATGATCCCAGACAGTGCCATTTCAACCCGTCCGTGCTTCTTTGCCAGGGAGTCGACTCCGACAACTGCCTGACTTCACCGCAGGTTGCTCAACTAAAGAGGATTTATGCCGGAGTACGCAATTCGCGAGGAGAACAGATCCTGACTGGCTACATGCCCGGAGGCGAGTTGGGTGACGATGGCTGGAGGGGCTGGATCACCGGCACGGGCCCGGGGAAAAGCTATCTATCTGTCATCGGTCAGAGTTATCTCCGCAACATGGTCTTCGGCAATGCCACTTGGGATTACCGAACCGCCAGCATGGAACGCGCTCTTCAGATGGCAGAGGCGAAAACCGCAAGAGTTGTCAACGCCACCGACCTAAATCTGGGACCGTTCAAGGCCCGCGACGGCAAGCTCATCATATATCAAGGTTGGAGTGACGCAGCCATTCCACCCCTTACCGCAGTCAAGTATTACAACGGCGTCGCCGCTTCGTTGGGTTTGAGGGAGACCAAGGATTTCGTTCGCCTGTACATGGCGCCGGGAATGCAGCACTGCTATGAAGGACCTGGGCCTAGCTTCTTCGGACAGTTCGATCCCTCCACCCTTGGTCCAGCAGCCCAACAGTTTTCCTTCGACACGGACCCGCAACACAATATTTCCAGAGCGCTGGAAAAGTGGGTAGAAGAAGGCATAGCACCAGGTCCGATTGTAGCAACAAAATACGTGAACGACTTGGATCCCTCGCAGGGTGTCAAGATGACACGCCCGCTTTGCCCCTATCCGCAGATTGCCAAGTACAAGGGATACGGAGACACAAACGCAGCCGCAAATTTCATTTGTGTCCCAGTGAATAACCAGTAATCAGCTCGGATAGAACCCTTCCCAGGGCCGTGGGAGGAATCTCGGCAGTTCTCGAAAAGAGGTTTTGTTAGACGCTCTAAGGCGATATTTCGTCAAGTACAATGACCCTGCCCGGAGCTCTGGAAATGACAGAACAAATCAGCGGTTCACAGTTGAATACTCGGACACGCTCCTAGCGGCGGCCTTGTACTGGCGAGTACGTACTCAGGGCGTCTGTACCTCGTTGCTGTAGTCGTGGTCGTGTTCGTCGGCCTGTCATTGCTCCGAAAGTGGCCATCGGTTTGAGTTGTAAGACCTACGCTGCTAAAGCAAAGTAAACTTGAAGACATGGCCGGGAGGGTTCGAATCGGTGACATAGCCGCCGCCTTTCCACACAGTTACGCCATGCGAGAACAGAATTGGACTTCCTGCATAAACGCTCGGAGTCCCTCCGGCGATGGGGACAGTGAACACGACTGTGCCTGCTGCGATATAAAGGTTAACTTCATCACCGCCAACCCCCTCGGGGAAGCTCAACCCGGTTGCTACCGTGTCTACTCCGCCTGTCGTTACATGCTCTACGTCATTAGACCCGACACCAGAAGCACACCCAGTGAATCCCGCATTAGACGTGACGAATAGGTCATCCACGCCAGCAGCGAAGATTCCAAAGACTCCTGGAACAGAGGCAAAAGTTGTAACACTCGATGGTCCGACAGTCAGGTCAAAGCGTAGAACTGTTCCAGCACAAAGGTCGGCTGCATAAAGTATGTTACCGTGTATTGCGAGCGACCTAAGGTTTGTCCCGGAGCTAAAGAAAACTGTCGGTGGGCCAGTGTAAGGCGGCGCTATCTGTAGTATGTTGGTGATTGTAAAGATACCTGAGCCGGCAGCAACAAATAAGTTTTTGGAGTTATCGAGGGCTACGCCCCAGGACTCTGCTCAATGTCCGGAAGTGGTGAGCCGAAGCCACACGATCTGCTGCCAGGCAAGACCCTCGAAACATCCTTGACGACGGAGCCTGAGGCAATAAAGGCGTCATGTGGCTGACGCTCACTGAGCGCTATATCCTTGCCGTTAAAGCCAGAAGTGCACGTGGTGATTGTCGGTTGTGCACTGACGGGCAAACCTGTTGTCAGTAGGGTCGAGAAAAGAGCTGTGATCACAGCTACTGGGAAGTGACTTGGCATGCGAGGCATAGATTTAGTCTCCTTTGGCTAAGAGATACCGATGACAAAGAGAGCAGACACAGCAGAGGGAGATGGCGGAACAGCATAAAGCCTCCTGCGGATTATAGTATTCTACACCTTCTGAAGACGATTCCGGTACGACAACACGTCTCCAACGGGAGACTTCGCCTGCTGGAGTCCCGGGGCGCCATTCTTGGTTGTGTGGTCGATGCAGCTCCGTCCGAATCCGTCGAAGAAATTGATCTGACACCGGGCGACCGCCTAGTACTGTACACGGACGGATTCATCGAGGTCTTCAACGACCGCGCGACGAGATGCTCGGCATCGAGGGTCTGAAGGAGTTGGTCCGCAAGTCAGCACAGAAGGACCTTCCGGAGATGAAACAGGCCATCCTGGACGGCGTCGCTGGCTTCGCTAATTTGGATAGACCGAGTGCCGGGGGGCGGCGATGCAGCGCACAACCAGAGTTAATGCTTCGGAGGAGACCATCAAGATTGGTCCGCTCGCGATTCGATTCCTCCTCACCGGCGACGATTCCAACGGAAGCGTGTCGGTGTTCGAGTTTCGCGTCCCGGCCAGCGAGAAGCTGGCGGCGCCAGCCCACAAGAACGATGCCTTCGAGGAGGTCCTTTACGGCATCGAGGGCGTTCTTACCTGGACGGTTGACGGCGCCCCCATCGAGGTTGGTCCCGGGCAGGCGCTGTGCATCCCCCAAGGCGCAGTGCACCGCTTCGACAATCTCGGCAACCAGGATGTGAAACAGCTCGCCGTCATATCTCCTGCGATCATGGGGCCCGCGTACTTCCGGGAAGCCGCCGAGGTCATCAACGCCGCCGCCGGCGGTCCGCCTGATCGCGCGAAAATGATGGACCTCTTCCGCCGTCATGGCATGACGCTGGCCGCTGCCGGGAAAGATATCTGAAGACTTTAGGAATGGGCGGAGTTACGCCCCGTAGACAGGAGGATCGACATGAGACGGAGACCCAAACAAGGAGACTCGGGAATGTTTTCGACAGGGAAATTGTTCTCTGTTGTGCTCGCTATTGTTTTGGCCGTTTTTTGTGCAGCCACTCTTTCCAGTGCCAGGCCTCAGCCGCAATCCGCAGCTGCCAACGCGCAGCTTGAACGCGGCCGCTACCTCGTCCAGCACGTCGGCATTTGCGGCGATTGTCATACGCCGAGGGACGACAAGGGACAACCCGTTGAGGAGAAAGCTCTCCAGGGCGCCCGAATCATGTTCAAGCCGACTGTCCCAATGCCAACGTGGGGTGAGTTTGCTCCGCCCATTGTCGGCTTGCCCGGTTTCACCGACTCCCAGGCCATCACGTTTCTCACCACGGGAAAGGATGTCTCGGGCAAGTTCGGCGCGCCGCCCATGCCGCCTTATCGGTTTAACAAAAAAGACGCAGCGGCCGTCGTTGCCTATCTTCGCTCCCTCGCGCCCAAAAAGTAGCGCAGGACACGTTGGTTGCGGGGACGGAGGACGGCTCGAAACTGTTTCGGTACAATTTCAAGACGCAAACATGGTTTGACCTTGCGGCGGGACCGTTCTCAGACTGGAATTCAACCGACGGGAAATATGTTTACTGCACGACGATGGAACCGGCACCTCCGGGAGCGGCGCGAATTCGACTGTCCGATGGCCGACGCGAACCGCTCGCAGATCTCACCAGGTTGCGTCGGATAGTGACTTACGGCAGCAAGGAACTCATCCTCACTCCAGATGGTGAGTTGTTGTTTACCCGCGACATCGGCACCCAGGAAATCTATGCGCTTGATGTGAAATGGCCGTAGGAGTTAAGTGTCACAACCAGCCCTCATGACTCCGCAACGCTGGCAAGAAATAAAGGATGTGCTCCATCAGGCTGAACTTGGCGTCGGTGGGAGCGCTCTGCTTTTCTCGATGATGCCTGTACTTCCGACCACGCCCTGCGCAAGGAAGTGGAGTCGGTGATTTCCTCCAGCGACGAAGCCCCGGTCGGGCTTTCCACAGTCATATCGCGTGGGAGTGGGAACGGGACCCGACTCGCTCGGTGCTCCCCGTCAGATCGAATTCGGTCTGCGTCTCACCTTCTAGCGCGACAACCAGCGGCTGCCCCGCTTGGACCTGATTCCAAGGCGGAATCAGGTTTTGTTAGACGCTCTTAGAAAGGTTAGAAAACCGGCATCACAGGATTGCCGAGGAACGACCTCTGATTAAGCTCGATCACTCGCGATATTTTCTGCCCGTTCATTTCGGTGACAAGAACGGGTTGCCAGCGAGCCCGTATGCTGAAAGGGTCTTCATGTGCAGGTCGATCCACGCGCCGAGAAAACACTAATTTGATGCCCTTCTCACTGAGGAGCAGGTCTTTGGCGCTTATACGAGTCATACCGGCGTCGATCATCACGTGGACGACCTGAGGCTTGCCGTCCATTGCTTGCACCAGAACCCAATGGTCGAGTTGGATCCGGCCTTGAAGTTCTTCGTCAGCTTCGGCTGATTCAACAAGCTGGCGTAGTTCTTGTTCGTTCTGGGACAGAAAAGAAACGGCCGCAATCCGCTGCTCGGGTAGGCTCAGATGCGTTGTCAAACTAAAGGTCAGCGCGCGCAATACAAATGCTGCACCGATCGCTCCGGCCAGAGAGAGACAGTAAAGAACGAGCAGTCTCGTTCGATGCCCTCGTATCCAACCAAACGATCGCCGCACCAAGAGTCCGCCGGGTTCACCTGGCAAAAACATCGAGGTTCGCTGCATTTGGTCGTCGTAGACCTCCCCGTAGCGGGCCTCGATCCGACGCTCTTCGCTTCGCGCCAGTAAGTAATAGAACCAAAGCATATTGATGTAGGCGAGGAGCAGGATGAATCGTGGCCAGACAATCAGCAGCCCCAGGCCAGCCAAGCCCAGAAACAGATATTGCGGATGGCGAATGCGCTTGTAGAAGCCGGTCTTCACAACACCCCGCTGCCTGAACTTGGCGTAGTAAAGTTGAAAGGCACTCAGGAAGAAACCGACCAAGCCCAACAGAAAGATCACTCCTCCGAGGCTTGGGAGAATGTCTGCGGAGAGGTGAGGTAAAAAGAAGGCTGGCAGCCATGCAATGGTTCGGAGGCTGGCAGGGCCGGAAAGCAGAGGGCTATAGAAGGAGTAGTAGTACAGGGCAAAGGGAGTAACCATGAACAGCATTTCGAGTGTGATGGCTAAATACAGCAGAAACGCACCGGCTCGTGCAAACGACTTGAGCATTTCGACGCCCTGTCCGTCTCCGATTACAGCACTCTGGCACACACTTTGCCATCTGAACTCTAAGGCAGTGTTCGACTAGCGAATCCAACTCCGGATTTTAGTGCGGAAGGCACGTCATTCTATCGATTTGCTTTTCGCGAATTCTCCTTGACTCTGGACCTAACTCCAGGGTTTATCTTTGTATTGTATGGGAGACGCGCTTCACATCGGTAAGGCCGCCGAGCTGGCCGGCATCAGCGTGGACACGATCCGCTTTTATCAGAAACTCGGACTCGTTAAGAATGCGAGTCGTAGCGCGGGCGGGTATCGCTTGTTCGATGGTGAGCAAATTCGGCGACCTCACATTTGTGCGGCATGCCCAGGAATTGGGCTTCTCTCTGAGCGAGGTCAAAGAGTTGCTGGGGTTACGGCAAAAGCATCACGCTTGTTCCGAAGTGCAATCCATGCTCACGCGCAAGCTGGTGGATGTGCGGGACAAGATCAAGAGCCTTGCGAGGCTGGAAGCTGAGCTTGCAGGGGCACTCCGCAATTTCAATCGCGAGCTGCATCTGAAACGGGGAATCAAGCATGAGGACTGTTGTCCTCTGCTCACGAAGCTTGACCAAATGAACGACTCTAACGGCAACAGGTATGTCCAAGCGGAAGAAAATCAGGCGACAAATAAATCCGGCTCAGAAGGTACGGTGGTTGCCAGTCTGGCTGCGCTCGGCAGCGTGATTGCGGCTTCAAGTTGCTGCCTACCGCTGCTGCCCTTTCTCGTCGCTGCCGGAGCAGCGGGCACCTCGGCCCTTGTCGCCCAGTTGCGACCGTACCTGCTTGTTCTGTCGGTGTTGCTGATTGCCGTTGGCTTTTACAAGTCCTGGCGGGCGAAGCAATGCAATTGCAAGCCCAGCCGGATCAGCAGTTTTCTTTTATGGTTCTCGGCGGTTGCTGTGTTTGTATTCATTTTCTTCCCACAGGTGACCGCCAACCTGGTCGCCGATCTCTTAGCAGGTAAATCATGAATCGCAAACGAATCCTTCTCGTTGTGGTCCTTCTGGTGGTCTTTGGCGGTGTGTATTACCTCTACGGCGGACATTCGACCCCCAAGGGACAGCCGCCTCTGCTCGGTTTTTCTTCGGGCGATCTTACGCCTCTGAAGACTGCTTTCAACGCTTCAGTATCCTCTATCCGGGCTGTTGTAATGCTCTCACCCACTTGAGCCTATTGTTTGCAGGGGGCCTCTGCAACGCAACAAATGCTGCGGCAGATCAACAGCAAGGATGTGCGGATTTTTGTTGTCTGGGAGCCGGTGCTGCCCACCGACTTTGCCGCTCCGTCGACCGCTGCGCTAGGCCGGATTGCCGACGTGCGAGCTTCACAATATTGGGATCGGAAGCGAGCTTTGTCTCACTTGCTTGGAGAACACAACCGCTCGACGGTGGTATGGGACCACATCGCGGTGTACGCGCCTGGAACACTGTGGCAGGACACCCCGCCCGATCCGATTTACTCTGACCATCCGGTCCGCGACGTGATAAATGGGGCAAGAGGTGCCATTGAGCGCTTGCTGGCGAGCGGCGCACACTTCGCTGGAGGTGAAAGATGACGAAGAATGTCGTCGTTTATTTCCAGCACGGGTGAATGTTCTGCGATCAAGCGAAGGAGTATCTTTCGCAAAAGGGCATAGAGTTTCAAGAGCGGGACATAGCGCAAGATCCTGGCGCTCTGGCCGATCTTAAGAAACTTGGTTTCATGACCACTCCCGTGATTGTCATTGACGGCGGAGTGATTGTTGGTTTTGATGCAGTCAAGATTGATAAGTACCTTAGTTGACTAAGCGACACGTCTCAGAACGACCGCCGTCGGGACAGGGGAGGAGAGTGGGATTAATGCCCAATATTTTGGGGACTGGCCGCTTCTTAAATCGGGCGATCTTTACGGCGCTCGACTCTTTCCTCAGTGCTCGCAGTGTCAATCCGCTTCTCTGAAGAAATCCACTGAACCTACAAGGCCCTGGTCGCTACCAAAGGCCCTGCTGGCTAAGGAAGTTCAGCTTATTGTGTCTGCTGGAGTTTTCTCAAACACAATTAGATCTGCCGAATCCAAAGGCCTCTTCAATTGCTCGTCGCACTTTTCGCTTTCGCGTCGTTCTCTTCTTGCATCTTCCGCAACTCGCGCCAACGCGAGTATTGCTCGGCCTTGCCGGGATCAGCGTCTTCGTGATCCAGTAACCAGAAGCTCATCCAATCTACCGTCCCGCCCTGCGACGCCATACGTTGGGCCGGATTGCTCAGCACGTGGGTACCTTGTTGAGCCATCATGATCAAATCGACGGGTTTGTTCAAGGCACTGAGGAGTGCGTATGGTTCCCACATGCTCGGAACGTTAATGGGCCCTGATGCGACTACCTGGACTGGTGCCGTCACCTTTTCCATATTGAATTCGGGCGAGCGCTTGAGCCATTGCTGTAGCCCGTCGCCGAACGGTCCGCCATTCATCGCCTCGGCCTCCTGTGCGCCACCATTGCCTGTCCCTGTGTCTATGACGTACTGCACATAGCCGAGATCGACGCCGTCGGTGATGGAAGCAGCCCTAAAGTGCAGCGTGCTCGTCGTTAGCGCCTCCAGCACGTAGAAGCCGGTGCGGCTGAATCCGACGATGCCGACTCGGTTCGGGTCCACCAAACCATCTTTGTCCATTTGGTCCACTGCCGCTTCGTACTCGGCAACATTGCAAGGACCTTCGTTCGGCGTCATCGTATATGGACATTCGGTTGTCTGGAGAACCATGATTCCGGCAGCTGCTAGTTCGCGCGCGGCAAAGGCGGTGGGGAACGTGCCACTCGGGATGAATTGGCCTTCAAAAAGGGCATGTGTTTTGGATAACGAGGGGATACCGTTGGCCGGGCACGTAATCCGGCGGCTTAAAGAGTGTGCCAACCCAGTTTCGTCCATTTGCGTCTTTCCATTTTAGATCGGAAGCCTCGCCAAGCTCGATGCCTCGAAGCTGGGGATTTGGATCCCAAATCACGCGGGCACTCTTGCCGGCTCGGTCGGCGACGACTAGGACGGGTGGGTCATTCGTGCTTTGCTTGACGGAGACGTCAACCGAGGCGCCCCTATGAGCCACCGGGCCCGGCTCAGCCTTCGCTGTCCAGCTCCCGCCCTTTGACTGTACATATGTCGTGGTTCCTTGGGATCCATCCAAACGCGTATAGGTGAGCGTTACCTGTTTGCTGTTACCT
>WNFD01003060.1_pt1 | contig 16779 bp, 27 predicted proteins | sample 5400491 | NCBI WGS metagenome assembly WNFD01 (sample SAMN13153343, study PRJNA577476) | soil metagenome | isolation source: 120 cm saprolite under Douglas fir tree site 2 hole 2 replicate 2 | place: USA:California | collected 2015-04-18 | reverse complement strand
GTTCTGCTGCTCCCCGGCAAGTCCGCGGTTCTCCCCGCCGACACCGACACGCGCACCTGCTTCACGCGCAAGCTGCCCCTGAACATCCCGCTGGCCTCCGCCGCCATGGACACCGTGACCGAATCGCGCTTGGCCATCGCCATCGCCCGCCAGGGCGGCATCGGCATCGTCCACAAGAATATGCCCATCGACCGCCAGGGCGAGGAAGTCGACCGCGTCAAGCGCTCGGAAAGCGGCATGATCGTCGACCCGGTCACCATCTCCCCCGACATCACGCTCCGCCAGGCCCTTGAGATCATGAACAAGTACAAGATCTCCGGCCTGCCCGTCACACGAGGCACCCGCCTCACCGGTATCCTCACCAACCGCGACCTGCGCTTTGAGAAAAATCACAATCAGCTTGTCAGCTCCGTGATGACGAAAGATCATCTCGTCACCGTTCCCGTCGGCACCACGCTCGATGAAGCCGAGCGCCTCCTCCAGAAGCATCGCATCGAAAAGCTTCTCGTCGTCGATCAAGACTTCAATCTCAAAGGCCTCATCACCGTAAAAGACATTCAGAAAAAGCTCGAATATCCGCGCGCCGCAAAGGACGAGCAAGGCCGTCTGCGCGTGGGCGCGGCCATCGGCGCCAACGGCGATTTCCTCGAACGCGCCGTCGAAATGGCAAAATGCAAAACGGATGTCATCGCCATCGACACCGCGCACGGCCACTCCGCGCGCGTAATGGATGCCATCAAAGTCATTCGCCACCGCTTGCCCGACGTGCAGCTTATCGCCGGCAATGTCGCCACCTACGAAGGCGCGAAAGATCTAATCGCCCTCGGCATCGACGGCTTGAAAGTCGGCATGGGGCCCGGCTCCATCTGCACCACGCGCGTGGTCACCGGCGCCGGCGTCCCGCAAATCACCGCCATCATGGAAGCCGCTCGCGCCGCGGAAGGCACCGGAATTCCCATCATCGCCGATGGCGGCATCAAGTTTTCCGGCGACATTACCAAAGCCATCGCCGCCGGCGCTTCCTGCGTCATGATCGGCAGCCTCTTCGCCGGCACGGAAGAAGCTCCCGGCGAGACGATTCTCTATCAAGGCCGCACCTTCAAGTCCTACCGCGGCATGGGTTCAACTTCCGCCATGGAAGAAGGCTCCGCCGACCGCTACGCGCAGGAAGAGGAAGATGTCCAGCGCGGCAAATCCGTCCCGGAAGGCGTCGAAGGCCGCGTCCCCTACAAAGGCTCGCTGGCCGCCCTCACCGATCAACTTGTCGGCGGCCTACGCAGCGGCATGGGCTACGTCGGCGCCGAAAACTTAAAAGCCCTCACCCAGCGCAGCAAATTCGTGCGCATCACTTCCGCCGGCCTTCGCGAAAGCCATGTTCACGACGTAATCATCACCCGCGAAGCCCCCAACTACCGCATGGAATGAAAACGGTGGGACACCCATTTCTGGCTGTCCGGGTTAAATCCTTTAGCGATGTGCCTGTACAATGCACACTCGATGAACGGAGCCTCCAAGCGTGTCTGACCAACCCTGGCGCAATCCGCGTCCCGCGCCGCAACTCCCGGAGGTGCAACCGCGCCTCAAGCAAATGCTGATCCCCGCGTGGCTGCGCACCTGGTGGCCCGCCTTCCTTTGGGCCGTCGTTATCTTCATCATGTCCACCGACGCCTTCTCCGCGCAGCACACCGCCTCGTTCATTGAGCCCATCCTGCGCTGGCTCATACCCGGCCTGACCCACGAACAGTTTCACGTCATCCACCACTACATTCGCAAGTCTGCCCACTTCGTCGAATACTTCATCTTTTGTTTGCTGCTCTATCGCGGCATTCGAGGTTCTCGCATCGGCTGGCGCTGGACCTGGGGACTCGCCGCGCTCTTCATCGCTTCCGGCTATTCCGCTCTCGACGAAATCCATCAAGCCTTCATCGCCAGTCGCCAAGCCTCCCCATACGATTCCCTTATCGATTCCGTCGGCGCCTTCGTAGCTTTCGCTGTGCTGTGGTTTTGGTTCCGTGCTCGGGCGAGCAAGATTGAGGCCTAAGGTCGTGGGCAGAGGAAGGCGGTTGATGGAAAACATTACTCGCCGCAGGCAAAATCGCAAAGCCGCTCTGATTTTGTTCTTGCTTTTCGGTCTGTGCCGGACGGCCGCAGCGCAACAAGTGGCGATCACGGTGGACGATCTACCTTCACACGGAGCGCTGCCGCCGCTGATGAGCCGCGCGGACGTCGCAAAGAGCATCCTCAAGACGTTACATGAATATCACGCGCCCAAGGTCTATGGGTTTGTGAACGCAAAGGAGCTGGAGCAGCATCCGGAAGAGATGGAAGTGCTCAAGCTGTGGCGCGCTGCGGGATATCCACTGGGCAATCATACGTTCGCGCATCTGAGCTTGAACGCCAGTAGCGCTGAGGAATTCGATCAAAATATCGCCGCAGACGAGGCAACGCTCAAAGCGCTGATGGGGCACCACAACTGGCAATGGTTTCGTTACCCGTACCTGTGGGAAGGCGACACGCTCGAAAAACGGCATGCGGTGCGGCATTATCTGCGTGAGCACAAATATCGCATCGCGCAGGTCACACTGGATTTCGAGGATTATTTGTGGAATGGGCCTTACGCGCGGTGCATGGAGAAGAAGGATGCTGCTTCGATCGAGTGGCTGAAGGCAAGCTACATGGCCACGGCCGCTGAGTACATTGGGCTGGATCGGGCAATGGCGAATCTCGTTTACGGCCGCGACATCAAGCACGTTTTGCTGGTGCACATCGGGGGCTTCGAGACAGTCATGCTTCCACAGCTATTGGATTTCTTGAAGAAGCAAAACTTTAAATTTGTGACGCTGCCGGAAGCCGAGAAAGATTCTGCATACCACAGCGATCCGGATGTGGCGTTGAAGGACGGAGGCACACTGCTGGATCAAATGATGGAGGCGAAGGAGCTAAAGTTTCCTCCGCATACGGAGAAGCCGTATGAGGAGCTCAATAAGGTGTGCCGATAGGCTGTACGAGCTGGTTTGAAACGCCGTTCAGTGCGTCTTGCTAGCGTTAGGCCTTGGCTTCGGCGGTTTCTTCCTTCTTGCTCTTTTCTTTCTTTTCTTTGCGTTTGAGCTCGTAGCCGACCAGCTCCAGAATTGCTACTTTCGCTCCGTCGCCGACGCGAATCCCGGCAGGAATAATACGTGTGTAGCCCCCCGCCCGATCCGCGAACTTGGGCGCGATCTCGCTGAACAGCTTCTGCGTGATGCCCGGCGTCATGATGTAGGAAGCCGCTTGCCGCCGCGATTGCAGCGTGTCGCGCTTCCCCAGCGTGATCATCTTCTCCGCGACCGGCCGCGCCGCTTTCGCGCGCGTCAGCGTGGTGGTGATTCGCCCGTGCTCGAACAAATTGGTGACCAGGTTCCGCAGCGTCGCGCGGCGATGCCACGGATTGCGTCCCAGCTTCGACCCCGAATTCAAATGTCGCATCGCTCGTCCTTTACCCTAGGGCGCGACTCTTAGCCGCGCCCCTGTAGCTCAGGCCCGCATTTTGGGCCTGAGGTTTTTCTTGCGCTGTTGCCGTTACAGCCCGATCGTGTCGTCCGTGCTTGACGGCGGCGCTGTCTGGCTCGGCAGCGGCGGCCAGATGATCCGGCCGTGCTCGTCGAACTTCATGCCCAGGCTGAGGCCCATCTTGGTCAGTATATCTTTGATCTCGTTGAGCGATTTACGGCCGAAGTTCTTCGTCTTCAGCATTTCGTTTTCGCTCTTCTGCACCAGCTCGCGAATGGTTTGGATATTTGCGTTCTTCAGGCAGTTATACGAGCGTACAGAAAGTTCCAGCTCTTCGACCGAACGGTCCAGGTGCTCGAGTCGCGGATCGTTGGCGATTTCCTGCGGAAGCTCGCTGATCTCCGAAGGCTCCTCGAAGTTGATGAAGATGCTCATGTGGTCCTTCACCAGCTTTGCCGCCAGCCCAATCGAGTCCTGCGGCGTGATGGCGCCGTTGGTCCACACTTCGATCATCAGCTTCTCGTAGTCGGTCATCTGTCCGAGGCGCGCCGCTTCCACCGAGTAATTGACCTTGCGCACGGGAGAGTGCACGGAGTCGACCGGGATGTACCCGATCGGCAGGTCCTCGTCGTAATTGCGGTCCGCGGCCACGTAACCGCGGCCATTCTTCGCGCGCATTTCGATTTGCAGCTTGCCGCCTTCGCTGACCGTGGCGATGTACACGCTCTTATCCAGCACCGCGAAGTCCGCGTCTTCTTCGATTTGCGCGGAAGTCACCGGGCCGGGATTCTCCACGTTCACGTAAATGGTCTTCGGCAGATCGGTATTCAGCTTGATCGGCACTTGCTTGAGGTTGAGGATAATGTCCGTGGCGTCCTCGACCACGCCGGGAATCGAAGAAAATTCGTGCAGCACTCCTTCGATTTTCACCGCGGTGATCGCTGCGCCTTCAATCGAGCTGAGCAGCGCGCGCCGCAGCGCGTTCCCTACGGTGGTGCCCCAGCCGCGCTCAAACGGCTGCGCGGAAAACCGCCCGTACTTCTCGGTCAACGACTCCAGTTCGGATGCCAGACGCTTCGGCTTTTGAAAACCCTTCCACATCGTGTTCCTTCCTTCTGGCCGCAGAGGTTATCGGCGACCCAAAACTTTCTACTTCACCCGCGAACCAGCCGGGCTAAAGCCCGCCTCTACAGGGGACTGAGTTATTTCGAGTACAACTCGACGATCAATTGCTCGTTGAATGCCGGGGTCTGCACGTCTTCGCGCTTCGGCATGGCCACTACTTTGGCCTTGAACTCTTCGCGGTTCAGTTCCAGCCACGGCACGGTGTTCTGGCTTTGCGCCACGTTGCGCGCTTCCATGACCATGGTGTTCTGATGCATCTTGTCCTTGATGGACACTTCGTCGGCGACTTTCACCAGGTATGACGGGATGTTCACTTTCCTCCCGTTCACGCGGACGTGCCCGTGCAAAATAAATTGCCGCGCTTGCGCGTGCGAACCCGCGAAGCCGGCGCGACGGACCACATTGTCCAGGCGCCGCTCCAGCGTGATGATCAGGTTTTCGCCCGTGGGGCCCTTGATGCGCAGCGCTTTCTCAAAGTAGCTGCGGAATTGCCGCTCCAGCAGCCCGTAAGTGCGCTTTACCTTCTGCTTTTCGCGCAACTGCAGGCCGTAGCCGGCTACCTTGGGGCGCCGCGACTGGCCGTGCTGTCCGGGAATAAAGTTGCGCTTCTCAATCGCACACTTCTCCGTAAAACACCGCAAACCTTTCAAAAACAGCTTCTGCCCTTCCCGGCGGCACAGGCGGCAGACCGCTTCTCGATGTCTTGCCAACTTCTTATTCTCCCTTCCTCAAACCCTTAAAGAAATCTTCGTGGTCCAGCATTTCGTTGTGGCCCAGCCATTTTTTGGCTGTGCGCAATTTCAGACTCGCCTCCGCTTTGGCGGACGGCAGCCGTTGTGCGGAATCGGCGTGACATCGCGAATCACCACAATGTGCAATCCAGCGGCGGCCAGCGCGCGCACCGCGGACTCGCGGCCGGAACCCGGACCTTTCACGCGCACTTCCACGCTCTTCATCCCGTACTGGTCGCGCGCGACGCCCGCGGCCGCCAGCGAAGCTTGCTGCGCGGCGTACGGCGTGCCTTTGCGCGAGCCTTTGAAGCCGATTGCGCCCGCGGAAGACCAGCACATCACGCGGCCATCCGTATCCGTGATGGTGATCTGCGTGTTGTTAAACGACGCTGCGATATGCACGTACCCGTGCGGAACCACGCGACGTTCGCGCTTCTTCTTGAACTCTTTCTTGCGCTTCGTTGCCGCTGCCGGTTTTCCCGGCGCTCCGGTATCCGGTGTTGTTCCTGCGGCTTTTGGTTCTTTTGGCACGTTTCACTCCGTTCGTTCTTGGTCAAGGTCTAAAACCTTGCCAAGCTGGGGCGCAGCATGCTGCGCCCCTACCAGCTGCTACAACTAGCCCTTCTTGCCGACCGTCTTCTTCTTCGCTGCCACTGCGCCGCGCCGCGGACCCTTGCGGGTACGCGCGTTGGTGTGCGTGCGCTGGCCGCGCACCGGCAAATTCCGGCGGTGGCGAATGCCGCGATAGGCTTGAATCTCAATCAGCCGGCGGATGTTCATCTGGATCTCCTTGCGGAGATCGCCTTCCACGCGCCCTTCCTGCTCGATGGCCTGGCGAATGTGGTTGATTTCCTCTTCGGTCAGGTCACGGATTTTTTTCGTGTAGTCCACGCCGGCTTTCGCGGCCAGCTTTTTCGCGCGCTCCCGCCCGATGCCGTAGATGGAGGTCAAGCCAATCCACAACCGTTTCTGAACCGGAAGGTCAATGCCTGCTATGCGTGCCATGAAACATATCTCCTAAAATTTCCGCCTCGAATCCGATTTATCCCTGGCGCTGCTTGTGCTTCGGGTTGGTGCAAATCACACGCACCACGCCGCGCCGGTGAATCACCTTGCACTTGTCGCAAATCTTTTTAACCGATGCCCGTACTTTCATGATCCCTCTCCCTGCTTCCTACTTGTAGCGGTAGACGATGCGGCCGCGCGTCAAATCGTAAGGCGAAAGCTCCACGGCTACTTTGTCTCCCGCGAGAATACGAATAAAATTTTTGCGCATCTTGCCGGAAACGTGCGCCAGCACTTGATGCTTATTTTCCAGTTCCACGCGAAACATGGCGTTGGGCAACGGCTCGATCACCGTGGCCATCACTTCGATGGCGTCCTCCTTGGAATTGCCGGAGTCGCCTTTCTTTTTTTCGTCGCTAAACTGCTTTGCCATAATCTCCCGCGTCTGCTGCCTTGAGATCCAAAACAACCAATGACAACGTTTCACATCGCGCCAAGTTGGGGCGCAGCGTGCCTGCCTGCCGCAGGTGCGCCCCTACAAGCTCTTTACCAGGACGGGCCGGTTACATCCTTTGGCCTGGTCAGAATCCAGGGGCCGTTGGCGGTGACCGCCACGGTGTGCTCGAAATGCGCTGAGGGGCTGCCATCCGCCGTTTCCGCCACCCACTCATCGCGCATGCGCACTTCCGGGCGCCCCGCATTCACCATCGGCTCGACGGCTATGACCATGCCTTCCTGCAGCCGCGCGCCGCGCCCTACATCACCGTAATTCGGCAGGTTGGGCTCGTCGTGCATCTTGGTGCCGATGCCATGACCCACAAATTCCCGCACCACCGAAAACCCGTTTTCTTCCACCCAGCTCTGCACCGCGTTGCCCACGTCGCCGAGCCGGTTGCCGGCGCGCATTTTTTCAATGGCGCGGTCCAGCGATTCCCGGGTCACTTCCAGCAGCTTCCGCGTTTCCGGCCGAATCTTTCCCACCGGCACAGTCACCGCCGAATCCGCGAAATATCCGTCCACTTCCATCCCGAAATCAATCGAGACGATGTCGCCTTCGCGCAACTTGCGCTTGGCCGACGGAATCCCGTGAACGATCTCACTGTTCACCGAAGTGCACAGCGAGCAAGGATACCCGCGGTACCCTTTGAATGCCGGCTTGCCGGGCTTTGCGGCGATTTTTTCCTCGGCCAACTTCTCGAGGTCCATCGTCGTCAATCCCGGCCGAACTGCATCGCGCAAAACCGTTAAAACTTCGTGCACGATGAGCCCGGCGCGGTGCATTTTTTCAAGCTCGTCACGGCTGCGCAAATGAATCGCCATCTCTTTTCCCGCTCACCAAGAAACGGTGACCTCAACGCGCCCCGCGCACAATGTCGAACACCTGCCGCTTTACTTCGTCGACGCTTTTCGCGGCGTTCACCTCGTGCAAGCGTCCCAGCCGGCGGTAATACGCAACCAGCGGCTCGGTCTGTCTTTCGTACGCCTGCAGCCGGGGGCCGACAATTTCTTCGCGATCATCCGGCCGCTGCTCGAGCTCGCCGGCATCATGGTCGCAGCGCAGATCGCATTTTGGCGGGCGCTCGTAAATATTGTAAATCTCGCCGCCCACCGTGCACATCCGCCGGCCGGTGATCCGCCGCAACAGCAGCTTTGGATCAATCACAAAGTGCACCACCAGCGCCGGCTTGTAGCCATGCTGGCGCAACAGAATCGTCAAATACTGCGCTTGCGCCACGGTCCGCGGAAATCCGTCGAATACGAAACCGTGCGTGCAATCCGGCTGCTCGATGCGCTGCGCCACCATCTTGAGCACCAGCGAATCGGGAACCAATTCGCCGCGCTTCATGACCGGGTCAGCCTTTACTCCCAGCGGCGTGCCCTTGGCGATATTCTCGCGGAGCATGTCGCCGGTCGAAAGATGCGGCACGCCGTAATGCGTGGCCAGCTCTTTCGCTTGCGTACCCTTTCCCGCGCCCGGAGGCCCGAGAAAAATCACAGCGCGGTCCAAGTGCTCGACGGACTTGCCGTCCGGAGGCGCTCCGCCGATCTTCATTACCGCCGACCGCGCAACCGGCCCTTCCGCGCAAAGCCTTCGTAATTCCGCATGACCAACTGTGCTTCAAGCTGCTGCACGGTATCCATGGCCACGCCGACGACGATCAGCAACGATGTGCCGCCAAAATAAAACTGCACGCCGAGGCCTTTCAAAAACCAGGTCGGGAAATGGCGATCGAACCAGCCGCCAATGCCCCAACCGAGATGATCCAAATGGATGCCGGTAATCAGCCATTCCGGCAGCAAACAAACCAGCGCGAGATAGATGGCGCCAATGAACGTCAGGCGCTTCAAAATCTTGCTGACGTGCTCGCTGGTGGTACGTCCCGGCCGGATGCCGGGGATGAAACCGCCGTTCTTGCGCATGTTGTCCGCGAGTTCGGTCGGATTGAAGACGATGCCGACGTAGAAGAACGCGAACAGAATGATCAAGACTACGTACACCAGGTTATAGAGCGGCTCGCCGAAGGCGATAACCTTGCTGAAATCCTTGACAAACGCGTACCTGGTGCCAAACACAAGCGCCGCCGTAGCCGGAAACGCCAGCAGCGAGCTCGCAAAAATCGGCGGAATGACGCCGCCGGAATTGACGCGCAGCGGCAAGTACGAGGATTGCCCGCCCATCACCTTGCGTCCGACCACGCGCTTGGCGTATTGCACCGGGATGCGCCGCTGCCCGCCTTCCACGAAGACGATGAAGGCGACGACGGCGATCATCAGGACGATCAGGAAGATCAGAGCCAAAGGGGTAAATGGGCCCCAAGCTCCGGTTTTCGCCAATTCGTAGAGGTTCAGGATGGCGCGCGGCAAGCCGACCACAATGCCTACGAATATGATGAGCGACATGCCATTGCCGATTCCGCGCTCGCTGATCTGCTCGCCAAGCCACATGATGAAGGCCGAGCCGGTGGTCAGGGTCAAGATGGTCATGAACACGAAGCCCGGGCCCGGATGGTAGACCAAGGCCCGGCCGCTGATATTCGTGCTTTGCAGCGCGGTGGCGATGGTGGTGGACTGGATAACACTAAGCACCACAGTCAGATAGCGGGTGTACTGGGTAATTTTGCGCCGGCCCAGTTCGCCTTCCTTTTGCAGCTTTTCGAGGTACGGGAAGACCACGGTCATCAACTGCAAGATGATGGACGCGGTGATATACGGCATGATGCCGAGCGCGAAAATCGTCAAACGGCGCAGGTTGCCGCCGCTGAACAGATCGAAGATGCCCAGAACCGAACCCTGCCCCTGCTGGAAAAGAGTCTCCAACACGCCCGCGTTGATGCCCGGGGTGGGGATATGCGCGCCGATGCGATACACCGCGAGCAACGCCAGGGTAAACAACACCCTGTTCCGCAAATCAGGGATGCGGAAGAGGTTGCGGAACGCTTCGATGAATCGGTTCATAACTTAGCTCTTGCTTCGTTTCCTTTACGCTACGACCTCGAATGTGCCGCCTGCTTTGGTGATCTTTTCCTTGGCGGACGCGCTGAAGGCATGCGCGTGAATGGCGATCTTGGTGGTCAACTCGCCATCGCCGAGAATTTTTACGCGATCGCGGCTGCGGCGAACGAATCCGTGCGCGCGCAGCAGTTCCGGCGTAACGGTTTCGCCGGCCGGAAAAACGTTCAGTTCTTCCAGGTTCAGGATCGAATATTCGACGCTGAACGGGTTGTGAAAGCCGCGCTTGGGCATGCGGCGATGCAGCGGCATCTGGCCGCCTTCAAATCCGCGGCGGCGCGAATAGCCGCGCCGGGATTTTTGTCCCTTGTCGCCGGAACCGGAAGTTTTGCCCAGCTTGGAGCCCATGCCGCGGCCGACGCGCACCTTGCGATGACGCGAGCCGACAGGTGGATGAAGATTCGAGAGACTCGCGAGAGTGAGTGCGCGCGCAGCGGATTTGCTCGCCGGTTTGCGGCGGCTGCTGCTTTTCTTGGCCGTCTTGCGGCCTTTGGAAACTTTTTTCGCCATTTTCCCTATTCCACCACTTCCACCAGGTGGCGCACTTTATGGATCATGCCGCGCACCGACGGCGTGTCCTCGCGCTCCACGACCTGATGCATTCTGCGCAATCCAAGTCCGCGGATGGTCTGGCGCATGTCATCGGTGCAACTGATGAAGCTGACCACCCATTTCACTTTCACAGTGCCGCCGGGCTTCTTGCCCTCCGCGGCTCTTTTCTTCACGGCCATCAACTCGCCTCACTCGCCGCGGCTTTTTGTTCTTTGGGCTGCCTGCCGCTGATTTCGTCGACCGTCTTGGAGCGGGTCTCAGCCACTTGCGCGACGTCTTTCAAGCTGAGCAGCGCCGCGAAGGTGGCCTTCACAACATTGTGCGGGTTTGAGGTGCCCAGCGACTTGGTGAGCACATTGGTGATTCCCGCGACTTGCATCACTTTGCGCACCGGACCGCCGGCGATTACGCCGGTGCCTTCCGAAGCGGGCTTAAGCAAAACCTGCGCCGAGCCGTAGCGGCCGAGCACCTGGTGCGGAATGGTGGTGCCCTTCATGTTGAGCTTGATCAAATTTTTCTTGGCTTGCTCGATGCCCTTCTTGATGGCCATGGGCACTTCGCGGGCCTTGCCCATGCCGAAACCGGCATGGCCGCGGCTGTCGCCGACCACGACGAGCGCGGAAAAACTGAGGTTCTTGCCGCCTTTGACGACTTTGGTGACGCGATTGATGGCGATGACGTCATCCTTGAGGTCGGAAAGATTGACGTTCAGGATGCGCCGCACCGCTAAACTGTCTCGCAAAATTTGCTTCGACATAGGCTTAAAACTGTAACCCCGCTTCCCGCGCCGCATCGGCGAGCGCTTTGACGCGGCCGTGATATTTGTAGCCGCCGCGGTCGAACACTACTTTACTGACTCCGGCGGACTTGGCACGCTCGGCGATGGCTTTGCCGATGACCTTGGCCGCGGCGACGTTGCCGCCGCCCTTGAGATTCTTTTTGGTTTCTTTGTCGATCGAGCTGGCGGAGACCAGGGTCTTGCCGGTGCGGTCGTCGATGACCTGCGCGTAGATGTGGCCCAGCGAGCGGTAAACGCAGAGACGCGGGCGCTCGGTGGTGCCGGAAACCTTGGTGCGCACGCGGGCGTGGACACGCTTGCGATGCAGGTCGCGCGATAATTTTCTGACTCGTGCCGATGCCACTGTCGTCTCCTTTTGCGTTACGCCGGGGCGCCGGCCTTTGCGCCAGCCTTGCCAGCTTTCTTCTTCAAGCGCTCGCCGGTGATACGAATACCTTTTTGCTTATAGGGGTCGGGCGGCCGCAGGGAGCGAATGTCGGCAGCCACCTGGCCAACCTGGCCTTTGTCCGCGCCACTGACAACCAGATGCGTCTGCTTGTCGACGGCAATCTGAATGCCCTCGGGAATCTTGAACTCGATGGGATGCGATTTGCCGAGCGCGAAAGCAACGGCTTTGCCTTTGAGCTCCGCGCGGTAGCCGACGCCCACGATGTCCAGATCCTTCTTGAAGCCTTGCGTGACGCCGTGCACCGCGTTGGCGACCAGCGCGCGGGCGAGCCCGTGCAGCGCGCGATGCTCTTCGGTGGCGCGCTTGGCGATGAGCACGCCGTCTTTTTGCTCGAAGGTGATACCGAAGGGCACACCCACGGTGAGCTTGCCCTTGGGGCCTTGCACTTCGACTTTCCTATCCTGCAGCGCGATTTTCACGCCTTGCGGAACCGGAATTGGCTTGTTGCCGATACGTGACATCGTTACCAGACCTCGCACAAAAGTTCGCCGCCGATTTTGGCTTTGCGCGCGGCGCGCCCGCTCATCAAACCTTTCGGCGTGGTGAGAATGCTGATGCCCAAGCCGCCGACAACCGGGCGAATATCCGTGGAGCCGACGTAGGAGCGTGCGCCGGGACGCGAAATGCGCTTCACGCCGGTGATGACGCTGCGACGGTCCGGTGTGTACTTCAGGAAGACGCGGAGCATCTTGCGCGTCTTGTTTTCGTCGACGAGTTTGAAGGTGGAGATGTACCCTTCGTCTTTCAAGATGCGCGCGATTTCGGTCTTCAGCCTGGAGACCGGAACGTCGACGCGCTGGTGCTTGGCGGCGGAAGCGTTGCGAATACGGGTCAGAAAATCGCCTATGGGGTCCGTTTGCATAATTTTCCTATGGCTCCTACCAGCTCGCCTTCACGACGCCGGGAATTTCTCCCTTGAGCGCCATGCCACGAAAACAGATTCGGCACATCTGGAATTTGCGAATATAGCCGCGGGCGCGGCCGCAAACGCGGCAGCGATTGCGCACGCGCACTTTGAATTTGGGCTTTTTGCGAGCCTTGGCGATTTTTGCTAAGCGTGCCATTTATTGCGCCACCTCCGGGGTGCGTAGCGGAAAGCCGAGACCCTTGAGCAGCTCGCGGCCTTCTTCATCATTGCGCGCGGAAGTCGTCAAAGTGATGTTCATGCCCTTGATTTTGTCCACGCGCGTGTAATCGATTTCCGGAAACACCAACTGGTCCTTCAAGCCGAGCGTGTAATTGCCGCGGCCGTCGAAGGCGTTGGAAGGCAAGCCGCGGAAGTCGCGCACGCGGGGCAACACCACGTTGCACAGTCGGTCGATGAATTCGTACATGCGATCGCCGCGCAAGGTGACCGCGCAGCCGATGGGCATGCCCTTGCGAATCTTGAAATTCGCAATGGATTTCTTGGCGCGGGTGATGATGGCTTTCTGGCCGGTGATCTGGCCCAGCTCCTGCGCCGCGGTGTCCAGCAGCTTGACGTTCTGGCTGGCCTCGCCGAGGCCGATGTTGACGGTGACCTTTTTCAGCTTGGGCACGGCCATCATGTTCTTCCAGCCGAAGTGCTTCATCAGCGAAGGCACGGTTTCGTTCCGGTATTTTTCCTGCAGTCGACTCTTCATTGCCGCTCTCGTTAGTCCTTTGCTTTTACCTTTTACCTATCCAAGTTACTTGTCCAAAGTGCTGCCGCAACGCTTGCACGTGCGCACCTTGGTGCCGTCCGGCAAAATGTTGTGCCCAATGCGCGAGTGTTTATTGCAATTGGAGCAGACCACCATGACGTTGGAAACGTTGATGCCTGCTTCCTTCTCGACGATGCCGCCCTTGATGTTCTTGCCGGGGTTGGGGCGCGTGTGGCGCTTCATGATGGCGATGTGCTCGACGATCACGGTGTTTTTCTTGGCGTTGACGCTGAGCACGCGGCCTCTCTTGCCAGCGTCGCGCCCGGCAATCACGCGCACCTGGTCGCCTTTGCGGATACTGATGGTGCTGCGTTCAGCGCGTTCGTGAGTGAGTGCCATTGCTTACCAAACCTCCGGAGCCAAGGAAACAATCTTGGCAAATTTCTTTTCGCGCAGCTCGCGAGCGACGGGGCCGAAGACACGCGTGCCGACCGGCTCACCGGCGTCGTTGATCAAGACCGCGGCGTTGTCGTCGAAGCGGATGTAGGTGCCATCCCGGCGCCGGCGCTCTTTGCGCATGCGCACAATCACTGCTTTCACCACCGTGCCCTGCTTGACCTGGCTTTCCGGGGTGGCTTCCTTGACCGACGCGGTGATGATGTCGCCGAGTCCGGCTTTGAGGCCGACGTCGCCGCCCACCGGCAAAATGCACATCAACTTGCGCGCGCCGGAATTGTCGGCCACCGTCAGCCAGGTTCGCATCTGAATCATAGGTCTGCTCCCCTGTCCTTATTGGGCTGACGCGTTGCGCGTCAGCACTTCCTTGAGCCGCCAGCGCTTAAGCTTGGAGATGGGCCGCGACGCGACGATGCGCACAGTGTCTCCCGGCTTGGCTTGGCGCTTTTCATCATGCGCGTAAAACTTTTTCGAGATGCGCACCACGCGGCGATACTTCGGATGCTGCACCAGGCGCAATACTTCGACTACGATGGTCTTCTCCATCTTGGCGCTGGTGACCCGGCCGGTGAGGATCTGATGCTCGTGGCGGGTGCCCGCGGCGGCGGGGGCATTGCTTTTTGTTTCGGTGGTCGTCATTTCGTTATGCCTTCTTCAACTCTTGCACGCGGAGCAGTGTCTTCACCCGCGCGAGATCTTTTTTTGCTTCGCGAAGCCGTTTGAGCGCTTCGGCTTGCCCGGTGGTCAACTGAAAACGCAGCCGGAAAATCTGCTCGGTTAGCTCTTTTTGCTGCGCGTTGAGCTCGTTGACGCCGGCTTCGCGGATTTTTTCAATGCGCCGCGGCATGATCAATAGCCTCCTGCGCGAGTTACGAATTTCGTGGGAATGGGCAGCTTGTGTGCCGCAAGCCCCATCGCTTCCTTGGCAGTGGCTTCGTCGACGCCGGCCATCTCAAACATGATGCGCCCGGGCTTCACCACCGAAACCCACTTTTCGGGAGCGCCTTTGCCTTTGCCCATGCGGGTTTCCGCGGGCTTCTTGGTGAACGGCTTGTCCGGAAAAATTCGAATCCACAGCTTGCCGCCACGCTTGATGAAGCGGGTAATCGCTACTCGCGAGGCTTCGATTTGGCGGTCGGTAATCCACGCAGCTTCCATAGCTTTCAAGCCGTATTCGCCGAAAGCCAAATCGCCGCCACGCCAGGCTTTGCCAGTACGCCGGCCGCGCATCTGCTTTCGGTACTTCACTTTCTTGGGCATCAACATCGCTGTGTTCTCGCTTCCCTGATCTCGTTTGTTTCGTCCGCTGCTGGCGAGCTAAAGCTCGCCGCTACAAATTTCGTTACGCCGCGACTCCCTCGCGCTCTTTTTGGATCTTTGAGGCACGCTTGGGCACGTTTTCGCCTTGATAGACCCAGCACTTCACGCCGATTACGCCGTACGTGGTGTACGCCTGCGCGAAACCGAAATCGATGTCCGCGCGAAGCGTCTGCAGCGGCAAGCGCCCTTGCAAGTACCACTCTTTGCGAGCGATTTCCGCTCCGTTCAGGCGTCCGGCAACGCGCACCTTGATGCCTTTGCAGCCGAAGCGCAGAGCGGAGTCAACCGCTTTGCGCATGGCACGGCGGAAGGCCACACGCTTTTCGAGCTGTAGCGCGATGGATTCGGCGACAAGCTGCGCGTCCAACTCCGGGCGGTGCACTTCCTGAATATCGATGTGCACTTCACGCTTGGTACGCTTCTGCACTTCCTGCTTGAGCTTGTCGATTTCCGCGCCCTTGCGGCCAATGATGATGCCGGGCCGCGCGGTGTAAATGCGCACGACCAGCTTGTTGGCGGCGCGCTCGATATCGATGGAGCTGATGCCCGCGCTCTTCAGGCGCTCTTTCAGCTCGCGGCGCAGCTTCACGTCTTCGTGCAGCAGCTCGGCGTAGTCGCGGTCGGCGTACCAGCGCGACTTCCAGGGCTTGTTGTAGCCCAGGCGGAATCCGTAGGGGTGCGTTTTCTGTCCCATTTGTCTCCTTACTTCTTGCCCTTCTTTGGACCGCTCTGCTTGCCGGCGAGAGCCTTGCGCACGCGGCGCGCGGTACCGCGCACACCCTTTTGCGCTTCCGCTTCCGCTTCGATGGCGGCGACACGCTGCGCCGCGGCCACGTGATGCTCGGCGACGCCGACCCACAGATGCGCGGTGCGCTTCTGGTAGCGGAACGCGCGGCCCATCGGCGCGGGACGCAGGCGCTTCCAGCGCGTGCCCTCGTTCACGAAACAGTTGTTAACGTACAGCTCATCGACATCGAGCGGCGCGCCGGCGTCTTCCGCCTTGCGCTCCGCGTTGGCGATGGCGCTGCGCAAGACTTTTTCGATGTGCTTGGCCGCGCGCTTGGGCGTGAAATGCAGCGTTTGCAGCGCTGCTTGCGCCTTTTGCCCGCGGATCAAGTCCATCACCAGGCGCGCTTTTTGCGGCGACATGCGCACATGCCGGGCCAGCGCGTGGGCTTCAATCGAGCTAGCTTGTGGTTGTGGCTCAGCCATGGCTTATGCCTTCGGCGCTGCCGGAGCTGCGCCGCCTCCTGCTGGTGCCGCGCCGGGAACTGCCCCGCCCGCGGGAGCCGCGCCGGCGGCCTTCTCGAGCGCCGCTTTCACGGCGTGCCCCTTGAAGGTGCGCGTCGGCGAAAATTCGCCCAGCTTGTGCCCGATCATCTGCTCGGTCACATACACGGGAATGAATTTCTTGCCGTTGTGCACGGCGATGGTGTGGCCGATCATCTCCGGAACAATCGTGGACCGGCGCGACCAGGTCTTCACCACTTTCTTTTCATTGCGCGTGTTGAGACCTTCCACTTTTTCGCGCAAATGGCCGTCGACAAACGGCCCTTTTTTCAGTGAGCGTGCCATCTCTCTTCGTTACTCCTCTACTCTACGCAAGCGGCTCCACTGCGCCCGCCGCATTTTCTTGAAGCCGCGCACCGGACCGGGCACGCGATGCGACTTGGGGCAGAACGGGCAGACAAAGCGCGTGCCTTGCGCGTTGGGAATGCGTTC
>WNFD01003059.1_pt1 | contig 16782 bp, 19 predicted proteins | sample 5400491 | NCBI WGS metagenome assembly WNFD01 (sample SAMN13153343, study PRJNA577476) | soil metagenome | isolation source: 120 cm saprolite under Douglas fir tree site 2 hole 2 replicate 2 | place: USA:California | collected 2015-04-18 | reverse complement strand
GCTGGCGGTGGCCGGCGCAAGCCGCGAAGCATCAGCCACTCGGCGGTGAGCGCGACCCCGAGCACCGGGCGAGCTTCCATAATGTCCAAGAGGGTGCGCGAAGCGACCGGATCTGTCACCGTACCTCGGATCGAAGGGCGGCTTCGGTCGCGCGGTGGAAGTCAATTCCTCCACCGCGCCACTACACGCAATTACTCTTGCTGTACTCAGCAATCAGCTGCGTTGGTGGGCGTCCAGTGAGAAGACGTTATCGCAACGAATTGGGCTTGGCAGCTTAGATCGCATGGCGTTATGTTGCTCCTCGCGCGGGCTGGCGTAGCCCGATCGGATGGATGCATGACGTCTTACTTCGTCAGCCTGAAGTACAAGCAGACTTGGTTACGGCCTGCGCGTCTTGCCATTGCCAGCTTGGCCGTGGTCATCATAGTGGCCGATCATGCGGGCGCGGCAAAAGGTCGGAACGAACGCGCGGTGGCGTTCGAGTCGCGCATCATCGGGGAGCCCGCTGAGCCGATCATGGCCATCGTTTCGGTGCGCAACCAGCGGATCACTGTATATGACGCCAAAGGCTGGGTCCTGCGGGCGCCCGTATCGAGCGGCCAGAAGGGACGCGAGACGCCTGCCGGTATCTTCAGCGTCATCGAGAAACAAGCCGAGCACTACTCGAATCTGTATGACGATGCCTACATGCCGCACATGCAGCGCATCACTTGGTCGGGCATCGCCCTCCACGGTGGCCCTCTGCCGGGACATCCAGCATCGCACGGCTGTGTCCGGATGCCCTACGACTTCGCCAAACGCCTGTTCGGCATGACCAAGCTGGGCATGCGGGTAATCGTGGCGCCAAGCGACGTAACGCCTATCGAGATCATCCATCCGGCTGTGTTTCCCGCGCAGCTGCGTGCCGGCTCTGTCGCCGCCGCCCGAGCCGCGGAGGCGGACGAGGCGGCCAACAAGGCCGATCAGGCGCGACTCGCTGCCGTGACGGCCTCCCGAGAAGCGGCACGGGCGATGATGCGCGTAGCGGAAAATTTGAAGCTCAGGGCCGAGGCACAGTTGGCCGCTGCCGATCGCACCGTCGCCTCCGCAGGGTCGGCCGAGGAGGCAAAGGCGCAGGCTGAGGATGCCAAAGCCAAGGCAGCCGCCAGGGCCGCCGAGTTCGAGGCGCAATGGGCAGCCGCCAAAGCCGAACTGCAACCAAAGTTCGATGCCGAGGCTTCTGCGCGCGAAGCCGCTGTCATGGCGGAGAACGCGCGTGTCGTGGCGGTCGAGGCGGCGCGCAAGGCTGCGCTCAACCTCGAGCCGGTATCGGTCTTCATTAGCCGCAAGACCCAGCGCCTTTATGTCCGGCAGGCCTTTCAGCCCATCCTGGAGGCCCCGGTCACGATTCGGGATGCCGACCGTCCGATCGGCACGCACGTCTTCACCGCCGTCGAGCGCACCGGCAGCAACGCCGACATGCGATGGAGCGTGGTTTCGCTCAATGGCGGACATGCAGATGCTGGCGCGGACGAGCCGCACGGCTCTACGCGCGAACGCCGCGGTCAGGCTGTCGAGCCGATGGCGACCGACCCGGGCGTCGCGAAAGCAGCGCTCGACCGGATCACCATTCCACAGGACGCATTGGATCGTATCGCCGGAATAGCATCGCCACGATCTTCCCTGATCATTTCGGACGAGGCGTTGAGCTCGGAGACCGGTAAGGATACGGAGTTTGTAGTCCTCATGAGCGGCGAACCACAAGGAGGCATCAAGTTCCGACGCCGCGGTCCCGAGACCAAAGTCCGGTACGAGCGTCCCCGCGAGCGCGTGCCATCTTGGCGCTCGCCATTCACGGGTCCGTATTCCACCTGGTGAGGTGGGTTTCCTCGTAAATAGCCACGGAAGCTTCTCACGCAAGAGACGCTATCGTTACCGAGGCCACGAGGTACGATATAATCATACCCGCCAGCCGGGTTGAATGGATGGCGAGTCGATCGGAGCTGCGAGTGCAACTCTCATAATATTTCGCGACAAGGGCTAGGACGCCTGTCACTGCATTGCACGCTTGCCGCACGGCGCTGCGCGCACTGCAATGGCGGGCGCCATACGAAATCCGCCAAGCAGGTGCTTGTCCGCAGTGATGCGTCAACCGATCGAGCTTCAGCCGACCATACGCCGCTCCGGACACCTTGCGGCTCTCACGGCGATGGGATTCGCAGTCGGATTGATAGTCGTCCCAGTGGACGCCGCGCCGCGGCGATTGGCGCCGGTTCCGCGGCCGCGTCCGGCTACGCTCGACGCTCGATCGTCGGCGCCTCCAGCAGCAGCCTCGTCGAACCGGGATCAAAAACAACCAAGCCAAACCGACGACGCCGCGCGGGAGGACGAAGCGTGCCTCTCCCGTCTTCGCACCGCCAGCGTACGGTTCGATATCCCCGCGATGCCGGTCGCCACCAAGGCCGCCTGCACTATCGAGGTGCCGGTCCGCCTCAAGTCAGTCACGACGCGAGCACGTGTAGTAACCGAGGTCCATCTGCCGGAAGAGCCAGTCGTTTCCTGCCTGTTCGCTGAGCGCCTGACGGCCTGGCTAGTCAACTTGGCCGCCCCGCTGATCGCGGGCCGGATGTCCGCCGACCTGCGGGCCGTGCGTACCGGTCCCGGATACGAATGCCGCAACCGCAACGGCGCCGCAAGCGGCAAGCTCAGCGCCCATGCGGTGGGCAAAGCCATCGACATCTCGGGATTCGAGCTTTCAAGCGGCAAATTCATTCCCGTAAAGCCAGACGGAGATGAAGCGATGCGAGACGTCGTTGACTCGGTCCGGACGGCCGCGTGCGGATGGTTCACGACCGTCCTTGGTCCAGGCTCCGATGCCGCACACACTGATCATCTGCACGTTGACATGGCGCTGCACGGAACAAGTGATCGTTATCGCATCTGTCAATGATGTATTGGATCACTGCCTAATCTTTTGTCAGGGGTCGAATAACCGCGTGGCGTCTGAACCACTGCACACGCCGGGGATACTTCCGAGACGAGAGGGAGTAAGGGCGATGCAGAGGCGAGATTCAAGAGTCGGGATTCAACTGTGATAAGTCCCACCTAGGCGGCTGTCGCCTCAACCTTAGGCAGCCAGAGCGTCCGGCCCACCTCCGAAATCCGCGCCTTGGCGACCGCGATGGGCTTTCCATCGGCCCGAAGGTTTTTGCCCGCGATGGTCGCCGCGTATTGGTTGACCAGACCCGCGATCATCAGGTCGCGGGCGAGGGGCGACACCAGCCATAATCGCGCGAACCTTTATCTCCCCTGGAGCGACCAATCACTAACGACCCATAGTGATGTCGTCATCGAACAAGCGAGTTTCGAATCTGACAAAGAGCGTTACTGACGGCAGCGGGGCGACCCATTTCTACGACGTCCTCAACGGAGCGAGCGTCGTCGGCAACGCTATGGGCGTGTTCGCGCAGGGCGCGGCTTCCACAGGGCACGGGGGTCGTGACGCAGGCAGAATAGCATTCGTTCGCGGGGTCCTAATGGAGCCGACCAAAATCGAATCCGTAATTCGTCTCGCTAGGCCGGATGCGAAGCTTCTATTGCTGGCCGGCCGCTGGCGAGCGCGCGCCAAAGAAATCTTGCTTCAAGCCGAGACCATGAACGACGCGGACGCCCGGCAGAAGATGCTCGAAGTCGCTGCGAACTACGAGAGATTGGCGCAACGGGTCGAACAACGGTCCGGTAGGCCACGCGGGCAGTCGCTATGAACGTACATAGTCGAGCGGCTCCTGAGCATTGGTCGCCGTGATTGCCCTGGATCGCAGTCCACCATGCTCGTGCGTTGTGAATCGCCGGCCCGACCAACCCACGCCGAACGCGCTTGATCCTCATCACTCCGTGGGTCGATCCGCGCGGTCACGGCAAATACGAGCCCACCTTGGTGGGCTCTTGGCGGGACGTGGCGAAGGTCTGAGTTCGCGAATGTGTGATTGGGGTTCAGGAATCACTCGCGCAGGTGTGATGGCAACGCCAGGAACAAGAACCGTCCAAAGGACTTTTCTGTCCGGTGGCCGACATACAGCAAATCGTCGGGCACCGTCTTTTATTTGGGGGAGGTGTCCGATGTTGGATGCATGGACTCGAGCAGAACATTACCGCGACCTCGCCGAAGAGTGTCACCGTCTCGCCCTGACTAGCTTCTCAACCCAAATGAGAAACCGCTATAGGCGGATGGCGGAGAATTACTCCACACTGGCTGAGGCGGAGGGAACCGAGCACATTAGCCTACGGCGGTTAGCCGCTTCAATAGATCCGACCTAACGGACGACGTCTCGCGCCGCCGCGGACCGCCAGATCAAGGACGACCGTCAGGCCGTCCCGCAAATCCCGCCGGCCCTGCCTCGCGGTTCGCGCTATCTAAATTACAGTACAAACCACATGACCTTCCCGGCGTGCGCATCAGCCTCCGAGCGCTCTCCGACCGCTATCGGTGATCGTGCTGCGAGCGACCTCGATCGTCTTGCCGCCAGCCTTGACGCTCTCGCCCTCTGCTACTGCGAGCCCGACGTGGAAGAGGCCGGCTATGGAGATGGCACCGGGGAGGAGTCGGCAGGAGAGGCAGTGGCTATGTCAACTCATTCGTTTATGCCACCTGGTGCGTTCGACCCTTAAGCAGTTGCGGCGATGAGCGAAGCGTTCGAAGCTGCCTGCGAAGTGCTTCAAAACGCTGGCGAGCCTGAAGTGGTGCGCGAAATCATCGCCAAACGAATTGTCGCCGCGGCAACAGTTGGTGAGCGCGACCCTGTTCGCTTGCGAGCAGCCGCGCTTGCGGAGCGCCAAATTAGTTGAAGTGCGCGACCAACTCACTCAGTCAAGACTCCGTGAATCGGTCGCGCCCGGGCCAAATCAAATAGACCGCCGTGCTCGTGATCGAGCGATGACCGGACGCTCGGTCAATCTTCGGGCCTCTCGCGGCCATCGTCTGTGATGCGGATCCGCCCGATCGTATTCGTCAGGTCGCATGGCACCTCTTGGTCTCGGTCACCACAGTTGCGAGCCCGGCGAGCATAAGGCCGCCGACCATCCGACCGAACGGCAACATTATTTGTCGGCGGCTAGCTTTCGAGACAACACCGGCCTCTTACTACATGGCGATTTTTGTGATTTCCTGTTTTCACGCTGCTCGGCGGCGGCCGGAAGCGAAATCACCGGCGCCGCGACATCGCGACCGCTTATTTCGACCCCCGTTTGGCGGTGTTCGATTTTAACTCTGGATCTTGCGTTCAACTCGGTCATCAAGCGCATCAGGCGGCCCGACTCCTGCAGTTCCAATATATGGACTTTCCTTTCCGTTTTTCTAAGTTCAGTCTCAATCCTCCGCGTACGTTTCCAGATTCGGAGTCTGTCCCATATGAGGACCGCCGCAACCACGAATGCACCGACGGCCACCGGCTTGTATTCGACAGCCATCAGGCGCCAATCGTTGCGCATCGCAGTTCCAAATAATTCGTCGTATAGCACCGTTCCCCTCCTCAGCGCTGGTTTGATTCTTCCCGAGTGGCTTTATGCGAAGATGTCACCTAGCCTTGGACGCCTGACGTCGATCAACGGGCGAAAAACGTGATCCCGCGACTCAGTGGATACATCCCGCTCTTTGTTCTGCCTCAACGTCTGCTCTTACAGCTGGCAGGTCTTTGAGCATTTGGGCGAAGCTGGTTTCAATAGCTTCTATCACAAGCTCCCAACAATCAGCGCAATCTATTTCACACAGCAATATACCAATGACGTTGATAAGGGCTTGCAAGGCTATGCAAGCTTGGCTGGCTTTCTCGTGACAATTATCGGTGGACGGAAAGAAGCTATTGATATGATCAATGATCTCATCACTCAGAACGAAGGTCTCTTCGTCAGCGCGGGTGGTCATGCAACTGCCCCTCGGACCATGTTAAGCCGGGTTACTAATGTCCAGTACGATGGCTTCCTTGACAGGTCTTTTCTATGAGTATGTACTCCCTGATAAAATTGTACGAAAAAGAATTGCCATATCGAAGCTTAACGAGTAATGTTCGACATAATAGAGATCACACTTGATGCAGCGATAGATGCTCTTCGCCGCATCGGCACTCTCACCGTGGTCGTCATTAACGTGCGCCCAGCTGATGATTCCAGGCCTAACCTCGTGCAGGTCGAGGGGGGAAAACGCTTTCCCTGGAGCAGCCATAAATAGGTGGGAGCCAACAATTGATATTTCCCCGCGCAGAAGGTTCAGTAGTAGCGGTAGCTTATTTATGCCAGAGTGACGCAAGGTCTGCCCTAATCTTGTAACGGACGGCATGTCAACGGGTGTGGAGTTCAGCGTCCTTTCTCGCTTATCGGCAGCAAGCGTTGTCCGAAACTCAAATATCTCAAATTCTACATTATTGGAGTTGTACCGTTTATGCCGACACAGAGTGGGTCCAGAAGAGTCGATCTTGATCGCCAATGAAATTAGAAGAATGAGTGGGGAAAGTAGCAGTAGGCCTGCGGTTGCTACAACGATATCGAATCCTCTCTTGAAAAGAGATTGAAACAAAGAAGTCGGTGCCCGGAGTCTTCGCGGTTCAGGTCGATACGTGGCTAAAGGAAACATGAAGCATGCTCTGCCGGAGGCGATCGGAGGTCGATACGCGAGCCGCATTTGAGAGAGAGCGGACCCCAGCGTCGCGGGGGGGTTGGGTGGTGGCGGCCCTGGGGTCCTTGGCCTAACGGTAGGCAGCGCGGTGCGACACGCGACACGCTATCCGTTAGGTCAGAGCGGTTGGAGCGGGCTAACCCCCAAGGGAGGTCCCCCGGCTCTGCCGGGGTGGCAGTAGACGTTTGACGTTTACGGCAGTCGTCCATCGATGAAGCTTCCGATCGTGAGCCACCAAGCACACGAAAGGAAGCTTCACGATGGACGAGTATGAAAGCCTAAGCCACAGCAAGTGGGAGTGCAAATATCACGTTGTGTTCATTCCCAAGTGCCGGAGAAAGACCCTGTACGGGGAGCTGAGACCGCATCTTGGCGATGTCTTCCGCAAGCTGGCGCTGCAGAAGGAAAGCCGAGTCGAAGAAGGCCATCTCATGCTGGATCACGTTCACATGATGATTTCGATTCCACCAAAATATGCGGTCTCGCAGGTGGTCGGATTTATCAAGGGCAAGAGTGCGATCCATTTGGCCCGTGTCTATGGGGAGAAGAAGCGCAACTTTGTAGGGCAGCACTTCTGGGCCAGAGGGTACTTCGTCTCAACGGTAGGCCGAGACGAAGCCGTGATACGGGAGTACATCAAAAGGCAGGAGCAAGAGGATAATCGCCTGGAGCAAATGAATCTGTGGCGTTGATCGGCCACCTTCAGGTGGCCCAACTGAATCGGGGCCGCGTCAGCGACCCCCACCAGCCGCTTTGAGCGGCTCGCTTCTACTGGGGCCGCGTTAGCGACCCCAAACAGCCGCTTTGAGCGGCTCTTAAACTAAACCCCCCGGCTCTGCCGGGGGATATTTACTGGCCGGAGACTAGGCCGCCCTGCTCGTCGACGTGAGCAAGCTGCAATGCCCCACCATCCGCAGATCATGGTCTTGAGTTTTCGCTGAAAAGCAAATTACGGCGATGCGCCGACTTTCTTCTGTCAAGCCGCTGTAACATTCTGCTCGATGCGATGGATCCGACATCTGGACTTCCCCCAAGAGAAACGATGGTGCCCGATGGTCTGCGGTACGTCGACCACCAGACAGGAAAGTCGGTCGGGTAGCTCTTGTTCCTGGCCCTCCTTGTCAAACGTCTGCGAGCAATTCCTTGCCCTCCCATCACACGTTCGCGAGTGACTCCTTGCCCCCTATCACACGTTCGCGAGTGACCTGTTTTTACTTAACGATCACGGGCGCGAGCTCAATGGCGATCGACGATCAGTTTGAGGGGACGCACGTCTCGGTCTATCAGGCTGCGATAGGCGGCAAGGTACTCGAGCGCCATGCGGCGCGCCGTGAAACGCCGCTCGAAGTGCCTGCGGATTTTTTCTCGTCACAGCTGCGAAAGCCGGTCGAAAGCTCCAACCGCACCTCCTTCATCCTCGACGATAAAGCCCGTCAATCCGTCGTCGACGACTTCCCGGACGGACCCGCGATTAAATGCAATGACCGGAGTCCCGCAGGCCATCGCTTCGATCATGACGAGGCCGAACGGCTAGGAAAATTTGTGTCCGGTATTCAGAGGCAGCGCTGGCTTCTTGGAGCGTGCACGAAAGCCTTGGCCGGTCGCTACGCCTGCGGCGGCAGAACGCCCACTCGGATTAGCTATCGTTTTGCGTGTCGTGGTCCTTGTCATCCCGATGCGCCGTGCGGCCTTCGTGACCACCGACATAGTCGGCTAGCGTCATGTAGTTGCTGGCAAGGCTGAGCAGCGCAACACGCTCACCCGAATTGTGTACCTTATCAGCAGCCCGGAGGCAGTGCAGCGCCTTTTGTCGATAGGCTTCACGATTCGACATTTCATGACCCGGCATTACGCACTCCCCTTCCCCAAGGAAATGTGATCGCGACAACAAAGTTCCGGGTTTCCCCGCCAGCTGGACGATGGCTGCACACATATTAGAGGCTAAAAAAAGGCCGCCGATCCAGGAAGGCGCGTCCGATGCCCACGTAGCTCGCCCATGCGTCCGCCAGGAACTTCGCGTTGGTATTGATCAACCGGGCAATAACAGACACTCGAAAACAAATCGTAACTTCGGGGACGCTACTTTGCGCCTTCATTTCGATATCGTTCACCTCAAGCAAACGTGACCCGACCAACGCCACGGTAAGCCGATTCCGACGCGCGTCGTGCTTGGCGGTAAAATGCTCTGACGATGCCCGCTTTGACGGACGAACCGCAGTTGCTCGACTGGTCATGCAGGACGCGAGGAAATGATGAACTCTTGAGGCCGGTCAAATTCTGATCCTTCGACTACTGCCGGCACCCGGCCCATTTTCTGTTTCCTTCGCCACTCCGCCTTTGCAGGATTCCATTGCTTCGATTTTCCATAGTCGATCGTGGACGACGTCGAGGACGGGGCCGTCGTTTCTCGCAGCGGCTCTTAAGTTTCACACCGTCGGGAGCGGATGTATTTCACGAGCGAATCGAGATGTTCCTTAAAAGCGTCGCAAGCTATCTCCCTGCCATCGCACTTGACACGCACTGTGGTTGGAGTCGCAAAGTCGCAGATGAATTGGCTTTTCAATCTAAGGATATAGGCTTGCTCTGATAGGGTATTTAGCACGATCGGAAGCCAAAACTCCGAAACGCCATTGATCTCTATTTCAAAAGATGCCTCATCAGCAGGATCAAGCCATGGTAATGGACGGCAACTCGTGGATGGAAGATCAAAGGCGAGATTTGGCTCTCTCTTCACCAGTTCCCGGGCCTTATGGAGTGCGGCAACGGCTTCCTGCTCATAGGCCCCAGGATTGATTGCTACCGCTAGGACTTTATCGAGACGATCTTTGCCCGTCATGAGAACGTCCCCGCAATGAAATCATTCCTTCGGGGCATCAACTGGTGACCTGAAGAAGCTAGTACTGAGTTTGCGGCCATTGCACTTCAGCGCACTCACCGAGGCGGCTAAACGCCGTAAACTCGTGTGCCTCGTTTCCTCGGCTTCAGCCAGCCTGGCGTAAATCTCCGCCATCCGCGAATAGCGGCTTCTCATTTGCGAGGAGAAGGTAGTCGCGGCGAGGCAGCGACACTCCTCAGCTAGGTAGCGGTAATGTTCCGCTCGATTTAATGCATTCGACATGCTGGACCTCCCCAACGAAAGACGGCGCCCGATAGATTCCTGAGGGTCGAGGATGAGGAAACCATCGGCCGCCGCTGAAAACGGGCCAAACCCGCGGCTGCCCCCCCTCCACAGGCGCTGGCCCGCTGCGTAGTGACCGGCGAACGATCACGCTCCCCGCGATCAGCACGCTGGCGAGAGCGTCAGCGCCCACTAGCGCGGGTGTGGACCTCCACGGTAGCTCCACGGGCCCCAATCGTAAGGGCCGTAGTATCCGTAGTATCCATAAGGCGACGCATAGATGTATCCCGGCACGTAAGCGTAATTCGGTGCGTAAGTGTAGCCCGGTGGATAAGCATAGCCAGGATAGTAGACGTCGTAGTAACCGTGGTCGCCTATTGCCCAGAACGGCAACGTCATCGTCGCCAATGCATCGTCAACGACGCCCGCAGCAGCGTCCGCAGCGCGCACCACGACGTTGCCGCGGTTTCCTTTCCAGTTCTGTGCTGAAGCCGGTGTGGTGTTCGCCAAGCCGGCAGTGGTTGCGAGGATAAACGCCGCGGCGCCAGTCAGGATTTTCGATCTCATAATACGACTCCTGTTGTTCGCGAGCGGTTGGTCACCAACGGTATGTCGGCTACCAAACAGTGAAAGGAAGTCTGTCGGACAAGTTCTTGTTCCCGGCCCTGCCATCACACATTCGCGAGTGATTCCTGGCGTTCCCATCACGGGTTCCCGAGTGAGCCACGGATCATCACAATGCGAACCAGGGAAACCTCGAATATCGCCTTGCTTGACGATCACAGACCCCCGGCCGGCCGCCGATCGAAGGCTGATCGAGCGCCGGCCGTTGATCGACTACGGTCGCCGAACCAATTGAACGATTCTGGGGAAGCGAGCTTGGTGGGTGCAGCTCTCGGAGCCGTAGGCAGGCACGCGCCCTCAGTCACCCGATCGGTGCATATCGCGTCGGATTCGATTGCATGGGGCGACGGCACCACGAGGAAAGTTAGACCGGAAATGCGTCATTGCTGATTTTGCGAGTTCGCGATGTAGAGTCAATTTGCGCTTTAGCAAATGTCTATTTTGATAAGAACACGTACATTGTGCCCCACGCCTCGCCTAACGCGAAGCACTGCTCAGACTGAGTAAGTTCGTTCAGCTTCGTGGAATGCAAGAGACGCGCAGCCTATTGAAACCGCAAGCTGCAGCGGGTCGCTGGTGTTCTGGTCACCTCAAACTCCCCCCCAAGCTGGCGCGCCAGTCCCTGAACGAGAGCCAAGCCTGACGACCGTCGCTGGACCGATTGCAGATCGAAGCCGGGGCCGTCGTCCTCGACGTAGAAGACAAGCGATTCGTCCTCTCTTCTCAACCGAACCCGGATGGTGCCTCTGCCTTGTCCATTCAACCCATACTTGACGGCATTCGTAAGCAGCTCGTTCGCAATCAGTGCGAGCGGCATTGCCGCGTCGTTCGACAGCTTTATGGCATCAGCTTCATAATCGATGTCCAATTCCTGAGGGAAAGTCTGCCTTGCAGTTTCACACACCGTGTTGAGAAAATCGCGCGCGTCGAATCGCGTTGCATCATGCGTCGTGTAAAGGACACGCTGCGCTGCTGCCATGGCAATGATTCGACCGCTGGCCTCCTCCAGCACCTCTCGTGCCTCGGAGCTTTTGGCCCGTCGCGTGCCTGCCTCCAATAGTATCTGCAACATCTGCATATTGTTTTTGACGCGATGGTTCAGCTCGTTGAGCAGGATCCGCTGCTGGGTTTCGGCCTGTTTGCGTTCGCTCACATCCACCAGCAAATTGATCGCCCCGATTATGTTGCCGGCGCCGTCGCGAAGCGGCGTCGGATACGGAATGAAGGGAACCCGGGTCCCATCGAGACGCTCCGCCACGATTTCGGCGTTGCGGATGGCACGGCCCTCTTTGAGGGCGACGGCCATGGGGCACTCGTTGTGCGGGAGCGGCCTACCGTCGGGATGGTACAGTTTCCACGCGACGCACCATTCGTCGCTCCCGATCGTCGGGGTGCGGCCCGTCAATTCCACGGCCCCCTGATTGAAATACGTAATCTTACCTTCCGCGTCGGTCGTGTAGATCGCCGCCGGCACCGCCGCGATGAGATCCTGGAGTTGCCGCTCGCTAGCGCGGAGCCTTGCCTCGGACCGCTGCAGTGAAGCCGTTCGCTCCGCGACGCGTTGCTCAAGGGTATTGTTGAGCTCGCGCAATTGCTCCTCAGCGCAACGCCTTGAACTCACTTCAGCCAAGAGGGCGCGGTTTACCTCTTCGAGATTGCGCTGCTTTCGATGGAGTTCCGCAAAAATCGCAACCTTGGAGCGGAGAATGGCCGGATTTACGGGTTTGTTAAGATAATCCACCGCTCCGGTGTCGTAGCCCTCGATAATGTGCTGATCCTCATTGTAGTAGGCGGTCAAAAAGATGATCGGCACGTTCGCGTTCTTCTTGCGTGCCTTGATCATCTGGGCCAGCTCGAATCCTGTGACGTCCGGCATGCGGATGTCGAGAATGAGGAGAGCAAATTCGTCAGCGAGCAACGCAAGCAACGCTTGTTCAGCAGACGCGGCCCGGACCAGCCGGTAACCTGGGTCGTCCAGGATCGCTTCGAGCACGGTCAGATTTTTCGGCTCATCGTCAACGATCAAGATGTTGATGGGCGCCTGGCTGGGCAACACGGGAGTTGCGGCAGCACCAATTTTTGTCTTAGCCACTGAGCACCCCCGCCTGCGACTTGCGCTGAACCCCCGGTGCCTCCAAGGCGGGGCAATGTGATCAACTGCCGCGCCTCTCCATAATACCTCTAGCATACGTCGAATCCCGATTGCACGGCAAGGGGACCTTCGTATGCATCTCACGTTCAACGGAATAGCCACACTCGCATCAGCGACAGCAGCTGATCAGTATCCACCGGTTTAGAGATGTAATCGCTGGCGCCGGCTTCGAGGCATTTCTCGCGGTCTCCCTTCATTGCCTTCGCCGTGAGTGCCAGGATCGGGAGAGTGCGGAATCGTGGGTCCTCGCGGATGTGTCGAATTGTCTCGTATCCGTCCATATCAGGCATCATGATGTCCATGAGCACGATGCTCAGATCGGGGGTTTGGGCGACGAGCTCAATCGCCATGCGGCCGCTGGTCGCTGTGATAACCTCCATTTCCTGGTTCTCAAGGAGCGAAGCGAGGGCGAAGATGTTACGCGCATCATCGTCAGCCACAAGGACCTTGCGGCCGCGCAAGACCTCGTTGGAGCTATGGATGCGCTCGAGCATAGCCTGCTTGTCCCGCGGTAGGTCTGCAGTCACCCGGTGGAGGAACAGTGCTGTCTCGTCGAGCAGACGCTCCGGCGACTGAGCGTCCTTCAACACGACACTCTTTGCCATGGACCTGAGCTGGGTCTGCTCAGCCGTATTCAGCTCTTTGCCAGTAAACACTACCACCGGCAGGCTCGCCAGTGACGGTTCGGAGTGCAGGCGCTCGAGCAGAGCAAACCCAGTCATGTCGGGTAACCGCAAGTCGAGCACCATGCAATCAAAAGCGCTATGGGTCAGCGCATCGATCGCCTCGCCTCCCGTAGCGACGGTCACTATCTCGATGTCCTCGTAGCCTAGCAGTTCAATTATGGACTGTCGCTCGATCTCGTTGTCCTCAACGATCAGCAACCGTTTGGGGCGTGGAGCGCTGAAGTCCTTGAGGCGATCAAGCGCTGTTTTCAGGCCCTCAGTCGTTGGCTCCTTCGCGTAATAGGCGAAGGCGCCGTGGGCGAGGCCGTGCTGCCTCTCGTCCACGACCGTGATGATCTGGACCGGTATGTGCCGCGTGCTTGGCTCGAGTTTGAGCTGCCTAAGCACCGCCCAACCATGTATGTCGGGCAATAAGATATCGAGGGAAATGGCCGTGGGATTGTGACTACGTGCCAAAGAAATACCAGTCGCGCCATTGGACGCGACTATTCCCTTGAGACCCTTGTCGCGTGCCAGGTCGAGCAGGATTCGCGCGTAATTAGGATCATTCTCGATGATCAACAGCAGCGGCTCACCGGAAGCGACGTTGTCCCGGTCGTCCTCGATGTGCTCCTCGCGGACGGTCGACAAGACGGTGACGTTGCGCGCTCTGGTCAAGGAGGTTGCGGAGCGATCGAGCTGCTGAATCACTCCGCCTTCCGGCGCGGAGTAGTCAAGAGGCAGATAGAGCGTGAAGACACTGCCTCGCCCCGGCACGCTAGTGAGCTTGATCTCACCGCTGAGCAGCAATGCAAGCTCGCGACTGATCGCGAGACCGAGGCCGGTGCCGCCATATTTTCGCGATGTTCCGGCATCGGCCTGCTGGAAGGCCTCGAAGATCAGCTTCTGCTTCTCCGCCGCTATCCCGGTGCCGGTATCCTCTACAGTGAAAGCGACCACGTGTTGGGCCTTGCTGAGCACGGGATGATCGACGGTCCAGCCCTCAGTCACCAAGCTGACCCGTAGCTCGACGTGGCCTCGAGCCGTGAACTTGACGGCGTTCGACAGAAGATTCTTTAGGATCTGCTGAAGACGCTTCGGGTCGCTCTCGATGCTATGCGGAAGCCCGTCGGCGAACTTCACCCTGAACGGGAGGTTCTTGGCCTCGGCCACGTGCCGGAATGTGCGGTCGATATTATTACGCAGACGATTGAAGGGTATCTTCTCAATTTCGAGCGTCACCGTACCCGACTCAATCTTCGACAGATCCAATATGTCGTTGATCAGATGCAGCAGGTCAGACCCTGACGAATTGATGTTGCGGCAGAACTCGACCTGTTTCTCAGACAACCTACCGGCTGGATTTTCCGAGAGCTGCTGACTGAGAATGATGATGGAATTGAGCGGCGTACGCAGCTCGTGAGACATGTTGGCCAGAAATTCCGATTTATACTTCGACGTGAGTGCAAGCTCGGCGGCTTTCTCCTCGAGTGCGAAACGCGCCTGCTCGACTTGAGCATTCTTTCGCTCGACCTCAGCATTCTGCTCGGCAAGCAGCTTTGCTTTGCTGGCCAGCTCTTCGTTGGTCTGCTGAAGCTCATTCTGTCGCGATTGCAGCTGGGCGGTCAGCCGTTGCGATTGATCGAGCAAGCCTTCCGTACTCATTGTCGCCTCGATCGTATGAAAAACGGCGCCAATACTGACCATCAGCTGGTCGAGGAAGGCAAGGTTGACCTCGGTAAAGCGGTGTAGTGTAGCGAGCTCGATGACCGCTTTCGTCTCGCCCTCGAACAGAACCGGGAGCACAACGACGCTCACGCGCGCTGCTTCACCCAGACTGGAGGAGATAATGAATTTCGGCGAAACGTGGTTGAGCAAAATGCGCTTTTTCTCCACGGCGCATTGGCCGACGAGCCCCTCTCCCAGGCGGATGGTCTCGATCGATTGTCCCGTGCGAGCGTAGCTGGAAAGCAAGCGGAGCTCCCGATTTTCTTCAGTCCCACCGAGATGATAGACAGTGCCCTGGTGGGCTTCGACCAGAGGACTGAGCTCGCTCAACAGCATCTGGCCAACAGTGCTCAGCTCACGCTGCCCCTGGAACATTCCGGCGAATCTAGCGAGGTTCGTCTTGAGCCAATCTTGCTCGCGATTGCGCTCGATCGTTTCGCGCAGATTGGAAATCATTGTATTGATGTTGTCTTTGAGCTCGGCCACTTCGCCGCTCGCCTCGACTTCGATGGAGCGCGTGAGGTCCCCCTTAGTCACCGCCGTGGCCACCTCCGCGATCGCACGAACCTGGCTGGTGAGGTTCGCAGCAAGAAGGTTGACGTTACCGGTGAGGTTCCTCCAGGTCCCGGCGGCGCCGGGGACGTTTGCTTGTCCACCGAGACGGCCTTCGACACCGACCTCACGCGCGACATTCGTCACCTGATCAGCAAACGTCGCGAGAGTATCGGTCATATTGTTGATTGTGTCGGCAAGGGCGGCGACCTCGCCCTTCGCTTGCACGGTCAGGCGCTGATTGAGATTACCATTGGCGACCGCGGTCACGACCTTGACGATCCCGCGGACCTGTTCGGTCAAGTTGTGGGCCATGAAATTGACGTTGTCAGTGAGGTCTTTCCACGTGCCGCCGACGCCTGCGACTTGTGCTTGGCCGCCAAGCTTGCCCTCCGTGCCGACCTCGTGCGCCACGCGACTGACCTCGCTGGCGAACGCGTTAAGCTGATCGACCATGGTATTGATCGTATTCTTCAGCTCCAGGAGCTCGCCTTTGACGTCGACCGTGATCTTGCGGTTGAGGTCACCGCGCGCCACCGCAGTCGTGACCTCGGCGATGTTACGGACTTGCGCAGTGAGGTTGCTGCCCATGGTGTTGACGGAGTCGGTCAGGTCCTTCCATGTCCCAGCCGCTCCCGGAACGAGCGCCTGCACGCCGAGTCGGCCCTCCGTCCCGACCTCGCGAGCGACACGGGTCACCTCCGAGGCGAAACCATTGAGCTGATCGACCATCGTGTTGATGGTGTTCTTTAGGGCAAGAATTTCACCCTTCACATCGACAGTGATCTTGCGCGAGAGATCTCCCTGCGCGACAGCGGTTGTCACCTCAGCGATGTTGCGGACCTGGCCAGTCAGGTTCGACGCCATCAAGTTGACGCTGTCTGTGAGGTCCTTCCAGGTCCCAGCGATGCCGGCCACCGCCGCCTGGCCGCCGAGCTTTCCTTCGGTCCCCACCTCTCGCGCGACGCGCGTCACCTCGGAGGCGAAACCGTTGAGTTGGTCGACCATCGTGTTGATGGTTTCCTTCAGCTCCAGGATTTCGCCTTTCACATCGACCGTGATTTTGCGCGAAAGATCGCCGCGCGCGACCGCCGTCGTGACCTGAGCGATGTTGCGGACCTGTGTAGTGAGGTTGGTCGCCATTGCGTTCACGGAATCGGTGAGGTCCTTCCAGGTGCCAGCCACGCCCGGCACGACAGCCTGACCGCCCAGGCGGCCGTCGGTGCCGACCTCACGGGCCACGCGGGTGACCTCAGAAGCAAACGATCGGAGTTGGTCCACCATCGTGTTGATGGCT
>WNFD01009414.1_pt1 | contig 16783 bp, 10 predicted proteins | sample 5400491 | NCBI WGS metagenome assembly WNFD01 (sample SAMN13153343, study PRJNA577476) | soil metagenome | isolation source: 120 cm saprolite under Douglas fir tree site 2 hole 2 replicate 2 | place: USA:California | collected 2015-04-18 | reverse complement strand
GCACTGGCTGTAGGGATGATCATTGTCCTGCTCGTAGCGGTGTCACTGTATACGGCGATGCTCCGCCGGGTTAGCGTCTGGCAAGGGAGGTAAGCACTATGTCGATTGGAGGTACAGGCTCAGGTATTGTGCAACGGGCAATAGCAGATGTTTATCCCCCGCGTAAGAGCAAACCTACAGGTCGTCGCAGCGTTGGCCCCGGCAAGTTAGTGCTTGCGCTTGTGATGCTCTATCTGCTAATCCCTCTCGGGGCAACATTGTGGTTCGGTCTTGACACTGGCCACGGCATAGATTTTTCCATATTTGGACGGATTTTCAGTGACCCTGATTTCTCACAGACTCTGCTAACCTCCCTCGAACTTGCTCTGGGAGCAACCATTCTGGCAGTTGTGCTGGTCACACCAACAGCATATTGGGTGCAACTGCGCATCCCGAGAGCGCGCCCGTTGTTGGACTTTCTTACGCTGGTGCCGTTCGCCGTGCCTGCCATTATCCTGGCAGTAGGTCTACTTCAGGAATATAGTGGCACAGCGAGCCCTCTGATAAACTTCTTGTCCCTGGGCTTGGTTCCAGTATTGAGCAATAACCTCAATATTGTCAGTACCCCTCCATTGCTGGTCTGTGCGTATGTGATCATCGCATTACCGTTCGTCTACCGCCCAATCGATAACAGCCTGCGCGCAATCAACACGACTGTTCTCACCGAGGCAGCTTACAGTTTGGGCAGCGGCTGGTGGAGGACATTTCTGACGGTTATCCTACCCAACATCTGGCCTGGTATCATTAGCGCGGCCCTGTTGACATTCTCCACAGTGATGGGAGAGTTCACCATTGCCCAACTTTTCAGCATTTATACCTTCCCGATTTTCCTGAATGGCGTCGGGCAGGAAGATCCTCATAGAGCAGCTTTGTTATCCATTCTAAGTTTCATATTCACGCTGGTGTGCGTACTCGGCATTATCCTACTCGTGCGAAGAAGACCCGGCGGGGCCGGGAAAGACGGCCAGGTTGAAATTGCGGCAGCAAGATAGTAAGGAGCGTATGATGGTTTTTCTTGAGCTAGAGGATATCACTAAATACTTCGGGCGCAACACTGCTGTTGACCACATCAATTTAGCCGTTGAGCAAGGAGAGTTCCTCACGCTTCTCGGCCCAAGTGGCTGCGGCAAAACGACTATCTTGCGCATGATCGCGGGCTTCGAGACACCAAGCGAGGGCAACATTCTCCTCGACGGCGACGATATCACCACCCGCGCCGCCAGTAAACGTCCGATGGGTATGGTATTTCAATCCTACGCGCTCTTTCCCCACCTGACCGCTGAGCAAAACATCGCCTTCGGCATGGAAATCAAACATCTGCCGAAAGATGTGATTAAGCGGCGGTGCGCTGAATTACTCGAACTAGTGGGGCTGAGCGACAAAGGCCGCAGCTTTGCCCATCAACTCTCAGGAGGCCAGCAGCAGCGTATTGCCCTGGCCCGCGCCCTGGCGGTCGAACCCAAGGTGCTCTTGCTCGACGAACCGCTCTCCGCGCTCGATGCCAAGGTGCGCGTCTCACTGCGCAACGAGATCCGCCGCATCCAGCAGCAACTTAAGATGACTGCCATTTATGTGACGCATGACCAGGAGGAGGCACTGGCGATCTCCGATCGGATTGCGGTTATGGCAAAGGGCCGGATCGAACAACTTGACCAACCGGAGGAAGTTTACAGCAACCCTCGCACTATCTTCGCCGCCAGCTTCGTGGGCAGCAGTAATCAATTTCATGGTGTACTGACCTCGGCGGCGGAAGGCCTTTGCCAGGCAGAACACTACACCCTGCATGTTCCACCTCAACAAACCTTGCAGAACGGTGAGCGGGTACTGGTGTTGGTACGTCCCGAAGAGGTAACGTTCCAGCCAGACACGGAGGGCGCGGAATATCACGTAGACAGTACAGACAACCAGCTTGCTGGCGTGATCGAGTTGCGCACCTTCCTGGGTCCCTTCACGCGCTTCCACGTCCGCGTCGAGAAGGACACTACTTTGACGGCTGATCTCCCAAGTCAGCAGGCCCGCGACTACTTTGTCGCACAGCATGTCATACTCGCGTTTCCACCGGAGGTCTGCCAGGTGTTACCACTGGATGCCCATGAAACAGAACTGGAGCAGTTGGCGGAGACGGAGACGGTCTAACGGAAAACGTGCGCAACGTGTACACCTACTGTTTCATCAACCTCCTCAGCACTGTCAACAGAATGCCGCCGTTCTCGTAGTAGGTTACGTCGATGGGGCTATCCAGGCGAGCAATTGTCTGGAAGGAGAACGTCGTCCCGTCTTCTCGCGTTACCTGTACGGCCACTTCCTGGTGTGGCCTCAAGTCCTGCGCGATCCCCGCGATGTCGTAGACTTCGCGTCCCGTCAGTCCAAGCGATTCTTTGTTTTCACCCGGCTTGAACTGCAGGGGCAGTATACCCATACCTACCAGGTTGCTGCGATGAATGCGCTCGAAGCTCTCGGCGATGGCCGCCCGCACACCCAGCAGCAAAGGGCCCTTGGCAGCCCAGTCACGCGAACTGCCCGAGCCGTACTCTTTGCCAGCAATCACAAGCAGTGGCACGCCTTCCTGCTGGTAACGCATGGACGCTTCATATATTGTTGTCTGCTCGCCACCAGGCAGGTGAACGGTATAATAGCCTTCGGTTCCTGGCACCAGGCGATTGCGCAGGCGAATATTGCCAAAGGTGCCGCGCACCATCACTTCGTGGTTGCCGCGCCGCGCACCGTAGGTGTTGAAGTCGCGCCTTTCGACGCCATGCTCGATCAGATACTTGCCAGCCGGACTCGTGGCCGAGAAGTTGCCAGCAGGTGAGATGTGGTCGGTCGTGATAGAGTCGTCGAGCATCGCCAGGACCCGGGCACCGCGAATGTCCTTTACCGGCTCAGGTTCGGCCGGCATATCCTGGAAGAACGGAGGCTCCTGTATATACGTTGAGCCGGGGTCCCACTTAAAAAGCTCGCCTTCAGTATTGGGCAGTAAGCGCCAGTGCTCGTCACCCTCAAACACGTGAGCATAGTCCTGCTCAAACAATTCAGGCGTGATCGACTTTGCAACCACATCGCGTATTTCTTCCTGGGTGGGCCATAGATCACGCAGGTAGATGGCCTCGCCGTTGACATCTGTCCCTACTGGCTCTCTTGTCAGGTCGATATCTACCGTACCTGCCAGCGCGTAGGCCACCACCAGCGGCGGAGAAGCCAGGAAGCTTGCCCGCACCTGTGGATGGATGCGCCCTTCAAAATTGCGGTTGCCACTCAGCACTGCTGCTACTACAAGGTCGTTTTCCTGTACGGCCTCGGCGACTGGCTCAGGCAATGGACCACTATTACCGATGCAATTGTGGACCGCTACTGTGCCTGCCACGAAGGCGTGTAGATCGTTCACCGCCAGGTCGAACACCGCCCGCCTGCCTGCTGGCCGTCGTTCCACCACCTGGAGCGCGAGTGCCGGCAGCGTACGCGCTTCCTTCTTTACACAGTAGCGCTTTGAAGTCTCTGCATCCGCACGCGAACGCAACGGCGCAAACCACTCGCGCGCGCCGATCTCGCTGAACAGCTCGACAGGCGACGGGAAGTCGCAGGAATCTCTATGCAGTGGTTGGAACTTACGTGCCGTCGCTTGCGGCAGTCGCGAAAAGCGGTCGTGGCCCTCCAATAGTGCGTAGTGAGCGGAGACTACTGCCTCGCGCTCCATCAGCTCCACCGCCGCTTTCTTGCGTGCACGGGAGAACGATAGCTCGTAGTCTGCCTGGTGCAGCTCCTCCAGACGCTCCGACATCCAGAGGCGCTGCCGGTGAATCTGGTCCACCAGGCGCCAGTACACCGCCGCCGCGCTGGCTCGCAGGGCCTTGTCCATACAATAGCGGAATCCCACGCGCTCCACGAACGAGAGGCCGTCTGGAAGCTCCAGGCGAACCTCTACGCGAGGGATACCGTCCTGTGCAGCCGGGTACGAGGAAGTCGCGCGGCGCGTGGGATACTCGTAGACGTTGGCTCCATCGGTCTTCACCCCACAGCGCGCCAGCAGACGGGTCACGTCGCCCATAACCTGCTTGAGAGCCTCCACATGCCCTGGTATGGTACTTTGGGAATAGGCAGGCGACTCAAGCGATGCTTCCTCTTCGCGCTCGCCCCAACGGTGCAAGACAGGTGCGTGCCCGTCCGCCCCGAAGAGCCCGCCCAGGAACTCGCGCACCACTGCGAGAGGGCAGCTTTCATCCAACACGAATGCCGGGAGCGCCGGCGCCTGCTGAATGCGCCGCCCGGTGCGCACGCCGGGCAACGTGCTGATGGCGTCCGTGAGCGGCTTCGGCAGCACGATGGTCCACTTCCGCTGGTCGTAGCGCGTTGCCGCAGGACGATAGCCGATAAGCAGCTCAACGTCGTCGAGAACCGCCTCGCGGTCCATGGCCTGCCCAACGTGCATCCGGCCCTGCCCTAAGAGGCTGATCGAGCCGTCGCTGAGCAGATGGCCGAGCAGGCGTGCGAACGCCAGTGTGCGCAGGCGTTCATGGTCAGTGTCCATCGTGAATGTCAGCTTGCCCACGTGCAGGGTGTAACCAGCTTCGTCGTTACCAGGCTCATCTAACGGGGCCTCAAGGCCAACCACGACGCGATCCTGGCCCAGTATGAGCTGGTCGGCGCGCACCCAGCGACCGCCCGTGCAGAGGATCTCATGGTCAGGGGTGCAGACCAACGTGCGCCCGTCTTGCAGGACGAGCGAGACGCACTCGCGCTCGCCCTGAACCATCATCTCGGCCTGCGTCGCTGTGCCCAGCCTGCCGTCCGCAGTGGGAGCGAGCAGCGCTGCTCCGCCAGCACTCGGCATCTGCTCGATGCGCCGTGCGGTGCCGTTGGCAAGCAGTACCGGCGTTCCCCCGGCAAGGCAGGTCGTGCAGCCATAGCCAACCAGGTGGAAGCGCAGAGCTTCGAGGTAAGGCAGCAGGTCGGCATTGCGCAGGTAGTCGATGACAGCGCGCGAGCCTGGAGCAAGGCTGGTTTTTACAGTTGGGTTGACGGAGAGGCCGCGCTCGACGGCACGCTTCGCCAGCAGACCAGCCGCTACCATCACTGAGGGATTTGAGGTGTTGGTACAGCTCGTGATGGCAGCAATGGCAACTGAACCATTGGTCAAATACGCCTGCGTATTACCCATAGTAACGAGCACGTCATTGGTATGCCCGTTCTGCCTTTTGCCGCCGGGATAACCCTGCTTCCTGGCCTCGGCCAGCGCCTTGTCTTTATCTTCTTTCTCGGCAATGGGGTCGGGATCGGCATGCCCGCCCTCCGTTCCCAGGCGAATCAGCGCATTCTCCGTGACATTGTTTTCTTGCAAATCCTTGAAACGGTCTGCGAAGGCCTCGCGGAATACGCGGCCGAGGTTTTGCATTGCGACGCGGTCCTGCGGACGGCTCGGCCCGGCAAGGCTCGGCTCGATGGTGCCAAGATCGAGTTCGAGCAGGTCATCAAATTGCGGTTCTGGCGCCGCGTCGGTGCGGAAAAGGTCCTGCACCTTCGTGTAACGTTCAACTAGGTCAACCAGGTCCGGGCTGCGCCCGGTGCTGCGCAGGTAGCGCAATGTTTCGTCGTCAACGGGGAAGAGCGTTGCGGTCGCGCCAAACTCGGGTGACATATTCGAGATAGTGGCCCGATCAGCGAGCGCCAGGTAGCTAAGGCCAGAGCCGGTAAATTCTACAAATTTGCCGACTACGCCGCGCTTGCGCAGCAGCTGTGTAACGGTCAGCACCAGGTCCGTAGCGGTCGTGCCGCTGGGCAGCGAACCTGTGAGACGCACGCCGATGACCTCTGGTGTGAGCAGGTAAAGCGGCTGGCCGAGCAAGACGGCTTCGGCTTCTATACCACCGACACCCCACCCAAGCACGCCGAGGCCATTGATCATGGTAGTGTGAGAATCGGTGCCCACGAGTGTATCCGGGAATGCAATCGTCTCGCCATTTTCCTGCTTCGTCACGACGACGGATGCCAGGTACTCGAGGTTCACCTGGTGAACAATACCAGTGCCCGGCGGCACAACACGGAAGTTGCTGAATGCCTGCTGCCCCCAGCGCAACAGTCCATACCGCTCGCTATTACGTTCATACTCTCGCTCGACATTGCGTGCGAATGCGAGGGTCGAGCCGAACATATCCACCTGAACAGAGTGGTCGATCACCAGGTCGGCAGGCACGAGCGGATTGATTTTCAGTGGATTGCCGCCCATACGCGCGACGGCTGAGCGCATAGCGGCGAGGTCTGCCACGGCAGGGACGCCCGTAAAGTCTTGCAACAGCACACGAGCAGGCATGAATGGATATTCTGCCTCGGACTGCGAAACCCGGCCAGGAACCCAACGGGCCAGAGACAAGACATCATCTTCCGTTACAATTTCGCCGTCTGCATTGCGTAACGCATTCTCCAATAGAATTCTGACGGTAAAAGGTAACCGGTCAAGGCTTTGCACGCCTCTTTTTGTGAGCGCTCCCAATTGATAGTAGCTCACTGCGCCCCTGGCGCTTTCCAACCTGGCGCGAGCGCCAAATATGTCACTATAAGCAGTCATCGTTTCATCCTCTGAAAAAATTGAACCCCGGTAGAAATGGTACTGCTTCATTATATAACAGTATCGCCCCGCTCACGAAGATTGCAGTCACCAGCCCCGCCCTTTAGACATTTGGAGATAAGGCTTCCCGGAAGCGGACTGGAGAGGGGTCCGGGCTGTCATCCTGAGCGCAGCGAAGGATCTCTCCGCCCGGCGAGCCAGACCCTTCGCGGAGTTTACCCTGAGCGAAGCGCATGGGCTCAGGGTGACAGGCATGCTCTCCAAATGTCTACACGCCCTTACCGGAGATTGTTTTTATGGCGTGCGCGGAAACGGCGTGCCTTCAAAAGGTTAGCGCATTTATCAGTTGTACAGTACAGCTTGGTACGACTCTTACTCACATCATAAAAGACCCCACGGCAGTGGGTATTTGCACATATTTTGAGACGTCTGGGATCCTGGTAAGCCAGCAAATGAGCGAACGAAGCCGCAATCTCTGCCTGCACCCAGTCCCAATCCTTCTTCAGCGGCACCATTTCCAATCGATATCCTTCTGTGTCTTTTATCAGGCGACGACTCAAGGGCATCTTGAGCAGAAAAGCATTGAGCGCCGCTAGATCATGGTCTGCGGTCTGTCCCTCAACCAGAATCGGATGGGCGATCAACCTGTAGGCCCCATTTGGCGAGAAACTGTTCCAACCAGCCTGGTTGCTGGAGATCATCTCTTACCCACCGGCCACGGAAATCGCGAAACTCGCTATTGATGAAATCAATGCATATCGTATCCATTGTTCTCTCAGCTCCCACAGAATCCTACAAGCATTGGCCCTTCCTCTCTCATACAACGGTTGAGATGAAAAGAAGACGAGCATAACCCTCTCGGATGTTTGGAGATAAGGCTTCCCGGAAGCGGACTGGAGAGGGGTCCGGGCTGTCATCCTGAGCGAAGCGAAGGATCTCTCCGCCCGGCGAGCCAGACCCTTCGCTGAGTTTACCCTGAGCGAAGCGAATGGGCTCAGGGTGACAGGCCTTATCTCCAAATGTCTGTAACTCTCTAAAAAATATTGACAGTTACATAGTTAGCATGTTATCCTCTTGAATATAACCGAGTCAAGCAAGCTTAGCAGTTACTAAAACAGCCCTGTCCCTTCATTGTCGCTCAGTACTTGTCATCAAGAAAGGGATTCGCCGATGGTGCGTAAACAAACACGTGCACTCATGGGATGCCTCTCTCGCCGTGAAGTTCTCCGGGGTCTGGCAGGATTCATGATAACCGCGAGTCTAGAGGGGTGTGCTCAAGCTCTTTCCTCATCGTCAACTGCTGTGCTCGTCCCCACTCCTCGTCCTCGCGGAAGCGTCTTTTATACCTATCGTGGTCATACCAATCGTGTAACAACAGTAGCATGGTCGCCCAAGGGCAAGTACATCGCTTCGGGATCTTTAGATCAGACCGTGCAGGTCTGGGACGCCAACCCCGGCGATCATTTTCACCCCTTTATTTACCGCGGTCATACAGCCGGGGTGCAAGCAGTGGACTGGTCACCAGAAGGTAATCGTGTTGTCTCAGGTTCCATCGATAAAACGGTCCAGGCGTGGGATGCGATTACCGGAGAGCATGTCGCTATCTATCATGGGCATACCGACATCTTGAACACAGTAGCGTGGTCACCGGATGGCAAATACATCGCCTCTGGCTCTGCAGATGGCACCGTGCGTATGTGGGAAGTCGCAACTGGCCAGCAGAAGTACGTCTATCGCGGCCATCTAGCGAGCGTAAACTCGATAGTGTGGTCGCCCGATAGTCAGCGGATCGCTTCCGGTTCGTCGGACAAAACGGTGCAGGTCTGGGATGCCACGACCGGAAATCATAGGTATACCTATCGTGGACATACCGACATGGTAAGCTCGGTTTCCTGGTCGCCTGATGGGAAGCTCATCGCTTCCGGTTCGTCGGACAAAACGGTGCAGGTCTGGGATGCGGCGACTGGTGTTGTTGTCTATACCTATCGTGGGTACAATGTGCAAGCTGCACGATTTAATTCTTCCAAGGGGGTACTCCCTGACCTCATCTTTGCTGTTGCCTGGTCACACGATGGGAAACGCCTCGCGGCCGTAACCCAGGTCTATTGCGGCGATATCTGTGGAGTCTTGTTAAGCTGGGATGCGTATACCGAGCGCAATTTCGCCTTTTATATAAACCAGCCAGTCTTTGCAATAGCATGGTCCCCTGACGACACACGTCTCGCCATCTCAATTACTGTATCAACACAAGGTCTCCCCCAGGGGGGCGCACCGCAGGATGGTTCATTTGTGCAGGTAGCGCAGGCATAACAACAGGCATTCCAGGTAGTGGTAGTGCAGCTTATGGAATGGCGGGATGCAAGAGAGGCGGTGAAAAAATGGTCAGGGCAGGACCCACAGCAGGAAGATCGAAGCTCGAAGCTTGCTACCCATGAGAGAAGACCGCACGGAGAGACAAATGCTTCTCTTTCCGGCTTAGAAGAGGATAGATATCCAGACCGATAACGCATTCTCATAGTCGGGTCCCGGTTCCGTCCCATGAGAGTACCGGCCTATCATCGTCCAAGGCAAACTTCTCGCGTAACAAACTGCCTGTAAACCCTGCCCACTATACTATGCACTATCGACGAAGAGAATACATCAGCAAAAATGCTTAGCAGCTTCATTCGGGCAAGGGCAAAGACACTTCGACTTTGCAACCGTCACCCAATGCTGAGGTAATTGCTAGTGTTGCACCGATCAACATGGCACGTTCACGCATGCCCACCAGGCCTAACCCACCTTGCGAATTATGGCTGGCATCGAGGAACCGCTCAACAAAAAATCCCTTTCCATTGTCGCGCACGGTAAGCCGCAACACAGATGGGAGGTAAGCGAGTTCCACACTCGCCTGGGTGGCTTGAGAATGCCGCCAGATATTCGATAAGGCTTCCTGGACGATGCGGAAAATAGCGATTTCGGCTTCAGGAGTAGTAGGTCGAGGCGAGCCGGTACACGTAAATGTACAGGGGACACCGCGCGCGGAGGAGCCATCACTCAGCCACTCCAGAGCGGCTCGCAGGCCGAGATCATCAAGCACGGATGGGCGCAGGTCACGGCATGCACGACGCACGCCTTCCAGCGTGCGGTCAGCCAGTTCTTGCAGATTTGCGAACCATTGCACATCTTTTTCTGGAAGATCACGCCTGCCTATGGCTCGGCCAAGGCCATCTAGCCCCAGCGATAAGGCGATCAGTGCCTGAGCTGTGTCATCATGCAACTCCCGTGCGAGGCGGCGGCGCTCCTCTTCTTGAACGCGAGTAATTAAGGAGGCGTAGTCTCGCAATTCATCCTGCCGGCGACGAGCACTACTGAGGTCTTGTAGCGTACGCTGCAAGGTAAATGTCCGAATGCTCAGCCGCGTACTAATCAAAGCCAGGTAGTAAATAGCGAAGAGCGGCACAAGAAAGAAGAGCCAGGCGAGTTCGGCAGTAACGTTATCGAAGATATCCACGACAGGCAGGAGCGGCCCAACGCTCAGCACCAGTAGCTGGAAGCGCAGCACAGATGATTGCAAATATTCTTGCCAGGCCGCCTTCAGGCCAGAACGATTCGCTTGCGCGATAGTAGGAAGTGATACGATGATGATCAATAGCATCATGACCAGCGCAGCCACGATGGAGCCAAGAAACTCTCTGGATTCATGAATTTGAGTGTATTGATTAATAAGCCGGTTTAGGGGCGGTCCCGCAATCCAGGTATAGATAGCGCCAGAAAGTAGGGCTAGTAGAGCGGTGCTTGCGATGCGATAGCATGCCTCTGTCAAGGAGACAAATCCCCGCAAGAGTGTGAAGCCTTGTAATGACGCCTGAGTTATCAATGCCAGTAGCACTGCGGCAGGAGGGCCAATTAATACTCCGGCGGCAAGATAAAGTGGAGCCGTAATATCAAAGAGAAATAGCGGTAGCATTGCCGTTCGCAGCGGAAGATGCATCCCTTCTGCTTTGAACTGGCGCAAAAGCAGTATGCGTCCCAGCAATGCAAGTGCAACTGAAAGCAGCATCAGGCTATAGATTGCCCGAGGGCCGTAGAAATTGGGATTAGGTTGGTAGTTGTAGAGAGCCCAAACCAGTAAACCAAGCGCAATACACAGGGATAGGATTGCAACTACGGGCTTGAACCTCGGAAACTCGCTCAGCTTGATAGTTTTTGCGTTACTGTGAATCATACGTATCCTGCAAGGAGATTATGCCCTGGCGGAGGGCAAGCAAGACAGCTTCGGTGCGAGAACCTACATGCATTTTCGTAAAAATGTTGGCAAGGTGACTATGTACTGTACGGACACTCAACCCCAACCTGCGCGCAATTTCCTTGTTTGGCAGCCCCCGTGCCGCCAGGCGTAACACCTCAAATTCTCGTTCGCTCAACAGATCGGTCGAATGTTCGACGGTTACAGCACGGGCGGAAAGGCGCCGCATGATTTTCTCAGCCAGCGACGGCTGCAAGACGGATTCGCCACGCGAGACGGCCCGGATGGCATTGATTAGCTCCTGTCCATGCACATTCTTCAGTAGAAAGCCAGCAGCCCCTGCTTCGAGCAGGGCTATCAGGTATGGCTCATCATCATAGGCCGACAATACAAGTACGGCGGTTTCGGGACAACTACCTTTGATGGCACGTGTCGCTTCAATTCCGCCCATGCCGGGCATAGCGATATCCATAATTGCGATACCCGGGTGCAGCCTTTGAGCGGCTTCAATAGCCTCCTCGCCGCTGGCAGCCTCGGCTACGACTTCGACATCGCTCTCAGTCTCCAATAAGCGGCGGGTTCCTTCACGCACAAGCGCATGGTCATCGACGAGCATCACCCGGATCAATTTGCCATTTTCCTGGTCGCCACTGGCCAGATTCTGGACAGCCTCTGCGGCGATGCTAGTTTTGTCAGGTTGCCCCAAGGATATTCCTCCTCTGTAGTATCTCGGCAATATTACATCCTTTTCACACTTTGGGTCAAGACGTGCAAGCAAACTTTCAAAAACATTGACAAATTACGCCTGTTTTCGCTACAGTAGAGACGGGAGACCCTACATACATGAGCTTGATATCACTGTGCAGGTTTGGAAGGGATTCGGTTTTATGGGGATGTGCCTGGATGAAGATTGCAGATTTCAAAATCGAGACAAAGCTCGCTTCTGTGCTAAATGTGGAATACCGGCACAGGGTGCATTAATACAAGGGCGCTATAAAATCCGCTACCTGGTAAGCAAAGATCATAGCACTGTCACGTTGTATGCTATTGATCGCCATCAAGGGCTGCCCGTGACTGTGCGAGCTCTCATCCCTAATAAGAACAGCGCGGAAGCACGCCAGATCTTTTTGCAGGACGCTGAACTGGCCGTTGCATTCTCGAATGGCATCAATGAAGCTGGCAGTATCCGTGTTACCGATTACGGACAAGATGGGCCACTAGTGTTTCTGGTGAAGTCTGAAATCAACGGCTCCATGACCGATCCGGCCAGGCCTCACATGACAGTACGCATTGGCAGCGATGTTTTCGAACCAGCGCAATTAGCTGATGACAAACTCGAAGACGACATGCAGACCGAGTTGCGTCCGGTTGCTCCCAAGGCGTCCACAGCCATCTCAAAGCAGGTTCCTCAAAGGGCAGCCGGGCCACAACCCCGGCGTGACTGGTTGACCGAGGGTGACCGTTCCTATGAACTTGGGAACTACGAGAAGGCGCTCGCCGCCTATGAAGCTGCGTTAGCCGATAACAGCGTATCTGTGGAAGCATGGAGTGGCAAAGGAGCTACACTGCTGCACCTGGGGCGTGCAGCAGAGGCGCTGATAGCATACGATCAAGCGCTCTCGCTGCACCCAGACGACCCTGACTTGTGGAATTCGCGAGCAAACGCGCTGCATGAACTGCGCCGCTATGATGAAGAAATGCATTGTTACGACCAGGCGCTGGCATTAGATCCAGGTTATGCATTTGCCTGGAGTGGCCGTGGCATGACCCTGGTTGAACTGAATCGTCCCGAGGAGGCGTTGCTGGCGTTTGACCAGGCGCTCGTACTTGATGCAACGCAGGCTGTGATCTGGCAGGCAATGAGCGATACACTCTACAGCTTGCACCATTACGATGAAGCGCTGCTTGCCATCGACAGGGCGCTTGCAATTGAACCAAACAACGCGGCTATGTGGGACATCAAGGGGAATATTTTACGCCGCATGCATACTCCCGACCAGGCCCTGCTTCTTCATGAACGTGCCACTTTACTTGCGCCCGAGAGCGCCACGGCATGGTTCGATAAGGCAAATGACCTGCGCGATCTAAAACGCAATGGCGAGGCGCTGGCAGTTTATGACCAGGCGCTCTCTCTTGACCCAAAGCTCGCCGGAGCATGGTATAATCGAGGGAATGTTTTAGCGGCTATGCATATGTACGAGGATGCCCTGGAATCCTATGACCAGGCATTGCAATACGATGATGGGCTGACATCAGCCTGGTACAACAAGGGTAGCCTGCTGCACGAGTTGGGGCGTGATGAAGAAGCATTAACCGCCTTTGATTTTGCCCTGACTCTGGATGCCCATTACATCGCTGCCTGGAACAATAAAGGGCTTTCACTCTTTACCCTGGGTTACCTGGAAGAAGCACTGATTGCCTTCGACCAGGCAACATCGCTGGCGCCTGAGCAAGCCGATGCGTGGCATAATAAGGCCATCGTACTTGAAAAGCTGGGCAGATCAGAAGAGGCTCTCGCGTGTCAGGAGCAGGCACGCTCCCTGGAACAGCAATCGACCATATAGGCACTCTTGCATCTCCAGGATCAGGATATAGAGGAGGATGAATGCGACGCTGCGCCGACCTGGCTGACTGCGGACATGACAATAGGGATAACGATAGGTTTTGCCGTGCGTGTGCATTACCTTTACTGAATACTGCATTGGCCGGGCGCTATGTGGTTGAAGCGCTGATCAGTAAGGGCGGCTACGCGGCGGTGTTTCGTGGCGTCGATCAAAACCTTTCTCGCCGCATCGCCATCAAAGTACTCCTGCCGAGTAAGACCACACCCAGCGAACAAGAGCATTTCCTGCGCGAAGCGCGTATCGCCGCCACGCTGGATCATCCCAACATCGCTCCAATCCTCGACTATGGCATAGATGGCCCTAGCGTTTTCCTGGTTATGCCTTTGTACACCGCAGGGTCCTTACGTACCCGGTTAGCATTCGTCAATGGACCGCTGCCGGCTGTTGAGACAATCCATGACTTTCATCAACTTGCAAGCGCGATTCACTATGCACATACTCGCCCGCGACCGGTCATCCACCGCGATATTAAACCTGAGAACATACTTATCCACCAGGAAGATAGCCGCCTGGTTATCACCGACTTTGGCATCGCTCGCTCACTGGAGCCTGGAGTGCGTGTTGGGAAGACGATCACGGTACGGGGTACAGTGGGTTATATGGCGCCAGAGCAGACCAGCGGAGTGGTAGATCCACGCACCGACCAGTTCGGCTGCGGTGTGGTGCTGTATGAGATGCTCACAGGCTACAACCCTTTCGACGCACAGGGTGGGCCAATCCTGCCCCCATCCACATTCAATAGAGAGTTGCCTTCGGCCCTGGATACAGTGGTACTGCGAGCCTTAGCAGCGCGACCAGAAGATCGCTTTGGCGACATGTTGGAGTTCTTGTATGCGTTCGACCAGGCTACCCGTCCAAGTTCGGGGGTAAGAGTCCCAGTCCAAAGGGCACAAGCTGATGCCTGGAACACACCTATTCCAGGTGGCCTTTCAAATCCTTCTTTGCAGGCTGCGCAGCCCGGGACTGAGCGAGGAGAATCTCCAGGTCGCCAGAAAGCAGTGGCGGTGAGTACGAGTGTTGGCGTACGCGAGAAGTGCCAGGAGGGGGATCAACTACTCAAGCAACAGCATTACTCGCAAGCTCTACGCGCTTATGAAGAAGCGTTAAGTATTGAGCCACGCAACTTTTATGCCTGGAATGGCAAGGGGACGGCGCTCTACAGCCAGGGCAATTACAAAAAGGCCTACGAAGCCTACCAGCGGGCAATCGAAATTGAACCGGAGAATCCTGTCGTATGGGTAAGCGCGGGGCTTGCATTGAAGCGCCTGCAGCGTTACCAACAGGCGCTGGTTCATTTTGAGCGAGCGCTGACGATAGAACCACAGTATGTAGCCGCCTGGATTGGCAAAGCCGACACGGAAATTGATATGAACATGCCAGAAGAGGCCATTGCTTCCTATGAGCAGGTACTGCACTATGATCAAAATAGCTTCCAGGCCTGGAACGGCCTGGGGAATGCGCGATCTTTCCTGCGCGATTATGCTGGAGCTGTCGATGCCTACAGCCGCGCGCTGCTGATTAACCCGCGCAGCGCTGTTGCCTGGTGCAACAAAGCGGAAGCGCTCGTTCGTTATGGCAATAACCGTGCTGCGCTGGATGCGCTCAATGAAGCAACCGAGCTGGACCGCAACTACACACCCGCGTGGGTTCTCAAGGCGGACGTGCATGAAGCGTTGGGTAATCGCCAGGAGGCGCAGAAGGCTCGTAAACGGGCTAAGCCCTGGGGGTTGGTGAATTGACGCTTTGAACCTGCTAACAGGTGCTTCTCCAGAAGGCTCATCATGCGCTTATACATCTTGATCCAGGCGCTTCAATCGCTCCATAAAGCGACCGCGTAAAGGGTCTGACATGGCTGTGCCTGTACCGCTATGGCGCAGCATGATGATCTCTGCCATGATGCAGAGGGCGATTTCTTCGGGAGTGCCGCCGCCAAGGTCAAGGCCAATGGGAGCGCGCACGCGGGCCAGCTTGCCGGCAGGAACGCCCTCTTCGCGCAGGAGCTTGAAGACAGCCCAGACGCGCCGCTGGCTACCGATCATGCCGATATAGGCAGCGGGCGAATCTATAATGGCGCGCAGCCCTTGAACATCGTGCGCATGGGCGCGGGTGACAAGCACAATGTGGGTACGCGGCGTAAGGGGATAATTCCTGAGAATCGATTCGATATCACCTACCAGTACTTGTTTGGCACTGGGGAAGCGCTCGCGGCTGGCAAATGAGGCACGGTCATCGGTTACGCTCACAGAGAAGTTCATCAGGTGGGCAAGCTCAGCAAGCGGCGCTGCAATATGTCCTGCACCTGCAATCAACAATACCGGGTTGGGAACAAACGGCTCGATAAATACCTCCGCCCACGCATGAGCAGGGCCAGACACATTTTCAATGCGCGGTTTGCCTGCTGTGATGGCTTGCCGGGCAGCTTCGACAAGCTGGAGAGTAAGTTCAGCAGGAGCACCAGAGAGCATCAAGGCACCGAATGTTTCGCTATTTTCGTGCACAAGCGCCTGTTGACCAAGGCTGGGACGCCATGCTCCGCCAGCAGCAATGATGGTAGCCAAAACGACCGCCTTTTCACCCTCCAGGGCATCGTTAATGACCTGGGCGAAGTCCTGCATACCTGGTTGTCCCGGGATTGCTGTGTTATGCCACGGCTGCACAAACACATCAAAGATACCACCGCAGACGCCCTGGCTCTCCATGGAGATTTCCTCGGTAAGATCAACCTGCACCATGCTGGGACGTTGCGTGTCGATTACATTGAGGGCGCTGCGCCATACTTCGGCCTCACCACAGCCGCCACCCACGGTGCCGCTGATCTTGCCGCCGCGATGCACCAGCATCTTTGCTCCAACTTCACGCGGCACGGAGCCTTTGCGCTTGACGATGGTCGCCAGGGCGACTGTTTCACCGGTTGCCAGTTCTCGTATTATTTCCTGAAAGAGTTCGCGCACGTTGTTATTTCCCGTTGGTCTAGTGGTTCCAGCAATTTCCTGAAAGAGTTCGCGCACGTTATTATTTCCTGTTGGTCCAGTGGTTCCAGCAAGAATTGAGTGTTAGCGGCCAGGGCGGGGATTAGCACCCAGGGCCGAGATTAGCGACCAGGGCGGGGATTGACGACCACGGCGGGGCATGGGTTCAGGGCGACCGCAAGGGTCGCCCAATACGCATCAACCTAAGAAAAGCCCATCAAATTCCGTAGGGGCGAGGGAGGTGGAGTGGGGAAGGGAGGGCCTTGATGGTCGCCCGCGTCCTGTTCCCTGTGCTCACCTGTGGGGCAACGCGCTCACACCCCCAGCACCGGGCGACCATCAAGGCCCTCCCCACATCCGCCCA
>WNFD01009271.1_pt1 | contig 16789 bp, 15 predicted proteins | sample 5400491 | NCBI WGS metagenome assembly WNFD01 (sample SAMN13153343, study PRJNA577476) | soil metagenome | isolation source: 120 cm saprolite under Douglas fir tree site 2 hole 2 replicate 2 | place: USA:California | collected 2015-04-18 | reverse complement strand
CTTGATGACCGCAGCTTTGACGGGCCGCGCCGATGCGCGCGGCACGATGCGGCCGCGCACGCTCGCGTGCACCGCCGATGGCATCTGGCTCTGGCCGGGAACGCCGCTCACCGAACGGCGCGGCGCCGCGCTGGTGCCGCTGCCCACGCCGCACCTCTATCAGCATGTAGCGACGCTGCATGGACCGGCCGTTCACGCAGCCGCGCTTGCGCGCGTGATCGAGCGCGCCGCGGCTTGTCTGGACCGCGGTCGGCTCGAAGAAGCCGATCGGGTTCTCGCCGCCGTTCTGCTGCCACCCGTCAGTTTCGACGGTGCGGCGCTTATGCAGGCGATCGGCAGGCGGCTCGGCGTCAGCGTGCCGGACGTAGAGATCGCGGGCTGGCCAAGCGCTTCGCCGCCTGCGCTCTTCGAGCAGTTGGCGCGCGTGCATGACCGCAAGCTCGCCGTCGCGCTCACCCTCGAGCCGATCTTCAACCCCGATCTTCAGCGCATCGCACCCGCCAACGTTCCCTTCGATCCGCTGGTCCATCCGCGCTGGCCCGCAGGGCAGCCCGATGGCGGCCAGTTCCGGCCGCGCGATGGCGATGCGATCGTGCCGGTTCAATGGCAAGGACCTGCCGTACGTGTCGCAGCCAGATTTTTGGCGCGCCTCTGGCGCCTGCTTCGGCGCCTGCCGAAGCTGCCCGAGCCCCGTGAGCCCGAGCCTCCTCCGCCGCGCTCCGAGCCGGCTCCACCGGAACCGCCAGCACGCGCGCCGGAGTCAGGCGAAGAAAAGCCACCCGGCGTCGGGCATAACCGGCCGCCAGAAGACGGTGCCGGTCCCACTCCCGATGAGGTGGAGAATTCTCCTGTACCGGGCAATCCGGGCGCAGGCCATGACCAGCCCTTCACGCTACCGGTCGAACGACCCACGGGGGAAGGCGAGGTCGCGCAATGGGGGCAACGCGCCGCCGATAAGATCCGTGAAGCGCTTAAGAATAACGATACCAAGAGGCTCACCGAGATCGCGGACGCACTGGCGCATGCGGACTGGATCAAGGAGCAGCTCGACAATATCATCGCGGCGCAAGATCCGCCGCGGAGCCTCGATGAGCTCATTGAGGCTGCGCAAGAAGGCGGGCGGCGCTTTGGGTACGACAATCATCACATCATCGAACAAGGCCCGCAAAACGGCGATGTGCCGCCGAATGTCATCGATGCGCCATACAATCTCGCGCGTATTCCTCGCTACAAGCACTGGCAGATCAACAAGTACTATGGACAGCCGCAGTCAGAATGCGAGGGGCTAACGCCGCGAGAATACCTGAAAGGTAAGAGTGTCGAACAGCGCTATCAGTTCGGCCTTGCGGTCCTCCGAAAATTTGGAGTGCTAAAATGACCAGCCGCAACTATTCAGAGATGTCGGATGAGGAGCTCGCGAAGGCATTCGTCGAAATATCAGTCAGCGAGGCGGATGCGATAGGTCTGGGTAAAGTCCGCACGATGCGAAAGCTCTTCGACCAGTTGCGCGCACTCAAAGAGACTTTGCGCGCGCGCGGACCTGAAGCACGTAGGGTGCTCGTACCGTTCCTTAGCTACTCGCCCCCTTCCGCGTCCATTTTTGCCGATCAAGCCGCTCAGGTTCGTCTCAACGCCGCGAGGGAACTGCTCGCGGTGGTCCCCGAGCAGGCGCGCGCGGCTTTAGAGGACCTCGCCGCGAACGGCCCCAGTGCGCAAAGCGGACGCGCGGGAATGTGTCTGCAGTTCCTCGAGGACGGTGTCTTCAAGCCGACTTGAGCGGTGGCGCGGTCCTCCCTAAGCGCTTGCCGGAGGGACTCAAGGGCAGGAGCGTCAAAGAGCGCTATCAGTTCGGCCTTGGCGTCCTTCGGAAATTTGGAGTTTTGCAATGACCAATCGTCAGTATTCGGCCATGTCAGATGAGCAGCTCGCCCAGGCGTTCGTCGAGATATCGGTCAAAGAAGCCGATGCGATGGGGCTGCGAGATTCACGTGCGGTGAACAAATTGATTGAGCAGTTACGCGCCGTCGAAGAGACTTTGCGCGCGCGTGGGCCTGACGCGCGCAAAGTCCTGGTGCCCCTCCTGAGCTATCGGGTCCGCCCGTCGCCGTTTTTTGCCGATCAAACTGCGCAAGTTCGTCTCAACGCCGCGAAGGAGTTGCTCGCCGTCGTGCCCGATCAAGCGCGAGCGACTCTGGAGGATCTCGCTGCGCACGGCCCCAGCGCGCAAAGCGGAAGCGCGGGAATGTGCCTGCAGTTCCTTGAGGACGGTGTATTCAAGCCGACGTGAGCGCGCCGCCTTGACGCGCCGTCTCTCTCTCTCCTAGACCGTCGCATGTTCGGCTTCAGCTTCAGCAAGCTGCTGCTTCTCGTCCTGCTCATCGTCATCGTCTGGGTCGCCTTCCGGTATGCGAAGCGGATCGAGGCGATCCGGCGCGTGCTGCGCGACGAGATGCAGCGGCGCCAGACGGCGCGGCGTCCGCCGCCGCTTCCTGCCGAGGATCTCGTCCGCTGCGCCCCCTGCGGCGCCTATGTCGCCGCGCGCAGCGCCACCGCCTGCGGCCGCGCCGATTGCCCCTGGGGCCGCTGAGCCCTCCCTCGCCTTGACCCCCCGCGCCGGCGCGTCTATGTTGCGCCGCACCCTAAACCCTTGCCGGACAATGGGATGGTGGCCGCTTCCGCTGCGACCGGGAACAGCTTTCAGGCGCTCATCCTCAAGCTCCAGGATTACTGGGCCCGGCAAGGCTGCGTCATCCTCCAGCCCTATGACGTCGAGATGGGCGCGGGCACGTTCCATCCCGCCACCACCTTGCGCGCGCTCGGGCCCCAGCCGTGGCGCGCCGCCTATGTGCAGCCTTCGCGCCGCCCGACCGACGGGCGCTATGGCGAGAACCCCAACCGGCTCCAGCATTACTACCAGTTCCAGGTCATCCTGAAGCCGGCGCCGACCGAGAGCCAGCAGCTTTATCTCGACAGCCTCGTCGCGCTCGGCATCGATGTGAAGCGCCACGACATCCGCTTCGTCGAGGACGATTGGGAGAGTCCGACCCTGGGCGCGTGGGGCCTCGGCTGGGAAGTGTGGCTCGACGGCATGGAGGTGTCGCAATACACCTATTTCCAGCAAGTCGGCGGCATCGAATGCGACCCGGTCTCGACCGAGCTCACCTATGGCCTCGAGCGCCTCGCCATGTATGTGCAGGGCGTCGAGAACGTCTACGACCTCGACTACAACGGCGCCGGCGTCAGCTATGGCGATGTCTTCAAGCGCGCCGAATACGAGTTCTCCGCCTACAATTTCGAGTACGCCGACACCGGGCTGCTGCTGCGCCACTTCGCCGATGCCGAGCAGGAATGCCGCGCGCTGCTCGATCGCGGCCTGGCGCTCCCCGCCTACGACCAGTGCATCAAGGCGAGCCACACCTTCAACCTGCTCGATGCGCGCGGCGTCATCTCCGTGACCGAGCGCGCGGCTTATATAGCCCGCGTGCGCGCCCTCGCCAAGGCGTGCTGCGAGGCCTGGCTCGCGCTCCCGGCGCGCGCCGCCTGAGCCGATGGCCGAGCTTCTTCTCGAGCTGCTCACCGAAGAGATCCCGGCGCGCATGCAGCCGCGCGCGGCGGAAGATCTGCGCCGCCTCGCCGGCGAAAAGCTCGCAGCGTCCGGTCTCACCTTTGCCGCCGTGCACAGCTTCGTCACGCCGCGCCGCCTGACGCTGCTGGTGGAAGGCTTGCCGAGCGCGCAGCCCGAAATCAGCGAGGAGCGCCGCGGCCCGCGTGTCGGTGCGCCGCCCAACGCCGTCGAAGGCTTCCTCAAATCGGCCGGCCTCGCCTCGCTCGAGCAATGCGAGCAGCGCGACACCGGCAAGGGCGTGTTCTACTTCGCCACCATCCGCCGCGCCGGCCGGGCCACGGCCGAAATCTTGCCGGCGCTGCTGCGCGCGCTGGTCGTCGAATTTCCCTGGCCCAAATCCATGCGCTTCCCGGCCGCCGGCTTCCGCTGGGTGCGGCCGCTGACCGGCGCCCTCTGCCTGTTCGACGGCAAGGTGCTGCCGCTCAACCTCGACGGCGTGCCCGTCGGGAATGCGACGCGCGGCCATCGCTTCCTCTCCCCCGGCCTCTTCAGCGTCGCCGGCTTCGCCGAGTACCGGCAGAAGCTGCGCGACGCCCGCGTGATCCTCCGCAGCGAGGATCGCGGCAAGGCCATCACCCTCGCCCTTTATGAGCAGGCCGCGGCAGCCGGCCTCACCGTAAAGGACGATCCGGCCCTGCTGGAGGAGGTGGCCGGCCTCGTCGAATGGCCGGTCGTCCTGATGGGCGCCATCGATCCCGCCTTTCTCGATCTTCCGCCGGAAGTGCTGACGACGTCGATGCGCGCGCATCAGAAATACTTCGCCTGCATCGGCCGCAACGGCAGGCTCGCGCCGCGCTTCCTCCTCGTCTCCAACATGGTCGCCGATGACGGCGGCAAGGCGATCGTCGCCGGCAACGAACGCGTGCTGCGCGCGCGCCTGTCCGACGCACGCTTCTTCTGGAATCAGGACCGCAAGGTGCCGCTGGCCGCGCGCGTGCCGAAGCTTGCCGAGCGCGTGTTCCATGCCAAGCTCGGCACCGTCCGCGACAAGGTCCGGCGGATGGCGCGGCTTGCCGAGACGCTGATCCCCTACATCCCCGGCGCCGACCCGGGCAAGGTCGCGCGCGCGGCCGAGCTCGCCAAGGCGGATCTCTCGACCGGCATGGTCGGCGAGTTTCCGGAGCTGCAGGGCGTTATGGGCCGCTACTATGCGCTCAAGGACGGCGAGCCACCCAATGTGGCCGATGCCCTCGCCCAGCATTATTCCCCCCTCGGCCCCAACGACCGCTGCCCGAGCGCGCCGGTGAGCATCGCCGTGGCGCTGGCGGACAAGATCGACACCCTCGTCGGCTTCTTCTCGATTGACGAGAAGCCGACGGGTTCCAAGGATCCCTATGCGCTGCGCCGCGCCGCCCTGGGCGTCATTCGTCTGGTGCTGGAGAACAACCTGCGCCTGCCCCTTCTGAAGGTATTCGGCAGGGCAGAATGGTCGTACCAGGAAAGCGAGGGAGGGGTATTAGGGAAGAGCACAATTCCTGACCTTCTCGACTTCTTCGCCGACCGCCTCAAGGTCCACCTCCGCGAGCAGGGCGTCCGCCATGACCTCATTGCCGCCGTCTTCGCGCTGGGCAACGAGGACGATTTGGTTCGGCTCCTCGCCCGAGTGGCCGCGCTCGATGCGTTCCTCAAGACCGAGGATGGCGCCAATTTGCTGGTCGCCTACCGCCGCGGCGCCAACATCGTGCGCATCGAGGAGAAGAAGGACGGCCGCTCCTATGCCGAGCCGCCGGAGCCAAAGCTCCTGGCCGAGCCGGCCGAAGCCGCCCTGGCCGCCGCGCTCGAGCAGGCCGGCGCGCGCAGCGCCGCGGCGCTGGAGCGCGAGGCCTTTATCGAGGCGATGGCGGCGCTGGCTGTTTTGCGCCGTCCGGTCGATGAATTTTTTGCCCGCGTAACCGTTAATTGCGACAATAGGGACCTGCGTGCGAACCGGCTGCGGCTCTTGGCCCGCATCCGCGACACGCTCAACCAGGTCGCCCATTTCTCGCAGATCGAAGGGTAGGTGGCTGATGGTGAAGTGGGTGTACGGCTTTGGCGGGGGCAGCGCCGAAGGGCGCGCCGACATGAAGAACCTGCTCGGCGGCAAGGGCGCCAACCTCGCCGAGATGAGCAACCTGGCGCTCCCGGTCCCCCCGGGCTTCACCATCACCACCGAGGTCTGCACCTATTTCTACGCCAACAACAAGACCTACCCGAAGGACCTGAAAGAGCAGGTCGAGGCGGCGCTGAAGAAGGTGGAGTCCACGCTCGGCGCCAGGCTCGGCGATCCCGCCGACCCGCTTCTCGTCTCTGTGCGCTCGGGCGCACGCGCCTCGATGCCCGGCATGATGGACACGGTGCTCAATCTCGGCCTCAACGACACCACCATCGAAGGGCTCGCCAAGCGCAACGGCGATGCGCGCTTCGCCTATGACAGCTACCGCCGCTTCATCCAGATGTACGGGCAGGTGGTGCTGGGCGTCGATCACCATCATTTCGAGGATCTGCTGGAGAACGCCAAGCTCGATTTGGGCGTCACGCTCGACACCGAGCTCACCGCCGATGACTGGAAGGAAGTGGTCGCCGGCTACAAGGAGGTGGTGCAGCGCGAGCTGGGCAAGCCCTTCCCGCAGGACCCGCAGGAGCAGCTGTGGGGCGCGGTCGGCGCCGTTTTCGGCTCGTGGATGAACCAGCGCGCCATCACCTACCGCCGCCTCCACGGCATCCCCGCCGATTGGGGCACCGCCGTCAACGTGCAGGCCATGGTGTTCGGCAATATGGGCGACGACTGCGCCACCGGCGTCGCCTTCACCCGCAACCCCTCGACCGGCGCCAACGAGTTCTACGGCGAGTACCTGGTCAACGCCCAAGGCGAAGATGTCGTGGCCGGCATCCGCACGCCGCAGCATCTGACGCTCGCCGGCAAGAAGACCAACAACTCGCAGCTTCCGGCGATGGAAGAGGTGATGCCGCAGGTTTTCGCCGAGCTGCAGAAGGTGCGCGCCAAGCTCGAACAGCATTACCGCGACATGCAGGACATCGAGTTCACGGTGCAGCAGGGCAAGCTCTTCATGCTGCAGACCCGCACCGGCAAGCGCACCGCGCCGGCGGCGCTCAAGATCGCCGTCGAGATGGCGCAGAGCGGGCTCATCACCAAAGAGGAGGCGGTCCGCCGCATCGAGCCCGAATCGCTCGATCAGCTGCTCCACCCGACGCTCGACCCCAAGGCGGCGAAGACCGTGCTGGCGCGCGGCCTGCCGGCCTCGCCGGGCGCCGCCTCGGGCGCGGTGGTGTTTTCGGCCGACGCGGCCGAGGCACGGGTGGCCAATGGCGAAGCCGTGATCCTCGTGCGCATCGAGACGAGTCCCGAGGACATCCACGGCATGCACGCCGCCAAGGGCATCCTCACCACGCGCGGCGGCATGACCAGCCACGCCGCGGTGGTGGCGCGCGGCATGGGCCGCCCTTGCGTGGCCGGCGCCGGCGAGCTGCGCGTCGACTACAAGGCCGGCACCATCACGGTGCGCGAGCATGTGGTGCGTGCCGACGACACCATCACTATCAACGGCTCGACCGGTGAGGTGATGCTGGGCCGGGTGCCGACCATCCAGCCCGAGCTTTCCGGCGACTTCGCCACGCTGATGCATTGGGCGGACGAGGTGCGCAGCATGGGCGTGCGCGCCAATGCCGATACGCCGCTCGATGCGCGCGCGGCGCGGCGCTTCGGCGCCGAAGGCATCGGCCTCTGCCGCACCGAGCACATGTTCTTCGACGAGGATCGCATCATCGCCGTGCGCGAGATGATCCTGGCCGACGACGCGGAGGGAAGGCGCAAGGCGCTCGCCAAGATCCTGCCGATGCAGCGCAACGACTTCGTCGAGATCTTCCGCATCATGAAGGGGCTGCCCGTCACCATCCGGCTGCTCGATCCGCCGCTGCACGAGTTCCTGCCCAAGACCGACAAGGAAATGCAGGAGCTGGTGCGGACCACCGGCAAGGACATCGCCACGATCCGTCATCGCACCCACGCGCTGCACGAATCCAACCCCATGCTCGGCCATCGCGGCTGCCGCCTCGCCATCACCGGGCCCGAGATCTACGAGATGCAGGCGCGCGCCATTTTCGAGGCGGCGGCCGCGGTGATGAAGGAGACCGGCGAGACGGTGGAGCCGGAGATCATGATCCCGCTCATCGCCACCAAGAAGGAGCTCGACATCCTCAAGGAGATGATCGACCGCATCGGCGCCGCTGTGATGAAGGAGGCGGACGTCACGGTGCCCTACCTCGTCGGCACCATGATCGAGCTGCCGCGCGCCGTGCTGCGCGCCGGCGAGATCGCCGAGACGGCGGAGTTCTTCAGCTTCGGCACCAACGACCTGACGCAAACCTGCTTCGGCCTGTCGCGCGACGATGCCGGCAGCTTCCTCGGCGAGTACCAGAAGCAGGGCATCCTCGAGCATGATCCCTTCATCACCATCGACCGCGACGGCGTGGGCGAGCTCATGAAGATCGGCGTCGAGCGCGGACGCAAGACGCGCAAGGACCTGAAGCTCGGCATCTGCGGCGAGCATGGTGGCGACCCCGCCTCGGTGCGCTTCTGCCAGGAGATCGGGCTCGACTACGTCTCGTGCTCGCCCTACCGTGTGCCGATCGCCCGTCTCGCCGCGGCCCAGGCGGCGCTGTCGCTGCAGCCGGCCGAGACCACGGCGTGAGCGCGCTTTCCCTCGCCGCGCTCGCGGCCGGAGGGAAGCCTGCACTCGCATCGGCTCTGGCGCGGCTCGAGCGCGCGCCCGAGGACACGGACACGCTGGCATTGCTCGATGCCGCCTATGCCCAGCCGCGCGCCCATGTCGTGGGCGTCACCGGGCCGCCCGGCGTCGGCAAGTCGACGCTGATCGGCGCCCTCATCGTGCATTGGCGCGCCGCCGCCCGCACCGTCGGCGTCATCGCCGTCGATCCCTCCTCGCGCAGGTCGGGCGGCGCGCTGCTCGGCGACCGCACGCGGCTGCGCACCGATCCCGACGATGCCGGCGTCTTCGTGCGCTCCATGGCGGCGCGCGACAAGCTCGGCGGCCTCGCCGCGCTCACCGTCTCGGCCATGGTGCTGATGCGCGCGCTCTACGACATCGTGCTCATCGAGACGGTCGGCGTCGGCCAGTCCGAGACCGACGTCGCCGGCGCCGCCGACACTATCGTGCTCTGCGTCCAGCCCGGCTCGGGCGACAGCCTGCAATTCATGAAAGCGGGCATCGTCGAAATCCCGCATGTCGTCGTCGTCACCAAGAGCGATCTCGGCGCGGCCGCCGAGCGCGCCCGGGGCGATGCTCTCGCCGTGCTCGGCATGGCCGATCACGGCGTCGGTGGCTGGCCGGTGCCGGTGCTGACGCTCTCGGCGCTGAAGCGCGACGGTGTCGATGCCCTCGCGCAGTCGATTGCCGACCACCGGCGTTGGCTCGGTGAAGGCGATCGTCTCGGCCAGGCGCGCCAAGCGCAAGCGGCGCATTGGCTCGTCGAAGGCGTGCGCGAGGCGTTCGGCCGGGAAGGGCTGAGCCGCGCCGCCGCGCTCAAATTGGCGCCGGGCGAGTCACCCTTCCGTGCCGCCGCGCGGCTGGCGACGACGCTGCGCCGCGCCTAGATCGAAGCGAAGGGGGCGATCATGGACAATCTCGCAGGACGCGTCGCGCTCGTCACCGGCGGCAGCCGCGGCATCGGCCGCGCCACCGCTCTGGCGCTCGCCGAAGCCGGTGCCGATGTCGCCGTCAACTACCGCAACCGCACCGCCGAGGCGCAGCAGGTCTGCGATGCCATCGCCAGGCTCGGCCGGCGCACGGTCAAGGTCGCCGCCGATGTCTCCTCGGCGGCGGAGGTGAACCGCCTGGTGACCGCGGTCGAGGCGGCGAGGCGGCGCTCGGTCCCGTCGGAATCGTCGTCAACAACGCCGGCGTGTCGCAGCCGGTGACGCTCGAGACGCTGAGCGAGGAGGTCTGGGACGCCACCATCGCCATCAACCTCAAATCCGTCTTCCTGGTGACGCAGGCGGTGCTGCCGGCGATGCGGCGGCAGCGCTGGGGACGCATCATCAACATCTCTTCGACGGCGGCGCAGACCGGCGGCATCATCGGGCCACATTACGCCGCGTCGAAGGCGGGCATTCACGGCCTCACCCACGCCTACGCCGCCTGGCTGACGCGCGAGGGCGTCACCGCCAATGCGATCGCGCCGGCGCTGGTCGAGACGGACATGATCCGCAACCATGCGCGCGCGACGCCCGACCGCATTCCGATCGGCCGCCTCGGCCGGCCGGAGGAGGTGGCGGAAGTCGTGGTGCTGCTGGCGCGCAACGGCTACATCACCGGCCAGACGATCAACGTCAACGGCGGCGCTTATCTGAGCTGAGGGGGAGAGATGGGCGTGATCTTCGTGGCGCGCAGCGCCAAGTTCGGCAAATGGGCCTCCGATGTCGGGCTCAGCAAGAACGTCTTCAAGGTCGGCTATGCCGAAGAAGATCCCAAGGCCATGGTCGAGAAGGGCTGGGGCGGCGAGACCGACTGGACGCTGGTGCGGAAGCGCGACGCCGACAGGCTCAGCGAGGAGGACATCGTCGCGCGGCTGGCGCGCAAGGAGAAGATGGTCGATCCGGCCTATTACCCGCGGCTGCGTGGCGCGACCGGCATTTTCAAGGTCTCGCCCGAGCATGTCGAGAACCACATCCTCGTCTCCCGCGTGATGGCCGGCGGCTCGGAGCGTCTCGAATTGAAGCTGAAGCCGACCGATTTCGCCGACTACCTCATCCACAACGCACTGAGCTGAACCCGTCAGAAATTCGCCCAGGCCGGTTTGCGCGGCGTCAGCTTTGCGCCGGCGGCGATAAGCGGCTTGCCGTCGCTCGTCGCCTCGAGGCGCAGCAGGGCGAGCCCGACGCCGTCGCGTCCCGAGCGCATCTCGCCGGCTTCCTGGTCGCCCGACATCACCGGCGTGCCCGGCGGCGGCAGCGGCCCGTGGACCGTGACCGGCATCAGCCGCTTCTTGATGAGCGCGCGGTATTTGGTGCGCGCGGTCAGCTCCTGGCCGACATAGCAGCCCTTCTGCCAATCGATGCCGTTGAGTTCGTCGAAGCCGGATTCGAGCAGGATCGCCTTCTCGACGGCGAGATCGCGGCTGCCGTCCGGCACGCCCAGCGACAGCCGCAGTCGGTCGTAGCCGGCCGCATCGGTCATACCGAAGCCCCTGCTGGCGAGCGGCGTCGCGCCGGCGCCGCGCGGCAGCAGCAACCGCGCCCCTAGTTCCACGAGCCGCGGATCGACATAGCCGACGCCGTCGGCGAAGGGCACCGCGGCGCCGCGCTCCGGCGGCAAGCCCAGCGCGTCGAGCGCGCCGTCGCCGAACGCCGCGGCGACGGCGTAGCGGTCGCTCGCCTCGGCGAGGCTCACCTTGGCGCGCAGCTTGTAGAGACCGAGCCGGCGCTTCAGATCGGCGAGCCGCGCCGCTTCGCCGTCGAGGTAGAGCGCGTCGCCGAGGGCGACGATGAAGAAGTCGTGCAGGTATTTGCCCTGGGCCGTCAGCAGCGCGGCGTAGAGGGCGCGGTCGGGCGTGGCTTTCGCCACGTCATTCGACACCAGCCCTTGCAGGAACTCGCGCCGGTCCGCGCCGGTGACCTCGAGCACGCCACGATCCTCGAGGACCGCGCAATACCGCTCAACCATTGCTTCCTTTGCCCTCGACGCCACGCATGGCCCGCTAGAAGTAGGCGCGGCCGCCCGCCTTGGCAAGCCGCGGGGATCGCCTTATAACGCGCCGGCAACGGCGCTTCGACGGAAGACCTGTGACGTCATGCCTCGCCCCTTCACCCCGCGTCTGCGCGGTCACTGCGCTCTTCCGGACCGAGAGAGGGCAGGGGTGAGAGGGCTTCTCCCCGCCGCATGAAAATCCTCTTCGTTACCGCGACGCGCATCGGCGATGCCGTGCTGTCGACCGGTGTGCTCGGCCATCTCGTCGATCGCCATCCCGGCGCCCGCGTCACCATCGCCGTCGGCCCCGCTGCCGCGCCGCTCTTCGAGGCGGTGCCCGGGCTCGAGCGCATCGTTGTGCTCGCCAAGCGGCGCTGGTCGCTGCATTGGCTCGCGCTCTACCGCGACGTGGCGATCGCGCGCTGGGATCTGGTGGTCGATCTCCGCGGCTCGGCGCTCCCCTATCTGCTATGGGCGCGGCAGCGCCGCGTCATGGCCAAGGGCGATGCGGGCGAGCACCGCGTGCGCCAGCTTGCGCGGCTGTTTGCGCTCGATCCGCCGCCGGCGCCGCGCCTGTGGACGGCGCCGCGCCACGAGCAGGCCGCGGCCGAGCTGGTGCCGCCGGGCGGGCCGGTGCTGGTGATCGGCCCCGCCGCGAATTGGCGCGGCAAGCAATGGCGCGCCGAGCGCTTCGCTGAGCTGGCGTTGCGCCTCACCGGCCCGGCCACGCCGCTCTCCGGGGCCCGCGTCGCCGTGCTCGCCGCCGCGCATGAGCGCGCGCAGGTCGCGCCGGTGCTCGCCGCTCTGCCGGCGGCGCGGCGGATCGATCTCGTCGGGCGCACCGACCTCCTCACCGCCGCGGCGCTGCTGCGCCGCGCCGCGCTCTTCGTCGGCAACGACACCGGAATCATGCATATCGCAGCGGCCACGGGCACGCCCACCCTCGGCCTGTTCGGCCCGAGCCGGCCCGAGCAATACGCGCCCTGGGGGCCGCGCACCGCGGTGGCGACCACGTCGCTCACCTATGGCGAGCTGGTCGGCGCGCCCGGCTACGATCACCGCACCACCGACACGCTCATGGACTCGCTCGGCGTCGAGGCTGCCGAGGCGGCGGCGCTGCGCTTATGGGCGCGCGCCGCCGGCGAGGCGGCCTAATGCGACTGCTGCAGGCGATGGCGGGCGCGCGCCACGGCGGCGCCGAGGCGTTTTTCGTGCGTCTGGCGAGCGCGTTGCAGCGGGCGGGCGAGCAGCAGCGTGTGCTGATCCGCCGCGATCCCGACCGCGCCGCGACATTGCGGCGCGCCGGGATCGAACCGATCGAGCTGCCGTTCCGCGGCGGTCTCGACATTGCCACGCGCCGGCGCTTTCGCCGCGCCGTGGCGGAGTTCCGCCCACGAATCGTGCTCACCTGGATGAATCGCGCGACGCAGGCTTGCCCGCGCGGCGATTTCGTGCATGTTGCGCGGCTCGGGGGTTATTACGATTTGAAATATTACGGGCGCTGCGACCATCTCATCGGCAACACGCGCGACATCGTCCGCTATCTCGTGCGCCAGGGTTGGCCCGAGGAGCGCGCGCATTACCTGCCCAATTTCACCGTGGCCGCCAAGCTCGCGCCGGCCGCGCGGGGCAGCCTCGACACGCCGCCGGATGTGCCGCTGGCGCTGGCGTTGGGAAGGCTCCACGTCAACAAGGGCTTCGACGTGCTGCTCGCCGCGCTCGCCCGGGTGCCGCGGCTCCACCTCTGGCTCGCTGGCGAGGGAGAGCTCGCAGCCACGCTGCAGCGGCAGGCGGCCGTGCTCGGCATCGCCGCGCGCGTGCGTTTCCTGGGTTGGCGCGAGGACATCCCGGCGCTCCTCGCCGCGGCGGACTTCCTGGTGTGCCCGTCGCGGCACGAGCCGCTCGGCAATGTCGTGATCGAGGCCTGGGCCGCCGGCGTACCGGTGGTCGCGACCGCGAGCGAGGGCCCTGGCGCGCTGATCGGCGACGACGAAAGCGGCCTCATCGTGCCGGTCGACGACGCCGCTGCGCTAGCCCGCGCCATGATCCGGCTCGCCGATGACCGGGGATTGCGCACGCGTCTCGCCGCCGCGGGACGGGCCGCATACGAGGCCGAGTACAGCGAGGCGCGCGTCGTCGGACTCTACCGCGACTTCTTCGCGCAGGTGGCGCGCTGATGTGCGGCATTGGCGGCATCATGACGGTGAATGGCGAGGCGCCATCGACGCCGGCGCTGCAGGCGATGGGCGATGCGCTGGTCCATCGCGGGCCCGACGGCAACGGCCACTACCGCGCCGGCGATGTCGGCATGGTTCAGACTCGCCTCGCCATCATCGACCTCGCCACCGGTGACCAGCCGCTCTACGAGCGCGGCGGCGCGGCGCTCATCGCCAATGGCGAGATCTACAATTATGTCGAGCTGCGCGCCGCGCTGTCGGGATCGGGCGTGAGCTTCTCGACCGGCTCCGATTGCGAGACGCCGCTGCACCTCTACCGCCGTCACGGTCTCGGCTTCACCGACCATTTGCGCGGCATGTACGCCATCGCGCTCCATGATCCTGTCGAAGGACGCCTGGTGCTGGCGCGCGATCCGTTCGGCATCAAGCCGCTCTACTATGTCGAGACGCGCGCCTGCTTCGTCTTCGCCTCGGAGCCGGAGGCGCTGATCGCCAGCGGGCTCGTCACGGCGCAGCTCGTGCGCCAGGTGCGCAACGAGCTGCTGCAGCTGCAGTTCACGACCGGACGCGAGACGATCTTCGGCGGCATCCAACGCGTGCTCCCTGGCGAGACGGTGGTGGTGACACGCGGCCGCGTCGTCGAGCGCCGGCGGCGCGAGGCGCTCTCGCCGGGCGGGCCGGTGCCGCGCGACGACGCCGAGGCGCTGACGGCATTCGATCGCGTCTTCGCGGATTCCGTGCTCGTGCATCAGCGCGCCGACGTGCCCTACGGCATGTTTCTCTCAGGCGGGCTCGATTCATCGGCCGTGCTGGCGATGATGGCGCGGCTCAACGAACGGCCGGTCAAGGCCTTCACGGTGGGCTTCCGCAGCGACCAGGTCGCGGACGAGCGCGATCAGGCCCGTGCCGTGGCAAAAGCGCTCGGCGCCGAGCATGTCGAAGTCGAATTCGGCGAGGGCGACTTCTGGCGCCTGTTGCCGGAGGTCGCGCGCGCCATGGACGACCCCGCGGCCGACTATGCGGTGCTGCCCACCTACAAGCTGGCTGCTGCCGCGCGCGCAGCCGGGCTCAAGGTGATCCTGTCCGGCGAGGGCGGCGACGAGTTGTTCGGCGGCTATGGCCGCTATCGCAGCGTCATGCGGCCGTGGTGGCTCGGCGGCCGGCTGCTGCGTGCCCGCGGCGCGCTCGAGAAATTGGGCATTCTCCGCGGCGATCTCGCCGGCTGGCGCGACGGCATCGCCGCCGCCGAGCTGCGCGCCACTTCGCCTCAGCGCACGCGCCTGCAGATCGCGCAGGCGACCGACTGCGCCGATTGGCTGCCCAACGACCTGCTCGGCAAGCTCGACCGCTGTCTCATGGCGCATGGCATCGAGGGGCGCACGCCCTTCCTCGACCCCGTCGTCGCCGATTTCGCCTTCCGCTTGCCGGACAACCTCAAGGTGCGGCGCGGCCTCGGCAAATGGCTGCTGCGCCGCTGGCTCGCCGAGCACGTCCCGGCCGCCCGGCCGCTCGCCCGCAAGCGCGGCTTCACGGTGCCGGTGGGCGACTGGATCGCGCGGCGCGGCGCGCAGCTCGGGCCGATGGTGGCGCGTCAGGCGGGGGTGCGCGAGATCTGCCTGCCCGACGCGGTCGAGGAGCTGTTCCGCGCCGCGGCCGGCCGGCACGCCGGCTTCGCCGCCTGGACCCTCCTCTTCTACGCGCTCTGGCACCGCCATCACATCGAGCGCCTGGCCGCCGCGCCCGACGTCTTCGCGACGCTCGCCGCGGCTTAGCCCGCGTCACGAAGGTGTTATCGCCGCCACCGCATGGCGGGTATAGACTTGGCGACAGTGCCAGGGAGGCCTCCATGATGAGGTATGCAGCCGGCTTGACGGCGTTCGCGCTCTCCTCGGTCATCGCGGCCGGTGCCGCGACCGCCCACGACCGTGATGGCTTCAGGTTCCGCAATGGGTTCGTGTCTCAGCATCAGTTCGTCCATCCCTTCTTCTTCCACGACCGGTTCTTCTTCCACGATCCCGTCTTCTTCCATGACCGATTTTTCTTCCGCGACCGATTCTTCTTCCGCAACTCTTTCTTCTTTTCCTTCAACACGTTCGGCGCGCCAGTCTTTCCGCCGCCGGTCTTTCCGGGACCAGTGGTTCTGGCGCCGCCAGTCTCCTCCCCGGTATTTCTGATGGCGCCGGTTCCAGGACAGGGGAATTGCCGGGAATTTCAAGCGACAGTCGTGGTCAACGGACAGCCCCAGCCGGCTTTCGGCACCGCGTGCCTCGGGGCCGACGGCGCTTGGCACATCGTTCCCTAGGCGGAGGATGCGCTGCGCCCGCCGCGTCGGGAGCGATTCATTCCGCGAGTTCCCAGGCGAGTTGCTCGCCGGCCCGGAAGGGGCGCACCGGCCCGGCGCCGGTGGTTACCTCCATCGGTACGGTCCATGAGCGGCGGCTGCCGGCGCAGCCGCAGTCGCGCTCCTTGTCGGGAACGGGATGGGGAGCGGTGTCGGTGCCAAGAAAGAATTTCACGCTGCCCGACACCGCCGCGCGGCGCAGCGCCAGGCGATGCGTCTCGCGCTTGGCGACGGGCAGACAATACATATGCGGCCGCAAGCCGCCGGCGAAGAGGGCATTGCGGCTGATCACCAGATGATGCGCGGTGATGGTGGCGGCGAGGTTGGGGCCGGCGCCGGCGACGAAATCCGCGGCCTCCTTGGTGGTGATGTGCTCCAGCACGATCTTGAGCGCGGGCAGGCGCTTCGTCAGCGGCGCCAGCACGCGCTCGATGAAGACAGCCTCGCGGTCGAAGACATCGATGGCGGGGTCGGTGACCTCGCCATGGACGAGGAGCGGCATGCCGATGGCTGCCATGCGCTCGAGCACCGGGCGAATCTTCGCGATATCGGTGACGCCTTGCGCCGAATGGGTCGTGGCGTGCGCGGGATAGAGCTTCGCCGCGACGAAGACGCCGGCACGATGGCCGTGCTCGATCTCGCCGGGATCGCTGTCATCAGTGAGGTAGGCGGCCATCAGCGGGGTGAAGGCGGCGCCGGCGGGCAACGCCTTGAGGATGCGCGCGCGGTAGGCCTCGGCCGCGGCGACGGTCGTGACCGGCGGCACGAGGTTGGGCATGACGACGGCGCGGGCGAATTGGCGGACGGTGTAGGGCAATACCGCCGCCATCATCGGTCCGTCGCGCAGGTGGACGTGCCAGTCGTCGGGGCGCCGGAGCGTCAAAGTGTCGGTTGCCATCCCGCCCTTTTCCCCGCAAACGGCCGGCGAGACAAGGCAATTCCG
>WNFD01016992.1_pt1 | contig 16791 bp, 14 predicted proteins | sample 5400491 | NCBI WGS metagenome assembly WNFD01 (sample SAMN13153343, study PRJNA577476) | soil metagenome | isolation source: 120 cm saprolite under Douglas fir tree site 2 hole 2 replicate 2 | place: USA:California | collected 2015-04-18 | reverse complement strand
GCGAGCCGGTGACGCTGGCCCGCCAGCACCAGCTCATCACGCTGATTGACAGCACCTTTGCCACACCCATCAACCAGCGCCCACTGGAGTTCGGCATAGATGTGGTCCTACACGCCGCGACCAAATATCTGGGTGGACACACCGACCTGATCTGCGGAGCCGCTGCCGGCCGCCGCGACATCATCGACCAGATCAGAGCGACCCGCACCACGCTCGGCGGCGTCATGGACCCTCATGCCGCATTCCTTCTGCTGCGTGGAATCAAGACTCTCGCAGTTCGCGTCGAGCGGCAAAATGAAAGCGCCCTGCGCGTCGCTGAATTCCTGGCCCAGCATCCCAAGGTGCGCTCGGTGAACTATCCGTTTCTACAAGGCCATCCCCAACGCGCGTTAGCGATGGAGCAAATGAAAGGCGGCGGAGGCGTTCTCAGCTTCGAAGTTGACGGCACCGGCGAAGACGCCAAGCGACTAAGCGAGGCGCTGCACCTCTTCACTCTGGCCCCCAGCCTCGGCGGGGTGGAGTCGCTGGTCTCGATTCCAGTGCTTACGTCTCACGCTATGATCTCCGCCGACCTGCGGCAAAAGATGGGAGTCACCGAGCAACTGATCCGTCTCTCGGTCGGAATCGAAAATGCCGACGACTTGATCGCCGACATCGAGCAAGCCCTCACCGTGGTTTTGCCGGCAAAGCAGCACGTCGAAGTCAGCTGAAACCATGGGAGCGGAATCTGCGATTATCGGACTGGGATTTGTTGGCAAAGCCCATCTCGAAGCCCTGCGCCGGCTGGGCATCCCCGTGCGCGGAATCCTCGGCAGCTCTCCCGATCGCACCCGCCAAGCGGCTCAGGAACTCGGAATTGCGCATGCATATTCGTCACTCGATGAGCTGGTAAACGATTCCGGCGTGACCGCCGTCCACATCTGTTCGCCCAACCACGTTCATCATGATCAATCAAAGGCCGCCCTGGAAGCGGGCAAGCACGTAGTGTGCGAGAAACCCCTGGCGATGAACGCGCATGAGAGCGGGTCTTTAGTCGAATGGTCGCGCAAGCTGAACCTGGTCGGTGCGGTCACCTACAACCTGCGCTATTACCCGCTCTGCCAGCAGGCTCGATCTCTGGTGCGACAAGGGGCAATCGGCGAGCCGCGGCTCATCCACGGCAGCTTTCTGCAAGATTGGCTGCTATATCCCACCGACTGGAATTGGCGCCTGCAGCCGGAACTCGGCGGCGAGATGCGCGTGGTGGCCGACATCGGGACTCACTGGCTGGATCTGCTGACATGGATCACCGGCAGAAAAATCACCGAACTGTGCGCCGACGTGGCAACAGTCATTCCCGTCAGGAAACGTCCCCGCGGACGGGTCCAAACCTTCCAGCAAACCACCGGCGAGACCGATGATTTCAAGATCACGACCGACGACTACGCTTCGATTCTCTTGAATTTCGAAGGCGGGGCCCACGGCGTGTGCACTGTTTCCCAAATCAGTGCTGGACGCAAGACGCGGCTGTGGTTTGAAGTTGACGGATCGGAAGGCTCACTGGCGTGGAACTCGGAAGATCCGAACCAGCTCTGGATCGGCCGCCGTCGCGAGCCCAATCAGGAGATGATCAAAGATCCCTCGCTGATGAGTCCCGAAGCGCGCGGATACGCAGCCTACCCGGGCGGCCACGCCGAGGGCTATCCCGACACGTTCGTTCAACTATTCAAAGATTTTTATGCCTACCTCGACGCGGGTGACCTCTCAAAGCCGCGCACCTTCCCCACTTTCGAAACCGGACACGAAGAAATATTGCTCTGCGACGCCAGTGCCCGAAGCGCAAAAGAGCGCATCTGGGTGAAGCTGGCCTAGCAATTTTGTTACACTCTCCTTGGGTTCCCCGCTCTCTTCGTTCAGAACGCCGTCACCCAGCCATCGAGGAGGTCCCATCATGAAGAAAATCTTGAAATGGATTGCGATCGCCGTCGCTATCCTCATCGTCATCGCCCTGGCCCTGCCCTTCCTGATCAATGTGAATTCTTTCCGTCCGCAAATCGAGTCGAACCTGTCCGACGCTCTCGGACGAAAAGTGACAGTGGGAAACCTCAAACTCTCCATTCTTTCCGGTAGTGTGGGAGCAGATGACATCGCCATTGCTGACGATCCTTCGTTTGCCAATACGCCATTTATTCGCGCCAAAGCGCTAAACGTTGGCGTTGAACTCATGCCTCTGATCTTTTCCAAACAGCTTCACGTCACCGAGTTGAGCCTGACAGAACCGCAAGTTAGGTTGCTGCGCGCACCTTCCGGGCGCTGGAATTATTCGACGCTGGGCGGAAACGCCGCGAGCAAGCCTGCCACTCCCGCCACCTCTTCTGACGCGAATTCGTTTCAGCAAAACCTGTCGGTCGCCAAACTCGCCATCAAAGATGGGCGGGTCTCAATCGCCGAAACCAAGGCTCCCGCCAAAGCTCATGTGTACGACAACGTGAACATCGAAGTGAAGAACTTCTCTTTCGCCTCGCAATTCCCTTTTACTCTGAATGCCAAGTTGCCGGGTGGAGGGACCCTAAAGCTGGATGGCACTGCCGGCCCCATCAATCCCAACGACACCGCGCAAACTCCTTTGCAAGCGAAGCTGGAAGTGAAAAAACTGGACCTGGGCAAATCAGGATTTGTTGACCCCAGCTCCGGTATCGCCGGAGTCGCCGACTTTGACGGCACCTTAAATTCCGACGGAAAAGTGGTTCAGACCAGCGGTACCATAACCGCCGATTCACTAAAGCTGTCGCCCAAAGGAACGCCGGGGAAAACGCCTGTGCGCGTACGTTACGCCACTGCCTACGAATTGCAAAAACAAACCGGCCGCCTCACGCAGGGAGACCTTTCGGTGGGCAAAGCGGTCGCCAAGCTTGGTGGAACCTACGATTTGAGCGGCGAATCACCTGCAGTGAATATGAAGTTGAACGCTGACAACATGCCGGTGGATGACCTTGTGACCATGCTGCCAGCGTTGGGCGTCGTTCTGCCTTCTGGCTCCTCGCTTAAAGGAGGAACACTTTCCGCCAACCTGAGCATCGTCGGACCCGCTGACAAGCTGGTCATCACGGGCCCCGTCAAACTGGTCAACACCAAGCTGACTGGTTTTGACATGGCATCGAAACTCTCGGCAATTACATCTTTGGGCGGCGCCAAAACTGGGCCGGACACCGCCATTCAGAATTTAAGCGCGGACGTGCACGTCGCACCCAGCGGCATTCAGACCCAGAACATTAATCTGGTGGTCCCCAGCATCGGCACCGTGACCGGCAGCGGGACCGTCAGCTCTGGGTGGCGGACTTACGGCATTAGCGGGCGGCGGAAAGGGCGCCATCCCTTTTTTCATCCAAGGCACGTCTTCCGACCCGAAGTTCGTTCCCGACGTGAAGGGAATGGCCGCCGGTCAACTCGGCAAGCTCGGCGGACAAATCCCCGGCGGGCAAAGTACCCAAGGTCTGACCAACGCAGTTACCGGACTGTTCGGCAAAAAGAAGAAGCAGTAGCCGTCGCTGTCATTTCAGCTTGAGCAGAGCGACGCTGTAGCCGTTGAGAGTCAGGGTAACCGGCGAGGGAAAATTCCAGAAGGTTGTCGGATCGAGGCGGCCCTCAACGCATTTTTTACTGGCCCGCTGCCCACTGGTCACTTCCCACGTCGACTCAGACGTATCCCAGCCCCGCCAGTCGGTCGTGGACGGTCTTCTCGCCTTCGCTGTCGCCTGACCCTCCGCCGGGCGATTTCTTCTCCATGCCTGCGACCAGTGAGCGTCCCTGCATGGTTTCCGGAATCTCGTATCCCGCGAGGTCGAGAAGCGTGGGAGCAATATCCAGCAAGCGCGCGCCATCATACTCCCCACTCAGAGGACAATTCGGCGCGGCCAGGATGAACATTCCGTACTGCGCGTGATTGCAGCCATCCGGGCCAGTGTCGTTTTCCTGGACATGAACTGCGGCATGCCCCACGCTGCCGATCGAACGCCAGTAAAGTCCGCCGAAGTGGACGATTAGATCAGGCGCGATGCTGCGGACGTTCTTGTAAAGTTCCTTGGGTTTAAAAACTAAAGAATTGAGCGGCTGCCCCTTGTCGTCGGCCAGCGCTTCAAGCCGCACCTTCATTTCATGTTGAAACGCTTCATACTCGCCGGCCGGAGTCACCCCTTGCGGCTCTCTGCCCTGCACGTTGAAGAAGACTCGCGCGTAGTATCCTCCCTCACTCCATACCCGGGTCTTGCTCCAATTCACCTTCAGCTTGTCGAACGGAGTAACCGTTGTCGGATATTCATTCAGGACCAGCAAGCCTTCGCGGATCAGCCATTCATTGATGGCAATTCCCCCGTCGAGCCTTTGCGCTCCGTGATCGGAGACCACCAGCACCACGGTGTCCTGGTCGAGTAACTCCAGCGCTTTTCCGATCTGCTGGTCGAGCCAAAGATAGTAGTCCGGAATGGCAGTCTGGTAAGGGTTTCCCGGCTCAAATAGCACATGTTTCTCGTCGAAGTAATTCCAGAAGCCGTGATGCATTCGGTCGAGCCCAATGTCCACAAAGTGAAAGTAATCCCACTGCTGCTCTTTCAGCAGCCAGTGGACAACCTTCCACTGCTTCTCGCTCATACGGAAGATTTCGTCTTTCAGCCAATCTTTGCGGTCGGTGCGGAAATTCTTCACATCCACCGGATACTCGCCGACCAGCTCGTTGATCTTCGCCTTGACTGAGGGCGGATGTGTGAAGTCATTCTTCACCGTGTCTGGAGTTAGGAAACAGCCAATGCTGATGCCGTTGATGCGGCGCGGAGGATAATTTGGCGGAACTCCCACAATGATCGAACGCTTCCCTTCACGCGCTAACTGGTCCCAAATCGCTAGCGCCTTAATCGACGCGGAATTGGCGAATCCCAACTTCTCGTAGGAATGATCAGTCCGATTGCGAAAGCCGTACACTCCCAGCGAGCCCGGGTCCTCCACGCCGGCACCGTGATGGGCGGAATCACGCTCTCTAGACGTCCGTAAGCCCCGAGATCCATCAAGCGCCGCAGATTCACCAGGCGTTCGTCACCGAAAACAACTTCCGGCGCGGCACAGTCGAGTCCAAGCACGCAGATTTTCATTTCAGAGTAGCGATGTTCCTTCCATGGTTTGAGGGACTGGAACCTCTAGATGATTCAGGATTGTTGGCGCAAGGTCAATGATGTGGGGAGGGTGCCCCGTTCTTGTCCCTCCGTCTTCTGGAGGGACAGGGCGGGGTCTGTTCATGAACAGAATTCCCGGAACCGCCTCCGGATCCACAATGTGATCTCCGCTCCAGCGGCGGATATTGTCCTCAAGCAACGAATTGGAGAATCCTCCAACCGCGCTCTGCCATGAGACTCGAAATCCAGGACGAAAATTGACCAGCAAATCCGGAGCATTGGCGGCGTAAGGCCCGGAATAGAGCTCTTCCCTGCGCGATACGCTGCGCACCGCCGCCCGCTGGGTCGCGGCATCTGGGATTCCCGCCAAGCCACTTTGAATCGCGTGACGCACCCGCTCCGCCTCGGTTCCTTGGTCCAGAATTCCTTCGCGCTCACGGCCTTTGAAATTCAGATAGATCCCGCCCAGCCCCACCGCGTAAGCATGGGTGCGCGACCAATCCACGGCGGCAAACCCTTCGCCCATATCTTCGCTCGGCTTGCGGCCGTCCTTCAGCGCCAGCAGCCCGTTTTGCCATAGCCAGGTATTAGTATCGAAGCCGCGGCGGAAAGTGTTGAACCCGTGATCGGAGAGCACAAACAGCAGCGTGTCCTCGTCCTCTTTATCGAGAACCGGCGCGAGAAGCTTGTCGCAGCGGGTGTAGTGTTGCTCGATCAACGTGGAGAACTCGCGCGCCAGATCCGGCTCATACCCAGGATGTTCGGGATCCCGGAATCGCCAGAGCATATGCTGCACCCGGTCCGGCGTGTCGTAGAGCAAAAAGAAAAATCCTTCCGTAAAACGCTCCAGTTCAAAACGCATCAGGCGCTCGCGCTCTTCAAGGACCAGTTCGCATTGCGCGAGATAGGCAGCCTCATCGAGGCGTCCATTGTTCAGGCCGTTGTGGTCTTCGGCCATTCCCAGGGTTGAGAAAAGCCCGATTTCGCCCGCCAGATCTTTCGCGTAGCTTGCCGGAGTAGAAACCGGAAACATCGGCGCCGCAGGATCGAAGTTAATCGCAGACACGTAGAACTCCACCTGTGGCTCGATCTGCTTGACGTAAAACCGCGCAATGCCGGTCACCGATTGCAGCATGGAGAATTTGAATTTGAAGCGCACCCACTCGCTCCAGGATTTCTCCGCAACCTCGATCCGCGGTGGAGAGCCGCCGGTCTCAATCACCAGTTTGCGCTGATCTTTCCTGACCTGAGCTCGAATCTCACACGTAGTGTCACTCGGTGGAGATTGACGCGTGTTTCGCGGCCCGATCACCTGGGTCCTAAAATCAGACCCCGAACCCAAAATCACGACTTGCTCGCTTTCGCGCGCCTGCGCGTTTTTATCCTGGGTGTAAAACGTCCCTTTGTTCTGACTGCCGCGCAGGTCAGGTACGCCGACTCCGGCAATCATCCTGCCATTCAGTTCATCGGGAGGAAACGTGCACGGACAACGCAGCACCACGCTGGGCACGCCCGCCTGCGAAAGCGCGTGCCACAGCGGCATCCCTTTACGCTGATTCACCACCTGGGGCGGAGCGAACGCGCTCTTCGGCCGTTCGAAGCGACTCAACGCTGCGTCTGGAAGATAAGTAGCCGGATCGCGCGAGATAAAATCAAAAATCCCGTGGCCGCCGGGATTGGTTCCGGTTGCAAACGACGACCACGCCACCGGAGTCTGTGCCGGATACGTAGTTCTCAGCCTTGAATAAGAGCCCGAGTGCCGAATGCGCGCTAGGTTGGGAAGCTCTCCGCGCTCGAGCATGGACTCAACAAGCGTGGGTTCGAGTCCATCCAGCCCAATGACGATTGCTTTCTTGCGCAAAGAATGCCTAAGTTAAGAGGGATTTTTCGGCGTGTCGTTTTGCGGTCCGGAAGTCGGTGGAACCGGATCCGCCGGGCGAGGCGACCGCCCGATGATCCTAAAAACTGCCGCGACCACTTTGTTCCAGAAAACCAGCAGAACGCCAATAACGCTGGCAATACCCGAGGTAACCGTCATCACCTGGTCCGGACCCGCATACAGCGCCAATAACTCAAAACGCATGAAAGCTCCCTCGCTCACAACCCTTGAAGAAGTGTTATTTCAATTTTACGGGAGTTCCGGCTCGAACGGGAATCAATTGCACTCGTATGGTTGCCCCCAGCTACTGCACGGTGATGAAAAGAGTTCCTGTTAGGGGATTCGCGGTCGCTGTAATGGTCGCAGTGCCCGCGCCGGGAAAAGTCGCAGCGCCACTTGATGCCGATGCGAAGTTTACGATCGAAGGATTGCTGGAAGTCCACGTCGCGGCTGCACTTGTACCGCTCGACGCGGCTGTGAAGACTACTCCGGTCTGTCCAACGTTGAAAACAACTTGCGGGAATGTTCCGGCTCCCGTGGTCACCGCTTTTTGGGGTTGACAGGGACTGATCGTCAAACCCGTCGGTGCGGCAGCGGTCGCGGTGCCGCTGACCCCGTTGAAGCTTGCCGTTATCGTGGCGGAACCTCCGGTTCCGATATCTGTGGCATTTCCGGCGCCAGTGCCCGACGCAAGGATGGCCACGATACAGGGATCGGAAGTGGTCCACGTGGCAGAGGCGGTTACGTTCTTGGTGCTGTTGTCTGAATACGTGGCCTGTGCGCTAAAGGCCTGGGTTTGGCCCGATGTCAGCGACGGCGCGTTGGGGGTGACAGTGACCGTATTCGGCTGGTTGACAAAGAACCCAGTACACCCCGGGGCTACAACCAATAGGGACAACGCCACCAGCGCGGCAATCAGAGACAGTTTTCGCCCGGAATTCAGCATAATGCTCTCGCGACCTCCACAATCCCTTGCCGAAGCAGCTTGCAAAATTGTAGCAGAGGGATTCCCTGCCGGATGGGTCCCCTGTACCAACGTGTGACATAGGGTGTCCCGACACCTTTCCCGGTTACCACCGAGAACGCGCGTTTTTCTATACCTTGCGAAGAAAATGCAGCGTTAAGGAATGACGGCCCAGGGAAAGTGGTTCAAGGAGGGAGGAGTGGTTGATCAGAGGCCCCAAAGCCAAGAGCCCACAGCCTAGATCCTAGAGCTGCCTAGTTCGTCCGCTTCGCCTTATGAATGCGTTCGTCCACCGGCTTGCGTCCGGCGAAGCCTTCGTTCGTGCCGTGCCAGTGGGTAATCGCCGATTCTCCCAGCTTCCAGCACAGCAGGACGATCTCGCCGTCAACCTCACAGGGGAAATCCAGCAATCCAATGTCAAGGTCCTTGACCTGGACGCCCATGGCATCAATTTCAGACATCGCGTCTTTTACGCGCTGAATGGCCTTCTCCCGCTCAGCTTTCCTGCGGGCCAGATGGACGACGTTCAGCGACATGCCACCGCTGAGAAATACCCGGTGGGTGATTTCCTGAAACTCCGCGTCCACCGATTCCATCAGCTTCTTCCCATCGATGGAGGTGCGCAGAAGGGATTCCAGGACCGGCACAAGGTCTTGTGCTTCGTCGAGAGTGAATGTACGGGAGGACATAGGGGTATTTTACAGCACCCGAGAAAAGGCGGCTTCAGGCTCTAGGCTCTAGGCTCTAGGCTCTAGGCTTCAGCAAAACAGCGACTTACGATTTTCCTGAAGCCTAAAGCCTGAAGCCCAAAGCCGAATTTATTGAATTTCCAGCATCCGAGCCAGCGCCACCTTCGCCCAATGCTTTACGTCGTCGCGAACCTTGATCTGATTGACGACATTGCCTTCCACCAGATTCTCCAGCACCCAGCACAAATGCTGCGGCGAGATGCGAAACATCGTGGTACACAGGCAGCCGGAATCATCCAGCGTGATGACCTTCTTCCCTTCCGCAGCAAACTCTTTGCCCATGCGGTTGACCAGGTGAATTTCCGTACCCACGGCGAACATCGTCCCCGAAGGCGCCTGGCGAATCATTTTCAGCAGGCCCTCAGTTGAGCCGATACCGTCAGCCTTTTGGCAAACTTCCCAGCGGCATTCCGGATGCACGATCACGCGAATGCCCGGATACTTTGCACGAACGTTATCTACGTGCTCCGGTAAGAATCGCTGGTGCACGGAGCAGTGCCCTTTCCACAGAATCACCCTCGCCTTCTTCAGCCGCTCTGCGTCGAGACCACCGTTCAGCATGTAAGGGTCCCAAACCACCATTTCGTTGAGCGGAATGCCGAGGTTGTATCCGGTGTTGCGGCCGAGGTGCTGGTCGGGCAGAAAAAGCAGCTTCGGAGTTTTCGCGAATCCCCACTTGAACGCACCCGGCGCATTCGACGATGTGCAAACCTCGCCTCCCCGCTCGCCGCAAAAAGCTTTGATCGCCGCCGTCGAGTTCATATACGTAATCGGCGTTACGCCATCGCCTTCGTCGTTGGTAATGCCCGCACGAACCAGGTTTTCCCAGCAGTCTTCCACTTGAGTGATTTCGGCCATGTCGGCCATGGAGCATCCGGCGTTGAGATCGGGGAGAATCGTGACCTGCCCTGGCCGCGCAAGAACGTCGGCGCTCTCCGCCATAAAGTGCACCCCGCAAAAAATAATGTATTTGCCGCCGGCGTGCGCGGCCTGTTGCGAGAGCTTGTAAGAATCGCCGCGAAAATCGGCAAAGCGGATAACTTCATCGCGCTGATAGTGGTGACCCAGGATCACGCAGTCGCGGCCCAAAGCCTCGCGGGCGGCGGCAATGCGCTCATCCATGGTGTGATCGGGGAGAACGAGATAGTTTTCCAGACTGCAAACTTGTGAAGCTGTAGCCATGTTTTTCACGCTTTCAGCTCCGATTGAGTGGGCGGCGCCTATTCCACCTAAAGTTCACTCAAATCCGGAACGGGGATGTTGAAAGCCTTCCAGCGGCTCCAGCGGGCTCACTGCGCCTCATCGTTACTCCGATTCGGCGCCCAGTCCGCGGGGATGTTGAAGCCACTCAACTCTACCAGTACTTGGATGCTCGCGGGCGGCGGAAAGAGTCGCTTTTTTCCCAAGCCCAAAAAGAGCACCCTAAAATCAAGAATATTGTGCCTGTTTGCGGTGCAAGCGCAAGTTGAGGTGGGGCCTACGTGGCGCGGGTGCCCTCACCTACGAGAGCCCGGAGATCATTTGCCATTGAAGGTGGGTACCTTGAGGAGAATCGCTGGCGGGAGCGCCACTGCCACAAAGTCATCTTCCTCCCGAGGGATCAGCGCTGGTCGCGGTCTCCACATCCACGTGCAACCTCAGCGTCGAATCACCTTCCGGCGGGTAACAGTTTCCGTCAGCGTTATAGTTCGCCGGGCACTTTGCCGCGAAGCCCTTCCTCTTCGGAGACTGCGCAAACTGCCAGACATCAGTAGAGTTGATTCCACTCTCCGTCGGAGCCGGTGGCTTCCTCGGAAACGCGCATCCCGGCGACGGCGGGCAAACGTCGTCAGTCACAAAAAACGCAATCTTTCTTCCGCCAGCATTTTGCTGAATATCGTCGGCAGTGACGATACTGACTTTGCCTTCTCTAGCCGGAATCCCCGAGCAATAAACCCCGGCACGAAGTCCGGCGGCAGTCACCGCATCCACCCAGGCGAAGATGTACGCCTTCTGCTCCGGCAGCATGCGCCCGCCTTCCTCGATGTCGAGAAAGATAATGGTGTGCGATGGGAAGCCTTCTCGCCGGGCAGATTTGACAGCGGCCTGAGCATCCGACTGACCCAGCGCCGCCGGGTTGTGCCTCAGGTCTTTGTAGAGCCGTCCGTTGAACAGGACAAGGAATCCGAATCCCGCCGAGTCGAGCTTCGCGCGGTTCCCTGCCCAGGTATTCGCCTTCGCCCCAGGAGGATTGTTGAGCCAGTATCCCGCAAACGAAAATGTCTGGCGCAAGGCCCCGAGGTTGGCGTCGCCAGGATAGTCGTTGCGGTCAAAGCCGAGATAGGAGGAAGCCTGTCCGACAGCAAACCAAGAAAAGATCAACATGCAAAGCAGGAGTGGGACAGCAAGGAACCGCATGCTTTTCTTTCTCTGCGCTCTCGGTGTACTCGGCGGTGAAACGCCTTTCCTGACGGCTGAAACCTGACGCCTACCCCCCGATATGCACCATTGTCCTCGAGGCCGGCACAAAGTCCGCCTCGCCTATGTGGTGCCGCTCTTCTTTTCTTGCGATCACGCCGCGGATGAATTCGGCCAGATCCTCGTCGGAAGCGCCACGCCGCATGAGTTCATGTAGATCGTGGTCCCAAACGGAAAATAGACACGTGCGAATCTTGCCGTCGGAGGTGATGCGAATGCGGCTGCAGTGTCCGCAGAACGGATGGGACACCGGCGCGATGATGCCGATTTCGCCGATTCCATCATCGAAGCGATAACGCCTCGCGGTTTCGCTGCGCCCATGCGGAATCTCGATCAGCGGGCGATATTCCCCCATGCGGCGCAGAATTTCATCCAGCGTGACCACAATCTCCGGCGACCAGACTCGATCTTCCTCGAGCGGCACGAACTCGATAAAGCGCACGATCACGCCTTCTTCACGCGCAAACATACCAAACGGGATGATCTGGTCTTCGTTGAACCCCCGCATCAACACGCAATTGACTTTCACGGGCCACAGTCCGGCATCGCGCGCCGCACGCATCCCTGCGAGTACATGATCGAAGCCGCCGGGCACGCGCGTGATGCGGGCAAAGCGGTCGGGATCAACCGCGTCCATGCTGACCGTGATGCGGTTCAACCCGGCATCTTTGAGCGGCTGCGCCATGCCCGCGAGCAGATGCCCGTTGGTGGTCATGGCGACGTCGAGGGGCTCGCCGTCAGCCGAATTCAGCCTCGAAAGGTCGCGAACAAAATCAACCACGCCCCGCCGCAGCAACGGCTCACCGCCCGTCAGCCGAATCTTTGTAATCCCCAGCGAAACCAGCACCCGTGCCATGCGCAGGTAATCCGCAAATGGCAGCTCTCCGTATAGAGCGCCCTCATTGCCAGTCCGGCAATAAACACATTTGTAGTTACACCGGTCGGTAATCGAAATCCGCAGATCGGTGATGGCGCGTCCGAATTTGTCGGTGAGTGGCAGCTGCTGGCTCCTAGCTTCTAGGTTCTGATTCCGAGAGCGTCCTCGCTTCTCGCCCTGTCATTCCGAGCGTAGTGGAAGGGTTCGCTTGCGAACCATTCCACGAAGTCGAGGAACCTGCTTTTTGTTTACGCTGGAAAGGAGGACCGGACGGAGAACGCCCCCGGCGGTCGTTTCCTTTCCAATGCTTCCTTTCGAAAGCGGGAGGCGCGGGCGTTTCCACTCGAACCCTTGGGAAAGTGTGGCGCGGGCGCCCTCGCCCACGTACTTTCCCTCGCTACCACAGCCAGGGTATGCCCGAAGGCTGCGGCAGTCGGAAACTCAAGCTAATTATAAGGCAAGTGAGACTGCTACTACTTACGCGGAAATGTCGCGCCAGAAGTTCGCGAAACTGATCCACTTCAGAAGGGGAGAATGCGCGCTTGGGTATAACTTCAAACATTCCTTGCCCCATGTAGAGCACGAACAGGTTTTTGGTCTCCTGAACCTCGGTATAGGCGGACCAGTTATTTTCACTCCGTCCAGCGTCATTCGTCGTACGCAGACCTTCTTCACCGGCAAACAGCCTCTGCCTCAGCACGAAGTTCGGAATGGTGCGAAATTGCCGTCGCAGACTAATAGGGCGAACAATCAGGGGCCACGCAAGCGCCACTCCCGCAATGACGAACATGCGGACGTCTTGGGAGGAGCCTCCCGTGATCAGTGATAGGAATCCCGTAAACCGAAAAAATACCCCAACGACCCAGTAGAAGTAGTAAAGGAAAGATTTCTTCTGGCGTGCGACCTCAAGGAAATCTGAAAGGGTGCATTGATAATCAATTTCCATGTGCGTTCTTGCAGCTCAAGTAGGCAGAATAACAACAGCTGCGACAATTATTGACTGACACTCGTCGCTTTTTCCACCGCCTTCTCCGCCAGCGGCGCCATAATCGCGAACCCAGCCTTGTTCGGATGGAGGCCATCTTGCGCCAGATCGCGCTTGAGCAGGCCTTTGTCGTCCACCAGGGAGCTGAAATAATCGAGATAGACAAGATCATTTAGCGCGCAATAGTCTTTCAGCCAGCGGTTGAGCGCCAGAATTCTCTCCATCGGACGTTGTGCAAAGAAATCCTGCGACTCCGGCGTATAGTTGTGGACCGGAAGAATAGAAGAAAAAATCACTTTAATGCCATGGGCGCGCGCCAACTCCGCGATCGACGCCAAATTCGCTTCGATGTCTTCATTCGAGATCGGCCCGGTGTTGCCTGCAATGTCATTGGTGCCTGCCAGTATCACGACCGCTTTCGGCTGCAGGTTGATGACGTCCTGACGAAAGCGCACCAGCATCTGCGACGTGGTCTGTCCCCCAATTCCCCGATTGACGTACGGCTTGCCGGAGAACGACTCGTCGAGCTTCCAGATATCAGTGATCGAATCACCAAAGAACACGACCCGATTCTCCCTCGCGGCAGGCGGCTTGAGGGCGGCGTTGGCATCGCGGTACCGCGCCAGTTGTCCGTAGTCGTCGGTAAAAACCGCAATGCGGGAGGCGCGATACTTGTCCAAGCCTGCGTAGCCAGTGGCGGGCAACGTAATTGGCTGGGCTGCCTGCTGGGCAAAAGCAGCCGCACAAAGAGATAGAACAAACAAAGCTCGACTCGCGGCATTCCAGAAATCGTCGAAAATCACGATCCATCTCCTTTGGTTTGGCCGTGTGAATCCGTGTAAATCCGTGGCCAAGAAGTTTCAGTTCCACTCACATGCCATCATAATTCGGTCCGCCCCCACCTTCCGGAGGAACCCACGTAACGATCTGATAAGGGTCGTGAATGTCGCAGGCCTTGCAATGCACGCAATTCGACGGATTCAAACTGATGCGCTTACCGTTCGGGGCTGAGGCATCGTCAAGCATCTCGTAAACGTTGGCGGGACAGAAGTGCTGGCAAGGGCTGCCGTACTCGCGAATACAACGCGAATTGCAAATGTCGGTGTCGTGGATGACAAGGTGCGCTGGCTGATCTTCTTCATGCTTCGTGCCAGAATGATAAAGATCAGTCAGCTTATCGAACGTTAGCTTGCCATCGCCTTTGGCGTTGCCGATCAGATGCGCTTCTGCCCCACCATTGGCCGGCAAGTCAACGAGCTTCTTCATCCGCGTATATCCCGCCGTCCCGGGATAGCGATTGCGCAAGCCGCGTCCGCCGGTCAATTGCTGGATTCCGGCGTGGAACATGCCGCAGCGTCGCAGCTGAGAAATCGTCTTTCTTCATCGCATCGAAAGCGGTCTCCGCCGCCAGCATCCCGCTCTTGATCGCCAGATGAATTCCTTTGAGCCGCTGCGAATTCAGGAATCCGGCCGAGTCGCCAAGAATCATCCAACCGTTTCCCGCAACCGGCGGAATCGCCCACCAGCCGCCGTAAGGCAGCGACTTCGCTCCGTAGCGAATCATCTTGCCGCCTTCGAGCAGCTTCGCGACAAACGGATGCCGCTTAAATTCTTGCAGCACGCGCTGCGGATCAAGTCGCGGATCGGGATAGTCAAGCCCAGTAACGAAGCCGAGTGAAACAACATTGTCTTTCCCACCGTAAATCCACGCCCCGCCGTATTCGCGCGAAGTGAGCGGCCAGCCCATGGTGTAAATCACCTCCCCGGGAGCGATGCGTTCCGATGGGATTTCCCAGAGCTCTTTCACGCCCTGGCCATAGGTCTGAGGATTGCAATCTTTGGCGAGATCAAATTTATTGATGAGCTGTTTGGTCAGCGACCCACGAGTGCCCTCGGCCAGGATGACGATCTTTGCCTGCAACTCGTACCCCGGCTCGAAATTCGACTTCGGCTGATTCTGTTTGTCCACACCCTTGTCGTCGGTTAGCACTCCAGTCACCCGCTCGCCGTCAAACCGCAACTCCGATCCCGCAAATCCGGTGAAGACAGTGATCCCGGCCGCTTCGACTTTGCTTCCCAGCCACTTCACAAAACGATTCAGCGAGATGACATAGTTGCCGTGATCGCGCAGCGGCGGCGGGGTGATGGGAAACTTGAGCTTGCTGTTTTCGGTGAGGAAGTAAACAGCCTCTTTGTTTACCGAAGAATTGAGGGGAGCTTCCTTTTCGAAGTCCGGCAGCAGTTCGCGCATAGATCGCGGATCAAGCAAAGCCCCAGAAAGGCAGTGCTGGCCGATTTCTCGGGCCTTGTCCAGCACATAGATATTTTCCTTGCTTAGCTGTGAGTCAGGATTACTCGCGTTGTGCCTATCGATCAGCTGCGAGAGGCGCAGCGCGCAAGCCATGCCCGCCGGCCCGCCGCCGACGATGACGACATCCGCCGGCATCTGCGGACGTTCAATGCCTTCGAGGGTTTTGCGAAATACAAGCATAAACAAACCGGCCACGGATTTGCGCGGATTCACACGGATAAATCAAGATCTTGATGTTTGATCCGTGAAGATCCGTGCAAATCCGTGGCTGCTCTTACGTCCCTGCCTTCGCCTTCTTCACTTCTTCAATCAGCGGCGGCACAATGTCGAATAGATTTCCCACCACCGCGACATCGGCAATTTCAAAGATCGGCGCCTCACGATCCTTGTTGACCGCAATCACCGCGCGCGCTCCCTTCATTCCCACAATGTGTTGAATCGCGCCGCTGATTCCCAGCGCGAGGTAAAGCTTTGGCGCAACGGTTTGCCCCGACGACCCGATCTGGCGGTCCATGGGCAGCCATCCAGAATCGCAGATGGGGCGCGATGCAGCAATTTCGCCGCCAAGCGCGCCGGCGAGTTGCTTGGCCAATTCGATGTTTTTCTGTTCCTTGATTCCGCGCCCAACCGAGACAATAATCTCCGCCTGCGTCAAATCGACCGCCTGCTTTGCTTCTTTGAATATTTCCTGCGGCTGGTTGCGGACGGTGCCCGCCGCGATCTGCAGATCGACGGTTTCAACCGGCGCAGCGCTAGCTCCAGCCTCGACTTTGTCCCCGCGAAATGCCCCGTTCTGGAAGGTCACAAACCACGGTGCATCGCAACTAAAACTGACGTCCGCCGCAAACTTGCCTTGAAACATCTGCCGCGTGAACAACAACTTTTCGCCGTCCTTGCGGTATCCCACGCAGTCGCTGATCACGGTGCGGCCCATCGCCGTCGCAAGTTTGGGAATAAAATCGCGCACTTGATAAGTGTGCGGCATCAGCACCAGTTTCGGCTGATTGGACGAAAGGAATTGCTTGAGCCCTGCCGAGAAAGCATCGGGAGTATACGGATTCAGGGCCGGCGATTCCAGGTCGTAAACCTTCGCGACCCTCTTCCCGGCAATTTCACTGGCAATCGAAGCAACACCGCTTCCAATTACCGCAGCCCCCAAAATCCACCCGGTTTCCGCCGCGATGGATTGCCCTGCGACAAGCGTCTCCCACGATGCGCGGTTCAGCTTCCCTTCGCGCTGTTCGACCACCACCAGAATCTTTTCAGGCATTGGTTAATTCCGCGAAATCAATCAGTGGGTCACGCTGCCGCGTTTGTGATGCCCGATTCCGAGCAGCGTGCAGCCGGCCGCAGCCTGCACTAGGAACCAGATGGGATAAAGATGCGATCCGGCCTTAATGCTGCTATACACAAAGGCCAGGAAAATCA
>WNFD01013214.1_pt1 | contig 16791 bp, 17 predicted proteins | sample 5400491 | NCBI WGS metagenome assembly WNFD01 (sample SAMN13153343, study PRJNA577476) | soil metagenome | isolation source: 120 cm saprolite under Douglas fir tree site 2 hole 2 replicate 2 | place: USA:California | collected 2015-04-18 | reverse complement strand
GACGATGCCGACCTGTTCGGTGCGGAGCTGAGCCACCTTGTCCGGGAAATCTCATCGGCCAGGGCTGGGCATTTCATATTATTGGGTATTCGCTCCGGAAAAGTAGATCGAGCGCTCGATGCCACACTCCTGAAGGGTTTACCGTACTACGAGATCGTAATACCGCATCTGACGGACGCGGATATAGGAAAGCTGCTGGACGTGCTTGATCGAGAGAATCGACTCGGAGTTCTCAAAGGCAAGTCACGTTCAGAGCAGGAGATAATGTTTAGGAGTCAGGCAGGTAGGCAACTGCTGGTGGCGATGATTCAGGCCACCTCAGGTGCTCCGTTTAAGGAGAAAGCGGTGGAAGAGTTGGGCGATCTTCCGGTGGAGGGACGGCAAGTATACGCTCTCGTGGCAGTTGCTTCAGCCTTCAGGTTCAAACTTACAAAAGAAGAGATTCTGGTTGCATCGGGGGATCAGACTAACGCTTCCCTGAACGTGCTCGATCAATTAATTCGCCGCCATGTTATTACGCAGCTGGAAGATGACAATTCTGTCCGTGCTAGACATCGCGTCATTGCCGATCTCTTGTTAGATGAGCTCAAGAGGACTGGTGAACTCCGGGACGTTCTGGAAGGTCTGACCTTCGCAGTTGCAACCAAAGTCGGCCCAAGTATGAGACGTTCTGCAAGGCCGTGGAGAATGTTAAGAACGTTGCTGAACCACGATTTTTTAGCCCGCTCCATTTACCCCGAGGCTGCGCGCAACCTTTATGGAAGCCTCGAGTCCTTGTTGTCTTGGGACTATCATTATTGGCTCCAGAGGGGAAGCCTTGAAGTTGAGTTCGGCGATGCACCTTTGGCCGAGAACTTTCTCAATCAAGCACGTGGACTGGCACCTGACGATCCTTTCGTTCAGACGGAGTGGGGATACCTCCTGTTTAAGAAGGCACTTGATCATCCGGTTTCGATTGAAGCTCCTGCTCTTGTCGAAGAGGCGACCCTGTTGCTTGAGGATCTTATAGGCAGATCGGGCGTCGCGGACTCATACCCATACCACGTCCTCGGAAGCCAGGGACTTTCGTGGGCGCGGCGAGGTACCCATATCCGGCCGGAAAAAGAGAGATTTCTCGCAAGGCTGATTCGAATTGTTAACGAAGCCTGCACAAGGTTTCCGAGAGCAGGTGAGCTCCAACAACTCCTCAAAGACATAAAGAGGGAATCATTGATGTTGGTTACAAATGATAAGAACACAGACGTGTCTACGATGGACATGTTCCCGGAAAATTCCCAATAGGAATCGGGACTCAACACGCGGCTGAGACGAATATTGCGAAGCCGAAGGCGTTAGGTTGTAAGCGCCAGCCTGCACGTCTATGCGTACCGCCCCTTCTCCGCGACCCTACTGGGATCGAATAATAATCGAATCGTCGTGACGTGCTTCAGCTTTTGTCCGAAACGCTCACCAGTTGCGCAAGACCTTGCCAATCGTGCGAATGGGGTAAATGCTCCGCTGCACCCTAGTCACGCCTCCGCTTGCTAGGCCGCGATTCGATCTCTACCGTATCGACTGCTGTCGCATAGGTACCTTCTGGTCCCGATGCCATTTTCAGACCAATCTCCTCATGCGTGACCTCCCGGCCCTTGTTCCTCACATGGAAATCGAACCGTTCCTGGAGGGTTCTGATCTCGTGCGCTAGTGTCACCTCGAGGTAAAAGCTGCTGTACAAGTTCTTCACGACCGTTTCCGCCATGAACAAGGTACGACTAGGAGCGCGCATAAACAGGGTAAGGCAAGCGGTATCGGAATCCGGGAAGTTCTCGCAGTGATAGGTCCTGTGTCCAGAATCAATGTAGAATCGCCCGATCACGAACCTGGCTTCGGACGATCCTCTTGCAGCGTCGAACATCCAGACTCCAGCCAAAGCTTCACAGACGTGCAGCGCGGCGTTATATGCCGTAACGGCTTCCTGCACCGTTCGCCCTACGCCAGAATATCGAATCTCCATGCTAGGTGCAGAGTCCTGAAGAGCTTGGACGGAGCATTCTAACCAGTCAAATCTTCGCTGCGTCTGCACCAGTCGCTTAAAGATCTTGGGTAGATCATGCCCTAGACGTTTTGGATCTTCCCCTACGCCTGCTCTCATCAGCGCGATTTTCATAAACTTCTCCGCAGCGGCATGGCTGTGGAAGATCGCATTCTGTGTGTCGCCAGTTTCCTTGAGAGACACCGTAGCATGCTCAAGATCAAAAAACGCCCGCCAAGCCAGTTCCCGTTGTGCGTCGTCCAAGATGTGATCGTCCACATGCAGGGTGTAAAGCTTTTGCAATGCCTCCGTCGCTGCAGTTACTTTAGGCGCAAGTTCGTGGAATTCGTCATTCGTAAAGCTCTTTGCGACTTCAATCGGGAGGTCATCGATTCGGTCCGTAAGCGTGACAATTGTCTGTTCGCTTACAAACGGGACCTGAACAAAGTACAGCTCGCCTCTAATGAATACAGGAATACGCCCTAAGACTTGGTCCCACGTAGCGCGCTTACCATAGCGATCTACGAACCATGAGGCTATTGAGTCGAACAAGCTAGTGCGTAGATCGCCGTCGGGTATTGGGCCGTACAGTCTTTTGAAGCATTCCAGTGGCCGAAACCGTAAAGGAATACCCTGGCTCTTCATGTCATCGTCCAACAGCCCAAGACGCGAGGCAAGCTCGTTCTGCGTAAAACTGTTCACGCTCTGTCTCTCCGCGCGGTATCAGTCTGGTGGCAAACTTTCTTCATCACTATTTTCATTCTAACAAGGTGTTCAGGAAGAGCTTCGGAACGAAGGCTCGCCTTTTTTGCGACAGAATCCCCAACGTGAAAGAACGTTATCTTCAAGAATTTCTAAAGAAAATCCAGCGATTCCGAACCTTTGGCGCTCAGTGAAGTTTGTGGGTTACGACTGGGGACTCATGGATTTTGTTTGGCGGACAGCTTTGTTCGTTGAACCACACCTTCACTAACTCACATGCGAATGCTACATCGCTGCCGCAACGATTGGCTTGGCCCACTGCGGAACATCGCTCAACTCGCACCGGCTCACGATCTTGCCGCGCTCCGAGTGGAGGATCAGTACCGGTTGTGGAGCAGCGCCCGTGTTTGGATCGGCTTCTTTGCTGTTGTCGTACACCTTGAGTTCAGTCAACATCGGGACAAGCTTGATCAGGTTCACGAGACTTCTGTTATACCGCTCGAGGATCTTTGCCACCGGAATATCATGCCCGCCTCTCGTGACTCTGGAACGCACGCGCGCGATGTGGAGATCCGGACTGCTCAAGCCCACGTACAACATGCGTACCTCGAGTCCCCTCGACAGCGCTTCGTGTAGGATACCGGTGATTGTTTTCCCTCCAAGCGTAGTCTCGAAGGCGAAGTAGAGTCGTTCGGCGACTGCGCGTTCCAAGAGTCGTTTTCCCTCGTACCATGCTTCGCTATTCGCCTGCAATCGAGTGATCCCCGGATTGGCAGATAAAATCTGGCTTGCTGCCTCGTCGGGATTGAAATAGTTGCCGCCTTGTTGCAATAACATTGCGCCCGCTAAGCTGCTCTTTCCAGCCCCATTGGTTCCCGCTATTACATAGATGGATGGGATTTGAGCTGCATCAGTCACGCGTGCGCAGAGCTGCTACAGCAGCCTTTCCCATCTGCTCAGGCGTTGCGTCGAATGTGGCTTTCATGCCCGCGCGAGATTCTGACGTCTGCATTTGAGCAAGAAGCGCATCGAATTTACTACTCAGCGTGTTGAGCTTAACCTCGGCGGCACTCGAAAGAGCGTAGAATTCTTCAACAGACATTAGAACTGCTCTCGCAGCTTCGTACTTGGTGATGAACATCAAGCCGCCCTGAATAGCACTTTCGAGGACCCGGCCAAACTCGTTCTTCGCTTCTGTCGCGCTAACAGAAGCCGCCTCGGTACGCTCGCCGCGAGAGTTGCGGAAAGGCACCATGTGGCTTTGTTTACTCTGGCGCGTACGGTTGAGGCGAACGCCGTAAGCTGCTAACTCCTTAAGTACTTTCGGTTCAATGGGCTTAACTAGGGATTGCACTACTCCCGCCTCGGTGGCTTGCACCGCGATTCTGTTATCCTGCGCGTCCAACATGACGAATACGGGCACGTGCGGAGATTGCACTTGAATGCGACGAAGAAATTTCAAACCCTCAGTTTCCGGCATCAAAAGGTCGCTGAAAATAACGTCGAACAAGCCAGTCTCATTGCGGCGTAACGCCTCGACGGTCTCTGAGGCTCCGGCCACTTCGAACCCTGCGTCGGTTAAACACCGGCTGTAAGACTCCAGGATCGAGGGCTTGGCATCTACAATGAGAACGCGACCTTTTGGATATCCTGTGGCTATCACTTCTCACCAACCTTGTAAGCTATTATAGCCATAATGGCTATAATAGTCAATATGGCTCATCAGCTCCGATATTAATTGTAATGGCTTTTGCTTTCATTTAGTTACATAGGATTAGCGTGAGGGAAATCGAACCCTGCCGTATCCAGGGCAATTGGGCTTTTTGACCGGACTCATGTCTGCCCCACAGGGAATTGATCCCCTTGTCGAAGCGCTCGAAGGTGAATTCTGCCATGGGCCGACCAAAGTGGACATCCACATTAACGGTCGAAGATTGTCGCCAGCTCGATGTGGACTGGCTAAAGCGAGCAGGGATGTTTAGAGAATCGAACCACTAGCTGGGGCACACTCACCCGGCAGGGTCGATTAGGCAAGACCGACGCTGCTAGTGTTTGTTCAGTGTGACGAACTTATCTGCCCCTGACATCCAACCAAAGGAGGCACTCCGAACGCACCGCAGCGTCTACCCATAATCGTAGAGGGTATGCCTAGCGATCTTAAAGAGCAAGATAATAGCTGGCTCATTCGGGGCCGTTGCTGCCCGCTGCGGCCTAGAGCAAAGGCCGTTCGCAAAACAGTTGTTCGCAATCCACTGCTTGCGCCCAGCGGGTTCTGGACTATAATTCCCCGCCATGCTGATCGGCGGAATCATGCTGGGACCGACTGAGGTCCAGATCTCCCGACTGGATCCGCCTTCCTCGCACTTGCCCGAAGCAATACTGGCTTTCGGAGGCACTGCCATCTGGGGTTTTCTCGCGCTCGTCGCGTTAATTATATTTCGCAAACCGATCGCTAGGTTCCTGTCCACCGTCGGAGGCAGGCTTTCGAAGATTTCTATTGCAGGGATCGAACTCGAACTGGCCAAGACCCCAAGCGCTCAGTTGAGTTCTGACGCCACCTCGTTCGGCAGCATGGATTCGCAGCGGTTAGCCAACGACAGCTACAGCCAGACGCTCAAGAATGCGTTGCAGGGGCGCCCGGTGCCCCATTCGTACGCAATTATTGATCTCGGGACCGGTCAGAGTTGGCTCATCTCAAGGCTTTTTATTTTCGCTGTCATGTTGCGTCTGGTGCGTGGCGTGCGCTGCTTCGTGTTTGTGAGCGGCAGCGGCGGTCCACGTCAATATCTAGGGACGATCGCGATCGAGGATATCCGCTGGACTCTAGCGCGACGCTACCCCTGGCTGGAGCGGATTTTTGCCAAGGCTTATAAAGATCAGCTGTGGCAACCTCTGCCTGTCCCTACACCCCCTACACCGTTGAAGCCAATCACAACTCAGGGTTTCGGCATGCTGGATAAAGACCTTGCGGCCGTTGTGGCCCAAGAGTACGTTCTGCTTCTCAAAGATAGTTGGAAGGGAGCAGCGACCTTCCCCAATGTGACGGCAGAAGCCAATTACCCTACGTTCCTACCCGAGAGACCCGATGAGTTCTGGGTGCAAGTTGGCACGAGCAAGGAGTACGGAGCTTGGATTGATGCAGACCTCTTACTGCGCGACTTCGATGGCGTAATTTTAACCGAGCGAATTCCGCAGAGTACCAGCACTGAGGAGAAAGTTCGCAAGGTCGTAGGTTTGACCGCGCCTTATCTCGCCGTGGTGGGCGATTCGGGCGAGTTCATTTCCTTAATCGAGCGCTGCAAGGTGCTGGAGGAATTGGCCCGGTCCCCGGGCGGGCAAGGTTGATCCGGTGCAGTAAAGCCTGAGGTCATCTCGCGCTCCCACTAGCGGCGCGGACACGAACCATGCCAAAAGTAACCACAGTCTTCATCTGCCACGCGACGCCTGACAAGCCCCTTCTGCGCAGGCTTACGTCAGACTTGCGGCGCTATGGTGTTGAAGTCTGGTTAGACGAGGAGCGAGTCCGGGTTGGTGATTCGCTGCGGGAATCTATAGAAAGGGGTTTAGAAAGAGCTGATTTTGTCTTGATCGCTCTGTCCCGGCAAGCTCTGAGGAGCGCTTGGGTCCGGCGAGAACTAAATGCCGCATACACAATGGAGGCTGCCCGAAAGCGGCAAATCATTCTTCCAGTTTTGCTGGAAGAAACACCTCTTCCTATTTTCTTGCGGGATAAGAAGTACGCTGATTTCACTGCGGACTATAAACGTGGACTGCGCGAACTCGTAAGAACGCTCGTTGATCGGCCATCGCAACACCAAATGGGGTTGGAGACCGATCGCTGTTCGATTATCTTAGATTTTGTTCGTCGGGACGGGAGCTTAGCGCGATACCAAAAAACGCACGTACAAACGTGCGCTATCGATGGCATCTCTTCCGTGACCGATGGGTTCCTATCGATGGGAACGGTCTCGAAGTTCAGGGTCTCTCCAGGAAAGTTAGGCCGCGTTTGGAAGGAGATGAATCAAACGCTGGTTGAAACAATCTTTCCTGAGAGACTGCGGAAAGACCAGAAAGTAAAGCGACGTTTGAAATGCACCTACGAGCAAAAGTTCCGGGAACGGGAATCTGGTGGATTTGCTATTTCGACGCGGATGGTCGGAAGCGTCGTGAGAAAGCGGGCCGCAAGAGTGCGGCCACTGATCTGTACCGGAAGCGCAAGACCGAGGCTCTCGAGGGGCGGAAGTTGCCGGAGAAATTGCGTGCTCGGAAGGTCCTTTTCAGTGAGCTTGCCAAGGACACACTCGAATACTCTGCTGCGCACAAACGTAGCTACGGTGATGACAAGATCAGAATGGCAAAATTGACGGACTGGCTTAGCGATCGCCCGGCGGAATCGGTGTCTCCACAAGAAATCGAGCGTTGGCTGTCGGCCAAATCGACCCTAAAGCCCGCCACCTTGAATAGATATCGCGCTCTGCTCTCTTTGGCGTACCGCCTTGCCATGCAAAACGGGAAGGTAAAGCTCAATCCCGCGCGATTGGTTCGTCAAAGGAAGGAGAACAATGGCAGAATTCGCTTCCTTTCCGCCAAAGAAGAAGATGCATTGCGGAAGGTCATGCTTGAGAAATGGCTTAAACATCTGCCGCAGCTGGATCTCGCTCTACACACCGGACTCAGGCTGAGTGAACAATACGGTCTGGCATGGGATTGCATAGATTTTGATCGTCGGACTCTGACCATTCCCCTGAGCAAGAACGGCGAACTCCGCCACGTCCCGTTGAACGACGAGGCTTTGGCAGCGCTAAGTGCGCTCGGAAGTGTTGTAATGACCAACCCTTCGTGTTTCTAAACAAGTATGGACAGAGGCTGGTTTCCCCACGGGAGTGGTTTGATCCCGCGGTGAAAGCGGCGGGCTTAAAGGACTTTACCTGGCATTGCTTGCGCCACACATTCGCCAGTCGTCTGGTGATGGCTGGTGTTGACTTGCGAACAGTCCAGGAGCTAATGGGACACAAGACTATCCAGATGACGGTTAGATATGCTCATTTGGCCCCTAAGCACCAATTGGCGGCAGTGCAGCGGCTATGCGATACTGGTGCTGCACTGGCTGCGCCAAGTGACACAGCACCCATCATCAACTAGGTCATTACCTGCCAAAGACTTAAGTTGAGAAAGCCGGGATGGCGGAACTGGCAGACGCAGCGGACTCAAAATCCGCCGGGCTTCGGCCCTTGGGGGTTCAACTCCCCCTCCCGGCACCAGTCCAACCCACACGAAGAAAAGCTAGTTAGGAAGGGAAGCGGGGAAAGCTGCTGAGCGAGCATTTCCCATTTTTGGTGCAACTCTGCCCGAGTTCTGCCCGAAACAGGCCGCGTCGGATTTTTTCTGAGCCGCCGCGTCGCGCTCCTGACTCGCCTCAACTCTCCGCGCCGCATCCGCGATGTCGGACCGGGAAACGATGTGGTAGCGATCGAACACGCTCCGAGTCTTGTGTCCGCTGATGGTCATGGCGACACGCTCGGGCACGCCGGCTCGCACCATGTTGCGCACCGCCGTCCTCCGGAGATCGTGGAAGATCAACCCGACATACTTGAGGTCATTGCGTTTCCATTTGCGTGAACAAGCATTGCAGTGGCCCTCGTCAGGCGCCTGTTCGCACTTCGGGCAGACCAGCTCTCCGAGACCGGCGGCGCAGCAGACCTTAGCCCAAGTGCCCCGGAAGTCGCGGACGGGTCGGCCGTCGTCGCGGGTGAACACGTAATCATCAGGCCCCTTGCCTTGAACGCATTGCATCAGCAGCTCGCGTATCGGCTTGGTCATGACCACTTCTCTACCTTCATCATTCTTAGTGGTACCGGGATCCAGTCGAATTGAGCCGGCGATGAGACTCAACTGGCCGACGCGTAGAAATGCGAGCTCGGCGTGACGCCAGCCGTAGGTGGATCCCACCTCCACCAGGGCGCGCATCCAGAGGCCAACTTGCGCGCACTCACCCGCGAGGCGGTCGTACTGTTCCCATTCGACGAAACCCTTACGAACGTTCGACTCTTTAAGCATCGGGATGTAAGGCACGATTCGGACCTTGGATGGCGTGCACTCTCGCGCCAGATTGAATGCGCGTTTAAGCAGTGATAGTTCTCGGTTGATGGTTGCGTTCTCTGCGCCTTCCTGCTGCCTTAGACCGATGTAGCGACGAACCAGGTCGGTCGTCACATCTGTTGCACGTCTGCGAGTCAAGAAGGGCAGCAGGTGCAACCGCCAGCGGGCCTCGGCGTCAGAAGTACTCTTGCGCCCATTGACCTTGTGCTCCTCGAGAAGATCGTTGATCAGTTCATCTACGCGGATGTTCTCCCGCGGAATGTAGGTTACCGTGGCAACTTCGGCCAGGCGCCGCAGCAGCAATTTCTCTGCAACTCGCCTGTCAGTAGACTGGCTGTTCTCGCGACGCGGAATGCCGCGGTCCGAGAATTTGATCCACCAGGTTGCGGAGCCGTTTTGGAAAACGCCTCCTTTCTGGCGGGGCCGTTGGTGTCGTTCTGCTTTGTGTTCCATGGTTGGACACTCCTTTTTGGTTTTCGGTCCAGGGGACCGGGATGAAGCCGAAGAGAATGAATCAGGACCGTCGGCGGAGAAAGGTACTATTGCCGGAGGTTGAGATTGAACAACAGGGACGTTATGTTGGATGGCAGCCATCGTTGCCTCCTGTGGGGCGACGCCTGGTTACGCGCTGGTCGATGTCACAAGCATCGGCCAGCGCGGCTTTAGTTTACGCCCCGTCCCGAACGGTCTGCCATTAAAACACGCCTTTACCCCGGCGTTCTTAAATGACTGACCGGATAGGGTGTCCGTGCGCACGCTTCCCTCATGCAAGAGATGCGGTGGAGCGTGTCTAATGGGAGAGCTGGATGAATTTTTCAATGTGCTACCAGCATGAGGGCAGCACTCGCACTCTAAGCTCAACCATGAACGCTTTGCCCGCCGGATATTCGGTTCTGAACTCCTTCTGGGTAAGTCCCAAGCGCTCGGGATGCACTTGAATGCCGAAGTCCAGCCAAAACTCGTCATCGATGGACGCATCTGGATTGCTCGAGCGAGCATCTACGATGTCGCAATCGGCAAAGTCGCCATTATTGAAATCCACCACACATTTCAGTGTGCCCTCATATTGATCAAGCATATTTCTCGCTCCTCAAAGGTAAAAAGCTCTGTTGCTCTTGTTCAGTGAATGTTCGTCTTGCTTCGTTCTATCCAAGAATCCAGATCACGCACGTCGATCAACCATGGTGCGTTCTCGCCATATTTGACCAACGGAATCTCAGAGGCCTGAATAAGCGCGCGCAGCTTACCCGGAGACAGCGACAAGTACTCTGCAGCAGGCTTTAACCTGAGCAAGCGTCGCGATAACTGTCTCGCCGCCTTGATCTCGCGCGCTTCCGTTTGCGAAATGGAAAAATGCTTCGGCATGATTTCAGCAGCTTGCCCCTCGCAGCATTGACACTGGCAAAACGGAGCCGCCGCTCATTCGCAATCCGCTGTGGCACGCAAGGACCTCCAGGTGCTTGACTGTTCCAGAAAGGCGAAGCAAGACTGTTTCGAGAATGTCGTTGAGACTGGCTGTCGAGTGTTTCTGAAGATGATTCATGGTTCTCGGTTTCATTTTAGTTGCCGCTTATTCCATTCCTGTGGGTTGCACTGACCGCCGTCGTGCTGGCCCTATAGGCTTTTTCCCGTGGTAGCAGATTTCCCGAATACTCTCGCTAGGGCGTTTCTCGTGAGATATCGTTGCGTCTATCTTTGCCGCGAGTACACTTTTCGTCCTCTCCTCTCGTCGTACCATGAATGGCGCAAAGGGGTACGCCAGAATTCAGTATTCCTAAAGTTGGGATTTCCGGTACCTCCAGAGCTTGCCGATGCGAAAGCTCTTTATTTCCCCCATCCGAGTGTGCCGCAACAATGTCGCTACACTGATGCGCAGATATTGCGCAGCTTCCCGAGGGGTGAGAACTGGATCATCTTGGACAGCCAGCATAGGTGATGTCGCGACGCTTTCGACCGCGAGACCGTCTGTACGAAGTTCCGTTTGCTCTGCTTGCGAATGCTCATGTTCGTGATTCAATATTTCCTCCAGCGTGGCCTGATTTCGTGTTGCAGTTTTCAGTGTGGAAAGTTTTTGGGTGCTGGTACAGAGAGAGGGGGGATGAGGGCTATCCACCGCGAAACTTACCAAGCTGCTCGTTCCTGAGGGACGCGCCGCCTGCGCGAAAAAATGTTCCGTAGATTGAGCGGTAATCTTCCAGCATCGTCACATGACTGACTTTGATCATGTGACTCACGGAAAGGATTTGTGACATCTTACGAGCCGCGATCCAGCGACCCCGATCGGGACCGAAAACCGCGGCGCGCTTCAACTCAAGAACGATCAAGTTCCTGCGATTGGCGATCTTGTCAGCTCTCGTTACCGCTGGTGGCTTGAACCATCCGGTCAGGGTCGCTTTTTCTTCACACGTTATTTGGAGCATATTTGCAATTGCGGTATTGCTAATCGATTCGTCAAAACTACCCGAGACAGCCTTGCGGCTTGACCGCCGCGCTTAGCGGAGGTACGCATGCGCGACCCAAACTCTCGCAACGTTTTACAATGTCGCTAATACAGACGCGGTTTCTCCGAAGCAACAGGGCGTAGATATAGACTGCAGAATGTCGAACCCGTTCGCCGAAATGCTCGCGGACTTTCCACAAATCGAGAAAGCCCTCGAGCGGCCTCGACCAACGCGCAATCCCTGCCCGAACCCTTGCTTCATCCTTTGGGATGACGCGCTTTTCCGAAAACGTGATTTTCCGGGCCCTTAGGCCCAGCAGGTCTGCAAACTCCGGCAGCAGGCAAGAAGCACTAACGCAGAATTGGCGGTGGGTCCCAAGTGCAAGGAGCATGATGCGCCTTCACGCCCTGTTCGCCTACAGGGACCTGGTCTCTCCGAGAATATCCATCAAGAACTCTGGTTCGTGTCCGGAGTAGCTTCAAAAAGCATGTAGTCTAGTCAGAGACTTAGGTAATTATTCTTGCCGAGACTTGGAACAAAGCAGGCAAGGTAAGGTCGGAATTCCAACGTTCCTTGCAGATGTCAGAATTCCGACCGCCATTACAAGACGGACAAGGGGCACCGTGGATACCTAATAAGCTCCACTTTCACTGGGGCTCCTTGCAAAGAATCACCAGTTCATCACTTACGTTGCGTGGGGAATGTAAGCAGAGGGCTGTTTAAGCCAAAGGCCCGGCTCGTCGCAATGTTACAAATGGGAGGGAGCGGGTGTTGTTGCACTCGTACCCTCCCTGAGACTCTACCGAGGTAACTATGGCATGCAAACAGCTATCCATCATGCTTGCAGTAGTAGCGCTTGAGAACGTGAAGCAAAAAACAATTGTAAGGGCATACCGCTCAGGATTCGCGAAAATCGATCTCTGGCATCGAAGCATCCTCCTGATCTTGCGTTTACGTACCTTCTATTGTCGACAAATCGTAACCACAGCAAGATGCGGACACTTGTTGCTTGACATTCAGTGAGGTGTTTGGATAGGGTTCCGTTTGGGGCTCTGCCTCTTGTTCTGCTCGAAAGAGCGGTACCGAGATAGCTTTGGTGCTTCCCCCTTTAACACAAATATCGTTTTATTTGTGTCCCCACCCTGACTGTCCAGGCCGCGGCTGTTCGAGTGCCCAAGCATAGCGGTTTAATCCTAGGTTCGTTGACGGAAATATTAAGGCGGACGTTTTCCTCGCGTCCACGTGTCTCACGGTTAGCATCACGCCAACGCGTGTTCGATGACAGGGATGGGAGGGTTGAGCCATGTACACGACGATGCTGGAGCTTGCCATCAGTATGGCTTTTCTGTTCCTGATGCTTAGTGCCGCCAGTTCGGCGATTCAGGAAATCATTGCCAATATTTTCCGCTGGCGCGCCAAGACTCTGGAGAAGGGAATTGGGGGCTTGCTGCGAAGCGAGAAGGTCAAGAACGAACTCTACCAGCTTCCTCTGCTTCAAGGCTTGTTTAGCCCGAACGCCCGCGGACAGCTAGCTCACAAACCATCCTACATTCCTTCCAGCACCTTCGCTCTCGCAGTGCTGCACTGGGCGGAACAAACAGGCCTGAATCTACCTGGTTCCTCTGTTGTGCCGGCCAGCAATCCGCCGCCAACCGCCAGTGCACAAGTCGACAAAACAACACTTTTGCTTCAGTCACTGCTGAGGGGAGCCAAGGATGTCGAGGAACAGAAGAAAAGGCTGGAGGACTGGTTCGATAACTCCATGAACCGTATTTCCGGATGGTACAAGCGAAGCTCCCATGCAGCGTTGTGGATCATCGGCATTCTTTTGTGCCTGCTTGTCAATGCCGACTCGATTTCCCTGGCGAACGTATTCTGGAATGATCAAGCCCTACGTGCGGCGATAGTGACAGCAGCAACGGAGCACGTCAAAAGTGCGCCGAAGGAAGAGCGAACATCGCCGACCACAAGCAGCTCCCCACCTACTACAGCTGGCGGCGGTGCGGCGGCAGGGCAAACCATGAAACCCGACGATACGGCGTTCAAGCGGTTGAAAGACGTCAAGGCGGAGTTGGCTAAGGTCAACATTCCACTGGGTTGGTGTTGGTATACGGATGAAAACCAGAAGGAAAAGAAGTGTTTCCCGGAATTCAGCCCGGTGAGGTTAACCGTTAAGGGTAATAGCGGCAACAAGACGTATTACTACTGGATTGTCGCTAACCATACAGACGGTAGGAGCAGTTTGTCCGGTCCGTTTTCTGTATCAAACGCTCCTGATAAGCCGACTGACAAAGATTACATCGCCTTGAGCTGGCAGGCGGAGCCGGAGGCGAAAGGCTATGATATTCTCCGCACTTTGACGAACGAACTGCCGGCAGGAAAGTGCGATTGCGCCGTGGCGATGGAAGTTTCGGGCCTAACTACTAGCGACAAAGCGGCGTCTCTGCAACCTTACAATGCAGGAAATATACTCCGGACGGGGGACGCCGATATTCGGGATCCCCGCCTTGTCCCTCCGCTTGGGTTTGAATTGTTTTTGAAATTGCTGGGGATTGCTCTGACAGCACTCGCAATTTCTCAAGGCGCACCATTCTGGTTCGACCTTCTGCAGAAAGCGGTGAACTTGAGACTAGCCGGAGATGCGCCGGATGAGAAACAAAAGAAGAAGTGACGCTAATTGGCCTGAGTTGCCCATAACAATCCTGGCAGGATTCCGCCTCGGAGAAGAAGCTGACGTCTTGGCTGATGAGGCGAGAAAACAGCATTCCAAGGCGGTGCTGGAAGCCGATAGTTCCGGAGAGGTGAAAAAGCCTATGCAAAGAATCGGACCAGGTCGTTATCAGGTTTCTCTAGATGAAACCATAACCATCGACATCAAGAAATCAGTCGGTCAGTGGCTGGTATCAGTTTCCAACTTGGACAATGCAACTTGGAGCCCTGAACCAGACGACGGTATCGACGGCAGCTTCCAGGTGCCAGGAACTGTTGGCGAGACCGCCAGCTTTACGGCCCTGTACAACTTCACTCCTGGAGGCGACTCAGCAGGAGACTTCTATACGGTCACGTTTACAGGCAGCAAAGGCGGCTCCAGCACAACCTTCGTGGATGCTCCTGCTCTACAGGACCGCACGTACTCGTTCGAGGTGCAGTAGTGAATCGAGCCATTTTTGTTTGCCTCTTCCTTCTGCTATCAGGGCCTGCGCTGGTGGCTCAGTGTCCCGCCGACTCCCACCAACTCGACGATGCGACAGCTGCGTCGGTCTTTGATGCCTACGTTACAACCGTAGTCGAGGTTCGTAAATCTCACCCAGGCCTATCCGATGAGGTGTTGAAGGGCATACGAGCAGACGCACTAGCCGACCCGATCGCTTTCCTCAAGTCATGGGCCGTGACCCGCTCCGACTCCACCCTGGCCAGCCGTCTCGCCGACCTTGAACTCAGCCGGTGGAACAAAGAAGCTTCCAGCGGCTCCGGTGCCTCTGGCAAGACGTCTGTTACCAGCCAGGGGAGTGTCGCCTCGTTGTTCAGCTTTGCGGTGGAAAACGGTGCGCTGACGCGCTCGGTGAGTGGTACTACTCTGACGTTTCGCACCTCACCAGCCAACGTTGTGGCGGCTCTAAACCGGGGCGGTTGGATCCAGGCAGGCACGAGCGTACCTGCTTTCGATGGATCCTTTGAATCCATCGCTAAGCGGGCGTCTTTCTTTGTCTCTTTCGATGCGAGTCGCGGGAACAGTGGCGGTGGAAGCAGCAATAACAGCTCCAATGCGATATTTACCGGTGACCGGCAGCAGCTGTCCGGCTGGGGCTCCCGCTTCGAGATCGTGAATCATCGAGACCCCCGCGACCCTCGATACAGCGGAGCCTTCCGTACACTTATGCGACTCTCGGGTAAAAAACTCGCGGACCGGCTCCAAGCTACAAAACGCCTCATTGACACCGATTTCGCAAAGAACGTATCGCATGCGTTACAAGAATCCGTGGAGAAGCATCCCGACAACAAGGATGAAATACTGAAGGACTACAAGATAGCCGACGCACAGTTCCGGGAGTTGGTTTGCAATTACGCAGACTCTAAACCGAATACGTACCAGGAAATCAACAAGGCAGCCGACGAAGTCGCCAGTTTCCTCGTACATGAAGCCGATATTTTCAACAATATCGCTCGCAGTTGGACACTCGCAGCTGAATACAACGTGACCAAGCAAGCCAACACGAACGGCTCGCTACCAGTTTCTATGACTCCAGTTTCCACCAGCACTGCCACGCTGCCGGATCTCGGAAGCATCAATCTGGTAACTTCCAAGGGATTCTCCGATGGTCCCGAACTAACGGCCAACGCGAGCTTTACATGGTTCCAAAGCTTGCCAGCCGGCTCGACGAGCGGTCACATTCGCGACGCTCGCATTTCGGCTCAGTTTGATGTTCCGTTGAAGGAGATCAAACAGATCGGCAAGCCAACTGTGAGTTTGTCCGGGATGTTTTTGGCACTGTTCGAGCAACCACTCGGTCAGCAAGTCCTCGTAAACGATGTTCCGGTTAGCCTGACAGGCAACATAGGACTAGTGCAAGGCAAGCTGACAATCCCGACCAAGAATGCTGTCAGCATTCCTATCTCGGTAACTTGGGCGTCACGTACCGAATTGATCAAGGAGTCCGACGTTCGGGGCAACATCGGACTTACCTTTGACCTAGATAAGTTGTTTGCCAAAGCCGGAGCCAAACCATGAGGAAACGCGACCTTCACCAAGTGCGCACATTTATTTTTCAGCCAGGAGAGACTGTCACCCTGAAGTGCACCCGCAAAAGCAAGAATTCCTCTGCCCGGTTCCGTGTCTGCCGCGGAAGCCGCGCCATCGAAGCCTCGGCAGAGAAGGTCGTGTTCAAGATGCCGAAGGACGGATTGGGGATCCACATGGCTGAGCTGGACATCACTTTCGCTGGCAGGTGGAATGCACTCCATTTGGATCGGGCAGGCATTGACGTGCTTGTCCGCGGCTCCCAGGGCACACGTCACGCGCAACACATTCTCCCAGGCCCGAAAATCGGACGTTGGACGTACCGTTTCGTCTCTGTTAGACCGGGGAGCACACTATACTTTTGTCCAGAGAGCAACTGTGAGAGTCGGATGCTCCCGGTGACCGAAGTTGCTAGAGGAAGAACCTGTTTGTCTTGCAATGGAGTCCGGATGATCCCGTTTAAGGTCCCGCCTGAACGGAGAGGGGTTGCGTAGACTGGGCGGTTGGATCCAAGGAGACTTAATCGCCGTTAGCACGCGTTTTAGTACAAACCATTGTGGACCGTGTAATGGGTGAAACGAAGCGACCGAGATGGACACTATCTGGATGATGGGAATCGAGCGAGCGCCACTAACCTCGATAGTGGTAGTGGAGTGCAGTGACAGCGCTTTCATGACGTCGACGGTCCGACACAGGGGTATTGGTGGTTGTTAGTGTGGGAAGGAAGGGATCGTCTCTTCTCTTCGATCGTGGGCAAGCACGTCTTGGAACATCACGCTAGGGGAGATGCGGCACAGTCC
>WNFD01009100.1_pt1 | contig 16793 bp, 17 predicted proteins | sample 5400491 | NCBI WGS metagenome assembly WNFD01 (sample SAMN13153343, study PRJNA577476) | soil metagenome | isolation source: 120 cm saprolite under Douglas fir tree site 2 hole 2 replicate 2 | place: USA:California | collected 2015-04-18 | reverse complement strand
GACAACGGTCAGCATTTCTTTGGGCTGCGCTTTGGTGGCCGGCAAAAAACGCGTGCCCAAGCCGGCCGCCGGCAGAACGGCTTTGCGGACTTTGCGTAACGGAGCGGAGTTCGGAGACGATTGCGAGTCGTTTGTAGTCATTCGTTTTCGCGCGAAATCGACGGGAAGAAGATGGGCAGCATTGGCCTTCGCACAGTAGTCGCGTGGCAATGGATTTGTCAATCCGCGGGTACGAGAGCATGCCGTGGAAGCTGTAGTGGTAGGTGGAACACGCCTGTTTAGCGCGAACAACACACGGAAGCTGGTAGTGCCAGCCCTTCGCGGCTCAGGGTGAACAAGATGCTGGCGCTACCTTCGAGGCGTTTGCAGCTTTGTGCGACGGTGGCGCAGAATGAAACGATGACCGTGCGTATTCTTGGGGTCGAGTCTTCCTGCGACGAAACCGCGGCTGCGGTGGTTGCCGATGGACGGGAAATTCTGTCCAGCGTGATTGCGTCGCAGATCGATGTGCATCGGAAATACGGCGGCGTGGTGCCGGAGCTGGCCTCGCGCGAGCATCTGCGGCAAATCGTTCCGGTGGTGCGCGAGGCTCTGGAGCAAGCAAAGATGCGGTTGGCGGATGTCGATGCCATTGGCGTGACGCAGGGGCCCGGGCTGGTAGGCGCTTTGCTGGTGGGTATCACCTACGGAAAAACGCTGGCCGCGGCGCTGCAAAAGCCGCTGGTGCCGGTGAATCACCTCGAGGGTCACGTACATGCCGTTTTTCTGGAAGCGCACAAGAGCGGGCACAAGCCGAAACTGCCTGCGGTATGCCTTATCGTTTCCGGCGGGCACACTGTTTTGTATCAGGTGATGCCGGATAAATCGCGCGGCACATTTGAATATCGCAAAATCGGCCAGACACGTGACGACGCAGCGGGCGAGGCCTACGACAAAGTCGCAAAGCTGCTCGGGCTTGGGTATCCGGGAGGGCCAATTCTCGACCGTCTAGCCGCTGCGACGAATGGCGTTCCGGCTCCGGTGAAGTTCGGTTCGATCAAAACGCGCGGCAATCCGTACGATTTCAGTTTTAGCGGCATCAAGACTGCGGTGCTCTACCATGTCCGCGAACATCCCGAATACACACCAGAAATTCGCAGCAGGGAAGAAGCGCTTGCGCGCGGCGAACGCAAATACGAGCAGTTGCTGCCGCTGTGCAGCCCGCAAACGCTGGCGCTGGTGCGCGAATTTCAGAACGCGGTAGTGCGCGATCTGGTCGATCGCACGCTGGCCGCGGCGGAAGAATTATCCGCGGAAAGCATTCCGCTGCCTATTTTCGCTTTCGCACCGGCCAATTCGCGGACACTTCGCTGAATGCCGACCCAAGTTTGAAACTGGCTTAATCGGCGGGTACGGCGCGAGCCTTGGCCCAGTCGCGGATGGCTTGGATGTCTTCGGCGCGGGTGACGCTGAGGGGTTGCGTGCCGCGAATTTCGGCCACCAGTATCTCTGTTGAGAGCTGTTGCTTTTGCGAGAATGCGGTATAGAGGCCCGCGACGATGGCTTGCTCGATTTCTGCGCCGCTGAAGCCATCGCTGGAGCTCGCCAATTTCTGCAGGTCGAACGACGCTGGATCGCGTGCACGCTTTTTCAAGTGAAGAGAAAAAAGCGCTGCACGAACTTCAATGTTCGGTAGGTCAACGAAGAAGATTTCATCGAAGCGGCCTTTGCGCAGCATTTCCGGCGGCAGCGCGCTGATGTTGTTGGAGGTGGCGGCGAGGAAAACGCCGCCCTCGCGATCCTGCATCCAGGTCAGGAGAGTAGCCAGCAGGCGCTGCGACAGGCCGGCATCGGCATCGCCGCTGCTGCCGGCGGAGGCGAAAGCTTTCTCGATTTCGTCGATCCACAACACCATGGGCGCTAGTTTTTGCGCCAACTCCAGCGCTTTCTGCAGTTTTTTTTCGCTTTCGCCGATAAATTTGTCGTATAGCGCGCCGGCATCGAGCCGCGCCATCTCGTAGCCCCATTCGCCGGCTACGGAGCGCGCCGCCAGACTCTTTCCGCATCCCTGCACGCCGGTGATCAAAATGCCTTTGGGTGGCTCAAGGCCGAAGCGGCGGCCCTCCGGAGTTAGCGCGCTTTTACGCTTGGCAATCCAGTCGCGCAGGTGCCGCAAGCCTGCGACGTCGGCGAAGGACGCATCGCGGCGCACGGTTTCGAGCAGGCCGTCGCTGCGCAGCGCGTCGCGCTTGGCGTCAAGGACGGCGTCGAGCAGGCCGGCGTCCACGCGGCGCCGTGCGAGGATGCACATGCGCAACGCGCGCATCGCTTCCTCCTGCGGCAGGCCGACCAAATTCTGCGTGAGCTGCGAAACGCCGACGATGTCCAGGGCCAGCGGAATTTGTTGCGTGCGGTTCATCTCCGCCAGCACGTTCTTTACGCCGGGGAGCAATTCGTCGGCAGTTGGCAAGCCCAATTGAAACGGCACGGAATCGCCGCGCAAATCCGGGGGTAATTCCAAGGAGGCGGCCATGATGACGATGGAGCGGCGCTCGGAGCGGAATTTCTCGGCCAGTTCGCGCAAGCGGCGGCAGACGCGGTCGTTGTCGCAGTAACGCGCGAAATCCTTCAGCAGGAAAACGGCGTCGCCCGGAATCAACGCGACATTGGCGACCGCCTGCTCAGGATTATCCGTGTTGTAGATCGGCGCGCCGTGCGCCTTAGCCAAGCCTGCGGTGACGCTCCAGGTGTACAGTGGGACAGCGAGCTCCGCGGCGACCTCCAGCAGCAACTGTTCGACGCGCTCCTCTTCGGGCGTCTCTACAGTGATGATGGGGTGGTGCGAATTGACGAGAAGGCGTAGTTCGTCGTGCTTGTCTTGGCGCAGGGCTGGCGGCTTTGCCTGCGCAGAAGCGACCGTGCTGGGTGCCTGTGTCACCGTTTGTCCCGAAGGGACGGCTTTTGGGTCGTTTGACAAAGGGAAATGCCTCGTTTAACGTTAAAGGTTTCCGGAACATGCAAAAGGAGCAATAGATGGCCCAGGGACAGGCTACCAAAGTAAAGAAAAAGAAGAAGTCCGTTTTGAAGCGGGCGGCGCAAGCTGGTCAACGCGCGGAAGTGAACCGGGCCAACCGCACGCGGGTGCGCACGTTGATCAAGCGGCTGCGCACGGCGATCAGCGCGGGGGATGCGGGCGCGGCAGGAACTTTGCTACAGCCGACGCTGTCGGCGATTGACGTGGCCATCAGCAAAGGCGTGTTGCACGAGAATACAGGGAATCGGTACAAGTCGCGTCTTGCCTTGGCGTTTAATGGAGTAAAGGCGGCGAAGGCGTAGAGGTCGAACTGTTCTTGGTTTTTGGTTGTTAGTTGTTGGTTTCCAAGGGGCGCGCCGACCGGCCGGCCCCTTTTGTTTGTGCGGGGTGCTGGGAACGGCTCGCACCGCGGTGCGTATTCGATGTACGGCAAGAGCAACGTGCAGATTGCGAGCGTGGCGCAGGCGAGTGGGGCGCGCTGGCAGGCTGCAAGAACGTGGTGAATGCGCCCTTGCTTCAAAGGGTGTTGCTTGGTTGACATCATGATGCCTGCCGTGTGATCATTATGATGTGCGAACTACTCTTTCCCTGGATGAGGATGTAGCCAAGCTACTACGGCGCGAGATTCGCCGTTCGGGTGCTTCTTTGAAGGCCGCGGTCAACCATTTTCTGCGCTTGGGATTGATGCAATCGGGAAAGCAGCAGCAAAAAAGATTCATTGTTCGCCCCCACCCTTTAGGCCTGCCTGCGGGACTTAGCTACGACGACGTCGAGGATTTGGTGGAATCCCTAGAAGGCGCTGCTCACAAGTGATTGTTATTGACGCGAACATCCTGCTGTATGCCTATGACGCCGACTCGGATAAGCATGCGAAAGCGCGGGCATGGGTCGAGGAAGTCTTTTCGGGTGCGTCTCCAGTCGGATTGCCGTGGCAAACCGTGTCGGCATTCATGCGGATTGTCACCAATCCAAGGCTGACTGGGAAGCGTTTCACCCCCGCAGAGGTCGTTGAGATAGTGGATGAGTGGGTCAATCAGCCCAATGTCCGCCTGCTCGGGCCGGGAGACGATCACTGGAATTTCCTCCGCCAAATGATGGTCGACGGCCAAGCCCGGGGGCCCCTGGTCACTGACGCGCAACTGGCGGCTCTGACGATCGAATATGGGGGCGTACTGCACACCACGGATCGAGACTTCAGCCGCTTTCCCGGACTCCGCTGGAAAAACCCAATCGCGTAGCACTTTCTCCCGAAAAATAAATCAGGTGGGATGCGTGATGCTTAGGTCGGATTCGCTACGCGAGCGCGGGTCCTTGAGAAGATGGAGGCGAAGATGAAGGAGCCGCCGGATATGGCGAGGGCAAACTGTCGATTTGCGCTTGTGACACCGGCGGCCAGGCCATTGAGCCCGCGTCCGGACGGATTGATCTGTCTTACGTGGAACGTCTTCCGGTGAAGAGATGAATTACCAGCGATATGACCGCAAAGATCAAAAGCAAATTGCGCCTTTCCTTCAACGGACTGAGGTAACGCTTCCGAACATGCTCACAGGAGGAGAGTTTCTTCGGCGCATTTCTTTTGATAGAATGACTAGTCAGACTAGTCTGGCAAAGGGGTGGTGCGATGGCAAAATTGCTGGAGAAGAACAAGCCTGCCGGCGCAGCAGCGGGAAGGAAGAGATCCTCGAAGAAGATGGGGCCGGAGTGGCAGGTTCAAACGGCGAAAGCACGATTCAGCGAGGTGTTTCGCCGGGCCCGTACGGAAGGGCCACAACTTATCACGCGTCAGGGCAGGGAAGGAGTGGTGATGATATCCGGCGAGCAGTATGAAGAGCTTACTGGCCGATCTCACCAACCGAAGAACCTAGTCGAATTCTTCCGGGAATCACCCTTTGTGGGCATCGAACTGAACCTGGAGCGACAGAGAGACGAAGGGCGCGAAGTCGAACTATGAACGGTTATTTGCTGGACACGAACTGCGTCTCGGAAGCAGTCCGCTTACGTCCAGAAACGCGGGTCATGAGTTGGTTGGAAACTGCGGATGAAGGCTTTCTATATCTCAGCGTTCTGACATTAGGAGAAATTCGCAAGGGTGTGGCTTCTTTGCCGCAGAGCAGGCGCAGAACCTCGCTAGAGACCTGGCTCGATCTGGAATTGCAGGCGCGTTTTTCGGCAAGAATTCTACCGATTGATGCTGCAATAGCCGACCGCTGGGGCTCGCTTGCGGCAACTGCCAAGAAGAAGGGAAGAGCGTTGTCGACCATAGACGGTTTGCTGGCTGCGACGGCGATTCACCACAATTTGACGATTGTTTCGCGGAATGACAGTGATTTCGCCGGCATGCAGGTGCCGGTCTTCAACCCCTGGATGTCTTAGTGAGTCCGACAGTCATTTAGTGGTTAGAGACCCGTCCGACCGTTACATCAAGCCAAGAGGATATGAGTTAGTCGATGGTGGTTAGGTTGTGGACGTGTTGTTCGAGGGCTTGGTTGTACTGGCGCTCGATTTGCAGCTCAGTCTGGAGCTTCTTCACCAGGAGCTCGAGACGGGCTATTTCGGTCTTGAGTTTGACGATGTCGGGGTTTGCCGCGGGAGCGCGGAAACCTTGAGCGGGAGGCGCAGCAGGCGCGGCTGGGCGCGGTGTGAAGGCTTCGGCTAAAGCGCGAGGCCAAGCGTTTTCGGGCGGCAACATTTCCGGCGGCGCCGGCGGCATGGCATGTGGTAGTGCGTAGGCTGGCGGCGGAGCAGGAATCGATTGCGGCGGAGGCGGCGGTGGCGCAAACAGGCTCTGCAGCGAGCTGGCCCCGATATGGCGTTCGGGCGCGGGAGCGGCAAATTTCGGACCGAGCAAGCTTTTTACGCGGCCAATCAGTTCCTGCGGCTGAAAGGGTTTGCGGATCAATTCATCCGCTTTCACGGCGATGGCCTTGTCGGCGACGGTTTTGTTGACGACACCGGACATCAAGATGACAGGAATCGAGCCGAATTCCGGGTGCTGCTTGATTTGCGTGCAGACGGAGTAGCCGTCCTGGTCCGGCATGATGACGTCGGTGATGACGGCATCCGGCGGATTCTGGGCGAACTGCGCGAGGGCAGAGGCGGCATCGGCGCAGGCGACGACGTTGAAGCTCTCGCGGCGAAAAGCAATCTTGATGACTTCGCGCATGGTGGCGCTGTCGTCAATGAAATACACCGTGGGCGTGCGCTTCGCGGGCGCATCGGCCAGGGGGGGTATGGTCAGGGCTTCGCTCATAGCGCTTCCTTATCCGCCATGTCGCGAGCACCTTCGTCGAATTCGCGCATGGCATCGAGCATGAGATCCGTAGCATTGCGCAGCACAGTGTGCTGCGGTGAAGTGCTTCCGTAGACGAACTTGTAGACGCCGTTGCCGTTACCATGCACGTTTTTGACGATGTGCACGACGGCTTCGTCGCCAAAGAGGCTGCCGCATTCGGCGTGACGGATTTCGCCGGCGTCAAAGAAGAGCACGGCGAGATCGGTGTGGGTGAGGCTGCCGCTGAGGCTGGTATCGGCCTGCGCAAGCATCTGCGTGGGCTGGAAGCCCTCGGCTTTGCTGGTGACGATGTTGCGCACGTGCGTAGCGATAATCGCGGGCGTGCGGCGGCGGTCGATGTAATCGTCACAACCAGCTTGAAATGCTTCCATCAGGGCGCGCTGGCTGCCGTCGCCCAAGGCGATCACGGGCAGCGCGGCGTTTTTCGGATCGGCGTGAATGATCTTGGCGATTTCGAGGGCGCCCATCTCGCGCATGTTGGTGGCGCAAACGATGGCGGCGGGCGCGTCGTATTCGAGGGTGGTCAGCGCAAAAGCCGCCTGCGTGCTGGAAATCACTTCAAATCCTTCGCGCTTCAGAGCATCGCCGAGCTTTTTGGCGAAGTAGACGTTGCTGTCGATGAGCAAAATCTTCGCGGGACGTCCGCTGGAGATCATGGCTGGGCCTCCAGAGGCTGCAGAGGCGAGGCGAGGGAAGCAAGTTCGGCGCCGGGACCAGGAGTCAAGGCGGCAAGATTGAGCACTTCGATGACGTCGCCGGCGTGCGAAAGCCAGCCGGAAACGTGGGGCGCGTCGGTGTCGCTGGGCAAAGTCATCTCGGCGTTGATGAGTTCGCAATCTCCGGTGACCGGCAGCGCGACCCACTCGGTCTGCGCGCCATAGCAACGCTGAGCGATCAAATAGAAGCGGCGCGAATGCAAAACCTTGCCGATGAGTTTCTCCGCAACATCACAGACCGGCACGATGCGGCCGCGGCGGAGGATGACGCCTTCGACTTCGCTGGTGTGGTGCGGGAAGCGAAAGATGCGGCTCGGCGCGACGAGCTCTGCAATCTGGTTGGCAGTGACCGCAAAGCGGCGGTCGCCCAGGCGGAGCAGGACGAAAGATTGCAGCTCGGTTTCTGCGAAAAGAGTCATTGCGTGATACTCGTGTCCATGCCTTGTTGTGCGTTCTCTTCGGCGATGCGGCTGGCCTCCGCGTCGGCCTCTTGCGACAACGAAGCGTCCAATAGGAAAAGCTCGTCGGGAGTCAAAAAGCCGTCCGGCTTCACGACCGGCACGACGGATTGGTCGAGCGCGGTGAGCCCGCGGTACCAGGCGCGCTCTTCGTGGCAAAAGGCCAGAGGGAGAGCCTGCAAGCGGGTCATGGTGGTCATTTTCTCGATCCCGTCAATCAGCAGGGCGGTACGCGTGCGCCGCAGCACAAAAACGAGAGCCGGTGGCGCCGGCGGCAAGCCAAAGTGCATGGCGGCGTTCACGACGTATACGGAATTTTCGCCGCGACGCACGACATGCTTCACTTTGCGCAGGCTTGGTTGCGAAATCTCCTTGGCAGCGCCGGAGAGGCTATCCACGCCGCGAACTTCCTGCACAGAAGCCGAAGAAACGGCAAAAAGCTGGCCGCTGACGCGGAACAGTATGATCTGCTCAGTGCGCGCGGCAGGCGCCTTGACGGGAGAATTGGGGCGCACTACTTCACCCCCAGCGGGGTTGCTTTGCAGATGCTGATGACGCGTTTTTCGATGGCAGCGTAGATGTCGTCGATGGCGAGGACGTGGTCGACCGCGGCGAGCTTGATGGCTTCCGCGGGCATGCCGAAAATCACGGAGGTGGCTTCGTCTTGCGCGAGAACCATGCCGCCGGCGGACTTAATGGCTTTGGCGCCGTTCGCGCCGTCGCTGCCCATGCCAGTGAGGATCACGCCGATGCTCATGGCTCCGGCGTAAGCCGCGACGGTTTCCATGGTGATGTCGATATTTGGCAGATAGCCGTTGATGCGGCCGGAAGCGGCGTCGAGCTGAATGCGGCCCGCGGGAGTAACGCGCAGATGCTGCGCGCCGGGGCAAATGTAAAGCGTGCCGGGCTGCACGGCTTCGTTGGCTTCCGCTTCCTTCACGCGAATGCTGGTGAATTCAGCGAGCTGCGCCGCGTATTGGGTGGTGAAGGACGCAGGCATGTGCTGAACCAGAAAGACTGCGGCAGGGAAGTCGCGCGTGAATCCCGGCGCAAGGCGCATCACAGTGGCGGGGCCGCCAGTAGAGGCGCCCATTACAACGACGGGGAAGCGCTGGTCCGCGGGAATCGCGGGCGCTGGGACGGTGCGAACGGCCGGAGCTGGCTTGGCAGGCGCAGCGCCGCGGTTTGTGCCTTGGACGGTGAGAGCAAGTCTCGAGGCGGTACGCACGACGCGCACTTTCGCGGCCATGCGCACTTTGCGCAGCAGCTCTTCCTTCACGTTTTGCATGTCCAGGTCGATGCCGCTGGAGGGTTTGCCGACAAATTCGATGGCCCCGAGTTCCAGCGATTTAAGCGAGCCGGCCGCGCCTTCCCTCGATTCCGAGCTGACGATAACGATAGGCTTGGGATTCGTGGTCATGATCTGGGCGGTGGCTTGCAGACCGTCCATGTGCGGCATGTTGATGTCCATGGTGATGACGTCTGGCTTGAGCGATTCGGCCATGGCGACGGCTTCGCGGCCGTCTTTGGCGTGGCCCACGACCTGCAGTTGGTCGTCGGCGTTGAAAATCTGCTCGAGGACTTTGCGCATGAAGGCGGAGTCGTCGACGATCAAGACGCGGAATTTTTTGTTGGCTGGGGGTGCCATCGGTCCTCTACGCCACCGGAACAACCGGATGCGTCGCCTCCGTTCCTATGAGCTGTTCGACCGCGGCGAGCAGTTGATCTTCCTGGACGGGCTTGGTCAGAAAAGCGGCAGCGCCCTCTTTTATGGCGCGGTCGCGATGTTTGGCGCCGGCGCGCGATGTGACCACCATGACGGGGATGCGGCGCGTCGCGGGGCTTTGACGCAACTGCACCATCAGTTCGTAGCCGGTCATGCGCGGCATCTCGAGGTCCGTGATAACCAGGTGGCAGCCGTGCTGGGCGACGAGTTCGGCGGCTTCTAGGCCGTCGGCGGCCAGCTTCACGCGATAACCGTTCTTCTCGAGCATGCGGCCGACAAATTTGCGCACGCTGATGGAGTCGTCGGCAACGACGATGACGCGCTCGTGCTCGACGCGATCGATGGCTTCGGCGGGAATGGTGCCGCGAGCGACCGCGGCAGAGCCCGGAGCGAAGATGCGCGCGGCCGTAGGAGTCGCCTGCAAAGCGCGGCGTTCGCCGGGTTCGGTGGCCACCATGCGATTCAAGTCGATCAGGAGAATCAACCTGCCGTCGGGCGCGATGGTTGTGCCGGGGAAGAGCTTGACGCGACGCAAATACTCGCCGAGGTTCTTGATGACGATTTCGTCCTTGCCGAGGACTTCCTCGACAACCAGGCCGATCTGGCGATTGCCGGCGTTGGCCACAACCATGCGGAAATAGCCGTTGACGGGTTCGAGCGGAGGCAGGCCGAGATAGGAGTCCAGACGGATAACTTCGGTGACCACGTCGCGAACCTTAGTCAGCAACTTGCCGCCCACGTCTTCGATCTCGTCGGCGCGGAGCCGGCGAATTTCCTCGACCACGGCGAGCGGAAGCGCGAAGCTGGTGCCGCCGCAGCGCACGAACAGCGCGGGGGAGATGATCAAGGTCAGTGGAACTTTCAGCGTGAACTTGGTTCCCTGGCCGCGCGTGCTTTGGATGTCGATTTCGCCGTTCAGCACATTGAGATTGGCGCGCACGACGTCCAGGCCGACGCCGCGGCCGGCCAGCTCGGTCTTTGCGGGCGCGGTGGAAAAGCCGGGATGGAAGAGCATTTCACGGAAGTCGCGATCGGTGAGGCGGTCCGCGGTCTCGGGCGAGACCAGGCCGCGCTCGATAGCGCTCTGCTTCACGCGATCGTAATCGATGCCGCCGCCGTCGTCTTCGACTTCGATGTAAATGTGATTCCCGCGATGATAAGCGCGGAGGGAAACTTTGCCGGCTTCGGACTTTCCGGCGGCGCGGCGGACGTCGGCGTGCTCGACTCCATGAGCGACGGAATTGCGCACTAGGTGCACGAGCGGATCGGAAATTTGCTGGATGATGTTGTTGTCCAGCTCAGTTTCACTGCCGGTGAGATCGAGTTCGACCTGTTTGCCGGCGGAAGTGGCAGCGTCGCGCACAGCTCGCGAAAGCCGGGAATAGAGGGTGCCAATGGGCACCATGCGTGCGGCGGTGAATTCGTCTTGCAGGTGATGCGCGAGCTTGGTGAACTCGTCGATGTCGCCTTCGACGCGCCCGATGAAGCCTTCGAGCTGGGTCAGAACTTCGTTGACGTCGGCGGAAATTTCCGCCATGGAACGGGAAAGAATATTGAAGTCGTCGTAGCGGTCCATTTCCAGTTCGCTGAAGTCGGACCAGAAGGAGGTATCGCCGGCCGCGGCGCTGTTCAGGCGCTGCGGAGTGGTATTGGGGTTCCATGGCGCGGATGCGCGCGAATTGCTGATGCGATTGAATTCGTATTTTTCCTGGAACTCGGAAACTTTGCCCTGCAAACGCTCCTTGGAAAATCCCAGGGTGTCGACGAGTTTCTCTAATTCAGCCACACGGCCGACCATACGGGTGCGGTTAATGACCAACTCGCCGACGGTGTTCATCATGTGATCGAGGCGTTCCAGCGCGATGCGTACGGATTTTGCGGCGGCGCCGCCGGGATGCTTGCCGGGCTTGCGCGTCATTGCGGGCCCTTGCGCCGCGCTTTCGGCTCTCGGTTCCTCAACGGTCTGCGGTGCTGCCTCGAGCTCTTCTTCCTCTGGAGGCGCGAACTCGGCGATGCGGCCGAGCAGGGAATCGACCTCGGCGCGCATCTCGGATTCGTCCGCCCACTGGCGATGCAAAGTCTTTTTCAAAACATCGACGGAAGCGAGACAGAGGTCGACCACCGCCGCAGACGGTTCGATCTCACCGTCGCGGAGCCGGCCGATCAAATCTTCTACGCGGTGCGCGATGGCGGCGAGGCGCTTCAAGCCAACTTGCGCAGCGGAACCTTTTACGGTGTGAATCGCGCGGAAGAGGCGATTGACCTCTTCGGGGTTGTTGTTGCCTTCCAGAGAGATCAAGCAGTCGCTGACGACTTGCAGATGTTCTTCGGCTTCCGGCTGGAAGAATTCGAGAATTTCGTCCGCAACCTCGTCGTCGGCGGGCAGCGCGTCGAAGTAGGAACCGGTGGACTCCTCCTCGTGGGCTTCCTGCGCGTGCTGCTCGATGGCCTGTTCCGTGATGCGCTGCTGCCCGTAGTTGAGGGGCGCGGGTTCGGCTGGGAATGCAAAGCGATAGCGCTCCTTGAAAGCGGCGATATCTTCAGCGCTTTCCTCGCCGGTGTCGCTGATCTCCAGCAAATCGGTTTCCAGGACGGAAATGCCGTCGGAGAGAAATTCAGTCAGCGGGCCGTGCAAGTCGTCGCCCAGCGTGGCGTTCAGCGCATATTGGAAAACGTGCGCTAATTTTGCGGCGACCTCCGAGAATCGCGGGTAGCCGTAGCTTGCGGAAGTGCCGGTCAAATTGTGTGCCGCGATGTAGAGACGTTCGAGATCTTCACGCCGCGGCTCGACTTCCTGAAGCACGCTGACGTACTCCCGCAAATACTGCAGGCGCTCCGAGGCTTCTTGGAGGAAGACTTCGACGGCTTCGCGGTCGGGCATGCTCACGCGCGTCCCTCCGTGACGAGTTCGGGCTTCTGCAATTCCTCGGCGGTCGGCTTGCGGTACAGAATGCAATCGTTCAGCACGATGGCTTGAAACTTTACGGGCATCTTGGAGATGGACTCGGAATGGCCGAGAAACAGGTAGCCGCCTGGTTCAAGCGAGTCGTAGAAGCGCTGCACCAGATTGCGGCGGCGCTCTTCCGAGAAATAGATCAGCACGTTCATGCAGAAAATCAGGTCCATGCGCCCGACGTAGACCGCGGAGGCAAGATTCATTTGCGCGAAGGTCACCATTTTCTTCAAACGCGGCTTGACTTGGTAGGCGCCTTCGACGGCGGTGAAATGCGCGGCGAGTTGCGCTTTGGTGACGCTGGCGATGCAGCGGCCAGAGTACACGCCGCGCTCGGCATGCTTGAGCGCTTGACGGCCGACATCCGTAGCCAATATCTCGACATTCCACGCATCGGCGAACGAAAGCGCATCGGCAATGGTGATGGCGATGGAGTAAGGCTCTTCGCCGGTGGAGCACCCGGCGCTCCAGACGCGCAGCGTTCTCGGATTCTTCCAGAACTTTTTCACGTGTAATTCCGGCAGCACGCGCTTCTCAAATGTTTTGTACACCGCGGGGTAACGGAAGAACGAAGTCTCTTGGGTCAAGAGCCGCTCTAGCAAAGCTTCGTACTCGACATTGGTTTTGCGCATCGCGCGCAGCAAATCCGTGCCGTGAGCGAACTTCTTCGCGCGCAAATGTTCTTGCACGCGCGTGGAGAAGAAACGCTCGCGCGATTCGTCGAAGCAAATGCCGGTCCGCTCTTCAATCAGCATGCGGATCTCGCTCAATTCGTGTTCGCTCAGGCCGGCCGCCGGCCCCTGGCGTTCGCTCATTGTGCCCACGTTCTAGCTCCGGCCGCCCGGCCGGAGCAAAAGATCACCGACCTAGCGCAGAGCGACTGCTGGGACGGGCCGCTCGGACTCGTGCGAAGCGCTGTTGCTACCTTGCTTGTTGATGGCGCGGAACTGGGCCAACGCTTCGTTCAATTGGTCCGAGAGCTTGACTAGCTGGCTGACGGTCGCCACCGTGCCGCGTGTTCCTTGCGAGGTCTGGCGCGTGATGTTGGAAATAATCTGCATGGCGTGCGCGACGCCTTCGGTGCCGCGCACCTGCTGCTTCGAGGCCAGCGAAATTTCCTGGACGAGTTCGGCGGACTGGCGAACGACGCTGGAAATGGCGTCGAGCGCGCGGCCGGCTTGATCGGCCAGCGTTGCGCCGCTTTCCACTTCCTTGGTGCCTTCTTCCATGACCACCACGGCCTCGTTCGTTTCGGCCTGAATGGCTTTGATGAGCGCGGCGATGTCTTTCGTGGCGCTGCGGGAGTGTTCCGCCAGCTTGCGGACTTCGTCGGCGACGACCGCGAAACCGCGGCCGGCTTCTCCGGCGCGCGCTGCTTCGATGGCGGCGTTCAGCGCAAGCAAGTTGGTCTGTTCGGTGATGTCGTTGATGACGTTGATGATTTCCGAAATTTCCAGCGAGCGATCGCCGAGGGACTTGATTTTCTTTGCGGTGGCTTGCACGGAAGCCCGAATACGCTGCATGCCTTCAAGCGTGTCGCGTACCGCGCGGTTGCCCTGTTCGGCGGCGTCGAGTGCGCGGCGCGCGGCCTCGGCGCTGGCTTCGGCGTTGTTGGAGACTTGTTTCATGGAGACCGTTAGCTCTTCGACGGCGCTGGAAGTATTCGTGATTTCCTGGTCCTGCTGCGTTGCGCCGGCCTGCATTTCATCGGCAGCGACAAGAATGTTGTTGGAGCACGCGGTCACTTCCATGGCGGCCTTGCGGACGCGCTCGAGAACCTTGGTGAAGTTGTCGAGCATGTAGTTGATGGAGTCCGCGACGTTGCCGAGCGCGTCGCTGGTGACTTTTCCGCGCAGGGTCAGATCGCCGCGCGCCACCTGGTTGATGACGGTGAGCAACTCGGTGATGCTGCGCTGCAGGTGGTCGCTGGCTTCCTGGTTGCTGGCGGCCTTGGAGACGCGAGCGACGGCGCGGTTCAAGTTTTCGGCGATGTAGCCAAGCTCGTCGTTAGAGCTGACCTCCGCGCGGGCCTTGGAATCGCCCGCTGCAAAGCGCTCGGAAAACTGCGCGAGCTCCTGAACCCGAGATACGAACGTGCTGTTTAGCCGCCAAGCCAGGAAGAAGATCGATCCCAGCGCCAGAATTAGAGCGAACAGCACCGACCCGCTGGCGCCGCTGGGCAGCGAGCCGAAATCCAGTATGGACGCTCCGTTTGACTGGCGGCCGGCGCTGTACGCCAGCCACAGCACGCCGAACAGCACCAGGCCGTTGACCAGGACCAGCGTCCAGATTGTTGAACTCAATCGCGATTTCATGCCTTCCTCCAAATGTCTGTGGCGGTTGCCGCACCGCGGGTTGATGCGGCCGCCGCAATCAAATGCTGGGGCCCGGAAATACCTCGAGCAATCTCCTCAAATCAAGCACCAGAGCCAGCCGGTCATCGTGGCGCAACATGCCAATGCAGTGCGGCACATTTTCCGGCGCCTGCTCCAACAAATCCTCGGACGTGACGCTGTAGGTGCCGATGACTTCATCGGAGGCGATCCCGATGCGCACATCGTCGTGCTGACCCTCGCCGCGCAGAGAGGCCACGACTACGTGCTTGGGCAGAAGCCCGGGCCTGCGGCCTTCGGTCATGGCGATGTCGATCAGCGGTACGATGACGCCGCGCAAATTGAAAATTCCCACCAGGTACGCAGGCGCGAGGGGCAGCTTGGTCACCAGCGGCCATTCCAGAACTTCCTCGACGTCGAGCACCGGAAAGCAAAAGCGTTCGCGCCCGCTGCGGAACACGCAGTACTGCGATTCCGGCGGGCGCTCTTCCAGCGGGCCGAGCGCCTCGAGGAGATCGGCAGAGTCCGCGTCGGCGGCCAGTGGCGTCAGATGAAAATCTTCATTCATCGCTTGGTTGTTCTCTCTTCACGCTCATGCAAACCTGCGCACCGCGCGCAGCAGTTCCTCCCGCGTGAAAGGCTTGGTGACGTACCCGTCCGCGCCCTGTTGCTGGCCCCAGTAACGATCGCTGACGGTGTCCTTCGAGGTCACCAGGATGACCGGGATGGCATTGAACTCCGTGCTGCTCTTTAGGTCGCGGCAAATTTGAAAACCGTTGCGATCCGGCATCACCACATCCAGTAAGATCATGCAGGGGCGTTCCGCCGTGATGGTTTCCTCGATGCGTCTGGGATCGTTGAGACCGACGGAGGGATAGCCTTCAGGTTCGAGTAGCCCCTGAATCAGCTTTACCTGCGCCGGCGAATCGTCAACAATCAGGACCTTCTTCTGCACGGCAGACTTCTCCCCGTAGTTCTCCGCAGAGTAGAGGTGCACGTCAGCGGCCAGCCTCTTGGTGCTGAGCGCTGTGGTATGAGGTTGATATATAGTTCCTGGAATGAATGATTTACGGCATATCTAAGTAGTGTCAGCGGCGCCGGGAAGGGGCAGGCGGAGCCTCTTCCGTCTCAGCTTGAGATGCATTCTCAGCGTCCCTCATCTCGCTGGCCAGCGATGAGAATCGTTGCATGATTTCGTTCATGCGCAGCGCCATGCTGTGAATGGTTTTGATCTGCGCGAGAGACTGCTTCGATAGCTGGCCAGGCTCAAGCAGCAGCAGTTCCGCGTTGCCAATCATGGAGGTCAGCGCATTGTTGACGCTGTGCTTCATGTCTGTCATGTAGCGGCCGAGTGTGGCGTATTGTTCATTGCGTGCTGCCTTGCTCTCGGCTTGGCGCGCAACGCGCAAAGCTTCGGTGCGGCGCAGGGACTCTCCGGCGACAAGCAACAGCGTTTGCGTCCAATCCTCGCGCAACGGCACGTGTACCAGCCGCGGATATTTACCGCGCAGGTGGTTGAGCTCGCGAGAGTCCGCCGGCGCGCAAAGTATCAAAGCGGTGGCCGGCTCAAGGGAATGCAGGATTTCCGAAAGTTTGCCGTCGCGCAGCGGCCCCACCACGACCAGATCGTGCAGCGCCGCCTCACAGTTTCATCGGTCAGGATTAATACGTTTGCGCTTCGCAAAAGTGGCCCACTCCCCGGAAAGATTTTTTCGGCGGACGCGTTCCGCCGCAATACTCGTTACAACTTTTCAGCCTCATCGAGCGCCGACAGCAACCGCTTGGTGCTGATGCCCAGGTTCACCGCTGCTTCGGTGTCCTTGGCCTGCTTGGCCACGTCAACGCGCTCTTGCAGCCGCGAAACCTCGACGCGAGCGACGGAGAGGGCGCGGTCAAGCCCCGTAGCGTTACCGGTTTCCTTGGCAGCTTCTATCGCGGCAGTGACCATAGCGCGCGCAACTACTGCGCGGCGAAGATCGTCGGCGGCCGAGCTGTCCTCGCTGACAAACGCGGTGACTTCCCACGAGGACATCAAGATGCGCGCGCGGCCGATTTTCACCGTGGTCATCGAGCGGCCGCGCGTCGGAGGCGTGGCAATGAGCTGCTCCCAAATCTGCTCTAGACAATTCTCGAAGTCCATTCCGGGATCGGGTTCCGGTTCCGCGGCTGGTTCGGCAACTTTGGCGCTTTGGCAGGTGCTTTCGAGGGCGGACCTCCGGATTTGGCCGTGGGTGCGGAAGCGCGCGAGGCGGCAGGAGCGCCGGACTTTGCAGTCAACTGCTCCAGTGATTTCTCGACATCG
>WNFD01003473.1_pt1 | contig 16799 bp, 16 predicted proteins | sample 5400491 | NCBI WGS metagenome assembly WNFD01 (sample SAMN13153343, study PRJNA577476) | soil metagenome | isolation source: 120 cm saprolite under Douglas fir tree site 2 hole 2 replicate 2 | place: USA:California | collected 2015-04-18 | reverse complement strand
AGGCAAGGCTGCCTTCGAGATAGCTGCGATGGGCCGCGACCGCTGCTTCCACGTAGCTTGCGGAATGCACCCGCCGCGCCACACCAGGAGAAAAAATGAGACATACGCTGACAAGCACGAGCGTTGATACCCACATGCCCAAGCTTTGAAAATGAGGCCAACGATTCAGGAATGGCCGCTCCAGAATTCCTACCAGCCACTCGTAGATTCCTGGCACGCCTCTCGCTCCCGGATGCTGCTTGAGGAGCTCGGCCACTTGGCTTCGAAGTTGTTCGGGCGCCCGGTACAGGGGACGAGATCGGTGCAAAACGCTGGAGAATGCTCGCTCTTCCTCGAGTCGTACCTTGCAAGTCGGACAGCTCTGCAGGTGTGCACGAAAAGCTTCCAGTTCCGGTCCGCTGAGGTCGTTGTCGATATAGCGCAGGACGTCAATAGCGTCATCACAGGAGTTCATTCGGTAGCATCCAGGGTACCGATGATTAGGATTCGCAGTTAGAACACCCACGCTCGAAAAATATTCCCTTGGACACCCATTTCTCTCTTTGCTGAAGGACACGGTCCCCTCCCAAAAAAGAGGCGCTTACGACATTATTCGTCCTGGGAACATCCCTTCGCCTTGGGACTCTCGTTTCGCTGAAGGGATTGGTCATTCACTGAGAGCAACACCCGAAGCCTGGAGCGCGCTCGAGCCAGGCGGGACATCACCGTGCCTGCGGGGCAGTCCAACATGGCGGCAATCTCCTGATAGGAAAGGTCTTCATACTCGCGCAAGATGATGATTTCGCGAAATTCGGCCGGAAGCTGCAGGATGGCGTTGCGTACCTTTTCCTGTTCGATCTTACTTACATATTGTGCGTGAGGATCTTTAGACGTTGCAACCGCTACGTCAGCAATGCCCTCGTACGCCCCCAGCTCTACAATTTGAGGCGCACTGCGCTCATGGCGCAGCTGATTCAGCCAGATAGTCTCCTGAACGAGATCGGTTGCCTCCGCCGGATTGCGGGTGAGAACCATCGCGTAGCCAAACAGCTCATCGATGTAGCAGGATAAAGTTGTGTCCTGCATGTCCTGCATTTCTTCACAAACCTCGATTGTTGGTTAGTGTTTCAGTTGGGTGATTGCTCTACGTGATCGCAGCGATTGCTTTTTCGCTGACGCAAGCTTGCTTGGGATTGAGCAAAGCGATGACCTAGTGGCCTGATAGCGAACTGACGGTCGCAGACGGCAGTTGCCCTTCTCGCCAACCAGAACCTTTTCGGTGCTCCCCTGTGGTACTTCTAGTGCTCTTCCCGCGACGTCGGGCGATGAATCCTCTGTGACCTTGAACGCGTCGAACCCAGAACAAAATGTGAACCGCCGAAGCCGGGAAAACATCGAATGCGCTAACGTGGGTTTCGACACCACTCAGCATCACGCTATCGGAGAGTCCTCTAGCAATTAACTTCACAAATCTAGGCCGATGAGTCTTGGCTTCGTTTGTGGCCAGTATGCGAACCGAAGACCGTACGCCGTAGCCAATATCAAACTGAGAAGCGGACGTCCTTTTGCGTTCTCGTCCCAAGTTGACTCAGTTGAGAGCCGAAATGAGAAAGCTTCGCGCATCGTGTGCCCAGAATATGAAACGGAACGATTTCAGGCGTGAAGTCTCGGTAGGGTTCTTGTTGAATTCTTGTGACGAGCGGGGTCACGCCTGTGACTCCGTGCAATCAACAGATAACAGGAAGCTTGCTGGTTATTGTGAGTGGGGGAGCAGGGCCGTGTCATGAAGTCATTCAAGATGTTCCGTCTGGATACAAAGAACCACCTTCTGTGGCGCAATGGAGATCGTGTACCCGTCGCGCCTAAGGGCTTTGACGTATTGGCTTACCTGGTCGAACACGCCGGGCGGGTAGTGACGCAGGACGAAATGCTTGAGGCGTTGTGGTCCGAGACTTATGTCAACCCGGAGGTCCTCAGAAAGTACATTCTGGAAATCCGGAAGGCCTTGGGTGATCGGCCCGACAAACCGGAATTCATTGAAACGTTGCCCAAGCGGGGATACCGGTTTATTGCTCCGGTTACAGATGAGAGCGGGATCGAGCTGGCAGACTTGCCCACGTCACTGGCAACGGAAGAACATGCAGCAAAAGAGATGGTTGAAGCCGAAGCTACTCCTTTAGACCTGGAGAGTTCTTCTGGAAAAGGCAGGCTGTGGAAGCTTGCGATCATACTGCTGCTGTCGGTAGTTGCGGCGGCGATGGGCGTGTATTTCCGGCCGGGAAAAGGTGCAGCGAATGCTTCCTCGTTGAACAATACGTCCATAGCCGTGTTGCCCTTTGCGGACATGAGCCCTGCCAAAGACCAGGAATATTTTTCCGACGGACTCGCCGAACAACTGATTAACGACCTCGCCAAAGTATCAGGCCTAAAGGTCGTTGGACGGTCCTCGTCCTTTCAGTTCAAGGGTAAGAATGAGGACCTACGTGATGTGGGACGGAAGCTCGGCGTGGCAAATGTTCTTGAGGGCAGTGTGCGCCGCGAGGGCAATCATGTACGCATCACCGCGGAACTGACCAAGGCGGACGATGGTTTTCAGCTTTGGTCGCAAACCTACGATCGGGAGATTAATCACATCTTCGCAGCGCAGGATGAAATCGCCCGAGCCGTGACCGGAGCTCTGCAAGTGAAGCTCCTAAGCCCTAACAGCCCGGAAGTTTCGTCAGGGTCGCGCAGCATAAGTCCTGAAGCTTATCAGGCGTACCTGCAAGGTCAGTACTTCATTGCTCGGGGGCAAGACAAGAGAAATCTCGATAAGGCGCTGTCCTATTCGGATCAAGCCATCAAACTGGATGCGAACTACGCCCCCGCATGGGCACAACGGTCGCAGGTGCTGCGAACGATGGCGAACCTCGCTCTCATCGAGAACACGGAGGCATTTCACCGCGCACGCGAAAGCGCTCAGAAGGCGATTGCGCTCGATCCCAATCTGGCCGCCGGTTACCTTGCGATGGCAATGGTCCAGATTAACCACGACTGGGATTGGGAAGGGGCAGATGTCTCTCTCAGGAGAGCAGGGCTGTTAGAGCCGGGAAGCGCCGAGGTCTTACGCTGCCGAGCTCACCTAGCCAGGGTGCTAGGCCGCGTGGATGAGGCAATTGAGCTATACAAGCACGCCATCGCGCTCGACCCGCTAAAGGCCAATTTTTATTTGGCGTTGGGATACGAGTTGTACATTGGGGGTCGATATGAAGAAGCCCGGGACGCGCTACAAAGGGCTCAGGACTTGAACCCGCAACTTTCATCTCTCCACCTTACTCGCGGCCAGATTCTCCTTTCGGAAGGGCACCTACAGGAGGCTCGGGCGGAGATGGAAAACGAGACGGGCGAGTGGGAGAAATTGACGGGTGAACCGTTGGCTTACTACGCGCTTGGTCGTCGTGAGGAGTCCGACGGCGCTTTAAAGCAACTCATCGCCACCTACCAAAACGACTGCGCATTTCAAATTGCGGAGGTCTACGCATATCGCGGAGAGACTGACATGGCATTCGAATGGCTCGATCGTGCTTATCGACAGCGCGACGCTGGCGCACCCGAATTGAAAACCGATCCGCTGGTGAGAAGCCTTCGCCAAGACCGAAGATACACTGAACTTCTCAAGAAAATGCGGCTGCCGATGTAGCGCAGTATGGCAGGTAGCTGTTTAGGCGCTCAACCTGATCTCTGCACTGATACAGCAATCCCGGATCCCTACGCCGAACAATATGGGGAATCACCGCAAAGACGATTTCGTTGTCCGTCACCTCCGCATTCTTTTGAGAAAACAGATATTTCAAAATCGGAATCTGCGACAGCCCGGGAATACCGGCCAAGGACTGAGTATCGTGCTGCTCCACCATGCCACCGAGCAGACTCATCTCGCCATCTTTCGGCCGAATCTCATGCTCCACCTTCCGCTGACTGATCACATGTTCGTTAATTCCACCAATCGGTTGATTGGTGACCACGGACGAGACGTCGAGCACAATCTTGAGGGTCACATCTCCATCGGGATGTATATGCGGCGTAATGTCAACGTTCACCCCCACGTTGATGTACTGAAATTGAGTATTGACCAGACCGCTCACAGCGAGGCCGCTGATTCCCGACTGAAAAGAGCCGGCTGCAGTTCGCACCCGCTCGCCGATCTTGATTGATGCCTTTTGCCCATTCAAAGATCGAACCTGTGGATTCTGAATAATCTTGGTGTTGCTGTGCCCTCTCACGATCTCCATTCCGCCACGGGAGGTGGTTCACTGTATCCAGACGGAACGTCTTGAATGACTTGATTGGACGGGTTCGCCCACTCCTCGCAAGCAGTAAACCCGCTGTTTTCTGCTGATTGCGCGGGGCCACAGGCGTGACCCCCGCTCGTCACAAGAATTCAACAAAAACCCCACAAAGACTTCACCCCTGAAATCCCTCTCTTTCCTATTCTGGCCACACGCAGGTGAACCCGGCCTAGCCGTCGAGATACTACTTAAAGCATAAGGAAATGGAGCGCAGCATATGAATTGGGAATCGGCAATCGAAGTTAACTCAAGCAGCACGGATTCTCTGACAATAGAAGACGAACATAACTCCGAAAAGCAAGGTGTCGCAAACCGACGCTCATTCTTAAAGAAGGGTTTAGTAGCTGGAGCTGTAGCAACGGTGGGGGTTTTCGCCAAGGTGCCATCCGCATTCGGTCAGACCTCCCGTGGATCGCTAACAAAAGGCGATGTTGACATCCTGCGGTTCCTAGCCGCGGCCGAGATCATCGAAAGTGATCTCTGGTTACAGTACCAGGAACTCGGAGGAGTGCAGGACGACGAGGTGTCTAAGCTGGCTAGCAAACTGATACCCGGCTATCCTGCACGGCCCACCGGCGGAAACCCGTTGTACATGCAGGACCTCGTACCACTCGACGGCGATATGTCGCAATACATTCATGACAATACCGAAGATGAATTGACGCACGAGGTGTTCATCAACAAATACCTCGCCTCGAAGGGTGCGCCGATGGTCAATCTCGACCAATTCCGGACATTACCCAGCAGCAAAGCGATCGGTGCAAACCAGTTCGGGCGGCTCACGAATTTGATGCAACTCACTGTTGATACTTCTTGGTGGACACGGTACCGCAGCCGCAACAAGAATCCAGATTTCGGCGACACGTTCCCGCAAGCCATTCCGTCATTAGCCGTTGGGCAACACCCGGCAATTCCACGGACTGACAACGATGCAAACGACGCCAACTTTTTTCAAGCAATCGTAAATACTGCCGGATTTCATTTTGCCTTTATCGAGCAAGGAGGGACCAGCCTCTACCCGCAACTAGCGCAGCGAGTTAGCAATGTGGAAGTTCTGCGCATCCTCCTCAGTATCGGTGGAGTGGAGATTGCCCATTTCCAGACCTGGCAAGACAAGGCCGGCAATGCCCCGCATTTAACAGATATCGTGGATCCGGTGACAGGTGTAAAGGTGACTTTTCCGGACCTGAATTCTCCTCCGTTTGGCGGAGAGAATTTTCAAACCAACCTGATCATGCCTGAGCCGACTACATTTCTCAGTAGACAGCTGCCAGCATGTTCCATCATTCGCCCAACCGAAACGACACGGGCCGCGACGGCAGCTTTAGCGAGTCTGACGGCCGATGGGCTCTTTATCGGGCAGTCTGCGGCGTTCTTCGGGTTCATGCGTGATCTCGCGGAAAATGCGGACGCAGCTCGACGCGAAAAGTGAAATGAAATTGCTCTTCAATTGTTCTCTCAGCGGGTGCCGTACGGCCAACAACCGCTTACAGCGCCCGCCCCTTTTTGCAAGTGTCACCTAAGTTTTCCTAAAGGAGCAAGGATGTTTGAAGGACTGCTACAACCTATGCATTTACTGGTCATTTTCGGAATTGCACTGCTGGTATTCGGACCCAAAAAACTCCCCGAGCTGGGCAAAGGAATCGGAGAGGGTATTCGCGGCTTCAAATCCGCTCTTAGGCCAGAGGAGAAACGCGGTCGATCCCAGGCTGGGGCAGAGTGACCCAAATTGTTCAACGCTGGCGGCTTCGGTCACGCCGGCAACGACTGCACCTTTGAAACACTCATGAAGAGTTTCAGTATTTACCGATTCCACGTTGAGGCTTGCCGCGGTAGCGATTCACGCCGCGGACTTGGCGGATGAACACTTTGGAATCCCGTAAATAAAGGCGAAATCATGACTAGGAAAATTGGGGTGTTATCGCTGTCTCAACTTTTTGTCCTGAGCTGCGCGGTGTCGGCGCAAACGGCCCCCGGACGCGAACGATTGGAAAGCAGTCGAACAGGCCATCGGGCGGTCGGGCCAACTGCAAGGCGATGGAGATTACAAATTCATTTACCGGTACTAATCCGACGGACGATTCCATAACTTCCGGCCTGCCCGTCACTCCGTCGAAAATCACAACTATCTAGCGACCGAAAAAGATCGCGCGACAATGGTCGCGAGCGTCCGGCTGGCGATGGGTCTCTTCGCTCAGCCCAATCTGTCGAAGGTGCGGCGCGCGCCCTTCTCGGTTCCGGCATCTGACGCGGAGACCGACATAATGGCTTTCATCGAGCAGCGAACCGGCACGAACTATCATCCGACGAGCACGTGCGCAATCGGCAGCGTCGTCGACCCTGATCTCCGGGTTTTCAATACTGAAGGTCTGCGTGTGGCTGACGCCTCAGTGATGCCGTCGATCGTTCGCGGCAACACGAACGCCGCCGTCATCGCAATCGCGGAGAAGGCAGCGGACATTCTGCTCGCGAACGAGCCTACACAGGTGCGGTGATCAACCCGCGCTTCTAAGTCGCAACAAATCATCTCGGTTGGATGGAACATGGGCGAGACTATTCTGTCCAACCAGATAGCAGAAACGATGAGGAGGGCGGCACGGAGACCGAGGGTGCTCATGCGCTCGGCGTGATGGGCGGCAAGTTGTGTGTTGCTGTGGGTTGAGAGCCGCGGAGCACGGCCATGGGAGAGAGAGAAAATTCACTCTGGAGCGAAGATTGTACCCCATGAAGAAATACAAAGAGTACCTCGTCCAACCGCCGATCTGATGGGTAAGGAGCAGGGTATATGACGGGCGAACAGAGTGCAGTCGTAACTGGAGTTTCAACGGGAATCGGATGGGGCATCACGAAGGTCCTTATCGCGAACGGCTTCACCGTAACTCCACCTACACGCGAGGATATGCAGGCCTGAACAGGCCTTGCACGTCCTCGCTGGGGGAACTTCTAATTGCGAGCCGCCGTTACAATTACCGTCGCGTTGTCCGACGTGGCAGTAAGCGAGGGAACGGCACAAGTGATAGTTACCTTATTAGTTTGCCCTTGCGTAATTGGCGGATGATTGACTAGGGCGCATGACGATGAGCTGGCGGAGGGGAGACCCGTCGCCGAGTTGCTGACAGAAATAAGAAACATCTCGGGCTGCAGTGCCCTGACGGTTCCCCTCACGTACTGTGCGATATTGGGGCCAAACGACAACGCTCCGGCACACCGACCGCCGTTGCAACGGATCGAGAAGCCAAACGGCATTTCTTTAGAGCCCAAACTGGCAGTTGCGCTTCCCTGGAATGCCACGGTGGCGGTTAGTGGTTGGGCTGGCTCCTGGGCGGATGCCTTCTGTACGCCTACGGCAACCGCCAGCAGGAGCAGCACGCAGCGGGTTGAGAAGAAGCACTTAATTTTCATTTCGTTACTCCGTTGGATTAGATTCCTACCAGCGCATTACTTACTTTCCGGAACGTAGGCCGCGTTTAGCGCACCGTTCCGTCGATCCAGGTTTTGCTAGGGCTGCTTGAAGCCGTTGAACACGCGTGGTTTCAAGCGCACCGCGTCGGGCACGGGAAATGGGAACCCCACCACGACCGCTTTGCCCGTCACCTGGTTTTGTGCCGTGCAGTTGGCGGTGCAAAGCTTGGCTGCCGGGGCGATCTCGGTGGCGTCTTCTCCGATTATGTGGCCCATGCGTCCGCCGCTGGCGACATCCCACACAGAGACGCCTCCGCAGTGAACCACGGTACCGGGGTGAAAAGGATTGGGGATGCTGTTCGTACACTCGGGGAACTTGACCAGCGTGGCCACTTGGGGGCTGTCCCGGCCGACAAACTTGTCGGAAGAGTCATTGGCGAAATTGACTCGCGCAGTCACCGTTACCGTACCGTCGGGGTTAGCCCCGTTGCACACAACAGGCGTCCCGCCGGGGAGCACGCCGGAGCAAGGAATCCGTTCGCCCAGCCGGTCGCGTACGTTCGGGTTGTCGAAATAAAAGACATCCGAAGCCAGGACGTGGGTGAAACGGGTGGTCGTCCCGTCGGCGCGTGCCGGTTCTATCTGGAAAACACCGCCGTTGGCGCAGTCCTTGGCCTGAATTTTCATGGACAGGCCCGAGCCGGTGCGCTCGATCACCAGGGCCTCTTTGGAAATTCTCACTGACACATCGCTGCTCAAGAAGAGACCGCGATGATCAGGTATCTTGGCGGTGTAAACGATGGTTCGCCTTCCGCCAGTGATGTCGAGGGGGTTAGGGGCGCCGGTCAGGGTCCAATTACGGACGCCGAAGGTGGAGCCGTCTACGGTGAATTCAACGTACTTTCCCTTGACGAGGAAACTGCTGCCAACGTTGGGGGCGAGCACGATCGTTCTCTGGTCGCCAGAAAGCCCCAAGAGCGAAAATCCGCCGCCATCACACCCGGCCGACGAAGCGGCGAAGCCAGGAACGGCCATCAAAGTAAGCAGGAACGCGCCGATAACGGGCAAAAGCCTGCGACACCAGACTGTGTCGGGACGGGAGACTCTCTTGTGAGTACTACGTTCACTGGGGATACACATCACGCACCTCCTGAAAAATACTTGCTGCGATTGGCCGCATTACAATGGGGTTGGGCCGCGCTGACAAGCGATTGCTGTGTGGAATGTATGCGATCGGGTAAACTACAGATGCCATGCGACTTGCGCCGCTGATCGACTGAATTGACTGGATGTGATCGCTACCGAAATCCCCCTGCGCGGCCTGCTTTACAATCTGTTGACATATGTGGGACCGCTACTGGGTACACTATTAAAGGGCTGCCTCCGGCTTGCGCCCATCCAACATTTCTGTAGTTAAATTGATGCAAATGGAAGACCACCAACTCGGAGAGTCGGTGTCTTCGCAGAACTCGGTGCGTTTTGGGCCCTATCTTTTGGATCGGCGAACCGGGGAACTGCGGAAGCACGGAATCCGGATCAAACTTTCCGGACAGCCGCTCGAGGTCCTGCTTCTCTTGCTGGAAAGGCCGGGAGAGCTTGTGACTCGGGAGGAACTTCGCCGGCGTCTCTGGACCAACGACGTCTTTGTCGATTTTGAGCGAAGCTTGAACAGTGCGGTCAAGAAGTTGCGAAGGGCACTGAATGATGATCCCCAGCAGCCTTGCTACATAGAGACTTACCCGCGCAAGGGTTATCGATTCATCGGCGTCATCGAGCAGGAACCGGTGCCAACCTCGCATCCCGCCGCCTCAGATGCCTCCGGGAATAATCGTTCAAGGGATCATTTGGCTTTGTCGGCCGCGCTGCTGCCCGAAGGTTCCCACGCTGAAAATGGCGTAACCGCAATTCCCGCCCCAAATCGCTGGAAATCGTGGATGGCCATCTCACTCGTTCTGATCGTTGCAGCCATGGTCTTTTTCACAACGACCAAGAGCAGTCGCAACGCTCGCACGTCGGGGACCGGGGCTCAGCCGCAGAAGAATCTGAACCTGCGCTCGTCGATTGCGGTACTTGGGTTCAAGAATCTCTCTTCGCATAAGGATATCGACTGGCTCTCCACGGCTATTACCCAGATGCTCTCGACCGAGCTAGCGGGAGGGGACAAGACCAGGATCATTCCCGAAGAGATCGTAGCTCGCGCCAAGCAAAACCTTGGACTCAAAGAAAAAGATAGCTACGCGCGCGACACTTTACGCGACTTGCGCACGCGGCTGGGCAGCGACTACGTGGTCACTGGCTCTTACATGGCCGTCGGCGATAAGAATAGCGGACAGGTTCGGATGGATCTTCGCCTGCAAGAAACGATTTCGGGAGAAACGCTGACCAGCATCGCCGTGAGCGGAAAGCAGTCAGAAATCTTCGATCTTGTGGCCAGGGCGGGACGGGAAATTCGCACCAAACTCGGTTCTACGGTTCCACCGGAAGGCGATGTGGACTGGCGCACGGTGCTGCCATCGAATCCAGAAGCAGCAAAACTCTACTCGGAAGGGGTAGCGCACGCGCGCGTTTCAGAGAATCTTCTGGCCACGGACCTGCTGCAAAGAAGCTTGACCATAGAACCTGACTTCGCGCTGGGTCATGCCGCCTTGGCTGATGCCTGGGCCGCCCTCGGTTACGAATCTCGCGCACTGGCATCAGCACAGAAAGCGCTTTCGCTTTCGAATGGACTCCCCGAAGATGAGCGCATGGAGATTCAAGGCCGTTATTACGAACTGAACCATGACTGGGTCGGTGCCATTGGCGTCTACCGGCATCTCTGGCAGGATTTTCCGGATGACCTCGAATCTGGATTGAAACTCGCGGCTGCCGAAATAGCGGCGGGCAATGTCAACGACGCCTCGGGGGAGCTATCTAACCTTCGGTCGCTTCCGGGGGCCAGCGGAAGCGACCCGCGCATTGATCTCACAGAGTCGTCAATAGCAGCGGGAAGCGCAGACTACAAGCGGCAACAGACGCTGGCAGAGCAAGCTGCTGCGAAAGCACAAGCTTCGGGCACTCGACTTCTGCTGGCGCGTGCCAAACTGGTTCAGGGATGGGCCCTCGATGACCAGTCGCATCTCAACGAAGCTGCGGAAGCCTATTCGACCGCGCAGCAGATTTATGAGCAGGCCGGCGACCGGGACGGAACTGCAACTGCGCTGAATGATCTCGGCATTGTGCTGCAGAAGCAGGGTGATTTGGCAGGCGCTCGGGCGAAACTTGAAGAGGCGACCTCCGATTTCCGCCAAATTGGAGATGAAAACGGCCTAGGCGGAGCTCTCACCAATCTGGGCGAGGTTTACCGGGGGGAGGGGGACCTAGCGAAAGCCGAAGGCCTGTACCGGGAGGCGCTGGAGATTTTTCGGAAGCTCGGCCGGAAGGATAATGAGTACGCCGCCATGAACAATCTCGGCGGTGTGCTCTACCAACGTGGAGACTTCCGAGGCGCCAGGAAGTTCTTCGAAAACTTGCTGGACGTCCGGCAGACGGCGGGCGACAAACTCGGTGTCGCGCTAGCGAAAATCAATCTCGCCGATGCGTTGCGTGTCCAGGGTGAAACGGATCGAGCGGCTGGCCTTTACGAACAGGCATTGACAACTCTCACAGAAATTGGGGATCGCTCAACCGCCGCAGCCGTGGTTCTTTCTCTGGCCAAGACAATGATCGTGAAAAATGATTTCGCGGCTGCACGGCGCATGTTGCGCGAAGCTTTGGCCACGAACGAAGAAGTTGGGGCGAAAGGAGATGCCGCTCTCGATCGTGTCATGCTGGCACGCGTAGCATTTCTGGAACGCCATCCCGAACAGTTCGATGCGTCCGTGGACGCTGCAATCGACGAACTCAAAAAGGAAAACCGTGGTGCAGACGAAATTGAAGCACGGGCATTGCAGGCCGAAGCCTTACTAGCTCGCGGTAGGACAGTCGAGGCTCAGCAGCTGCTGGAGAAAGCAAAAAGTATCCAGGCTGCTGATTGGCTGGCGAGATTTCACCTTGACACAGTCTCCGCGCGTCTGGAATCGGCAAAGGGAAATGACACAAAGGCTAGGCGGACACTCGCGGTCGCCCTGGCGGGTGCCCAGGAGACAAGATGTTTCGTCTGCCAGGTTGAAGTCAGGGCAGCACTCTCTCAAATCGAAGGGGAACACAATCTTCCCGCCAACCTAGCGCACTAGCTGCAGTCTCATCGGACAACTTCCACACAAGAATCGCGGCTTTGGATTCACTGGCGAAATGGTTGTACAGCGGGGCGTCCCGTGGAGTAACCGCACTCAGCATCGAAGGTGCGGACGATATAGACTTTCGAGAAGGAAGCAGATTATCAAGGAGCACTTTGATAGTGTCTCAGGTGAAGAAGATTGGACACCACGGTACAACTTAGCTCCAACTCAGTGCGTTGGGTTGTGGGTTGGGAAGAATGGTGTCCAGTAACGATTTTGGATGAGTCAGTCATGAATATTTGGGCCCGGCACGCCCAAGCGGCGCACTCCATGAGCCCGAGTCGATAGGAACCGAGACTTGCACGTATTCACAACGCCTGCCTTACACGACGTCCGGAGTTTTCATTTTGTAATTCCTGAGGCACCGAAGGCGGTCGAATTCGGCAGACCTAAGTCCTTGCTCAAATGTTGTCGCCGTCGCGAAGTAAGCTACTGCCCGATTAAGCACCTTCTCCGTTGCTAGTTGCCAATGGTCGCCCTAGCGGCGGCAAGCGGAGCAATATCCACCAACTTCCAGTCGAGCCACACGGATATGAAAGCGACATTCCTGTTCCAACTGACGCTTGAGAGAGTCGAACCTTTCGCTCACAAACTCGGTAATCTTTCCACAGCCCAAACAAGCTATGTGAATGTGGTCCCGCGCCAGCTTGCGCTCGTAGTAGTGGCCTTCACCATTCAGATGCATCAAATCGAGCTCGTCAATCATTCCTTGCCGCTTTAACAATCCCAGGGTCCGGTAGACTGTGCTGCGGTCGACGGAAGGGTCTAACTTCTGGGCTTTGCGCAAGATGCGGCTGGCATCCAGATGCTTGTTAGCGGTCTCGATTACGCTCAGAATGGCGCGGCGCTGATCGGTCATGCGGATCCCCCGCTCGGATAATTGGGCCTGCAAGCGGCCGGGAATTTCGGTTTGAGGAAGCGGCATGGTGGGTCTCTCCCAATTTGAGTTGCAACTAATCGCAAACAGGCTGCGACAGAATCTTGCCGTCTCGTATTGACACTGGACGCTTGGTACCCGTAAGCTCAAATTATAATTCTTGTTGCGACTGAGTTGCAACAAGATTACAGAACTAGGCCGGTAATGCTCGGCGGGCTAGGCCGTTTCAAGGCCTCTGCTGTCCAGCGGCTCGGTCTGCTTCCCCTTGCGACGCGCGCTGCTTCTCCCCCTTCACTCGGAGCGATGGGGTGGGACCTGTGGGGGCTTAGCAGTGACTATTCGTGAGTTCATTTTTCGAAGAAGATGCGTGGCGGCGAGGCTGCGAAAGATGTGGGCGATGAAAAAAAACAACAACACCCCGATCCGAAGATTGGCACTCTATGCCCTTGTGCTTGCGGCTTGGTTGATTCGGCCAGCCGCAGCCCAAGAGAGCCCCTATATTGTCACTTACGACCATTATCTCGAAGAACCTGGCAACCTAGAGATCGAGTATTTTTCGACTTTTGGGACGCAGCGCGGCGCCAGTGACTTCCACGCCTTCTGGGTCGAGTTCGAGTACGGTGCGACCGCTTGGTGGACTACCACGGGGTATCTCGACGGGCAGACGACTCTCAACGACAGCACCCTCTTTACCGGTTTTCGCTGGGAAAACCGCATTCGCCTTCTCCAGCGCGAACACTTCATAAATCCGGTGGTCTACATCGAGTACGAGCAAAAGAACGGAGCGGACAAGATTCTGAAGGAAGTCGAAGGTCACGACGCCGAATCCGACTATGCCGAGCGTAACGCCTCTCTTCGGAATGAGCTCGACCGCGAGCTGGAACTCAAACTGCTGCTCTCGAAGACATTCAAAGGTTGGAATTTTGCGGTGAATCCGCTTGCCGGAAAGAACCTGTCCCCCAGTCACCCCTGGGAGTTTGGCTATGCAGTGGGGGCGAGCCGCCCACTGGCGCTTAAGGCCTCGGCCAACTGGTGCAATTTGTGTCTTGAGAATTTCATCGCCGGGGTGGAGATGTATGGTGGTCTGGGTGACGCCCACAGTTTCGGGCTACACGACACCTCGCACTACCTTGCGCCCGCTGTGGCCTGGAATCTGCCCTCGGGCTGGACGCTCCGGCTCTCGCCAGGCTTCGGCTTGAACGATAACAGCCATCGCTTGCTATTGCGCTGGGGTTTGTCTCACGAGTTCTCCGGGTTTGGAGAAATGGTTAGCAGGCTCTTCGGAGGTCACTGATGAAAAAACCTGTCCTCCAATTTCATTCCTCTCTACTCATGATATGGACGATGGTGGCCCTGCTCGCTGTTTGCGCGCTGGTGGGTTTCGCGAAGAGCGAAGACACAGCCGGCTCGGACCACCACCATCACCGCCACTATGCGGAGTTGGCGAAAGTTCCGGAAAAGGCCCGCGCCAGGAGCAATCCAATCGCAGAAGATCCGGATGCTACCGTGGCAGGCAGGAAGCTGTTCGAACAACATTGCGCCGAATGCCATGGAAGCACAGCTGAAGGGGGAAGGAGGGCCCCGAGTCTACGCGCCGAGGAAGCACAACGGGCGACGCCCGGCACGCTTTTCTGGATTCTCACAAACGGAGTGGTACGGCGCGGCATGCCCGTCTGGTCCAAGCTCCCTGAACCGCAACGCTGGCAGATTGTGACCTACGTCAAATCACTGGGTATTCGAGAGAAGGAGAAGGCGAACGATGAGGAAGTAAAGCCCGTCAAGGATGAGCATATTCAGCCGAGGATGCAGGCTGCCGGGAGCGTTCAGAAGCCATGACAAAAGCTATTCACCTTCTCAGTTTGCTCTGAGGAAGTAGCAAGTGCCGCATGGCTATGTCGCAGCGGTTTCCTGCCCGTTGGCCGTCTTCGGTCCCATTCTCGGGTGCGCCGCTGAATAACGAGTCCTAGACATCATTCCGTTCTTGGTCCTAGTCGCTTCGTGACCAAGCATTCTAAGGAGCAGGTGGTCGCACTCTGATCGAAGAAGCTTTCCGGCGACGGTCACGCTGAGTAAACTACCGGACGGGAGTGCGAGCAAATGATTGAGAAAGAACCCAGCACGCAAGTAGCCTCCAAGGTGCAAAACCGGAGGCGATTGGGGTCTCGTGCGGCATTGCTAGCCGGTTTTGGAGCCTTGATAATTCTGATGGCGATCATATGCATCGATTCGCTGCACACTTTGGGAGAATTCCAGACAGCCAATACTCAGATTCGACAAGATTTTCTGTATCGCGAACATACGCTCGAACAGGTTCTAGCCGGTCTGTACGACTCGGGTAACGTTGTGCGCGACTACATCCTGATGGAATCAGACCCAGACGCACAGAAAATCCTTCGGACTGAGTTTCAAACTATTCACAACGAGACTACTGCAACGTTGAATGCATGTATTCAGTCTCTGCCTACAGGCAAAAGGGAGCCATTGCAGCATCTCGCTGTAGAGCTGGAAAATTACTGGTCGGCGATTGGACCCATTTTCGCATTAGCTGATAAGGAGAAGAAGGACCTAGGCAATTCCGTGCTGCGTGGCGACGTTCTCTCGCAGCATACGAAGATCCTGGCGATTACGAAGGAAGTTAGCGCACTGAATGACCACGAGCTGAAGGAAGCCGAACGAAGGATCGCGGAAGTGTTTGCGCGGTTTCGCCGTCGTTTGCTGATGGTAGCCACACTTACTCTCAGCCTTGGATTGATTCTGGCCGCCACCACCATCATGTACGCCGGTAGACTCGAGAAGAGTGTTGAACAGAAATATGAAGAGAGCCTGCGGGCGCAGCGTGAATTGAAGGAGCTATCACAGCGTCTCGTCGACACCGAGGAGCGGGAACGGCGCGCCATTTCCCGGGAACTTCATGATGAAGTCGGCCAATCTTTGAGCGCCCTGCTTCTGGATGTTGAAAATCTCGCAGAGAGGTCCCTTGACGAAGGTGTCTTTCGGCAAGGTCTTCAGAAAATTAAGGCGCTTGCGGAAAACTGCGTCAACGAAGTGCGCAATATGGCCCTGCTGCTGCGCCCCTCGATGTTAGATGACTTGGGTCTCGTTCCGGCGCTTGAATGGCAGGCGCGCGAAGTTTCTAAACGCACGGGTATGCTCGTAGACACGGTGGAAGAGAATGTTTCGGACAACTTGCCGGAAGAGCATAAGACGTGCGTGTACAGAATCGTCCAAGAAGCGTTGAATAATTGCTCGAAACACGCATATGCCAAGAAGGTACGGGTGGTTGTACGCCAGGAGTCGAATCATCTCTGCGTCAGCATCGAAGATGACGGGAAGGGTTTTGATTCAAGCCGTGTGCGAGGTTTGGGACTAGTCGGGATGAATGAGCGTGTGAGTCAGTTGGGCGGTGTGTTGAAAATGGATTCAGATCCAACGCGAGGCACGCGCCTCCGGGTCGATCTCCCGCTCCCAAGCGTATCCAGCGATTCCGGAGAATTGAATTCATGAAGAAGCTGCGGATTGTGTTGGCCGACGACCACATTGTTATGCGCACAGGGTTGCGCGCTTTGCTTGAGCGCCAACCCAACCTGGAGGTTGTAGGCGAAAGTGAGAACGGACGTGAAACTGTTGAACTTGCCGCCTCACTCAATCCAGACGTGGTGGTGATGGACGTAGGCATGCCTGTTCTGAACGGTATCGAGGCTACCAAAACGATCGTGACTCAACGTCCGGCCACCGCGGTGGTTATCCTCAGTATGCACGCCGACGAATCGTATGTGATGCGTGCTTTGAAGGCCGGAGCTCGAGGCTATTTGCTTAAGTGTCGCCGCGCATCAGAAAACGCGGTTTTTTGATCATGCGCCGGTTTGAGAGTAAATCCTCAGCATCATCGCCGAAGCGCAGCGGAGGCTGAGTCGATGAGGCGAAGAGTGAAAAACTCCCGCGCGGTTTGAGAGTGAA
>WNFD01007475.1_pt1 | contig 16811 bp, 19 predicted proteins | sample 5400491 | NCBI WGS metagenome assembly WNFD01 (sample SAMN13153343, study PRJNA577476) | soil metagenome | isolation source: 120 cm saprolite under Douglas fir tree site 2 hole 2 replicate 2 | place: USA:California | collected 2015-04-18 | reverse complement strand
GGCTGGCTCGCTCCCGCTCGTTGGCCCGCTGGTGAACAACCTCGTCGGCGGCCTCCTCGGCCCGGTGCTGGGCAGCGCCCAGGGCAGCCCACTGGGTGTCGGCGACACCGCAAACCTGGTTTCGTCCATCACCGGCCTCCTGCAGAACGTGCTGGGCGCCGGGGGCAACCTGGTCAGCATCAAGCTCGGTACCGGCTCGTCGGTGCTGTCGAACAACGGCGCCGCCACGCAGGAGACCGCCCAGGCGGCAGGGGCTGACATCGGCCTCATCGGCGGCCTCATCGACATCCAGGTCGGCGCAGCCAACTCGACGGTCGTCTGGAACGACGCCTCGGGTGCCGCCACGGCCGACGCTTCTCCCGCAGTCGCCCACATCAAGATCGCCAACCCGCTGGGCGGCGGCAACCTGCTCGACCTGCCGATCGCAATTCCCAGCCTCAACGGGCTGCTCGGCGGGCTTCTCTCCCAGACCGACCAGGCCGGCGACCTCACCCTGCTTGCGGGGACCCCGCTGGAGACGACCATCAAGGTCGCCAGCGCCTCGCCGCACCAGACCGGCCGCAACGTCACCGCTTCTTCGGATGGTGTCTCGATCCTCGCCCTGAAGGGCCTCGGCGCTTCCTCGGTCGGCGGCACGGACGGCGGTATCCGCCTGCGACTGGCTTCGTCCAGCTCCTCGGTCGCCGGTGACATCCTGAAGGTCCAGGCGGCTGCACCATCGCTTCCCATCACCGGTGGCCCGACGTACGTCTTCCTCGCCGGTGCTGCGTTCATGGCAGTTGCCGCAGCCCACGTCCTCCGCAACTCCCGCCGCATGCGGGCAGGCGCGAAGGGCTAGGCCAGGCAGCGCACGAAAACGATCACAAGCAAGACCAAAGAAGAAAGGTAGAGGGATCGCTGCGTGAAGTACCTAGCGACCCCGAAGGCTCGGCGTGCGCTCGCCACCATCCTGTCGTGTCTCGCGGCAGCGATGGTGGTGGGCGCCGTGGGTCTCCTCGGGTACCCGGAGTACACGAACATCAGGGCCAACCGAGAGCAGAAGGCCCTCCGGAGCGAGTTCCTCACGTCCGAGAAGCTCAAGCAGGCCTACCAGGCAGCAGCCAAGCCTGCGTCGGCCGGCGGGACGAAGATGACGCTGGCGGAGGGCTCTGCGGTGACCCGGATCCAGATCGCCAGGATCGGACTCGACACCGTGGTCGTGCAGGGCACGTCCAACCAGGCCCTGGCTGCCGGTTCTGGCCACTACCCCCAGACTCCCCTCCCGTGCTCGCCGACGGGCAACGTGGGGATCGCTGGGCACCGGACCATGAACGGGCATCCGTTCCAGAAGTTGGACCAACTGGTCACCGGCGACAAGGTCATCCTGACCACGCCGTTCCAGCAGTGCACCTACCAGATCATCGCCAGCGTCGACGGGCACGCCAACCCGTACGTCACGGACCCGAACGACTGGACGGTCATCGCGCAGACGTCGAAGCCCATGCTCACGATGAGCACCTGCACGCCCGAGGGAACCGCACGGCAGCGCCTGGTGGCCCGGGCCGAGCTCGTCTCCACGACGAACATCGTTGCCGGATCCACCGTAAAGTAGGGAAGTTACTCAGTTGCAACAACCTATGCCGAAGGAGCGTCCCCGAACGATGAAGGTCCAGCGTCTTCTCGGATCCCTCGCCGTCGCGGGGACACTCACTGCCCTCACCGCCGGCATGGCCGCCCCCGCCTTCGCCGCCAACGGCAACGTCACGTTCAGCAACATCGCGCCCAGCGACCAGGCTCAGCTCCCAGGGAGCCTCCCGGCCAACCAGATCACTGTCCACGTCGACGCGAGCTGCCCGGACCTGGGTTGCAGCATCGGGAGCCTCGCGGCCTCCATCTCGGACGGCACGACGCAGGTCGCCTCTGCCACCTCGGGATCCAGCAGCCTCAATTACACCTGGGACCTGACGCAGACCGCAAAGCGCAACGGTGTGTACACGATCACCTTCAGCGCCCAAGAAAAAGTGGTGCTCCTCGGCGGAGGCCCGGCCAGCACCCAGTCGAGCGTGAAGGTCAACGTCCCGCCCGTGGCCCCCAGTGGCGTGCAGGTGACGCTCGACTCTTCGAACGTGCCGGTCGTCACCTGGAACGCCAACCCGGAGCCGGACATCAAGGGCTACCAGGTCTACCGGTCCGACGGAGCGCAGCCGAGCGGCGTGATCAGCGGCACCTCGTTCCGGGACGCCAGCGCACCCCAGGGCCAGGCCGTCGCCTACAAGGTCGCCGCGCTTCGCTACAGCCCGGTCGGCCAGTCCAACCTCATCTCGTCCGACGCGTCGGCGCAGACCTCGTCGGTCTCGGTTCCCGCGGCGGCAGCGGCGGCCCCGGTGATCCCGCAGAACGTCGCCACGGTCGACCCGCCCAAGCCCGTCAAGACGGCCGCCGGTGCCACTGCCCCGACCTCGGTGAACAAGCAGCCCGTGATCCTCGGGGTCACCCACCCGACACCGATCAACGGCCCGACCCTGCCCACCCAGATCGTGCAGGCCCCGCAGCCCAACGTGATCCAGTTCGCGCCGCTGCTGCCCTACTCCGGCAAGATCCCGGAGGTCGCGACGACCTCCAACGTGCCGGCCCCGGTGGCCGCCCAGGCCGACACCGGGCCGTCGGCGTCGATCCAGCTGCCCGGCGGCGTGAAGGTGACGCCCGTCGACGCCATCAAGTACGTGGCGACGGCGTCCTTCCTCATCGTCGCTGCGGTCCACATCACCCGCTTCGCCCGCAAGCTGAAGAACGCGCCGGTCTAAAGAAGTTTCATTAGCCCCCTTGATCCAATTCAGGGATCAATTCAGACCGATTCAGGCCAGCCCGGGGGACGGGGAGCGGGTAAAGTAGGGCCATGCCACGGCGTGACGCTCCAGTCGACGGCACCGGCGAGGACTCGGGGGGGCACCCCGCCTACCCACCCAGGCATGCCTACAGCGATCCGGTTCTCCCGGAGCCGGTTTCCCCTGCGCCGGTCCCGGGTGCCGGCGGATTGCCCGAACCACAGGCCTTCCGTTCCTCGCGACACGTCTCGCCTGACCCCGGAGCCGAGCGCCCCGAGCGCCCCGGCGCCGATGCCCCCGCAGCTCCCTTCCGGTCCCCCGTCGCCGTCATGGCCCCCGAGGTCCCTGTTGGCGGCAGGGAGGAATCCGGCACCGGCAACCGCCGCGGCCGCCCCGGCCCCCCGCCGCCCCCGGCACCGCCCGTGGTACCCGAAGGGTCGGGTCCGCGCCGGCGCCGCGACCGCCCTCATCCTGGTGGCGGTCGGTGTGGCCGGCTACCCGTTCTACACCGACGTCCAGGCCGCCCGGCACCAGAAGACACTCCGGGCCCAGTTCGACCAGGCAGGAAAGCAGTCCGCCGCGGACCGCCTTAAGCTGCTGGAGCAGTACAAGAACCGCACCCTCGCCATCGGCAGCGCCGTCACCCGGATCACCATCCCGAAGCTCGGGGTCGAGACGGTGGTCGTGGAAGGGACCTCGGACGAGGCACTCGCTGCCGGTGCCGGCCACTACCCGCAGAGCCCGCTCCCGGGGGACGCCGGCAACGTTGCGATCGCCGGGCACCGCACCATGAACGGCCACCCCTTTGGCGACCTCGACAAGCTCGTTCCCGGTGACCGGGTCATCCTGACGACCCCGTTCTCCACCTACACCTACAAGATCGTCCCGGGCTTCGAGGGCCACGCCAACCCCTGGGTCACCACCCCCGACGACTGGACGGTCGTCTCGGTCGCCACGCAGTCCCACCTCTTGACGTTGACCACCTGCAACCCGAAAGGGCAGAAGACCCAGCGGCTGATCGCCAGGGCCGAGATGGTCTCGTCGCAACCCATCGCGTGATCCTCCGGCGCTGCCTCATCGCGGCCGCCTGCGCGGTCGCCCTCGTCGGCCCCGTGGTCCCGGCCGCTGCGGCGACCGACCCGTGCGCCCCAGCCCAAAGCTCCACGCTGGACGCGACGATCAACGTGTGGCAGCCCGGTCCCAAGACCTCGGACGCCGACGCCCACCAGTGCACGCCGCCGGCCGGGTCGGTCCTGAGCGGGACCTGGAACATCCGGATCGACGCCGGCAGCCTCGCCTCGCTCCGCAGCTTCTCCGTGAGCGTCCTCCCCGTCGACGGTTCGATCCCCTCGCTGGCACCCGGCGCCACGACCTCACGCACCTACGCCGGAGCGATCATCTCGGGCAAGCTCTCGGACACGATCCAGATGGCGTGGGACACCGGGTCCCTCACCCGGTACAACGGCGAGTACGAGATCACCGCCACCGCGGTCTCCTCGCTCGGCAGCACCGCCCATGCCACGGTGGGACACCTGCTCGTCAACAACCCCCCGGCGCAGCCCACCGGTCCCGGAACGAGTATGGACGGCGTCGTGCCGGTGCTGTCCTGGACCGCCAACTCGGAGCCCGACCTCACCGGCTACCAGGTCCTGCGGTCGGTCGGCGGCGGTCCGTACGCGCCGGCCGGCAACGCCTCGACCAACACCTACCGGGACACCGGCGCCCCCCAGGGCAAGCCGCTGACCTACGAGGTCGTGGCGATCCGCAAATCACCAGCCGACCCCAACGGCATCGCGTCGAGCCCTTCGTCGCCGAGCAGCGCCGTCATCGCGGCCCCCCCGGTCCCGACCTCGACCGTCCCGGACCCGGTGCCGAAGGGGGTCGCCAAGGCAGCCCCCAGGACAGTCGCAGCGCCGCCCCCGGACGCGACCAGCTTCGCCCCGACCCTCCCGTACACCCAGTCCATCCCCACCGCCACGCCAACAGAGCCGGACGTCCCCGCCCCGACGTCGGTTGCCCTGCCGGCGGGCGGCGGGGGCTACTCCAAGACGACCCTGGTCCAGAAACTCCCCTACCTCGGGGCGGCGCTGGCGATCCTGGCGATCTCGTTCTTCCTCATCCGGTACGCCTGGCGCCTCCGGAAGGGCGAATCCTGAGGGTGTGAGCCCCATCGGGCCGCCGGGCGGGAGGGGGCCGGAGGCCCGCCGGGACCGGACCTATACTGAGGCGCAGACACTGGGGAGCTCTCTTGGAGGGCTGAGAGGTGGCCTGGGCCACGACCCATTGACCTGATCGGGACAATGCCCGCGAAGGGATGTGATCTAGTTGCCGGGGGACACCATCGTGGTCGGCGCCGGAGCCATCGGGCTCGGGATCGCGTGGCGGGTGGCCCAGCAGGGCTGGGACGTGCTCGTGCTCGACCGGGGAGAACCTGGCCACGGGGCGTCCTTCCACGCCGCCGGCATGCTCGCCCCCATCACCGAGGCCACCTTCGGCGAAGACGCCCTCCTCCGGCTCAACCTCGCGGGGGCGCGGGCGTACCCGGCATTCCTGGACGACCTGGCAGCAGCGACGGGTCGGAGGCTCACGTCTGGGGCGCCGGGGACCCTCTTCGTGGCCCTCGACCGGGACCAACGGGAGGCGCTGGAACGCCTCCACGACTTCCAGCGCGACCTCGGCCTCGCCGTCGAATGGCTCAGCGGGAGCCGCTGCCGGGAACTGGAGCCCGCCCTCCACCCGGGCGTCCGGGCGGGGGTGCGAGCGGTGGAGCAGGAAGTGGACCCCCGGGCGCTCACCGCAGCGCTGCAGGCGGCGGTCGAAGCCGCCGGCGGGCGGGTCCGGGGCAGGGCGGACGTCGCCGGGCTCCTGGCGGCAGGCGACCGCATCACCGGGGTCCGCCTCACGACCGGCGAGGAGCTTGCCGCCGCCTGCGTCGTCCTGGCGGCTGGCTGCTGGTCGGGCGGGATCGCCGGCGTCCCGGCGGAGGTGGCGGCGGCGGTCCGTCCGGTGAAGGGCCAGATCCTGCGCCTGCGACCCCGCCTGGGCGAGCCCCTCCCCATCCGAAACCTCGTCCGCACCGAGGACGTGTACCTGGTCCCCCGCACCTCGGCCCTCCGGGGCGACGAGCTCGTCGTCGGCGCCACCGTCGAGGAGCAGGGGTTCGACACGTCGCTCACCGGCGGCGGGATGGAGCTGGCCGAGGCTTCGGTTGGCCTTCGGCCGGGGAGCCGGGACAACGCTCCCCTGCTCGGCCCCGTGGGGCCGGCAGGCCTCGTCGTGGCGACCGGGCATCACCGCAACGGCATCCTCCTGACCGCGGTAACGGCCGGGGCCATCGCGACCGTGGTCACCGAGGGCCGGGTCCCCGACGTCATTGCGCCCTTCCTGCCCGGCAGGTTCGCCCCCGCATGCTGCTGAGCCTGAATGGCGCCCCCCTGGAGGTCCCCGGCTCCGCGCGGGCGGCGCTGCTGGACGTGCTGGCCCGCGCCGGGATGGACGACCTGCGGGGCGTCGCGGTCGCCCTCGACGGTGAGGTGGTCCCCCGCAGCGAGTGGCCCAGCCGCGACGTCGGCGACGGCCAGCGGGTCGAGGTTGTCCGGGCGGTGCAGGGCGGCTCGGGGGAGAAGCTTGAGATCGCCGGGCGGGTGTTCGGGTCCCGCCTCATCTTCGGCACCGGCGGCTTCCGCAGCCTCGACGTCCTCGGCGAGGCCCTCGCCGCCAGTGGGGCCGAGATGGCGACCGTGGCGATGCGCCGGGTGGACCCGGCCGCCCGCGGTTCTGTCCTCGACGTTATCGAAGCCGCCGGCGTCGAGGTCCTGCCCAACACCGCCGGCTGCTACACCGCCCGCGACGCGACGCTGACCGCGCGCCTCGCCCGAGAGGCCCTCGGCACCAACTGGATCAAGCTCGAGGTCATCGGCGACGACCGCACCCTCCTGCCGGACGGTGCCGAGCTCGTCTTGGCCGCCCGGCAGCTCGTCGACGAGGGTTTCGTGGTCCTCCCCTACGCCAACGACGACCCGATCCTCGCCCGGCGCCTCGAGGACGCCGGGTGCGCCGCCGTCATGCCGCTGGGCTCGCCCATCGGGAGCGGCTCGGGGATCCGGAACCCCTACAACATCTCGATCATCGTCGAGCGGGCATCGGTCCCGGTCATCCTCGACGCCGGCATCGGGACGGCCTCGGACGCCGCACTCGCAATGGAGCTCGGCTGCGACGGCGTGCTGGTGGCGAGCGCCATCTCCCGGGCAAAGGAACCGCTGGCGATGGCCCAGGCGATCCGGCTCGGAGTGGTTGCCGGACGGCTTGCCTTCGAGGCGGGCCGCATCCCCCGCCGCCTCTACGCCGAGGCGTCGACGCCCTTCGAAGGGCGCCCCGAGGCCGGAGGCCAGCCCGGGGCCGACTAGGGCTTCTTTGTGCAGCCACCATCGGCGGCCTCGGACCGGCGTCACCACGTTCTGTGGTCGCCCTCGTACCTGGTGGGCGGGTCCCGGCGCATGTTTGGCTGTCTCGCCGCGCCAGGCGCGGTCAAACAGCCGCAGTTGGAGTCCGTGGCTTCTGCAGGGCACCTAAAACGGGTGTTATAGGTAAATGGCGAACCTGAACTGACCACGTAGAGTGGTCGACCTTCCCCATGGCCGCCCGCCGCCCGGGAATTTCTCGTGTCAGAACGGGGCCGACGACCCTCAGACGGAGTAGGTCTTTGCCGGCCGCAGCTCCCGGCGGACCTTCTTCCAGTCCGACGTCTTGGTGGAGAAGGCGACGTCCGTGGCGATCTGGCCGGCGCCGGCCACCAGGAGCACTCCCACCAGCCAGCGGGGCTGGCCCTGCAGCAGGGACACGGGGACGAGGGCGAAGGGGACGAGCTTGGTCACGACAGCCCCGGAGGCATGCATCACGGCCCGCCTGGTGGGCTCCACCCGCAGGTAGGTCGCGTAGTCGATCTTCAGGCCCGGCCGGGGCGGCGGGGGGCCACCGAGGAAGTAGTGGGTGAAGCGGATCCCCATCGCACGGCCGACGACCCAGTGGGTCAGGCTGTGCGTGCTCACGGCAAGGGCGCCGAAGCCTCCGAGGAACACGAGGCTCCGGGCAAGGCTGGAGAACCGGGGTGCCAGGGCGATGGCGGCGACCCCGACGCCCGTTCCCGCCATCAGGGCCAGGTTGCCGGCCCACACCGGTGCCCGGAGCCGCACCTGCGACTCGAACGAGCGCCGGTCGATCGCCGCGATCCGCTCCGCGAAGTCCTCCGCCACCGCCCGGTCCCGGCGGGCGTGGTCCACCGCCTTCCAGAAGCCGGTCCCGCCCAGGGGGCGGCCCTCGAACACCGCGGCGGCCGCCCGCTCCAGGGCCGCCGGGATGTCCACCGCCGCACGGCCGGGGCGCCGGGGGCTCATGCCCCTCCCCCGGCCGGCGCCTGAGGTTCCTGGGGTTCCCGGGGAAGCTCCCCGAGCAGGGGTGCCAGCATCGGCGCCAGGCGGCCGGCGGTCTCGAAGAGAGCCTCCGCTCGGGAATGGTCGTGGTCAAGGTGCGAGAGCAGATCCACGCCCAGGTAGAGGGCGATGATCCCGAACGCAAGCGGTCGGGGCTGGATCACGCCACCCACCAGGCTCCCGAGCAGCGAACCGGCAAGGAGGCCGGACAGCTCGTCCTCGACGAGCTCGACCCACGGCTCCATCCGGGCAACGACCTCGGGGCCGAGGTCGGGCCTGGCCAGGCTCCCGGCGATCAGCTCCGAGATGACCGTGATGTGGCCGGTCTGCAGGTCCTCCCGGTACAGGTCGGTGGCCATGCGGATGCGGTCCTCGATCGTCGTTCCCGGCCGGCGGACCGCCTCCCGGTAGCGGGCCATCCTGTCTGCGCTCGTGCGGTCCAGCGCGGCGAGCAGGAGGTCGTTGAGGGTTCCGAAATGGTAGAAAATTAACGCTTGGTTGAAGTTGCCCCGGCGCGCGATCGCCCGGGCACTTGTACCGGCAAAACCTTCCTCCTTCAACGTCTCCAGGGCGGCGATGACGATGCGTTCCTTCGTTGTCGCAGGTGACTGGTGAGTTTGAGCAGGCGGTTTGAGCATACGCTCAATCCTGCGCTGCCGTAGGGATTCTGTCAAGACACTTTTTTCGGGGTCCAAAAAGATGCATCAGCGGCAACCGGTCGACTAGGATGCGGGCGAAAGAACGGAAGGAAGGGGGGAGGTCCTATCCGAGGTTTCGTCGTTAGCCTGCTTGCTGTAGGGCTGTGGTTGGTGGTCATCGCCGCAGTCGCCTGGATGGTTCACTCGACGCCGGATTCGAATCGCAGCATCCGGCGCTTCCGCAAGGCTCGCCGGAGCCTTGCTCCTCAAAGTCGGCGCCACCGGGCATCCGTGGCCGCCGCATCGGAGCCCTCGACCGTCGTCGTCATGTCTTCGCCCCGCCGAGCCCGGACGGAGCGGATCATCGACCTGCGCGAGCGTGACCCCGAGCCCGGCCCCGCACGGTGGCCGGCCGACGGGTGGTCGCTCGGCAGCTTGGCTCCCCTGGCTCCCAGCGGGCCCCGATTCGCCTGGGCAACGGCAGGTGCCTCACCGTCGCTGCGCACGAGTGCCCCCGAGGGCGTCCGGCGCCCGGCGCACAACGACGTGACCCGCTCGCAACACCGTGAGGCCCCCCGGGCTCCACGGCCGCACGTGGCCAGCGCCCCACGGCCGCAGGTGGCCAGGAACCCCCGCCCCACCCCTGTGACCCCCAGGAGCCCCCAGCGGCCCAGTCCTCAGCCGGTCGCTCCGAGGGTGCCCGGGGCATCCGCCCCACGGCCAGGGGCATCCGCCCCACGGCCAGGGGCATCCACCGCACGGCCCGCTCCGGCTCCGCGCCCGGCTCCGGCTCCGCGCCCGGCTCCACAGGTGCGCATGTCGGCGCCCCGACCGGCAGCCCGGCCGGTGACTCGGCAGCCGGTAGCCAAGGAGCCGGTCCGCCGGATCAACGTCGACGAACGGCCCCACCACGCAGCGATCGGCCACGCCGCCCACCCGGCCTCCGCCGCAGGGGGCCCGGCTCGCTGGAGGGTCATCGACCTGACCGAGCCCACGCCCAGGGAGTACACGGTTCCCGCACCCTCGCCGATGCGGATCGCAGGCGGCCGGCGGGAATCCGAGGCCCGCCGCTGGGGACCCGCCACCCATACCGAGGCCTGGAGCAGCATGGCCGCCGGTGCCGAGGGCCAGGGCGCACCCCGTCCGCTCCCCGCCTTCTTCCGCCTCGACCCGCTGCAGTCCGGCAGCGAGGCAGGCTCGCGGGCTCAGTAGATCGCCCTGCGGCAGGGCCTGCGGCAGGCCCGGCGGATCGCCCGGCTGCAGCCCCGGCCGCGGGTCGGGTGCTGATCGGCACCGCATCCTGGACCGACAAGACCCTCGTCAGCAGCGGGGCCTTCTACCCGCCCGAGGCCAAGAAGCCCGAGGACCGGCTGCGCTTCTACGCAAGCCGGTTCCCAGTCGTCGAGGTGGATTCCACCTACTACTACCCACCGACCGAGCGCAACGCCGCCCTCTGGTCAGAGCGCACGCCGGCCGACTTCACCTTCGACATCAAGGCCTACTCGCTGCTGACCAAGCACCCCACCCGCCCGGATTCCCTCGCAGAGGACCTCCGCGCCGAGGTGCCCCCGGAGGGCCGGGACAAGCGCTTCCTCTACGCCTCCCACCTGCCGGACCACGTCGTCGACGAAGTCTGGCGCCGTTTTGCGGAGGCCCTCATGCCGTTGCATTCCGCCGGCAAGCTCGGCGCTGTCCACTTCCAGTTCCCCGAGTGGTTCCTTCCCGGACGTGAGAACCGCTCCTACATCCTGGAGGCTGTCGAACGGCTCCCCGACTACCAGGTGGCCGTCGAGTTCCGCAACGCCGCATGGATGAACGAACGCAACGCAGACCGGACCCTCGGCTTTCTCCGCGACCACAACATCCCCTACACCTCCGTCGACATGCCCCAGGGGTTCGTCTCGAGCCTCCCACCCCTGGCCGCCGTCACCACCCCGAAGCTCGCCTATGTCCGGTTCCACGGCCGCAACGTCGAGCAGTGGAAGGGCAAGCACGACACCGCCACCCCCCGGTTCGCCTACCTCTATTCCGAGGACGAACTCCGCGAGTGGGTCCCGAAGATCCGGGACCTCGCCAGCCAGGCCAACGAGGTCCACGTGCTCATGAACAACTGCTACCGCGACTACGCCGTGGTCAACGCCCGGCAGCTTGGGGACCTCCTCACCGACGAATAGCCGGCGACTCAGCGGAAAGCCCAAATCACGTTTTTACAAGCCAGTGATGCCTATACATATGCTAACAATCGAACATACTCGGGCCGTATGGACGGAATTACACCGGGACGGTCGAAAAATGTCCACGCCTCTGACCGGCAGGGGCGCCCCGGCCCCGGGGCGGGGCCTAGGGCAGGGCGTTGGCGGCCGGGACGGCGTCGGTCATCAGCCAGGAGCCGTTGCGCTGCTCGAGGGTGACCGTGAACTGCAGCGGGGCCCGGCCCGGGACGGTCGCGATCAGGGCCCCGGACTCGCTGTACTCCGGGAAGGCGTCGATCTTGTCGGTGACCCGCAGGATGGCCGTCTTGTCGTTCGCCAGCTCCACCTCGACCGCCGTCACCTGGGTACCGGCGCCGCCGAGGGTCTCGTGCGTGGCGAGGAGGTGATCGATCGTGGACTTGACCTGGACGTAGCACTGGCAGTGCTCGGAGTAGGCCTGGCTCAGCAGGTCCGCCCGGCGTTCCTGGACCGCCTGGTTGCCCACGTCGTAGATATGGCGGAGGATCCCCTCGAACTCCCCCTGCCTCGGGTTCACCACCGACGGCTTGCTCTGGGGGCTGAAGCCCACCAGGCCGCTCGGCCCCACCTCGACCAGGATGACGACCCCGGCGAAGACCAGCAGCAGGGCGAGGAAGATGGCGACGCCGTGGCGGCGGAGCCAGGAGCGGTTGAACTCGCTGTCGCGGCCCGACCCGATGCCGGGATGCAGTTCGTCTGGCGGGTCCTGGACCCTCACGACGACCTCGCCGCGGCGGTCGAGCTGACGTGCAGGGCGATGGGCCGATCCCCGATCAGCAGGCGCAACAGTGTCAGGTGGACCTGCCCGTCGGCGCTCACCGTCACCTCCGATCCGTTCTGCCCGACCACGATCTTCACGCTAGAGACTACAAGAGACCCCCGATCGGTTTGGCCCGCGATGCTGGCCTGCGCCCGCCGTGCCGCATCCGCCGGATCGAGGCGGATCACGCTGCGGCGGGCGGCGTCCAGGTCGAGGCCCCCCGCCCCGGCGAGGGCGGCCGAGTCCGCCAGCCCGGCAAGGGCCTGGCGCTGGGAGAACACCCGCCACAGATCGAGGCTGACTCCCCCGAGGACCAGGAGCAACAGGCAGAGGCCCAGCATCCAGATCGTCAGGAAACCCCGGTCGTCCCGGCAACGGGCCCCACGGGTTACGGGCCTCGGCCCCCGGGTCACGGGCCGCTCCGGTAGAGATCGACCCGCTCCGAGAAGGTCGCGGTCATGGGGAACGAGCCGACCCCGCCGACGAACGGGATGAACGCAGCCGGGGTCTGTACCGTGACCTTCACCGTCACGAGGCCGCCGCGGGCGAAGCTGGATCCCGGCTCGTACGCGACGGTGAGGTTCTTCGCAGGGTCGAGGCCGGCGTCCGTGGCCACCGTCCGGGCAGCCTTCCTCCCCTGGTCCGGCGACCCCGAGACCACCGCGACGCGGGCCGCCTGCTGCGCCGCAAGGCGAGCCGCGTTCTGGCGGGCCAGCCACGTGGGTACCGTGAGCACGATCAGCGTGATGGGCAGGACGAGCAGGGCCAGGCCGAGGATCAGCTCGAGGGAGACGTAGCCCCCATTGGGGTGCCGTCTCACGGCTTCTCGACGGCGACAGTGGCCGTGGACGTGAACGTCCAGTCAGGCACGGGCCGGAACCACGCTCGGAAGCGCCCGCGGGCGGTGGCGTCGAGGCGGCCGCCATTCTCGGCGCAGGTGATGGCGACCCCGCCCCCCATCGAGCCGCTGCGGCCGCCGAGCAGGTCGTTGATCACCTGCTGCGCCGCCGCCTCGCACGCGGCGACGGGCGTCGCCGCTCGGGAGCCTTCCCGGACGCCCTGATCCACCGCGGCCCGGACCACCCCGTGGCCGTACTCGAAGACGATGAGGTTGGCGATCACGACCAGCACGACCATGGAGAGCACCACGGCCAGAACGTACTCGACGGTGACGAAGCCCTCTTCGCCCTCAGATGGGCCCCCGGTCAAGCCCCCTGGCCCCCTAGCGCATGGCTTTCTCAATGGCGTTCTGGATCTCGGTGAGGAGGTTGACCCCCATGAGCCGGAGCATGCCCCAGATCACCACGAGGGCCCCGATGGCCATGGCGGCATTGCCGAGGAGCTCCGCCGTGGAGAACCCTCCCGGGTCCTCGAGGACCTCGAGGATGCGGTGCCAGAACAGCAGCAGGCGAAGCGAAACGTTGTCCAACCATCCCCCCCTTCTCAGCTCAGTGGAGCCCAAACACGATCCGCGGGATCGGCGCCAGGATGAACAACAGCATCACCGGGGCCAGCAGGGCGATGATCGGCACCAGCATCGCCGCCCGCCGCCGCGTGGCTGCCTTCTTGAGATCCTCCCGGCGCTCGTCGCGGATGTCCTCGCTGAACGCCAGCAGGGCCGCTCCGACGTCGGCCCCGCGCTCGGTCCCGGCCGCGAGCAGCTCGTAGGTCCGGGCGGCCTGGGGCTCGGCGGTGAGGGCCGCCGCCCGGGAGAAGGCCTCCTGCGGGGGCATGCCGCCGGCGATCAGGCGGAGCACCTCGGCCAGCTCCTCGACGACCACACCCGACCCCCGGGCGACGATCCGCTGCGTCGCCTGGATCGGGCCGCCCCCGGTCTTGATGTGCATGGCGAGCAGCTGGTTGACCGTGTAGAGCTCGACCCGGAGCCGCTCCCGGCGGAGGGCGGTGCCCTTGTCCAGGCGCGCCCGCCAGCGGGTGGCACCGACGACGAAGCCGAGCAGGCCCAGGACCAGCACGACCACCGCCGAGCCCACGAGGAGGAACCCGGCAGCAACCCCGGTCCCCGCGCCGAGGGCCGCAGCCCCGAGCTGGCGGACGCGGTACTCCTCCGGGGTCAACGCCCCGTACCCGGCCTGCCGCAGCATCAGGCGCAGCCCCTCATCGGAGCGGGCATCGAGCAGCCGCCCCAGCCAGCCCGCCGCGGCCAGGACCAGCGGGCCGAAGAGCCGCCGGAACGTGCCGCCCGACAGCCAAGCGTCCTCCCCTGCCAGGGCGGGCACGTCGGCGCTCCGGCCCAGCCTCGATCGGGGGATGAGGGTGTAGGGCCGGACCCGCGAAGCAAGCCGGGGAGTCGGCCGGACCACGAGCCCCGAGGCGGCGGCAGCCGTGACGCCGAACAGGATCGCCGCCAGGGCGGCCTTGCCGTCCGGCACCAGCCCGCTCACCGCGGCACCGTCGGGGAGGCGAACACCCGCTCTTCCGCCGGGTCGCGGGAGAGTCGCTCCACGATCATGATGCCGGCGAGGCTGATCACGGCAGCGATCACGATCACGACGACGCCCGCCGCGGTCTTGTAGAAGTCCCGGATCGGTCCCGGCGTCGCGCACAGCATGACGAGGACGAACCACGGCAGGGCGAACACCGCCCGGCTGTTGATCTTCGGCTCGAGGCGGTCGGAGGCGATCTCCTCCATCGTCTTCAGGTCCCGGCTCGTGGCATCCGCGAGGTCACGCAGCACGTCGGTGACGATCCGGCCCCCCCGCTCGTGGGCCAGGAGCAGGATCTCGATCACCCGGTCAGACGTCGGGTCTGCGAGCTGGCCCTTCACGATCTCGAGGGCCGCGGGCACGCCCACCATCCTGGCCCCAACGGCGAAGCGCTCGAAGGCGAGGCGGAGCGGCTCCGGCCCGTTGACCGCCAGGCTGGCGATCGATTGGTTCAGGGACATCCCCGACTGGATGCCGCCGATGACGTGGCGGATCCCATCCGGCCACGCCTGCTGGAGCTCCGAGAGCCGTTGCACCCTGCGGTGACCAAAGAAGGCGTGGGGGGCGAACCCCACGGCCGCCCCCGGCACGACGGCCACCACCGGGCTGCCCGTGACGAGGGCGACGAGCGCGAACGTGACCGTCCCCGCCGCCAGGGAACCGGCAACGAACTGTGCCGCCGTCAGTTCGGTTCCCGCCTGCAGCAGCCACACCTGTCGCTCGATGCGGGCCCGGCGCGGCGGGGAGACCCGGGTCCGGACCCGGGGCAGGTAGCCGGTGAGCAGGCCCACGGCGAGATAGGCGACCACCCCCACCGCGAGGGAGGCGAGCAGGGTCATCGCCGGGCTCCGCTCACGCGGGAACCGCCCGTCGCCACGGTGTCGGGGGAGCCGGGGAAGGGCGCCGAGACCCTCCCCTCGAGGATGGCGGCCATGGTGGCGCCCTCGGGCAGGGATCGCTCGATGAGGTCCACTTCCGGTGGGTAGGCCCCGGTCCACACCAGCGGCTTACCGATGGCCTCCCGCACGAAGATGGGCTCCGTCGAGAAGTCGTCGGTCATCGCCGGCACGACCGCGAGCACCTCCATCACCTGGCGGCGAACCTCCTCGTCGGGCCCGACCCGGTTGACATCGTCGCGGTCGAGGTGCACGACGAAGTCGATGGCTGACGAGAAGACCTTGCGGACGATGGACTCGCCGACGTTTTCGCCCGCCATGATCGCCGCGTTGACCAGGGCGGTCAGCGCCTCCCGGGCCGAGTTCGCGTGGACCGTGCAGAGGAAGCCGCACCCGGCGTTGACGGCCCGGGTCAGCTCGAAGGCCTCGGCCCCCCGCACCTCCCCCACCACGATGAGGTCCGGGCGCATGGAGAGCAGGAACTTCACCAGGTCGCGCAGCGAGATCTCGCCGCTGCCGTCGAGGGCCGGTGGGCGGGCCTCGTAGTACGAGCCGTGGGTGATGGGGGCCGACAGCTCCCGGATCTCCTCGGCGCAGCGGATGCAGTGGTTGGCCGGGCTGGCCGCCAGCAGGGCGGAGAGCAGCGAGGTCTTCCCCGACCCGGGCGGACCCGAGACGATCAGGCTGCGCCGTGCCTGCATGATCGCCCACAGGAACGACGCCGCGGCAGCCGAGAGCGAGTCCCGCTCCAGCAGGTACGGCAGGCTCTCCTTGCGAAGCGTGTACTGCGCAGCGTTGCCGAGAGCCGGTCGGCCACCGGCGGGATGGCGGCCGAGAGCCGGGCCAGCCCTTCGAGCACCCGGGCCTGGACCAGGGGCGACTTGGCGTCGAGGTGGCGCTGGGTCTGGGAGAGGAGCTGGTCGATGACCTGGCGGTTCTCGGCTTCGGTCGTCGGCGCCGCCAGGCCCCGGAGCCGCCCGCCCTGGTCGAGGTAAAGGACCCGGTCGCCCTCGATGAAGATCTCCTCGACGTCTCCCCGGGCGAACAGCGATGACAGGGGGCCGAAGTCGCAGATGGCCTGGGTAACCCGCCCGACCATCGCAGCGGGGTCGGAGAGGGCCATGCCCCCACCCGCCAGCGTCCCGGCATGAGCGGCCCGTTGGTAGGCCTCGACGGCCTTGACCACCAGCGCCCGCACCGCCTCCGTGTCGCTCCGGGGGTCGAGCTTCGCCTCCTCGACGCCCTCCAGCACTGCCCGCCGGATCGAGGCGTAGGCGTCGGGCGGGGAATTCATGCCAGGTCCACCAGGAGGCGCTCCTCCGCGAGCACTGTCTACATCGAACGGTGCCGATACGCGTTGTTATGCTCTACGAGCCGGATGATACATGATCCGCGTTTGGGACGACTGAGCCGCCGAACAACTTTGAGCCACAACGTGCAGAAATGAGCGGTTAAAGGCGGTTAGGGGAGAGGAAAAGCCAGGGGTCCAGGGGGGAGTAGCAGCCCGGCGGAGCGTAGCGGAGCCGGATGAGCTGCGAATCCCCCCTGGCTCGTGGGACGCTCCGAAGGAGCGGGCCACGAGAGGAAAAGCCAGGGGTCCAGGGGG
>WNFD01016947.1_pt1 | contig 16813 bp, 14 predicted proteins | sample 5400491 | NCBI WGS metagenome assembly WNFD01 (sample SAMN13153343, study PRJNA577476) | soil metagenome | isolation source: 120 cm saprolite under Douglas fir tree site 2 hole 2 replicate 2 | place: USA:California | collected 2015-04-18 | reverse complement strand
CGAAGAAACGCTGCGCATCGAGCGGCAACTGCAGGGAGGCGCGGCCCAGCTGGTGCCCGGCTACGCGCTGCTGGGCCGCATTCTCGAGCGGCTCGATAATTACGAAGAGGCCGAGCAGGCACTGCGCAAGGCGGTCGAACTCGCGGAAGGGGCGCAAGGTCCCCTGCAACGGCATCATTTCGCGGCGCTCTACGAACTCGCGGCGCTGCTCGATCAACGAGATCGCGCCGCCGAGGCACGCGAGGAAGCCGGCCGTGCGCTCGCCATCGGCGAATCGACCCTGGGCAAGAATGCGCCGCGGCTCGTGCCGGTGTTGCAGGTGCTGGGCGATGCCGAACGCCTGTTGGGCCAGCTGCCCGAATCGCTGCATCAGTTCGAACGTGCGGGCGCCATTATCGCCGCCGACCGAAGCAACGTCGAGCGCTCCTGGCTGGTCGACTACTACCGGGATCTGGGGGCCTTGCAGACCAACCTCGGGGCCCGCAGTGACGCGGAGCACACGCTGGCCGCAGGACTCGAGGCCGCGGGGCAAGATCCGACCCTGGCGGTCGAACGCGCGTGGCTGTTGCTCGAGCACTCCCGGACCAGTCGCGACCTCGGGGCTGAGAGCCGCGAAGAGCTGCTGCAGGCGGTCACATTGCTGCGCACCAAGCTGCCCGAGTCGCATCCTGCGATCCTGCGGGTGTTGAACGAACTCTGCGGTCTGGAAATGGCCATGCCTGACGATGCACCCGACTGCGCACAGACCGCGGCGCGCCTCGATCATGACCCGGATACCGCGCCGGAGTTGCGCGCTGCGATCTACGTGAATCAGAGTCATCTGGCCGCCGCTCGCGCCGATGATGCAGCGGCGCGCAGCCTTGCCGTGCGGGCCGTGGCCGCGGCGGAAACCTTCGGAACGCCCGAGTCCTTGTGGCGGGCGTATTTTCAGCTGGCCACGGTGATGCGTAGCCGCAACGAGATGCTGCTTGCCGTCTTCTTCGGCAAGGAAACGGTGGCCCAGATCGAACGCGAGCGCAGCCACTTTGTCGGCGAGGATCGGCGCCTCGACAGCGGCTTCTTGCTCGACAAGGTCGCAGCCTATCGCAGCCTCGCCGATTGGCTGATGGAAATGGGACGCATCGATGAGGGTCTCGCGGTGCTGAAATTGATGAAGACCGAGGAGCTCTCGGGCTTTGGCGTGCGCGATGCGGCGTTGCCCGCCGACCGCCGGGCGCTGCTGACGGAGGATGAACGCGCGCTGAAAAACCGCTATGCGCGCGCCGTGCAGGCCGACGCGGCCCCGAACACCGAGCTCGCCCATCTTGCGAACCTCGAAGAGGCCGGCAAGATCAGCCCCGGCGAGCGCGAACAGCTGGACACGCTGCTGGCCGGGAAGGGGAAGACCGAGGATGCGCGGGCGCAACGTATCGAACAGCTGTTGCAAGCCGAAGCGCCCGCCGCCGGGGTCCGGCCGGCAAAACAGCAAACCATCGCTGCGTCTAGCCTGGCGAGGGTGGCCCGCAGTTTCGGTCCCGACACCGCCTTTGCGGTGTATCTCTTGACGCAGGATCACTTGCGGATTCTTGTCACGGCGCAGGGCATCCAGGAGGAATTCACGATCCCGGTCGACAGTGCCTTGTTGCAGCGGGACATCGGCAATTTTCTTGACGGCATCGCGCACCGCCGCGACGTCACGTCCGTCTCAGATAGGCTCTACAATGTGATCGTTCGGCTCGTCGATGTATTCGCCGAGAAGCGCGGCGTGCACCGCTTGGCGCTGTGGCTCGATGGACCATTGCGTTACGTACCTATCGCGGCGTTGCGCGACGGTCGGCGCTTTCTTCTCGACAAATACACCATCCAAATTTATACGCCGGGCCCCGACTCAGGCGGCGCCAAAACGTCCCAACATGCGGCACGTTGGCAGGTCCGCGGGCTAGGGGTCACCAAAGCCTTGGATCAGTTTCCGGCACTGCCCTCCATGGCCGATGAGCTCTGCTACGTCGTGCACGGCCCGATCGAAGGCCTGAACTCGAGCAGTCCCGCCTGTCTTGCGCCCTCGACTGGAAACGGAGCATTGAACGGCGAGGGGTTCGCCGATGCCGCATTCACCGAGGAGCGCCTGAAAGGGCTGCTGGCGGGCGCGCGGGATTTCTCGGTGCTGCACATCGGCACGCATTTTCGCCTCCGGCCCGGCAATGCGCTGCGATCGTTCTTGCTGCTGGGCGACGGCTCGAAACTGACCCTCGACACGATGAGCGATTTTGATTTCAGGGAGATCGACCTCGTCACCTTGTCCGCCTGCGAGACCGGCATGGGCGGCTCGCGCACGGACGATGGCCGCGAAATCGAGGGTCTCGGCGCGCTCGTGCAACGGCGAGGGGCGGGCCGGGTGATTGCAAGCCTCTGGCAGGTGGAGGATGCCAGTACCTCGCAGCTGATGCGCACGCTCTACAAGGCATTCAACGCGACGCACGGGGATGCCGCTCTCGGTCTACGTCAGGCACAGCTCGCGGTGCGGGCGCTCAAGAGCCACGATGGCGAGTCATACGAGTCGCCATACTTCTGGGCGGGATTTTTCGTATCCGGCAGTCATCCCTAATGCGCATTTGTGACTTCGTTGGATTTGGTCGTATTATTGAAGGAAAATGGCAGTTGCACGCATTCCGTCGTCATTCACTTCTTCGACCCAAGCTCAAGCTATAGCGTTTGCGAGAAAGATACAGCCCGGAGCAGCACCCGACGTTGAACGCGTGCGTCACACGTCGCGAGGAAAACCAGATCACTGGCGTAAAGCCTGAAATGTTTGTGATTTTCAACGTCAATCTCAATTCACGGACTTCTGGGCTAACAATAGAATCCAGCACCACACCAATGCAGTCGCGATGGCGAATGATAGCATCGCAAGCACGTTCTTTCGGTCACCTCGTGAGCGCTGTCTGTTGGCGTCGTAGGATGATCGGAACTCGAGCGCATTGCCAGAGGGATCAAGGAGAGATAGGGACGCTTCTTCAAATTGTGTGCCACTGAAACGGATGCAAGGCGCGATGGTGAAATCTGCTCGGTGCTGTCGTAGTCGTCTTGCGAGCGCGTGCCACTCCTTCCTGTCTAAAACGACGCTGAAGGGCGTAGCCTTCCGGGCCTGCGCGGTGTCGCTCTGGGCAGTGCGGTGCAGCCTAGTCCATGGCGAACTAAGACGGCAGACAATCGGGTAGCCGAACAGGGTAAAGTGGATTCGCTCGGTATCACCGTGGCCTTCCAAACACCCGAGCACTTCCTGGTAGAAGTGTCGAGCTTCAGCGAGATCTCTGACCGGTACGGCTACCTCAGGCGAAGTCAGATCGATGACATTGGGTATTCCAGAATACCCGGCGGTCGGCCAGCCTTGAATTCCTGGGCTTTCGTTGCGCAACATAAGATCCCCCTCATATCATTGACAATCCCGCATCTGCGTGGCCTTAGTCCTATCGCTCTTCGTCAGTGCTGTGCGTCCTGGAGTCCCCGCGTGAACTCTCCGTGACAGGCATGTGGCCGATTGATTGCAACCGCTGGTCTTCGCGTCCCGGTTGATGCGCTGTTTGGTGACATTCAATATCGAATGCTGGAGTATGATACTATCATGTATCAATTCGACTGGCGACGTGAAAGCGCACTCGCGCTCGATCTGGTCCGCAAGATCCGCACCGGTCGACCATGGTTTTCGGGGGTGTGAAGTGGCAAAAGCCAACAAGATCATCATCACGTGCGCCGTCACGGGCTCAATCCATACGCCGTCGATGTCGCCGAGCCTGCCGGTTACCGCCAAGGAGATCGCCGAAGCAGCTGTCGGCGCCGCACAGGCGGGCGCCGCCATCGTGCATTTGCATGCCCGCAATCCGGCTGATGGACGGCCCGACCAGTCGCCGGAAGCTTTCGCTCCGTTCTTGCGCGAGATCAAAGCCCGATCGGATGTCGTCGTCAATTTGACGACCGGAGGATCGCCCTTCATGCCCGTGACCGAGCGGGTTGCTCCGGCATCCGTGTGGAAACCGGAGGTTGCGAGCCTCAACATGGGCTCGATGAATTTCGGACTGTTCCCTATGTTGCGGCGCTTCAAGGAGTTCCGTTACGATTGGGAGCCGCAAATGCTCGAGAATTCCCGCGACCTGGTGTTTCGGAATAGCTTCAAGGATATTGAATTTGCGTTGCGCACGCTCAATGAAACGGGCGCGCGCTATGAATTCGAGTGCTACGACACCAGCCACTTGTACAATCTGCAGTACTTTTTCCACGAGGGCCTGGTAAAGCCGCCCCTGTTCATCCAAACGGTGTTCGGATTGCTGGGCGGAATTGGGCCGCACCCGGACGACGTGATGCACATGAAACGCACGGCGGACCGGCTATTTGGTTCCGACTATCGTTGGTCGGTTCTGGGTGCAGGCCGGGCACAGATGCCGGTCGCTTCGATGGCGGCGGCCATGGGCGGCAACGTTCGCGTGGGACTCGAGGATTCCCTGTGGATCGGCGCGGGCAGAATGGCGGAATCGAATGCACAACAGGTGCGCCAGGTCCGCAAAATCATCGAGGGTCTGGGCCTCGAAATCGCGACGCCGGACGAGGCGCGGGAAATACTGCAGCTCAAGGGCGCAGACAAGGTGGCATTCTGATCACGATCGGATAATCCAGCGATGCACGGCGGCAGCTACAAACAATGGCCCGCGGTGGCCAAGAGGGCATCGACGCCTGTCTTGAGATCAGAAGTATTCGCGCTTTTGACGTAAGGAGTAATCGATGCAGTCAGCCTACAAGGGAGAGCATGACGAGTACCGACGCGCCCTGCGGCGCTTCCTCGATGCGGAACTCGAGCCCAACATTGAGAAGTTCGTGGCGGCGGGCGGGCATGACACGAGCTTCTGGAAGAAGGCGGGCGCAGCCGGCATGCTCGGCGTCACCATTCCGGAGGAGTACGGCGGTCCGGGAGGGGACAAGCTCTTCAACGTCATTCAGAGCGATGAGGTCGGCGGCAGCCTGGGCGGCTCGAGCATCGGCTCTTCGATTACGAGCGATCTCGCGACGTCCCTGCTGGTGGACTACGGTACTCATGAACAGAAGCTGCGCTGGTCTCCCGGAATCCTGAGCGGAGAAACGATTCAGGCTTTTGCCGTAACGGAACCGCACTCGGGAAGCGATTTCACCTCGATGCGCACTCGCGCCGTGCGGGAGGGCGGCGAGTACGTCATCAACGGAAGCAAGACCTTTATCTCGAATGTCGCCAAGGCGGGACTGATCTATCTATTTGCCAAGACGAACTCTACCGATCGAGTAACCTGTTTCCTGGTGGATGCCGGATTGCCGGGTGTCTCTCGCACGAAGCTCAAGACCATGGGTCAGCCGGCGGGCAATGTCGGAGAGTTGTTTCTCGACAACGTTCGTGTACCCGAAAGCAACGTGCTCGGCACGGAAGGCGAGGGATTCAAGGTCGCGTTCAACACATTTGCGGCGGACCGGTTGTGCATCGCCGCGCGATCGATCGCCGAGGCCGAACTTGCCTTCAGACTTACCCTCGAATTCGTCAAGAGTCGCGAGTCATTCGGACACAAGGTTGTCGAATACCAAAACACCCAGTTCAAACTCGCCGAGATGAAGACCGAGCTCGAAGTCGCCCGCGCGTTCCATGATCGCTGCCTCTGGGATTACCGCGACGGGAAACTCGATCTGACCCGATCCGCGATGGTCAAGCTCCACTGCGCCCAGGCCGCTTGCCGGGTCGTCGACGAGTGTGTCCAGCTGCACGGCGGCGCGGGCTGGATGGACTCGAGCACAGTGTCGAGGATCTATACGTCAGTGAGACTCCAGCGCATTTACGCCGGCACGGACGAAATGCAGAAGATCGCCATCGCGCGCTCACTTTGAGGGCCAGGGCGGCGAGCCGCCGGCCGTGCGCTAATGTGGAGTGAAGCGCACGTTGAGATGCCCGAGTCCTCGGAATGCAAGGTTGGGCAATACCGCCAGCGGCTCGTCGAGAATCTCGATCTTCGAAAAGCGCGGCAAGAACGTGCGGAAGAAGACCTCCAGTTCGACTCTAGCGAGATAATGTCCGACGCAGTGATGCAACCCGGGACCAAAAGTCATCGCGGCCGCAATATTGGGCCGAGTCAGATCTAATCGTTCGGGGGCGGGGAAGACCTTGGGATCCTTGTTCGCGGACAATATCCAAAGGAACACGACATCTCCTTTTCTCATGTGCCTACCACGGAACTCAAAATCCTCGGCAGCGACCCGCGGCTGCGCGGTCGACATGCCGATGTGGCGCGACAGCTCTTGCATGGCAGAGAGCGGGTCGACTTTGCCGCTCAAAAAGAGTCGGACCTGCTCGGGATTGTTTGCCCACGCGTTCAGACCAAAGACCATCGAATTGACGGTGGTCTCGTGTCCGGCAGTAAGCAGGATATGGCACAGACCAAGAACTTCATCTTCCGTAAGCGTTCCGGTCGCGTCGTCGGACAGCGTAATCTGCGGGCGCGAAGACGGCGGCGAGAGCCCGGGTAATGGCCCGGTTCCACTCTCGTACCTTCTCGAGATGCGGCAGCGGCAGCCCGAGCAGCGTCAATATCACCGTTGCCGGAAGGAAATAGGCGATCTGTGCGGCAAAGTCGCATTCCCGCAGCTCAATGGCTTTCTCGGTCAACTCGGAGGACAAGCTCTGAAACAGTGGGCGGAGCGAGTCCACAAATTTCTTGTTCAAAGCTTTGGTCGTCACGCCGCGTAATCGCCGGTGCACGTCACCGTCATTGTTGACTATCCAGCCCTGGATGTAGCGAGTGAGGTTGGGGATGCGCCGCTCGTGCTCCGCCTCGGGAATCGACCTGAAAGCGTACGTGGACATGCGCACGTTCGAGAAGCGAGCGTCCTGGAACGCAGCCGCGACATCCTCGTAGGTCGTGATTTGCCAGCATCGATTGGTTTTGCTCCAGTGTACCGGGTCGCAATCCCGCAATCTCGCAAGCTTGGGCAGCAGCCTTTCGTCATGTAGGGATTCGACACTGGTCATGTCGAATTCGAGATCTTCCTCGAGTACTTGCGCCGACATTTCCAGCCTCCTAAACACCCAGTGGTGTGGTGCATTTTGCTCAGTGCCGCATCACCCGCGGATACTGGTTTCATGATGCGCCGCGATCGGGCCGCAGCCAGATGATGCGACCGCAGTTGCTACGCTAGCATACGAGGTGGGGTTCTAGCCAGTCGGGGGCCTCAAGGAGTCGTTCTGCGCCCAGGCTCCCCCGGAGGGTTTATCTCGCGCCGGCCGCGGACAACCACTGCGTGCAGCCTCAGCCGACCGCACTGCGACCCGCCGATTTCTGCAAGGTGCGCAAATCGATCGTATCAAACCTGTTGTCTAGTACACACGCGTACCGTATGATTGCATAATCAATTCGCAGGAGTGCCAACGAGCGCCGTTGGCGAACTCGACCGAAGGGAGAATGAAATGCTGAGTGGCAAAGTTGCGGTCGTAACCGGCGCCGGGAACGGCATCGGATCCGAAATCGCGAAGCTCATGGCGAAGCACGGCGCCAAGGTCGTGGTCAACGACACCGGGGTATCCGCATCGGGCGAGGGCCGGGACCCGGCGGACGCGCGGGCTGTCGTCGAGCAGATCGCATCCGCAGGCGGTCAGGCGGTTGCGAGCGTCCGTAACGTAGCGGACTGGGACGATGCGCACGGCATCATCAAAGATGCGATCGATGCATTTGGTCGGGTCGACGTCGTCGTCAACAACGCGGGCATCTTGCGCGATGGTCTATTTCACAGGATGAGCCGTGAAGATTTCGATACCGTGGTCGACGTGAACCTGCGCGGCGTATTTTATGTGTCGCGCGCCGCTGCCCCGCACTTCAAGGAGCAGCAGAGCGGCTGTTACGTCCACATGACTTCAACCAGCGGGCTGATCGGCAATCTCGGCCAGGTCAACTACGGGGCGGCCAAGCTCGCCGTAGCAGGTCTCTCGAAGCTCATCGCAATGGACATGGAACGATTTGGCGTGACGTCGAATGCCATCGCGCCTTTCGCTTGGACGCGTATGGTCGCGACGATTCCCGCTACGCCAGAAAACATGAAGCGCCTCGAGATCAATCGGCGGCTTACGCCCGAGCGGATTGCGCCCTTCGTCGTCGCGCTCGCTAGCGAAGGCGGCCGCAAGACGACGGGTCAGATCTTCGGTGTGCGCAACAACGAGATTTATCTCTTCAGCCAGCCGCGCCCGATTCGAACCGCGCATACGGCGGATGGATGGACCCCGGAGACGATCGTCGAGCGGGTGCTGCCCGCATTCGAGGCGAGTTATTTTCCCCTCGTCAAATCCAACCAAGTATTCAACTGGGACCCGGTCTGAGAGTTTTAAGTGAACCTTGAAGCCTTGCGCGACCATCGCTTTCCCGTCAAGCGGGTCGCCTATTCGGACAAGGACACGATGCTCTACGCGTTGAGCGTTGGGGCCGCATCGGACTCCTGCGACCCTCGAGAGCTGCGGTTCGTATTCGAGGAGGATTTGTGCGCTCTTCCGACGATCGCGGCGGTTCTAGCCCATCCGGGGGCCTGGATTGCGAATCCGTACTTCGGCGTCAACTACGCGAAACTCCTGCACGGAGAGCAGCAGCTGATCGTTCATCGACCGCTGGCTCCGGCGGGCGAAGTCGACGCTTCTTATCGAGTTGCGGCGGTCGTCGACAAGGGAGAAGGGAAAGGCGCTCTCCTGCATTTTGAGAAACAGCTGCGCGATGCCGCAACGTCGGAGCTGCTGTGCACGGTCTGGTCGACGTTGTTCCTGCGTGGCGATGGCGGTGCGGGAAGCTTTGGCACTCCTCCGGAGCCTCTTCCGGCAACCCCGGAAGTACCGCTCGAGCGGCTCGACGAACTCAAGACCTCGAGCGGCTCGGCGCTCTTGTATCGTCTCAATGGCGATCGAAATCCGCTTCATGCCGATCCGGCTGCGGCGGCCAAGGCGGGGTTCGATCGGCCGATTCTCCATGGTCTTTGCACCTACGGCGTTGTGGGTTATTTGCTCGTGAGAACGGTCTGCAATCACGATCCGTCCCGGTTGCTTTCCCTCGGCGCGCGGTTCAGCTCGCCGGTGTTTCCGGGCGAAACCATCCGGCTGGAGGCCGCCCGAAGGTCGGACAAGGTGTACTTCCGGGCGACGGTGCCTGAGCGCAACGAAGTGGTTCTGAGTCAGGGCTTCGCGCGCGTGGACTAAAGGCTTGGACAGGCGGGGGCGAATGGCGCATTGCGCTCGAGACGTACGGTAGCGTACTATACAGCCCAGATCATTCGACGTTCGTTTACGGCTCCAGAGCATCGAGAGTCTCGCATGATTCCCCGAACCCTTTTTTCCCACGAGCACGAGATCTATCGCGAAGCCGCCCGCCGCTTCATCGAGACTGAGATCACGCCTTTCCATGCGGACTGGGAAAAGTCGGGCGTCGTGCCGCGCGAGCTGTGGCTCAAGGCAGGCGCTGCCGGCCTCCTTTGCACCAACGTTCCGGAGGAGTACGGCGGATCGGGCGCAGGTTTTCTCTACAACGTCGTGCTCGCCGAGGAACTCGGGCGAGCGGGCGCGACCGGCCCTGGCTTCGTGGTCCACTCCGACATGGTCGCGAGCTATATCCTTACGTTCGGGACAGACGCGCAAAAGAAGAAGTGGCTGCCGAAGATGGTGAGCGGAGAGATGATCGGGTCGCTTGGACTTACTGAGCCGGGCGGAGGGAGCGATCTGAAGGCACTGCGGACCCGTGCTGTTCGCGATGGCGCCGATTACGTGATCAACGGCCAGAAGACGTATATCTCGAACGGGCTAAGTCTCATCGTCGTCGAGGCCGATATGCCGGGCTTCGAGCGCGGACGCAGACTCGACAAGCTCGGTCTGAAGGCGCAAGACACCTCCGAACTCTTTTTCCGCGACGTGCGCGTGCCGGTGGCGAACCGGCTTGGAGAGGAAGGAGCGGGGTTCAAAATGGCGATGCACAAGCTTGCGCAGGAACGGCTCATCATCTCGGCCAACTCAGTGGCCGTCAGTGAAGCTGCGCTAGGCTGGACAGTGGAGTACACGAAGGAGCGAAAGGCCTTCGGCAAGCTGATCGCCGACTTCCAGAACACACGGTTCAAGGTGGCCGAGCTTGCTGCACAAGTGCAGTCCGCGCGGATATTCGTCGACCGGTGCATCGAGCTCGCGATGGCGGAGAAGCTCGATAGCACCGATGCAGCCATGCTCAAGATGCTCACGACGGAGTTGCAGTGCAAGGTCGTCGACGAGTGCCTGCAGTTCTTCGGCGGTTATGGGTACATGCTCGAATACCCGATCGCCCGAGCGTATATCGACTCCCGGGTCCGGCGCATCGCCGGGGGATCATCGGAAGTCATGCGAGAAATCATCAGTCGCAGAATTTTCGAGGGGTGATTCGGCACCGAGCGTTTCGAAGGAGCGCAATTGGACTTCAACCTAACTGACGATCAGCGCGCGATCGCCGAAGCGGTCAAGCGTATCTGCCTCAAGTTTCCGGACGAATACTGGACCCGGAAGGACACCATGGCGGAGTTCCCGCATGAGTTTCACGCGGCCATGGCGGCCGACGGCTGGCTGGGCATCACCATGCCGGAAGAACTCGGGGGTTCGAACCTCGGGGTAACCGAGGCCGCAATCATGATGAACGCCGTGGCTGCGGGCGGTGGCGGTTCGGCCGCGATGTCGACGTTGCAGATCAACCTCTTTGCCCCCCATCCGATCGTCGTTCTCGGAACGCCTGAGCAGAAGCGGCGCATGCTGCGTCCCCTGATCTCGGGCGCCGAGAAAACCTGTTTTGGGGTCACCGAAGCGGACGCAGGGCTCAATACGACTCGGATAAAGACTTTCGCAAAAAAGGTCGACGGTGGTTATCTCGTCAACGGCAACAAAATCTGGACATCGACGGCCCAGGAGGCCCATAACATCCTGCTGCTCACGCGCACGACACCGCTCGAGGACTGCGTCAAGCCCACCGACGGAATGACGATTTTCTTCACGAAGCTAAATCGGGAGAAGATCGAAGTGAGGCGGATTCCCAAGATGGGTCGAGCCGCCGTCGACTCGAATGCGATTTTCATCCAGGACTTGTTCATTCCCGAGCAGGATCGAATCGGCGAAGAGGGGAAGGGGTTCCACTACCTCCTCCACAGCCTCAACCCCGAACGCATCATCGTCGCCGCCGGTGCGATCGGAATCGCCCAGGACGCGTTGCGTCGCGCCGCGCGCTACGCAAGGGAGCGGGTCGTATTCGATCGACCCATAGGCCAGAACCAATCCATTCAACATCCGCTCGCGGAAATCTGGTGTTCCATCGAGGCGGCATGGCTGATGACGATGAAAGCGGCGTCGCTCTACGACCGAAAAGAACCCTGTGGCTCCTACGCGAATGCGGCGAAGTTTCTCGCCGGGCGTGCCGCCTTCAATTCGGCCACCCAGGCGGTGCTCACGCATGGCGGAATGGGCTACGCGAAGGAGTACCAAGTAGAGCGGCTTTTCCGCGAATCGATGCTACAGCGGATTACTCCCATTACCGAACAGCTCATCTTGTCATTCATCGCCGAGAAGGAACTCGGAATGCCGAAATCGTATTGACGAAGCCGGCGCAGCCGACGCGGCCAGTCAAGGCCGCTCCATGACGCGTCGCCAGGCGTCGCGCGAAAAGCAGCGCTTCATCCACTGGTCGGTATTCGGGTGATTACTCAGGCTGATCTGGAAGACCGGCAGGACGCTCGCTACGGACGCCACGTTCAGATCGGCGAGAGAAAAGCCGCTGTCTGCCAGCAGATATTGCTGGCGGCCGAGGATCGGCTCCAGCACGGCGTCGACCACGCGATGGACATCATCATGCCAGCCATCGATCCGTGTCTGATCGATCTGCTCCTTAGGCCGGCGACCTTCACGCATGATCGCGACCAGCGGCGGCTCCAGCTCTGAGAGCGCCCACGACGTCCACTGCTGGAGCTTTGCGACACCTCCGGGGGTCGATGGCCAAAGCGAGCCCGGAAAACTGCTCGCGAGATAGGCATTGATCGCCATCGTCTCGGTAAGCACGAAGTCATCATGCACGAGGGTCGGAATCTTGCCTTGGGGATTGAGCGCCAGGTAGTCGGGCGTGCGGGTCTGACCTTCATTCGGATTGAGCGGGATCTGCTCGTATGGGAGCCCAAGTTCCTCCATCGTCCACATGCAGCGGACGACGCGCGACCGCTTCCAGCCGTAAATCCTGAGCATGCTCGTCTCCCTGGTCGAACCGATGATTTTCATGGTCCCTCGCCCAAACCCCGACGTCAACAGCCTGAGCTCGAGCGGAGGAAACTTGCCAATTCAAGATAAAAGAGGTAAGCATGCACAATATGTACAGGTGTTCGAAATCCCGAGCGCCGGCTGTGACCGGTCGCGACAGCATTCCATGAAGCCCACCATGCCTAAGTACTGTCGAACCGAGCGAGAAGACAAGCTCCTGGTCGTTACGCTCGACCGACCCGATGTGCTCAACAGTCTGAATGCGCCCGCCTGCTTCGAGCTCGAGGAGATTTTCAATGACTTTGAACGCGATCCCACTCTGTGGATCGCGGTCATTACGGGCGCGGGCGATCGTGCTTTTTGCGCAGGCCATGATCTCGCGGATGCACCCGATGCGCCGATGCCGCCGAGCGGGTGGGCAGGCCTTGGTGAGCGCGCGGAGAGAACCAAGCCCCTGATCGCCGCGGTGAACGGACTGGCGATGGGCGGGGGCTTCGAGATTGCGCTCGCCTGCGACATCGTCATCGCCGATTCCCGGTCGACGTTTGCGATGAGCGAACCGCGCGTCGGGGCTGTGGCGCTGGGTGGCGGCGCGCAGCGGCTCGCAATGCGTTTGCCGCCCGCGATAGCCATGGGGATGCTGCTGACCGGTCGCCGATTCGACGCCGTTGAGGCGCATCGATGGGGCTTGGTGACGGAGATCGCCGCCCCAGGGCAGGTGATGGAGGTTGCCCGCCGCTGGGCCGATGAAATCCTGAAATGTGCGCCGCTCGCCGTGCGATTCACCCGCGAACTCGCCGTCGAGGCGCTCGAGGGAGAGGGATTCGCAGCGTTGATCGGGCGCCGCAGTCTCGACGTCGCCGCTCGATTGTTTGCAACCGAGGACACCAAGGAAGGGATCCGCGCCTTCCTCGAGAAGCGCAAGCCCGCCTGGCGAGGCTGCTGAATGCGAAAACCGAGGCGACGCTGCGCGGCGGGATTGCGTCATATGCTTACTTATCATATGCTTACAGAAGCATCGGGTGACCCGCAACCCGGAGGCGGCGACAAGGTCTCCCCGGCGGGTGCTTTTGACCGACCGACTTCCCGAGAGGTTGTATGAACACTATATCCGTCGCTCCAGATGTTGATCTCTCCAAGGTCGCCGCGTTGGGCGAGTCGCTCCTCACCGAACTCGATCGGTTGAGGGAATTCGACCCTATCCACTGGAGTCCCGCGACCGGAGCCTGGCTCGTGACCCGCCACGCCGATGTCGTGCGTGGATTCAGCGGCGAGCTGCCGCTTTCGGTGAACCCTTCGCGCCGCCCGACGTTCTCGGTGATTCCTCCCGAGGAGCTGCCGAAACGCATTCCGACGCTCCTTACCTACTTGCCGAAATGGATCGTCTCCCACGATCCGCCCGTGCATACACGCATGCGCAAGCTCCTCGTCAAGGCTTTCAGCAAGAAGGTCGTGGAGTCTGTGCGGCCCTACGTACAGGCCCGCGTGGCGCAGTTGCTCGACGAAAAGAAACCAAACGAGGAACTTGAATTCGTCGAGGGCATCGCCAGGCAATTGCCAGGCGGCGTGATCCTCAAGCTGATGGGCCTGCCGCAGGAGTATCTGCCGCGCCTGAAGGCCTGGGCCAACGCCTTTCAGATGGGCCTCGCCTCCTCACGGCCCGAGATCAAGTGGCTGGAAGCGGCGGAAACCGCGATGATCGAAATGAACGAGATCTTCCGCACCGCGATCGAGGAGCACCGGCGTAGTCCCCGGGAGGATCTCCTGACATCTCTCATCGAAGCAACCGAAGACGGAGAGTCGCTGTCGGCGGACGAGATGCTGGCCGCACTGTCGCTCATTCTCATTGCGGGGCATGACACCACGCATAATTCGATGACGCTCGGCATCGTCGCGCTCGGCCACAGTCCGCAGAGCTGGCGTTACATGTATGAGCATCCCGATCGGACATTGAGCTGCGTGAATGAGATCATGCGCCTTTCCGCCATGTCCGCGGCACAGCCGCGTATCGCGACCGAGGACTTCGAATGGCACGGTAAGACCATTCGCGCCGGCGATCCCCTGTACTTGATGCAGGCTGCCGGCAATCGCGATCCGCGCGTCTACGCGCACCCCGATCAGCTTGACCTGGAGCGTGACAACAGCCAATCCTTGGTCTTCGGACCAGGGTTGCATCACTGCGTCGGCCACTTGCTGGCGAAGATGCAGCTGACCGAGTTCTTCAGTGCTCTCGTGCGGCGCTTCGAGGGTGTTGAGTTCCTCGATCCAACTCTGGAGTTCATGCCGCAGATCATTTTCCGAGGTCTGTACAAGCTCAACGTGCGCATAAAGCCGCGCACAGGGACATTGCAAGCATAAGACGCACGAGCCCCTCGTCAGGAAGCTGGGTGCAGAATGTGACGATCGAAGCGGGCCGATGATCGAGCGACTCAACCGGCGAATCATCCTCGTCGAGCGGCCGGTGGGGGTGCCGGAGCCGCGTCATTTCCGGCGGGACGATGAGCCGGTGGCGGCGCTCCGCGACCAAGAGTTCCTGGTGCGCAATCTTTACCTATCGATAGACCCGGCGCAGCGCGGTTGGGTTCAGGCCGGTGCGAATTACTCGAATCCGGTCCCGATCGGCGGAGTCATGCGATCGCTTGCCGTCGGTATCGTCGAGTCATCGCGGCACCCCGATATGGCCATCGGCGAGCACTTGTACGGATGGTTCGGCTGGCAGGATTACTGTGTTGCGACCGATGCGTCGGTGCTGCGGCGGGTCGATCCGCGGCAGGGCCCTGTGAGCGCTGCTGCCGGCGTCCTTGGGCTGACAGGGATCACGGCGTACCTCGCCTTGACGGAGCTTGGGCGGCCGGCAACCGGGGAAACCGTCCTCGTTTCGACCGCCGCGGGTGCAGTCGGGAGCATCGTGGGACAGATCGCACGCCGCCTCCGATGCCGTGCCATCGGACTGGCCGGATCCGACGACAAGGTGGAGCAATGCGGCAGCAACGCCGGCAAGAAAATGATACAGCTGCAAGCTTGAGGCGACCAATGGTTGTCGCGCTTGCAATGTGCGGATCAATTTGATAAGCATGCATAATAATTCCGGTTGAACCGAAGGCCCGCCATGCACGAATATAAAAGCATTCGCTACGAAATCGAGGGACACCTAGTGCAGCTCACTCTGAATCGGCCAGAGCTGCTCAATGCGATCGACGACGAGATGCACAATGATCTTCTTTCGGTTCTCCTCGAGATTCGCGGCGAACCCGAGATACGCGCGGTACTCTTCGGCGCCGAAGGCAAGGCGTTTTCGGCCGGCGGCGATCTCAACGAGGTTGCGAGCCTACAGGCTGACATCGCCAAGCGCACGCGGATGTGCGAGACGGGACTACGGATCATCCACGCGCTGCTCGACATCCCGGTGCCCATCGTGGTCGCTCTGCACGGCGACGCGATGGGCCTAGGCGCCTCCATCGTGCTCGGTTGCGACATCATCGTCGCGAGCCGCACCGCGCGCATCGCTGACCCGCACGTCAAGGTCGGCCTGGTCGCCGGCGACGGGGGCTGTCTCTTCTGGCCGGCCTCCGTCGGCATGCATCGGGCCAAGCGCTATCTCTTGACGGGGGACCTCATGCCGGCGGAGGACGCCTGGAAGTTTGGACTCGTAACGGATTTAGTCGACACTCCGGAGGAGTGCCTGCCGGCAGCGCGGAAGATTGCGGAGCGCATCACCGGCCTGCCGCCCATCGCTGTCCGGGGTACCAAGCGATCACTCAACGCGCTGCTCAAATCGCGTGCACGCGAGGCCTTTGATCTCTCGATGGCCTATGAGCTTCAATCGGGGGGATCGGAGGACATCCTCGAAGCGGTAAAAGCTTTTAAAGAGAAGCGCAAGCCGGTTTATCGCAATCGATGACGCCAACCGGCGTGCGCGGTCCGGCTCAGGAGACTTGATAATGAAAACCAAGGCAATTCGGTTCCATGATTACGGCGGGCCGGAGGTAATGCGTTTCGAAGAGGTCGAGCAGCCAATGCCGAAGGAAGGCGAAATTCTGGTGCGGATTCATGCGGTGAGCGTGAATTCTGTGGACTGGAAGATTCGCAGCGGACTTGTGCGAAAGCGCTTCAACCTGCCGCCGCCCATCATTCCCGGCGGCGACCTATCCGGGGAGGTGGCCGCAGTGGGAGCGGCCGTCACTGACTTCGCCGTCGGACAATCGGTGTTCGCGATGATTGGCCTGTGGGGCGCCTACGCGGAGCACGCCGCGTTCGATGCCTCCATGGCCGCACGCAAACCGGCAAGCATCGATCACGTACACGCCGCGTCGGTGCCGCTCGCAGGGCTGACAGCATGGCAAGCCCTGCATGAGCAGGGTGCTCTCACGCCCGGACAACGAGTGTTTGTGCACGCAGCGGCAGGCGGTGTCGGTGGATTCGCCGTTCAGTTGGCGCGGGTTGCGGGCGCGGAGGTCATTGCTTCCGCCTCGGCACAGAATGCCGACTACGTTCGCGGCCTCGGGGCGAATGAGGTCATCGATTTTCGCGTCGATTCCGCCGAGCCTTATATGG